>JACCDQ011361950.1_pt1 | contig 35147 bp, 28 predicted proteins | sample 7446031 | NCBI WGS metagenome assembly JACCDQ01 (sample SAMN15323442, study PRJNA562643) | freshwater metagenome | isolation source: river surface water | place: USA:Blue River Watershed | collected 2017-08-17 | reverse complement strand
CGTTGGCTGACCAGGTGCATGGCAAGGCCATCAAAGGCCCGGACAGCTTTGCCCGCCACACTCAGTTGATCGCCAAACAAATGGTGTTGCTGGATTTGCTGCTGGACACCTACGGGTTGACGCTGGATCCCAATGCCGACATGTATTTCCTGACACAGGCCATGCTGGGCCACCTGACCTGGGCCACCGAATACCTGGGCCAGATGCGCGCCTTGGGCAACGGTGCCCTGGTGGCTGGCCAGTTGCCCGAGCAGAACCGCTTGCGCCTGGCGGTGTTGCTGGACAACGCCCGTGAGCGTTTGCAGCAGACGGATGTGCAGGCATCCAAGGCGCTGGCGGCGAATGCGGTGTTCAGCCAGAAGTTGAAGGACCCCGTGGCCCAGGCCATGGCCGCTGGCGACAAACCCATGCAACTGGTTCGCACCGAATTGCTGGAAAAAACCGTTTTTTCGTATGAGCCCGCAGCTTATTTCCGTGAAACCACGGTTGCCATCGACAGCCTGTTCGCGGTGATCGACGCCAGCATGGCGCAGGTTCGCCAGCAGCTGGAGGCCAATGTGGCGCGTGCCCAATGGATGTTGTGGGGGTCGGCGGGGGCGTTGTTGGGGGTGGTGCTTCTGCTGTTGGTGTTGGCGCAGGCCATTGCCCGTTCCATCACGCAGCCCTTGGCGCAGGCCGTGGACCTGGCGCACGCGGTGGCCAGCGGTGATTTGACCCGCCGTGTGCAAGTCCAGGGCAACAACGAACTGGCCCAATTGATGAAAGCCCTGGCGCAAATGCAGACCTGGTTGGCGCAAGTGGTGGGGCAGGTGCGTGACAACGCACAGTCGCTGGCAGCGGCCAGCGGGCAGATCGCCATGGGCACCCAGGATTTGTCGCGCCGCACCGAAAGCGAAGCCAGCGCGCTGGAGCAAACCGCGGCATCGATGCAGGACTTGGGCGAAACCGTGGCCCAAAACACCTTGCATGTGGGCCAGGCCAACCAGGCGGCCAGCCATGCTGCCAGCGTGGCCACCGAGGCCGGTGATGCGGTGGCCAAGTTTGTGAACACGATGGAAGACATCCAACGGGGCTCGCAACGCATTGGCGAAATCATCGGTGTGATCGACGGTATTGCGTTCCAGACCAACATTCTGGCGTTGAACGCAGCTGTCGAGGCCGCGCGCGCGGGTGAGCAGGGCCGTGGCTTTGCGGTGGTGGCGTCGGAGGTGCGCAGTCTGGCGCAGCGTTCGGCCGAAGCCGCGCGTCAGATCAAAGGGTTGATCACGGAAAGCGTGGACCAGGTGAGTGCCGGTACGCAGCAAGTGGAAAGCACCCGTGACACCATGCGTGCCGTGGTGGCGAGCATCCAGGAGGTGAGTCATTTGATGTCACTGGTCACGTCGGCCAGCGACGAGCAACGTTCGGGCATTGATCAAGTGGTGCAAGCGGTGACCCAACTGGATCAAACCACCCAGCAAAACGCTGCCTTGGTGGAGGAAAGCGCCGCAGCCACCACGGCCATGTCGCAACAGGCCGAGGAATTGGCGCGCGCCGTTTCCCGGTTCAAGTTGGAGGCTTCCAGTGGCCCGTCTTTGGGGTACCGAGCTTGAAGTGATACATAAATAAATATTTTGATATTAATTGTTAATTAAAATCTATTTATGATCGAATGGACGCTTAAAATGAGGAAAGCGCCCTGTTGAGTTTGCTTGCTCGCGCGGGCGATGTTTGCGTGGCATGAAATTTCAAACCCCTCACCCCGACCGCCCTTTGTCGCCCTCAGCTGCACCGCTGGCGGTGCACTGGGCGGTTCGCATGAGCCACCGCAACCGCCCTGTGGGGTTCTTGATGTTGCTGGCCATAGTGTTGGTGCACATGTTTCAATTGGGTTGGTCCTGGCCAGGCATGTTGTTGGCGGTGCTGCAGTTTGGGGTCTATCCGCAGCTGGTTTATTGGTATGCGGCCCGTTCTGCCCACGGGTTGCGGGCCGAAATCATGGTGATGCGGCTCGATGCTGCGCTCTTCGGTTTCTGGGTGGCGGCTTTGGGTTTTCCCAGTTGGATTGGTTACGTATTTTTCATAGCAGTGGTGCTCAACCTTACTTTGTTCAACGGTTTCCGGGGTGGCCTGGAGGCTGCGGTGTTGTTCCTGGGGGCCGCGTTGCTGCTGTTGCTGGGGCGTCAAGGCATACACGCACAACCCGACACCGGCTGGGTCGTCACATTCATGTGCATGGCGGCGTTGACCTTCTATTTGCTGTTGTTGGCGGATGCGGCGTACAGCCGCACCCGTCGCTTGCACGAGACACGTGAACAGCTGCGCAACCGGGAGTCGGAGCTGTCACGCCAGCTGGAAGACAACCACCGGTTGCAACGCCAGTTGATGGACAAGGTGAACCGAGATGCCTTGACGGGGTTGTTCAACCGCCACTACCTGGAAGCAGCGTTGCAAGGTGAAGCGGCCCGTTGTGACCGCGAGGGACAGCCCATCAGCCTGTTGATGCTGGATTTGGACCATTTCAAGAAGATCAACGATCGCTACGGCCATCCGGCGGGTGATGAGGTGTTGCGTGGGCTTGCCGGGTTGATACAGGCGGTGTTTCGCGGGTCTGACATTCCGTGTCGATACGGCGGCGAGGAGTTTTTGGTCTTGATGCCCGGGGCAACGTTGGGCAGTGCTGCCCGGCGGGCAGAAAAGCTGCGTCAGGCGTTCAGCGAACTGGAGATACGGGTGCGTGGTCGAGCCTTGCGCGCCACGTTGTCGGTGGGGGTGGCTGAATGGGGGGTATCGGGTGTCGACTCGATTGCCAAATTTGTGGCGGCGGCCGATTTGGCGCTTTACCAGGCCAAGGTGCAAGGTCGCAACCGAGTGGTCACGTCGGAGGCCCCGCAACCGTCTGCCTGGGACCAGTTGGTGACCATGCCCGGGGTGTTGACCGACAGGAATTATTGAACAAGTGATGGAAGCCAACGATTTGCCCAACCTGCAACTGGCCGCTATGGCGTGGGACAGCGCACCATTCGGGGTGGCCCTGGTCGACAAGGGGGGGCGGCTGCGTCTGTTCAACCGCAAGCTGCTGGAGTTGTTGTCCGTGCCGGATGGGGGCCTTTCAGACCAGCCCACCGAAGTGGAGTTGCTCACCTTCCTTCACCAGCAGGGTGATTTTGGGATCGGGGTGTCGTTGCGGGACGTGCTTGAAGGTCCGTACCCCACCTGCAACAGTTCAACAGAAGGGGCACAAACTTACACCCGCACCACCCGCACCGGACGGACGCTCGAAATCACGACCTGGCCGGTGTCCAACGGCTGGGTGCGAACCTTGTTCGATTTGACCCATCACGTTCAAAACGAACGTTTCATCCAGACCCTGACCAGCCGGGCCCCAGGCATGCTCTACCAGATGCATACCTCGCCCGACCAGTGGGTGTCTTTCCCATTTGCCAGCGCCGGGATTGCCGAGTTGTTCGACCTGACGCCCGAGTCGGTGCAGCACGATGGCATGGCCCTGCTGCGCCGCATTCACCCCGAGGATCTGCCTTTGTTGCGCGACGTGGCCATGTCGCGCGAGACCGAAGCCCAGAACTGGAAGCTGACCTACCGTGTGGTTCTCCCGGATGGACGCCGCAAGTGGCACGAAACCCAGGCCCTGGCTCAACGCCAGCCCGACGGATCGGTGGATTGGTACGGCTACACCCATGACATCACCGATCGGGTCAAGGACAACCAGGACCTGTCGCTGTTGTCCCAGTTGCTGCGCAACCGCACCGAACTGCTGGAAACCACCCTCGACAACCTGGGGCACGGTGTGCTGTATGTGGATGCGAACGGCATTCTGGCGTTTTACAACCCCCGTGCGGCCCAGTTGCTCGACATACCGGAGCGTCTGCTCGCCGACCAACCGCCGGTGGTGGGGGTGTTGCACTACATGCTGCACCGTGGCGACTTTGAGGGGGCCACCAGCCTGGCCGATTTGGTGCGGCAAGGCTGGATCACGGACATGCAGGGCTCGCTCAAACCCGGGCGTCTGGTGCGTGCCGCGCCCAGCGGGCGCATGCTGGAGGTCAAAACCACCCAGGTGCCCAGTGGCGGCTGGGTGCGTACCCTTGCCGATGTGACCGAATTCATCGACGCCCAACGCGCCGCCCGCAACAGCGCTCAGCGCATGCGTGCACTGGTGGATGCGATTCCCGACCGGGTGTGGTTCAAAGACATGCAGGGTTTTTACCTGGCCGCCAACACCAGCATGGCCAAGACCTACAACCGCACGGTCACGTCCATGCTGGGGCTGGACACCGGAGCCATCAACCCGTCCGAAACCGTGGAAACCGATTTGGCCACCGACGCAGAGGCATTCGCCCTGAACGGGGGGCTGTTGCGGTTCGAAACCGAACTGCCGCTGAACCTGCGGGGTGATGTGGCTGCGTTCGAAGTCACCAAAGTGGCCGTGTTCGATGAAAAACAGCAGGCCCTGGGCGTGCTGGGCTTGGCCCGCGACCTCACCGAGCGCAAGCAGGTGGAAGCACAAATCCAGCGCATGGCGTTTTACGACCCCTTGACCCGGCTGTGCAACCGTTTGCTGTTTGAAGACCGCCTGAGCCATGCACAAATGAGCAGTGAACGCAGCGGGACCTGGGCTGCGGTGGTGTTCATTGATCTGGACAATTTCAAAGACCTGAACGACACCCTGGGCCACGGCAAAGGCGACCAACTGCTCAAACAGGTGGCACAGCGGTTGTTGGCCTGCGTGCGTGAGCAAGACACCGTGGCCCGCTTTGGCGGCGACGAGTTTGTGATCCTGCTCACCGATCTGAGCCCCGATGAGCAACCGGCAGCGTTGGCCGCCAACACCGTCGGGCAGAAGATCTTGGCGGCCTTGAACATCCCTTATTTATTGGGCAGCACCACCACCTACCACAGCTCGGGCAGCGTGGGTGTGACGCTCTTCAAGGGTGGGCAGGACCGCTACGACGACATCATGAAACGGGCCGATCTGGCCATGTACCACGCCAAAGGGCTGGGTCGCAACGCACTCAGTTTCTTTGACCCGGACATGCAATCGGTGGTCAGCGACCGCACGCGGCTGGACCGGGATTTGCGCGAAGCCCTGAGCGCTCACCAACTGGTGTTGTTTTACCAGCCCGTGGTGGACAGAGAGCGCCACACCGTTTGCTACGAGGCGCTGGTGCGTTGGCAGCACCCCGAACGGGGGCTGGTGTCACCCGGGGTGTTCATTCCGTTGGCAGAGCAGAGCGGTTTGATTCTGCCGATTGGCCGTTGGGTGCTGGAAACGGCTTGCCGCCAACTGGTGGCCTGGGCGAATCAACCCGACAAACAAGACATTTGCATTGCCGTCAACCTGAGCGCCCGCCAATTGCGTCAGAAGCATTTTGTGGACGAGGTGCTGGCCGTGGTGCGCGACACCGGAGCCCAGCCGCACCTGTTGAAGCTGGAGCTGACCGAGAGCCTCCTGTTGCAGGATGTGGAAGAAACCATCGTCAAGATGGAGCAATTGGCCAAGCACGGCATCCGTTTTTCGTTGGACGATTTCGGCACGGGTTACTCGTCGCTGGCCTACCTCAAACGCTTGCCGCTGTCGGTACTCAAGATCGATCAATCGTTCGTGCGCGACTTGTTGATTGACGAAAACGACCGGGCGATTGCCGGCATGATTCTGACCCTGGCCAAAAGCCTGGATCTGAACGTCGTGGCCGAGGGGGTGGAGCTGGAAGACCAGATGGCGCTGCTGGTGGACATGGGTTGTCAGCATTTCCAGGGGTACCTGTTTGGCAAGCCCGCGCTCGTCTGAGGCATGGCGCCCCGTGCTGGTGGCAGGTGGCGGCATGGCCGGGCTGGCGGCCGCACTGGTGACGGCCCGTGCCGGTCATCCGGTGGAACTGCTGGAGCAGGCTGCGGCGTTTTCCGAGGTGGGCGCGGGCATACAGCTGGGGCCCAACGCGGTGCGTGTCTTGGCCGACTGGGGGTTGTGGCCCGCCTTGCAGCAGGTGGCGGCGTTTCCAGAACAACTGTGCGCCCGCGACACCCGCAGCGGAAACACCTTGGGTGTGTTGCCGTTGGGCGCGCGTGCCCGAGCGCGTTATGGCCAACCCTATGCCACCATACACCGCGCCGATTTGCACGCCTTGCTGCTGGAGGCCGTGCAGGCCCAGGGGCGTGTGCGTTGTCACTTGAACCAGCGTTTGGCTGGTTGGGTTCAGTCCCACTCGGAACAGGGCGGATCGACCGGCGTGTCGCTGCACACCGAATCCGGTGAACGTTGGCAAGGCGCAGCGTTGCTGGGTTGTGATGGGGTCTGGAGCCGGGTGCGCCAAGGTTTGTTGAACGACGGCCCACCCGTTTTCAGTGGACACCTGGCCTACCGGGGTTTGGTGTCCATGGCCGATCTGCCGCCTGCGGCGCGCGCCATGCAGGTCACCGCCTGGTTGGGGCCGCGCATGCATGCGGTGCACTACCCGGTGCGGGGGGGGGCTTTCATGAACGTGGTGGTGGTGGTCCATGGCCAAGCCCCTGGCGAGCTGGCCGGGTGGGACCACGCGGCTAATGCTCCCGCATTGCAACGGGCATTGGGCCCAGTGGCAGCAGACCTGGACCGCGTTTTGCAGGCCGTCCCGGATTGGCGCCTGTGGCCCCTGAACGATCGCGAACCCATGAAAGGTTCGTACGAACATGCCCAAGGCGCCGTGGCCCTGCTGGGTGATGCAGCCCACCCGCTGCGGCCATACCTGGCCCAAGGTGCTGCGATGGCCCTGGAAGATGCCTGGGTGCTGGGTGAATTGCTGTCGTCCGAACCGGGCGAAAACACCGGGGTGGCTGATTGGCCCCGGCTGCTGCGGCACTGGGCGCGTTTGCGTTGGAAGCGCAACGCCTGGGTGCAGGCAAGGTCGCGTCGCAATGGGCAGATCTTTCACGCGCAGGGGCCTGTGCGCTGGGGCCGCAATTGGGTCCTGGCCGCCTGGGCAGAGCAGGCCATGGATGTGCCCGAGCTCTACGGCGGGCCGCCCAAACCGGTGTTTTTGGGTTAAGGTGTGGACCAGTAGATGGTCGCCTTCCCGGAGACAACCGCATGACCGACAGCCCGCTTCCGCCCGACCCCAGCGCGCCCGCCCGCCTGAGCCTGCGGCGTGTGGCAATCGACACCTACCGTGAAAACGTGGCCTATCTGCACCGCGATTGCGATGTGTACCGGGCCGAGGGGTTTCAGGCCTTGTCCAAGGTGGAGGTGCGCGCCAACGGGCAGCGGATTCTGGCCACGCTCAACGTCACCAGCGATCCGCGCATCGTCAAGTGCAACGAACTGGGTCTGTCGCAAGATGCGTTTGCGCACATGGGGGTGGAACCCGGGCACCCGGCCAGCATTTCGCAGGCCGAACCTCCCGAATCGATCTCGGCCCTGCACCGCAAGATCGACGGCGAGCGCCTGGGACGCGAGGATTTTCAAGGCATCGTCCGTGACATTGCCGAGCACCGGTACTCCAAAATCGAATTGTCGGCCTTTGTGGTGGCCACCAACCGGGGTGAATTGGACCGCGAGGAGGTGTACTACCTGACCGAAGCCATGATTGCCAGCGGCCGCAGGGTCAACTGGAACGAACGCCTGGTGGTGGACAAGCACTGCATCGGTGGTATTCCCGGCAACCGCACCTCCATGCTGGTGGTTCCCATTGTGGCCGCGCACGGTATGGTGTGTCCAAAAACATCCTCACGTGCCATCACTTCACCGGCCGGTACCGCCGACACCATGGAAGTGCTGGCCAACGTGGAATTGCCGTTTGACCGGCTCCAGGAGCTGGTGCGCGAACACCGCGCCTGTTTGGCTTGGGGCGGGACGGCCCATTTGTCGCCCGCCGACGACGTGCTGATTTCGGTGGAACGCCCCCTGTCGTTGGATTCACCCGGGCAGATGGTGGCGTCCATCTTGTCCAAAAAAGTGGCGGCTGGCTCCACCCACCTGGTGCTGGACATACCCATCGGCCCCACGGCCAAAGTCCGCTCCATGCCCGAGGCGCAAAAACTGCGCCGCTTGTTTGAATACGTTGCCCGGCGGCTGGATTTGTCGCTCGACGTGGTGATCACCGACGGACGTCAGCCCATCGGCAACGGCATCGGGCCGGTGCTGGAGGCACGCGACGTGATGCAAGTGCTGGAAAACCACCCCAACGCGCCTCTGGATTTGCGCCAGAAAACCCTGAGGCTGGCCGGCCGTTTGCTGGAATGTGACCCCGATATCCGGGGCGGTGACGGTTACGCCATTGCGCGAGACATTCTCGATTCCGGGCGTGCCCTCGAAAAAATGCAGGCCATCATCCAGGCGCAGGGCAGCAGGGGGTTCGACCACCTTCACCCCGACCTGGGTGCACTCACCTTTGACGTATTCGCCCCTGTGGACGGGGTGGTCACGGGTATCGACAACCTGCAAATCGCCCGGGTGGCACGTTTGGCGGGGGCGCCCAAGGTGCAAAGTGCCGGTGTGGACTTGGCCCGCAAGTTGGGTGACCCGGTGCGTGCAGGCGATTTGCTGTACCGGGTGCACGCCGCTTTCCAGTCCGATCTGGAATTTGCCCGCCAGGCCACCGAAAAAGCCAGCGGTTATGCCGTGGGCGCGGCGAACGAGCTGTCGCATGTGTTTGTGGAGTTTTGACCATGGCCACCACCTTGTTGTGTTTTGACGACGAGCAGGCACCGGCGCAGCGCCTGCAACATGCCCTCCAGGAACGGGCGGGTCAAGTCGTTGAGCTGGGCGTGGTGGAGCGGCACCGCTTTCCCGATGGGGAGTTGAAGCTGCGTTTGCCCGCGCCGTTGCACGACCGGGTGGTGGTGTTTCGGGGCCTGCATCAACCCAACGAAAAGCTGGTCGAGTTGCTGCTGGTGGCCCGCACCGCCCGTCAGTTGGGGGCCCACCACCTCAGCTTGGTCGCACCTTATTTGGCGTACATGCGGCAGGACATTGCTTTCCGCCCCGGCGAGGCGGTCAGCCAGCGCGTGGTGGGGGGGTTTCTGGCCGATTTGTTCGATGCCGTGGTCACGGTCGATCCCCACCTGCACCGCGTGGCCACGCTGCAGGAGGCGGTGCCAGTGCCGCAGGCGGTGGTGGTCAGCGGTGCGGCAGTGTTGGCCGATTGGGTGGCCCAGCGCCGCCCTGGGGCCCTGCTGATGGGGCCTGACGAAGAAGCCGCGCAATGGGTCGCGCAGGCCGCTGCCCGGCATGGCAACCCGAGTGCCGTGTGCCGCAAAGTGCGTCACGGCGACAAATCGGTGGAAATTGCCTTGCCCCCGGTCCAATGGTCCGGGCAACAGGTGGTGATACTGGACGATGTGGCCAGCACCGGGCACACGGTCGCACAAGCCACACGTTTGTTGTTGGCTGCCGGGGTGGCGTCGGTGGACGTGGCCGTGACCCACGCGCTCTTCGCGGGCGATGCCATCGAAGTGATGCGCCAGGCCGGTGTGGGCGAGGTCTGGAGCACCGACTGCATCCCCCATTCCTCCAACGTGGCTGCTATCGCGCCTGTTTTGGCAAAGGCCCTGCAGGCGCTTTGAAAATGGGCAGGGCGGTCAGGTCACTGCCAGTTGCTGTGCAAACTCGGGGCGTTCCCATTCGCGGTCTGTCAGCACCACACGCAAGTGCTCCACCGCATTCCAAACGTCCTCAAACCTCAGGTACAGGGGCGTGAAGCCAAACCGCAAGATGTCCGGGTAGAGGCCGCCGCTGTGTTGGTTGCCAGCGCGGAAGTCACCGATCACGCCCCGTGCGATCAAGGCCTGCACCATCGCGTACGCGGCGTGTGGGGGCCATGGCATGTCAGCGGCCAGCGTCAGACACAACTGCGATCCCCGTTGCGCATGAGTGCTGGGCGTTACCCACTTCAGGCCCAGGCCACGGCACCGCTGTTCCACCAAGTCCATGAACAGATCGGTCAGCGCCAATGACTTGGCGCGCAGCGCCGCCATGCCGCCCAGGGGTTGTGCCGCCAGCACACTGTCCACCCCGCACTCCAGTGCGGCCAAGCTGACAATGGGTTGAGTGCCACACAAAAACCGCTGGATGCCCGGAGCAGGCCTGTAGTCGGGTGTGAATTGGAACGGGGCCTGGTGCCCCCACCAACCCGCCAATGGCTGCCACAGGTTCGGCCCCAGGCTGGCAGCGTGGCGTGGGTTCATCCAGACAAACGCGGGTGCGCCTGGGCCACCGTTGAGGTACTTGTAGCCGCAGCCCACGGCGAAGTCGGCATTGGCCTGGTTCAGGTTCAGTGGCACAGCGCCCGCACTGTGCGCCAGGTCCCACACCATGACAGCCCCGGCTTCGTGCGCTGCGGTGGTCATGGTTGCCATGTCGTGCATGGCGCCGGTGCGGTAATTGACGTGCGTCAGCATCACCACGCCGGGCTGGGTTTTCAGGGCCGATGGCAGATTCTCTGCCTCCACCAACTGCAAGGTCCAGCCGCGTTCGCGGCACAGGGCTTCGGCGGTGTACAGGTCGGTCGGGAAGTTGCTGCGTTCGCTCAACACCACCCGGCGTTCCAAAGGAACCTGGGCCTGCAAGGTGAGGGCCAGGCTCATGACCTTGAACAGGTTGATGGACGTGCTGTCGGTGGCCACGGTTTCGCCCGGGCCCGCGCCCACCAGTTGTCCGATTTTGTCGCCTATCCGCTGGGGCATGCGAAACCAGTCGGCGCTGTTCCAGCTGCGTATCAGGTCTTGGCCCCATTCCTGCTGCACCACCTGGGCAATCCGCGCTGGGGTTGTTTTGGGCAACACCCCCAGTGAATTGCCGTCCAGGTAAATCACCCCTGCGGGCAGATCGAATTGGTCGCGCAGGTGGCGCAGCGGGTCGTGCCAGTCCAGGGCCTGGCAACTGGACAGGGTGTGGGTCATATCAGGCCGTTCAGGGGTGGCAACCCCAGTCGCTTGCGGGCGTGGTCACAGGCGTCGCTGCCTTCTTCAAATTCCCGGCAGGGCGCTGGGCGCCATTCGTAAATGCCGCAGCCCACGCGCTCCCCCACCTTGCCGGTGAGGGCCGCGCAACGCGGGGGCCAGTGGTCGGTGCCGCGCATCCGGCAGGTGTTGCCGTTGACTTCTACCGTCAGGCCCGAAGGCACCTGCCCGCCCTCGGTGTCCAGTTCGTAGATCGAGAAATCAACACGGAAATGGGCGCAACACGCGCCGCAGGTTTGGCATGCGCTCATGGGGCTGCTTCTGGCCGGGCGGGGGTCAGAGCCGGCCCAGCAACAGGTATTCCATCAGGGCCTTTTGCACGTGCATGCGGTTCTCTGCCTCATCCCACACCACGCTCTGTGGGCCGTCGATCACGTCGGCGCTCACTTCCTCGCCGCGGTGGGCGGGCAGGCAGTGCATGAACAGGGCATCAGGCTGGGCCACGGCCATCATTGCGGGGGTCACGCACCAGGCGGCAAAGGCTTTCATGCGGGCTGCGTTCTCGGCCTCGTAGCCCATGCTGGTCCACACATCGGTGGTCACCAGGTCGGCACCCCGGCAGGCATCCATCGGGTCGTCGAACACCTGCCAGCAGTCACCGTTGCTCACCCCGGCCACGTCGGCGTTGACCTCGTAGCCGCTCGGGGTGCTCACGTGCACTTTGAAGCCCAAAATTTCAGCGGCCTGCAGCCAGGTGTTGGCCATGTTGTTGCCGTCGCCCACCCAGGCCACGGTCTTGCCGCGCAAAGCGTTCGGGTCGATCGAGCCATCGGTGCGCTTGCCCCGGTATTCCAGCCAGGTGAACAGGTCGGCCAGGATCTGGCAGGGGTGGAATTCGTTGGTCAAACCGTTGATCACCGGCACCCGGGAATGGGCGGCGAAACGCTCGATCTTGTTTTGCCCAAAGGTGCGGATCATCACGATGTCGGTCATGCGGCTGATGACGCGCGCGCTGTCCTCGATCGGTTCGGACCGGCCCAGCTGGCTGTCACCCGTGGTCAGGTGCACCACGCTGCCGCCGAGCTGGTACATGCCTGCTTCAAAACTGACGCGGGTGCGGGTGCTGGCCTTTTCGAAGATCATGGCCAGCGTGCGGTCGGTCAGCGTGTGGTGCTTCTGGTAGGTTTTGAACTTTTGCTTGATGAGGGCAGCACGCGCCAGCAGGTAGCTGTACTCGTCGGCTGAAAAGTCTTTGAACTGCAGGTAGTGTTTGACCGGCACGGGTGGGGTGATGGACGCGTACATGGACTCGGACGTGGCGTGGCGGTTTCAGGCTTGTTCGGCCAGGAAAGTTTTGATCTGCGGCACCAGTGTGGCCACGATTTCGTCGGCCTCGGCCGCGGTCAGGATCAGCGGCGGCACCATGCGAATCACGTTGTCGGCGGTCACGCTCAGCAGCAGGCCGGCGTCGGCACAACGCTGCACCAGCGCACCGCAGGGGCGGTCCAGTTCAACGCCCAGCATCAGGCCCTTGCCGCGGATTTCCTTCACGCCCTTGACGTGCATGAGTTGCGTGACCAGGGCGGTGTGCAGGTGGAAGCCGACCTTGGCTGCGTTGTCCAGCAGGCGGTCCTCTTCCATGATGCGCAGCGTTTCCAGGCCCGCGCGCACCGACAGCGGGTTTCCTCCAAAAGTGGTGCCATGGTTGCCCGGCGCGAAAATGTTCGCGGCCTTGGGGCCAGCCACCACCGCGCCGATGGGCACGCCGGAACCCAGGCCCTTGGCCAGCGGCATCACGTCGGGCACGATGCCCGCCCACTGGTGGGCAAACCATTTGCCCGTGCGTCCCATGCCGCACTGCACCTCGTCGATCATCAGCAGCCAGTCGTTGGTGTCGCACAGCGCGCGCACCTGCTGCATGTAGTCGGTGCTCATGGGGTTTACCCCGCCTTCGCCTTGAATGGCTTCAAAAAACACCGCCACCACGTTGGGGTTGCCCGCCGTTGCCTTGCGGATGGCTTCGATGTCGTTCATGGGCACGCGAATGAAGCCCTCGACCAGCGGACCAAAACCTGCCTGCACCTTGGGGTTTCCGGTGGCCGACAGGGTGGCAATTGAACGGCCGTGGAAGGCCTTTTCGTACACCACGATTTGCGGGTTTTCAATCCCTTTGTCGTGGCCGTATTTGCGGGCCAGTTTCAGGGCGGCTTCGTTCGCCTCCAACCCGGTGGAGCAAAAAAACACGTTGCTCATGCCCGAACGTTCGACCAGCATGCGAGCCAGCTCTTCGGTGGCGGGGTTGTAGTAGTAATTGCTGGTGTGGATCAGCTTGCCTATCTGGTCCTGCAGGGCGCGCACCAGCTTGGGGTGTGCGTGCCCCAGTGTGTTCACGGCAATGCCACCCAGGGCATCCAAGTAGGCTTTGCCGTTCACGTCCCACACACGGCTGCCTTTGCCATGCGACAGTGCAATCGGCACGCGGCCGTAGGTGTTCATCACGTGGGGTTGGGCCAGGGCAGCAGCAGTAGACATAAGCGACATCCGAAAAAGCCTAAACAAATGCGGCCCAACGCAGGGCGGGCCGTTGAATGCGCATTTTAGGCCCAGACTTTGCTTTGTTGAGCGTTCGACGGCAACGGGATGCACTGGCTCGCGTGCCAGCTGGACGCAGGGCGATCTAGGGTTTTTACCAGCCTCAAGTCTTATATAAGATATAATTCCTAGCCGTGAGCGCTGCGCGAGCGATCCTCCTGTGGCAGCGAATCCCAACGTTTCTTAGGGCCTCTACCCGATGGTCTCATCCGCCGCCAAAGAAGTCTTCATCCAAGGCATCACCCACGAAGGCAGGACTTTTCGCCCCAGCGACTGGGCCGAGCGTCTGGCAGGCGTGATGAGTCAGTTCCACCCGGCTGGCAAGGTGCCCGGCGCGCACCTGAGCTATTCGCCCTGGTGCATTCCCAAAGTGATCAACGGCATCAAATGCGTGGTGGTGAACCATGCCTTGCGCGACTACGACGTGATGGCCTGGGACTTCGTGATGAACTTTGCCAAAGACAACCACCTGCAGGTGGTTGAGGCCTGCCTGATCCCCGACAACCGGCCTTGACGAGGCCTGGACGCCTGCAACAAAGCGCAGACAACAAAAAAGCCGCTGAAGATTCAGCGGCTTTTTTGTGCGGTGAAGCTGTTTTGCTGGCAGCGCACCCGGAGCAAACGGCGGGTCGGTGCAAACCAACCCGGGCTTGACAATACGCTGCCTTAAGCAGCGGCCAGGGCCTTGACCTTGGCGGACAGACGGCTCTTGTCGCGAGCGGCCTTGTTTTTGTGGAAGATGCCCTTGTCGGCAATGGTGTCCACCACGGCCTGCATCTTGGCGAACAGTTCGCCGGCTTTGGTTTTGTCGCCAGCCAGAACCGCTTTTTCAACGTTCTTGACGGCGGTGCGGTATTTGGAACGCAGCGAAGTGTTGGCTGCGTTCAGCTTGACGTCTTGGCGGGCGCGTTTGCGGCCAGACGCCAGGCGGGGGTTCTTTTTCTTCGGCTTGGTTGCCATGATAGTGTTCCTTGATGTTTGTGGATGATGCCAGCAAAGCCCGCCATTATAACCATCAAGCCGATTGCGTTCATTTTGATTTGTGTCAAAACAAGGACAGCGGGCGCGCGTTAGAGTGCAGCCTCCGAGTTCATGCGTTTGAAACGTTGTTATTTATGTCTGTCTCTCAGGACTCTTTGGCCGCTGCCGCTGGCACGACCCAGCAACCGATTGCCCCCGGTGCGCCGATGCCCCACCGCAAGGTGATTCGCGGCTGGCTGGCCCCGATTGTGGAGCGCCAAACCGCCATTGCCGTGGTGTTGCTGGTGCTGGATTGGGCGCTCTTTGCGGCCCTGATGACCGGTACCGTGTTGATGGATGCCTGGTGGGCCAAGCTGTTGTGCGCGCTGGCCGCCGGCTTCATGATCGGGCGCTTGTTCATCATCGGCCACGATGCCTGCCACCAAAGCTACACCCCCCACCGGGGCTTGAACCGCCTGCTGGGGCGCATTGCCATGGTGCCCTCACTCACGCCCTACAGCCTGTGGGAAGTGGGGCACAACGTGGTGCACCACGGCTACACCAACCTCAAAGGGGTGGACTTTGTGTGGGCTCCGCTGACGCAGCAGGAGTTTGCCGCCCTGTCGCCGGGGCGCCGCGCGCTGGAACGCATTTACCGCAGCGGCTGGGGTCCGGCCTTGTACTACCTGATCGAAATGTGGTGGCTGCGCATGTATTTCCCGCGCAAAACCTACATGGGCACCCGCCGTGCCGAATTCACCTGGGACGGTGTGTTTGTGAGTGTGATGGCCGTGCTGTGGGTGGGTGGCATGGTCTGGGCCGCAGCGGCCACGGGCCAGTCGGTGGCGCTGCTGGTGGTGATGGGTTTTGTGGTGCCCTTCCTGTTCTGGAACGCCATGATCGGTTTTGTGGTGTACGTGCACCACACCCACACCAGTGTGCAGTGGCACGATGACAAGCATGCCTGGGCCAAGGCCGCGCCGTTTGTGTCCACCACCGTGCACCTGGAATTTCCCTGGAAACTGGGCGGGTTGATGCACCACATCATGGAGCACACCGCGCACCACGTGGACATGAGCGTGCCGCTGTACAAGCTCAAGCAGGCGCAGAAGAAGCTCGAAGACATGCTGCCCGGGCGCATCATCGTGCAGCAGTTCAGCTGGCGCTGGTATTTCGAGACGGCGCGCAAGTGCAAGTTGTACGACTTTACACAACGCTGCTGGACCGATTTTCAGGGGCGTCCCACCAGCGCGCAGGCACCTGTCCATGCCTGAGCAAAGACCGTCCGTAACTGAATTTCACGAAAAATACGGCAAGGTGCGACAATATCGCCCTACATGACACAAGCTTTTTCAGAACTTTCGCTCGCCGAACCCCTTTCCCGTGCCATTGCCGAGATGGGGTTTTCGGCCATGACGCCGATTCAGGCGCAGGCCATTCCTGTGGTGTTGCAGGGGCGCGACGTGATGGGCGCCGCCCAGACCGGTACCGGCAAAACCGCTGCGTTTTCCCTGCCGCTGCTGCAGCGCATGCTCAAGCACGAGAACGCGTCCACCTCGCCCGCTCGGCACCCGGTGCGCGCGTTGGTATTGTTGCCCACGCGCGAATTGGCTGACCAGGTGGCCCAGCAAATTCAGATGTATGCCAAATACACCCAGTTGCGCAGCACCGTGGTGTTTGGTGGCATGGACATGAAGCCCCAGACCGCTGAATTGAAAAAAGGCGTCGAGGTGCTGGTGGCCACGCCGGGACGGCTGCTGGACCACATCGAGGCCAAGAACTGCGTGCTCAACCAAGTGGAGTATGTGGTGCTGGACGAGGCCGACCGCATGCTCGACATCGGTTTCCTGCCCGATTTGCAACGCATCCTGAGCTACCTGCCCAAGTCCCGCACCACGTTGCTGTTTTCGGCCACCTTCTCGCCCGAAATCAAGCGCCTGGCCAACAGCTACCTGCAAGACCCGGTGACGATCGAAGTGGCCCGGTCGAACGCCACCGCATCCACCATCGAACAGCGGTTTTACCGGGTGGAAGAAGACGACAAGCGCCAGGCTTTGAAGCAACTGTTGCGTGAAAAAGACGTGAAGCAGGCGTTTGTGTTCTTGAACAGCAAGCTGGGTTGTGCCCGCATGGCGCGGGCCCTGGAGCGCGACGGCCTGAACGCCACCGCTTTGCACGGCGACAAAAGCCAGGACGAACGCCTGAAGGCGCTGGATGCCTTCAAAAAAGGTGAAGTCGATCTGTTGATTTGTACCGATGTGGCGGCCCGCGGGCTCGACATCAAAGACGTGCCGGCCGTGTTCAACTTGGACATCCCGTTCAACGCCGAAGACTACGTGCACCGCATCGGACGCACGGGGCGTGCCGGCGCGTCCGGGCTGGCAGTGTCGTTCGTCAGTGGCAAGGATGCCAAACTGCTGGCAGACATTGAAAAGCTGATCGGCAAGAAGGCCGAGGTCGAACCGCTGGAGCTGGAAAGCGACCGCCGCCGTTTTGGGGGTGACCCGGGCCGACAGAACGACGGGCAACGGTTGTGGAATCAGGAGGCATCCGGCGAACACCGCCGCGAACGCTATCCCCGTGCGCACGCGCCGCGCGTGCCCGCCGATCCCTTGTTTGACAAGCCCTACGAGCCCAGTTTGGCCGCCGACGTCAAACCGTCCTGGGAGACGACCGCCCGACCGGTCGCCGCCAAAGGTTTGTCGGCCTACATCAAGCCCAAGCGCAAGGTGGCTGCGCTGTTCAAGGCGGCCGAGCCGGTGGCCGCTGACTGATCAACCCGCACCGGGTTTTTGTGCCTGGGGGCAGGGCACTTGCACCACGGTGACCGAACCCGTGCCGTGGGGCTGTGCGGTGGTAGAGAGTTGGGCCGCGCTCAGACACCCTCCCCACACACACCCGGTGTCCAGTGCCAGCAGGTTGGGGCGTTGCAGCAACCCCAAGGTGGACCAATGGCCGAAGGCAATCGGGGTGTCGGCACTGCAACGCCCGGGCACGTCGAACCAGGGCATGCAACCCGCAGGTGCAGCATCCGCACTGTCTTTGGTGGCAAATTCCATCACGCCTTCGGCGCTGCAAAAACGCAGGCGTGTCAGCGCGTTGATCACCACACGCCAACGGTCAGCGCCTGCCAGCGCGTTCTCCCAGCGGTCGGGCAGGTTGCCATACATGGTTTGTAAAAACTCGGTGCCATCGGTGCCTGCGAGCATCTGGCTGACTTCCTGGGCCAGCGACAGGGTTTGCTTGGCGGTCCATTGCGGCAATACCCCGGCATGCACCAGCAGCCAGCCCTGCACCTGCAAGGCCAGCGGGCGTTGGCGCACCCACTGCAGCAGGGCGTTGCGGTCGGGGGCTTGCAAAATGCCGTCCAGCGTGTCGCTGCGGTGGGCCTTGCGCACGCCTTGTGCCACCGCCAGCAGGTGCAAATCGTGGTTGCCCAGCAGGCAGTGGGCCGACGTGCCCAGGTGCATCAAGCGACGCAGCACGGCCAGGGAATCGGGGCCGCGGTTGACCAGGTCACCCAGGCAATACAAGGTGTCTCGGCTGGGCGAGAAGTCGATCGACCGCAAAAGGTGCTCGAATGGGGCGTCACAGCCTTGCAGGTCGCCAATGATGTACAGTGCCATGCACAAATTATGGATGTTCTGCTGATTGTCTTTTTAACGCTGCTCAACGGCGCGTTCGCCATGTCCGAACTGGCTTTGGCCGCCAGTCGCAAAGCGCGTCTGAGCGCCATGGCCGAAAGCGGCGACAAAGGGGCGCAAACCGCGCTCAAGCTACTGGAGAACCCGACGCAGTTCTTGTCTTCGGTGCAGGTGGGTATCACGTCCATCGGTATGCTCAACGGCATTGTGGGCGAGGCGGCTTTCAGCGCGGGCCTGGAGGCGTGGCTGATGACCGTGGGTTTGCCTGAGGCGTCGGCCAATATCAGCGCCACGGCCATTGTGGTGGTGGTGATCACGTTTGTAACGATCGTGTTTGGCGAGTTGGTGCCCAAGCGCATCGGGCAGATGTACCCCGAAGCCGTGGCGCGCTGGGTGTCGCGACCCATGGCAGGTGTGGCTGTCGGCGCCAAACCGTTTGTGACGCTGTTGTCGGCTACCACGCAGGGGGTGCTCAAGTTGCTGCGCATGGACAACAACGCGGTGCAGCACGTGACCGAAGAAGAGATCAACGCCAGTCTGGAAGAGGGGGTCGGCGCCGGCATCATCGAGGAACAGGAGCACCAGATGGTGCGCAATGTGTTTTTGTTGGATGACCGCCAGCTGACCAGCATCATGGTGCCCCGTTCTGACGTGGAGTGGCTGGATGTGGCCGACACGCTGGAGCAGGCATTGGACAAAACCCGTGAAGGCGGGCATTCGTGGTACCCGGTCTGCCGGGGTGGGCTGGACGATGTGGTGGGCGTGATTCACCTGCCGGTGTTGATGACTTTGAGCCGACAGAGGCAAGCCCATGAGCCTTCCGACCCCGATGCGACGTTTGAATCGGTGACAGGGGTGGCCCCAGGGCTGGCCGCGCCGGGGTGGCACCGCCACGCGCAACCCGCGGTGTTTGTGCCCGAAACCCTGACCGGCATGGAACTGCTGGAACAGTTTCGCGCCCGAGCCACCCGCATGGTGTTTGTCGTGGACGAGTACGGCGTGGTGCAAGGCCTGCTGACGCCGTTGGACATGCTGGAAGCGATCACGGGCGAATTGTCGTCCGAGCAACCGCACCAGGCCTGGGCCACCCAGCGGGAAGATGGAGCCTGGCTGGTGGACGGCGCCATGCCAGCGCATGAACTCAAAGCCCGGTTGGACATTGATGCGTTGCCGGACGAAGACCGCGAACGCTACAACACCGTGGCGGGTTTGATGCAGACGGTGGCGGGCGATTTGCTGGCCGAAGGCGATGCGGTGGAGGTGGCGGGCTGGCGTTTCAGTGTCTTGCGGTTGGAGGGGCGTCGGATCGATCGGGTGCTGATTGCCCCCCTGCCGCCATCAGACGAAGGGCATTCGTCCAACCTCGATCCCAGTCCGTGACCGGATAACCTCAAAAAACCGCAAGTTAAACAAACGTTTGATTTATTGGTTAAGATGGCGGCATGATTTCAGACGTGCCGCCCAGTTCTGGGCCTTCAAGCGACCCCGCCCTCAGCCGTACCGATGGCGAGGACAGCCGCCGCCGTCTGATCAGCGCGGGCTTGCGCCTGTTTGCTGAGAAAGGGTTTGCCGCCACTTCTATTCGGGAGTTGGCGCAGGCCGCAGGCGTCAATGTGGCCGCCATCAGTTACTACTTTGGTGACAAAGTGGGGCTGTACCGTGCAGTGTTCCTGGACCCGGCGCAAGACCCTCAGGAAGAGCTGAACCGCCTGGCCGCGCCAGATTTGACACTGGAAGCCCTGCTGGACGGTTACTTTCAGCTGTTTCTGGCCCCTCTGAGCGACGGCGAAATGGCGCGTCTGTGCGTGAAGTTGCGCATGCGCGAAATGCTGGAGCCTACCGGTTTGTGGCAAGAGGAGGTGCGTTCGGGCATCCAGCCCATGCACAACCTGCTGGTGGGCGCGCTGTGCCGCCACATGGGGTTGCAGCAACCCGATGACGATGTGCAGCGCCTCGCGTTTTCCATATCCGCTTTGGGTGTGTATTTGCACGTGGGTCAGGATGTGATGGACGCCGTGGCGCCTCAGTTGGCGCGTTACCCCCAGGCTGTGCCCGAGTGGCGGCTGTTTTTGGTGCGACAGGCGGTTGGCATGGTCCGCTCTGAACACAGGCACCGTCAGATGCAGGAGAACCTGAACAAGTGAAACCCTCTTCCTTAAATCGCCGCCCCACACGGGGCTGGAGCCTGTGGGCCGGTTTGGCCGCCCTGGGGTTGGCCCATCCGGTGTGGGCGGACACGACGGCGGTGCCACCGCCCCTACAGACGGCCGATGCGGCCTTGGCGGCCCAATGGCACGCGCCCTTGCCCCACGGTGGGCAAGGTGGCCAGCTGGTGGATTGGTGGCAACGTTTGGGCTCCCCGATCCTGGGGGACTTGGTAAAGGCCGCCCAAGATGCCAGTCCCGATGTGGCGAGTGCCCGCCAGCGTTGGGCCCAGGCCCAGGCCCAATGGGTGGGCGCTGACGCCTCGGGCGCGCCGCAGTGGCAAGTCAATGCCGGCGTGGTACGCACCCGCCCCGATCTGGCCAGCCCCGCGTTGACCCAGGCCACCTTGGGGTTGGCCATGGGTTGGGAATGGGATCTGTGGGATGGGCAGGGCGCTGCCCAGCGAGCGGCACAGCAACGCCTGCAAGGTGCCCAAGCCACGTGGCACGATGCCCGTGTCTCGACCGCTGCCACCACCGCCCAGGCCTATTTTGAATGGCGTTTTTGTGACGCGCAGGCACGCTGGACCGAAGCCCAAGCCGCTTCAGCCCGAGAGACCGCCCGCCTGAACGCCCTGGCTCAAAAGGCCGGGGCCTTGCCGGCGGTGGCTGCACAGCAGGCCGATGCCGCCGCGCGCCAGTTCCAGGTGCAGGCCTTGGGCACCCGAACCCAATGCGACCGGGCCATCAAGGCGCTGGTGGCCATGACCGCCTGGGACGAGCCCACGTTGCGTCAACGCCTGGCCGCAGAACCACAGACCGAACCGGCCTTGGAAGGCTGGGCGCTGTCGGTGCCTGTCGTGCCCGGGCAGGCGTTGGCACAGCGGCCCGATGTGGCTGCTGCCGCGCGCGAATTGGAAGCCAGCGCTGCCGACGTCAGCCAACGCAATGCCGACCGCTATCCGCGGGTGGCATTCAACGGTTCTTTGAGCGCGGCCGCATTGCGCAGTGGCGCAACCAGCCTGGATGGCAGTCTGTGGTCGATCGGACCACTCCAAATTTCATTGCCCTTGTGGGACGGTGGCCAGCGACGCGCCAACCTGGCCGCCGCACAGGCCCGCTACGAGGCCCAGCGCGTGATTTTTCAGGCCAAAGTGCGTCAAGCCGTGAGCGAGGTCGAGGACGCTTTGCTGCGTTTGCACAGCGCCGACACCCGGCGCGGCGAATGGGTGCGCATTCTGGCATCGCATCAGAACACGCATGCAGCCGTGATGGCCCGAGAAAAGGCGGGGGCAGCCGCTCGTCTGGAAGTCGAAGAAGCCCACCGTGCTTTGCTGCAGGCGCAACTGTCCCACACCGATGTGTTGCGCGAACAGGTGACCGCCTGGATTGCCCTGTACCGTGCCTTGGGCGGCGGTTGGACCGCCGAAGCAACGGCACCCGTTGCGCTGCAGGCGGTTCGCTGATTTTTGTGCGCTCAGCATCACTCCCACCCCTTACAAGCATTCGATATGTCCCTCCCTACCTTTCAAATGTTGAACGTTTCTTCGGTGCCGGCGCAGCGTTCGGCACGGCTGCCAGCCCGCAATGGGGCAGCCACTGGCGTGTGCGCGGCTGCAATGGTCGCGGCAACGCTGTTGGTCAGCGGGCCTGCTGGCGCGCAACAACCCGCCGCCGATGGCAAAAAACCGGCGCAGGCAGCTGCCAAGGCAGCACTGACCGTGCAGGTGGTGGCGCCCCAGCAGGCTTCGGTGCCCGAGACTCTGGCCGTCAGCGGAAACGTGGCGCCTTGGCAGGAGGCCGTGGTGGGGTCAGAGGTGAACGGTCTGCGTCTGGCGGAAGTGCTGGTGGAAGTGGGGCAGGTGGTGCAGAAAGGCCAATTGCTGGCGCGTTTCTCTGATGCAACGGTCAAGGCCGATCTGGCCCAGGCCGAAGCCGGTTTGGCCGAAGCCCAGGCCCAGTTGGCCGATGCCCAGGCCAATGCCCGACGCGCCCGTGAACTCGACGGTACCGGTGCCCTGAGCGCGCAAAGCGTTCAGCAGGCCATGACCGCAGAACTGACCGCCCGTGCCCGGGTGGCTTCCTTGGAGGCCGCCGTGCAAAGCCAGCGCCTGCGTTTGAGCCAGACCGATGTCAAGGCCCCGGACGGTGGTGTTGTCAGCCAACGCGCAGCCACCGAAGGCGCGGTGGTTGGCAATGGCCATGAGTTGTTTCGACTGATCCGCGGAGGTCGACTGGAATGGCGTGCCGAAGTGCCTTTTGCCGACATGGCCCGTTTGCGCAATGGCCAAAAAGCCACCGTTCGCTTGCCCGGTGGGGGCACCGTGACCGGTTCGGTCCGCAAAGTGGCGCCCACGGTGGACGTTGCCACCCGCAACGGCCTGGTGTATGTGGACCTGCCCAGCCGCAACGACGCTTTGCGTGCGGGAATGTACCTGCGGGGCGAATTCCGGTTCGATACGAAAGCCGCCCTGACGGTACCGGCCTCTGCCGTGATATTGCGCGACGGTTACGACGTGGTGATGCGGGTGGACGCTGACGGCAAAACCCGCGAAACCAAGGTCAAGGTCAGTGCCCGGGACGGGGACCGGGTGGCCCTGGAAGGCTTGCCGCCTGATGCGCGCGTGGTGTTGCGTGGTGGCGCATTCCTGTCCGATGGCGATACCGTGCGGGTGGTGCAATGAACGTTTCTTCCTGGTCCATCCGCAATCCGATTGCGGCCATCATGGTCTTTGTGCTGTTGACCCTGGCGGGCGCAGCGAGCTTCAAGGCCATGAAAATCCAGAACTTTCCGGATCTGGAACTGCCCACCGTGTCTGTCACGGCGTCTTTGCCGGGGGCCTCGCCGTCGCAGATGGAAACCGAGGTGGCGCGCAAGATTGAAAACTCGATTGCCACCTTGCAAGGTGTCAAGCACATCATGACCAAGGTGCAGGACGGCGTGGTCACCGTCACCACCGAATTCCGCCTGGAAAAACCGACCCAGGAGGCGGTGGACGATGTGCGCGACGCGGTCAACCGGGTGCGTTCTGATTTGCCGGGCGAAATGCGTGACCCGCAAGTCACCAAACTCAACCTGTCGGGTGCGCCGATTCTGACCTACACCGTGGCCACGCCCCGCTTGGACGACGAAGCCCTGAGCTGGTTTGTGGACAACGACGTGACCAAGGCCTTGCTGAGCGTGAACGGCGTGGGGTCGGTGGCCCGCGTGGGTGGGGTGTCGCGTGAAGTGCGGGTGGAATTGGACCCCGAGCGTTTGCGCGCCCTGGGGGCCACCGCTGCCGATGTGTCGCGCCAGTTGCGGGCGGTGCAGCAAGAATCATCGGGCGGCAAGGTGGAACAGGCCGGCAGCGAACAAACCGTGCGCACCATTGCCACGGTGCGGTCGGCGGCCGAACTGGCCGCGCTCGACATCCCGCTGCCCGATGGCCGCCGGGTGCGACTGGACCAGGTGGCTCAGGTCAAAGACACCGTGGCCGAACGCCGCAGCATTGCCCTGTTGAACGGACAGCCCGTGGTGGGGTTCGAGATCACCCGCAGCAAGGGTGCCAGCGAACTGGAAGTGGATGCCGGCGTGCACAAGGTGCTGGATCAGCTGCGAGAGGCGCACCCGGATGTGACGTTCGAGCAGGCCTTCAACTGGGTGGACCCGGTGGCCGAGAACTACGAAGGTTCCTTGGCCTTGTTGTACGAAGGCGCCGTGCTGGCCGTGATCGTGGTGTGGTTCTTCCTGCGCGACTGGCGCGCCACTTTCGTGGCTGCCACGGCCTTGCCCTTGTCGGTGATTCCCGCCTTCGTGGGCATGTGGTGGCTGGGCTTTTCCATCAACGTGGTCACGTTGTTGAGCCTTTCGCTGGTCATCGGCATTCTGGTGGATGACGCGATTGTGGAAATCGAAAACATTGTGCGCCACCTGCGCATGGGCAAATCGCCCTACCAAGCGGCCATGGAAGCAGCAGACGAAATCGGTCTGGCCGTGATTGCCACCACGTTTACCCTGATTGCTGTGTTTTTGCCCACCGCCTTCATGAGCGGCATACCGGGCAAGTTCTTCAAACAATTCGGCTGGACGGCGGCGATTGCCGTGTTTGCGTCGTTGGTGGTGGCGCGCATGCTCACCCCCATGATGGCGGCCTACTTGCTCAAGCCGCTGCTGCACACCGGAGAGCCGGCCGATGGCTGGTTCATGGCCCGCTACATTCGGGTGGTGGCCTGGTCCACCAAGCATCGCATCGTCACCATGGTGGCGTCCGCCGCCTTTTTCGTGGGCTCCATTTCGTTGGTGCCATTGCTGCCGACTGGTTTCATTCCGGCCGACGACTTTGGGCAGACCCAGGTCAGCATAGAACTGCCGCCGGGCAGCACCTTCAAAGACACGCTGGCCGCGGCCGAACAGGCCCGTGCCCTGGTGGAGCAGAACCCCCACGTGAAACGGGTGTACACCGCTGTGGGGGGCGGGGCTTCGGGGTCCGACCCCTTTGCCGGCAGCGGCGCCGCCGAGGTGCGCAAAGCCACGCTGACGCTGACCCTCACGCCGCGTTCCGAACGGCCTGGCTTGCGCAAACAGGCGATTGAATTCGACTTGCGCGAACGCATGGCCGCCCTGCCGGGTGCCCGCGTCAAAGTCGGTCTCGGCGGCAACGGTGAGAGCTACGTGCTGGTGTTGTCGGGCGACGATGGCAAAGCCTTGCTTGAAGCCGCACGCGCGGTAGAAAAAGACCTGCGCGCCGTGCCTGGCCTGGGCAACATCGCTTCCAGTGCCAGCCTGGTGCGCCCCGAACTGGTGGTGCGGCCCGATGCGGCCTTGTCGGCCAACGCGGGTATCACCTCTCAGGCCATTGCCGACACCTTGCGCGTGGCCACTTCCGGTGATTACGACAGCGGTTTGGCCAAGCTCAACCTGCCGCAACGCCAAGTCCCGATTGTGGTTCGTCTGCCGGAAACCGCCCGTCAAGACCCGGCCATGCTCGGACAGTTGGCCATACCGGGCACCCGTGGGCCCGTGGCGTTGGCCAACGTTGCCACGGTGGGTCTGGAAAGCGGTCCGGCGCAAATCGACCGCTACGACCGCCAGCGCAACATCAATTTCGATATTGAATTGAACGGCCAACCCCTGGGCGACGTGGCGGCGGCGATCGCGGCTTTGCCCAGTCTGCAAAACCTGCCTGCTGGGGTGCGTCAGGCCACCATCGGCGATGCCGAGGTGATGGCCGAGTTGTTTGCCAGCTTCGGGTTGGCCATGCTGACCGGTGTGTTGTGCATTTACATCGTGCTGGTGTTGCTGTTCAAGGGGTTCATGCAGCCCGTCACCATTCTGGCGGCCTTGCCCTTGTCGCTGGGCGGTGCGTTCGTGGCCTTGCTGGTGACCAAAAGCGCGTTTTCCATGCCCTCGCTCATCGGCTTGATCATGCTCATGGGCATTGCCACCAAAAACTCCATTTTGTTGGTGGATTACGCTATCCTGGCCCGGCGTGACGGCAAAAGCCGCCGGGAAGCCCTGATCGACGCCTGCCACAAACGGGCCCGCCCCATCGTCATGACCACCATCGCCATGGGGGCCGGCATGATGCCAATTGCCCTGGGCTGGGGTGCCGACCCCAGTTTCAGGCAGCCCATGGCGGTGTCGGTGATCGGTGGCTTGATCACCTCGACCTTCCTGAGCCTGCTGGTGATTCCGGTGGTGTTCACCTATGTGGATGACGTGGTTCAGTGGACTTTGCGCCTGTTGCGGCGGGGGCGGGCCAGCCCAGCGGTGCCGGCCTGATTCGACCGAGTGGGCGGCAATGGTACAAAGTGGGGTGCGACGCCAACTTTCCGGGTGTCGGCAGCGCCCACTGATACCCACTTTGGAGTTCATTGCCCCCCATGACCCCGCTCAACACGCTACCACCCGTTTCCAGCGACCGCATCCTGCCCCCGGACGATGACCTGCGCGTGGCTTTGCACAACGAAGTGCATGCCCGCCCGCCTGCACGCATACGTTTGCCTGCCCTGGTGACCTACGTGGCGGTGCTGAACGATGGGGTTTCGCGCGAAGACGAATGGCAGCACTTGCGTCAGCTGCCTGGGCAGGGTGATTTGCGGTTGGAAGACTTGGGCGCCCATTTCTTGCGCATGCGCTTCGCCGACCACACGGTTAAATGGGAGCGCCACACCGAATTCACGCGTTACTCCATAGTGCAGCCCTTGCCAGAGCATGCCGGTTTGGACGCGACACAACCGGAGTTGTTGAGCCAGTTGGTGGTGCCTGCCCCGTGGCTGCGCACGTTGCCTGGCCGCACGGTGGCCGCGGTGCAACTGGTACTGGTGGAAGCCGATTTGTCGGATGAGGCACATGCGATCGCGCAGGCACACCGCTGGTTCGGGCGGCGCACCCTGGTGGCTTCGCAAATGGGAGCCGGGCACTCCTGGGTGATCACGGACTTTCAAATCGGCGCCAATGGCTTTGAACGGATGCTGGTGATGGCGCCGCCGGATACCAGCCAAACCCGTGCGGGCCGCATTTCCATGCGCTTGATGGAGCTGGAAACCTATCGTCTCATGGCCTTGCGCGGGTTGCCGGTGGCCAAGTCCATGGGGCCGGTGTTGTCCAACCTGGAGGCGGAACTGGCCGAAATCACCGCTTTGCTGGAACGCAAAACGACGCGTGAGCAGGACTTGCTGGATCGGCTGATTGCGCTGGCGGCCCGGGTCGAACGGGCCACGGCCGAACACACTTTTCGCTTTTCCGCCACCAAGGCTTACGACGCGCTGGTGCAGCAACGGATTGCCGAGTTGCGTGAAAAAGCCATACCAGGCACCCAAACCCTGGGCGAATTCATGCGGCGCAGGCTATCGCCCGCCATGGCCACGGTGGCATCCACCGGGCAGCGCCTGGCGTCCTTGTCTGAACGGGTGGCCCGAACCAGCGCCTTGCTGCGCACCCGGGTGGACATTGCCACCGAAGGGCAAAACCAGTTGTTGCTCGAAAAACTCACCAAAGGGCAAGAACTGCAGCTGCGCCTGCAATCCACGGTGGAAGGCCTGTCGATCGCAGCGATCTCGTACTACGTGGTCAGCTTGCTGCTGTATGGGGCCAAGGCGCTGAAATCGGTGGGCGTGCCGATTGACCCCGAAATGGCCGCTGGCGCCTTGATTCCGGTGGTTTTGTGGGGGGTGTGGACCACCACCCGCCGCATCCATGCCAAGCTGCATGCCGGGCATTGAGGGCGTTTACTTCCCGCTCAAATACTCCGCCACCGCCGCCATTTCCAGCTCGGTCATCTGACTGGCAATCGAGTGCATCACGGCGTTGTCGTTGGTGCGCTCGCGTTTGCCAAACTGTTTGAGCTGGGTGTGCACATAGCCCGCAAACTGGCCGCCCAGACGGGGCAGATTGGCCGCACCTTCGGCGGTGGGGCCGTGGCACGAGACACACGCGGGGACACCGCTGAACTTGTTGCCATTGTGGTACACGTATTGCCCCACGGCCGCCAACTGGGGTTCTTTGGCCGTCACTTTGACGGTGGGCATTTTTTCGTAGTACCTGCCCAGGGCCAGCATCTCATCGGGCGTCAATTTGGCCACCATGTCGGCCATGGCCGTGCTTTTGCGCTGCCCTGATTTGAACGCAGCCAGCTGTTTGGCGATGTATTCCGCGTGTTGCCCTGCCAGTTTGGGAAAAATCTCGCTGGTGGATTCGCCTTGCATGCCGTGGCACAAAAAACAGGAACCCCCGGCCAGTTTTTTCGCCCGTGCTTCATCGGCCTGCGCCCAGGCGCTGCCGCCCAAAAAGGCCCCCACGGCAACCGCTGCCGCCACGCGCAACACGGCAGCGGACTTGTTCACATACCAAGGCATTTCAACTCCGAAGGTGCTTCAGGCCAGCGTGTCGGCCCAAATGTTTTTGGCCCAGGCCAAGGCATAGCGGCCTTCCAGTTCGCTGGCTGCCACCGAAACGCCACCCGAACCGGGCACGGTCAGCATGGTTTTCTTCTCGGCGTCATAGCGGTGCACGCTGGCCACATGCACCACGTCCTCGTCGGTTACAAAGCTGTAGCAGGTGTTGGCGTAAATCGGCAATGCAGGTGGCTCTTTGCCCATCAGCAGCGAAACCACAGCGGCGGCGCAGGTTTTTCCATGCTGGTTGGCCATGTGGCCCGATTTGGGCATGGCCGGTGCGATCTGGATGGCATCGCCCAGCACATGGATGTTTTTGTGGGCCTTGGATTCAAACGTCAGAAAATCCACATCACACCAACGCTTGTTGGCGGTGGCCAGGCCGGTTTTTACGGCAATGTCGCCTGCGCGCATGTTGGGCACCACGTTGGCCACACTGGCTTTGAAATCGTCGTTGAACTCAAATTTCAGCGTGTTGGTTGCGGCATCCACATCGGTGACGGCGTGCTTGGGCCGGTACTCGATGATGCCTTTGTAGTGTTCGTCCCACGCTTTCATGAACAGCGCTTTTTTCGACTGGATGTCGTCGTTGGCGTCAAAGATCACGACCTTGCTCTTGGGCTTGGCCTTCTTGAAGTAATTGGCCACCATGCAGGCGCGTTCATAGGGGCCGGGCGGGCAGCGGTATGGGGCCAGCGGAATGCTCAGCGCGTAGGTGCCACCGTTGGGCATGGCTTCGAGCTGTTTGCGCAATGCAACGGTTTGCGCACCGGCTTTCCAGGCGTGCAGCACTTTGTCCTTGGCGCCTGCTTGGGCCATGCCTGGCAGGGTTTCCCACATAAAGTCCACACCCGGCGACACGATCAGGCGGTCGTAGGCCATTTCGCCACCGCTGGTCAGTTTGACCAGGCGTTTTTCCGGGTCGATACTGGCCACCATGTCGCGCACCAGCTTCACGCCGTGGCGTTTTTCCAGGTTGTCATACGGGGTGGTGATGTCGGCCAGTGTTTTGCTGCCCTGCAACACCAGGTTGGAAATGGGGCACGACACAAAAGCCGGGTTGGGTTCGATCAGCGTGACGCGGACCTTGCCTTCGGAAAACAGGCGCGTGTATTTGGCCGCCGTGGCCCCCGCATAGCCACCGCCCACCACCACCACGTGGGGGCCGCTTCCGCTGCTTACCGTGGCACAGCCGCTCACAAAACCCAAAGTGCCCAGAGCAGAGCCCGCTGCAACCGTTTGTACAAATTGACGACGTTTCATTTGGGGGCTCCTTATTTCTTTTGGGCGGCGAAGTAGGCGGCCAATTCTTTGAGCTGTTCGTCTGAATAGCCCTTGGAGAGCTGGTGCATGATCGTCGCGGGTTTGCGGCCGCTCTTGAAGTCCAGCAGCTTTTGCGTCAACTCGGCAGCGTCTTTGCCAGCCAGGGCTTCCATGCCGGGTTGGGCTCGGCCGTCGGTGCCGTGGCAATTGGCGCAGGCCGCTGCCCACACCTTGATTTGCGGTACCTGTGCCTGGGCCGTCCAAGCCGCCAGGCTCAGCAAACCCACCGCCACGCAATTGAGAGCAGCTCTCATGAAACGTCTCCTTCGTCTACCAGGTCAACACACATGGCGCAAGTGGCGCCGCATAAATATCAGCACACATGAATATAAGTGACTCATTAATCATACGGGCTGGAGATTGCATAGGCTTACAGTAATTACCCTTGCTTTTGCGTGGGGCCAATACCCCGTCTGGCATGGTTTTATTGAAGCAATGCCTGGGCAAACTCGCGGGCGTTGAACGTTTCCAGGTCTTCCAGCTTTTCGCCCACACCAATAAAGTACACCGGGAGGTCGCGCTTTTGTTCGCGTGCCCAGATGGCGATTGCTGCCAGCACCCCGCCTTTGGCCGTGCCGTCCAGCTTGGTCACCACCAGCCCGGTCAGTTGCAGGGCGTTGTCGAATGCCTTGACTTGCATCAAGGCGTTTTGGCCGGTGTTGCCATCGATCACCAGCAGCACTTCGTGGGGCGCACTGGCGTCGGCTTTTTGGACCACGCGTTTGATCTTCTTCAATTCTTCCATCAGGTGCAATTGGGTGGGCAATCGTCCGGCGGTGTCCACAATCACCACATCTTTGCCCCGGGCCCGGCCCGCGCTGACCGCGTCGAACGACACCGCCGCCGGGTCGCCACCCTCCTGGCTGACAATATCCACGGTGTTGCGGTGGGCCCACACGCCCAGCTGCTCGCGCGCGGCCGCGCGGAAGGTGTCGGCGGCGGCCAGCAGCACACTGGCGCCCGCGCCTGCCATGTGCCAGGTGAGTTTGCCTATGGTGGTGGTTTTGCCCGCACCGTTCACACCAGCCACCATCATGACCGTGGGGCCTTCGGGTTGCCCACCGATGGCCAGGGCCTTTTGCAGCGGCGTCAGCAGGTCGGTGATCGACTCGATCAGCAGCGCTTTGACCTCGCTGGGCACCGTGGCCTTGCTGGCTTTCACGCGCAGTTTCAGGTCGTTCAACAAAAATTGAGTGGCCTGGGTGCCGGTGTCTGCCATCAGCAATGCGGTTTCCAGCTCTTCGTACAGGGTGTCATCGATTTGGGTGCCCGTGAACACACCGGCAATGCTGGCCCCGGTTTTGCGAAGGCCCTGCGTCAATCGGCTCAGCCAGCCAGCACGGCTGGCAGGCGTCACAGCAGGGGCGGCAGCGGGTGTGGTGGTCACCGGTGCGGGCGTGGCCGCTTCAGGCACAGACGGGGCTGGCGCTGCTGCCGCCGGCTCAGCGGTCGGTTGTTCGGTGGGCCCGGAAAAGAATTTTTTCTTGATGAAGCTGAACATTTTGTGTGTTTCTAGAATCAAGGGAATTCTATGAAACCCAAGAACCCTTTGTTTTTCAGTGTTCCTGTACCCAGCTGCGCCCGGTGGGGCAGGGGGCTGCGCGTCTGGTTTGCGGGCCTGCTGGCCGGTTGGGCCCTCGTGGCAAGTCACTGGGCCGCCGCCGCCTCGCCCGACGGCATCCATGTGAGCACCTTGTCCAACGGCATGTCCCTGATCGTCAAGCCCGACCGGCGGGCGCCCACCGCCGTGCACATGCTGTGGGTGCGGGTGGGGTCCACGGACGAAGTGGATGGCACCTCCGGGGTGGCGCACGTGCTGGAACACATGATGTTCAAGGGCACGCCTACCGTGCCCGAAGGCGAATTTTCGCGGCGTGTGGCAGCGTTGGGCGGGCGCGAAAACGCTTTTACCGGGCGCGACATGACGGCGTACCACCAACAGGTGCCCGCCCACCGGCTGGAAGAGGTGATGCGCCTGGAGGCCGATCGGTTTGCCCACAACCAATGGTCCGACGATGCATTCAAACGTGAAATCGAGGTGATCAAGGAAGAGCGCCGCCAGCGGGTAGAGGATTCCCCGCCGGCCCGCCTGTTTGAAGCCTACGGCGCTGTGGCCTGGATGGCCCACCCCTACCGCCGCCCGGTGATCGGCTGGATGAGCGATCTGGACGCCATGACCCCCGACGATGCCCGCGATTTCTTTCGGCGCTGGTACGTGCCAGCCAATGCGGCTGTGGTGGTGGTGGGCGACGTGGACGTGGCCCAGGTGACCGAATGGGCCGAACGTTATTACGGTGCCGTGCCCCAACGGGTGGTGCCGGCGCGCAAGCCGCAGGTCGAACCCGCCCAAACCGGGGTGCGCCGACTGGAGTTCCGCGCGCGGGCCAAACAACCTTTGCTGGTGCTGGGTTACCGCGCCCCGCGTTTGTCCACACCAGACGATGACAGCCCAGCTGCCCGGGACGCTTTGGCTTTGCTGTTGCTGGCCCAAGTGTTGGACGGCCACAGTGCGGCACGGTTGTCGCAGTCACTGGTGCAGCGGCAGCGCCTGGCCGACAGCGTGGACGCCTCCTTTGGTGTGATGGCCCGCGGCCCCCAGTTGTTCAGCCTGTCGGCCACGCCGGCCGAAGGGGTGTCACCCACCGCACTGGAGGCAGCACTCAAAGCTGAAATTCTGCGGGTGGCCGAACAAGGTGTGTCCGAAGCCGAATTGAAGCGGGTGAAGAACCAGTGGGCGGCCAGTGAAGTGTTCAAGCTCGACTCCCAAATGGGGCAGGCCCAGGAACTGGGGCAGTTGTGGGTGCAAGGCTGGCCGCCGGGCGGTCGCCAGCAGCTGCTGGCCCGACTCAAAAGCGTGACGCCTGACCAGATCAAAAGTGTGGCGGCACGCTATTTCAAGGACGATCAAATGACCGTTGGCCTGTTGTTGCCTGAGGAGGCTCCATGACCATGCGACGTGCTTGGCGCGCCCATTGCACCGGCGCATTGGTGGCTGTGTGGGGCGTGTTTGCCATCTCATTGGCCCAGGCGGCGCCCAGCGTGCAGCACTGGACGCACGCCAATGGTGCCCAGGTCTACTGGGTGCAAGACCTCACCTTGCCGATGCTGGACGTGCAGATCGATGTGGACGGTGGTGGGCGCCGAGATCCGGCCGCCCAAGCCGGGCTGGCAGAGGCCACGGCCACCATGCTGCAAAAAGGCAGCTTGGCTTATCAGGGGCGCCCTCCGTTGGACGAAAACCAGGTCACCGAGGCCTGGGTCGATTTGGGGGCACAGTTTCAGGTCAATGTCACTTCCGACCGGTTCAGCGTTCAACTGCGCACGCTCACCGACCCCGACATCCTGCCCCAGACCTTGGCCTTGGCCCAACACCAGCTGGCGGCCCCAGCCTGGCCGCAACCCGTATGGCAACGCGAACGGGCCCGTTGGGTGGCGGCTTGGCAGGATGCCCAAACCCGCCCTGAAACCCTGGCCGAGCGCCGTTTCTCGCAGGCGGTGTATGCCAGCCACCCCTATGGTTTGGAAGCCACCCCCACCACCTGGGCGGCCATCGAGCCCTCGCACATGCGCGCTTTCTACCGCAAGCACGCCCAGACATGCCAGGCCCGCGTCACCCTCGTTGGGGCACTGGACCGGCCCCAGGCAGACCGCACGGTGGAACAGCTGCTGTCGGGTTGGCAGGCGCACGGCTGCCACGCCTTGCCCCCGGTGCCAGAAGTGCAGCCCTTGCAGGCACCGATGACCGTGAAAGAAAAATTCCAGGCCGCGCAGGCCCAGGTGTTGGTGGGCCAACCGGGCATCAAACGCAGCGACCCGGACTACTTTGCCATCACACTGGGCAACCACATTTTGGGTGGGGGCGGTTTTGCCTCGCGTCTGATGCAGGAAATCCGCGAAAAACGGGGTCTGACCTATGGGGTTTACAGCAACTTTGCGCCAGCACGCCACGCGGCAGCCTTTACCGTCAGCTTGCAAACCCGACCCGACCAAGCGGAACAAGCGGTGCAATTGATCCACAGTGCCTTGCGCGACTTTGTAGCGCATGGCCCGTCCCAAACCGAACTCGACACCGCCAAAACCTCGCTGATCAACGGCTTTGCCTTGCGCATCGACAGCAACCGGAAATTGCTGGACAGCGTGGCTTCCATGGCCTGGAACCATCTGCCGTTGGACTACCTGGACACCTGGACCCAGCAGATCGGCCAGGTCACGGTCGAACAGGTGGTGCGCGCGTTTCAACGGGTGTTGCAGCCCGAGCGTCTGGTCATGGTGGTAGTGGGGGGTCAACCATGAAGCCTGCAGGCGAAGTCCGCATCATCGGTGGGCTGTGGAAACGCAGCAAACTGCCCGTGCCGCCGGTGCCCGGCCTGAGGCCCACCCCCGACCGCGTGCGCGAGACCTTGTTCAATTGGCTTGGCCAGGATTTGACCGGTTTGCGCTGTGTGGACGCATTCGCTGGCAGCGGTGCCTTGGGGTTCGAGGCTGCATCGCGCGGCGCGGCCCAGGTCCGTTTGTTTGAACAAGACCGGGCCTTGGTGCAAAGCATGCGCGCCAACGCCCAGCGGCTCCAGGCCGTCAACGTTGTTATCGAAACAGGCGATGCGTTGAGGGGCATGCAGTCCTTGCCCTCCGGCGCCTGGGATGTCGTGTTTCTGGACCCGCCTTTCACGCCTTCAGCGATTCACGCGCCCGCGACCCCATCCCCCCCTACTGCGAGCAACGATCCCTTGTTTCGCCAGGCCCTGGTGGCAGCTCGGGCTTTGCTGGCGCCCGGTGGCATGGTGTATCTGGAAGCCCCCAGGGCCTGGACCGACGAGGATTTGGCCCCTTTGGGGTTGGCGTGTGTCAAAAAGGGCCGTGCGGGCCAGGTGCATTACCACTTGTTGCAACGCATGATTGACCAAAGGGGATAATCGCTACCCATGAACGCGCCTGTTGACCCCGCCACCCTAGCTGCCACCGCTGCTCAGCCTCTGCGTACACGCCGAGTGGGCGTTTACAGCGGCACTTTCGATCCCATCACCCTGGGCCACGAAGACGTGATTCAACGTGCAGCCGGGCTGTTCGACGAGTTGATTGTGGCTGTGGCCGTGGCGCACCACAAAAAGACCCAGTTTGCGCTGGCACAGCGCATGGCCATGGTGGCCGATGCCATGCGCGCCTGTCCCCAGGTGCGGGTGCTGCCCTTTGAGGGATTGATCATGGATTTTTGCCGTGAACATGCCGCACAGGCGGTGGTGCGCGGCATACGCAACGTGGCCGATTTCGATTACGAGGCCCAAATGGCCGCGATGAACCGCAAGCTGTTGCCAACGGTAGAGACCGTTTTCCTGTTGCCTCAGGCCCAATTGCAATGCATTTCCAGCACCTTGGTACGCGAAATTTCCAAGCTGGGTGGCGACGTGTCGCAGATGGTCAGTACAGGCGTGGCAGCGCAATTGCGTCCCGCCAGCGGTAACGTGGTGCATTGAGGGGGACGGCCATGGCACTGATGATCACCGATGAATGCATCAATTGCGACGTTTGCGAACCCGAATGTCCCAACCTGGCCATCTCGATGGGGCCCGACTACTACGTGATCGACCCCCACAAATGCACCGAATGCGTGGGCCATTTTGACGAACCCCAGTGCGTGCAGGTGTGCCCTGTGGAGTGCATTCCGGTCAACCCGGAACACACCGAGTCCCGGGAAACACTGTGGCAAAAGTACCAGCGTTTGCTCAGTGCGCCGGCT
>JACCDQ011669798.1_pt1 | contig 35149 bp, 27 predicted proteins | sample 7446031 | NCBI WGS metagenome assembly JACCDQ01 (sample SAMN15323442, study PRJNA562643) | freshwater metagenome | isolation source: river surface water | place: USA:Blue River Watershed | collected 2017-08-17 | reverse complement strand
TTCACATCGCCGCAGGCTCAAAAACCTGAATCTCAATGAAGATATCAAGTATTGTCTGACTCCAAATCAAACGGAGGTCATTCCAATACTTAAAGATGGTAAACTTATCAAACTACAAGAAGCTTAAACGCTTTGCAGCCCTCTTACTGATCGGGCTACTCTTTACACGCAGTCAGACCAAACAAAATACCCAGTGGGGTTTTGCAGGACACGAGCGCATCAATGAATTTGCAGTCTATCTCTTGGCGCCAGAATTGCAGGCTGTTTTTATCCAGCACCTGCCCTACCTCATTAGTCAAGCTGTTGCGCCGGACCAACGCCGCTATGCAGTTGAAGCCGAAGCTGCGCGCCACTACATCGACCTAGATCATTACTATTCTAAAGGTCAAGACCCCTTTTGGAATCTCCCTCAAAATTGGCAAGAGGCCATTGATTGCCATTCCGAAGACACCCTGCAGGCTTATGGCATTGTACCTTGGCATGTGGTGCGCATGAAATACCGCTTGCAAAAAGCTTTCGAAACACAAGACCTGACACGCATTCTGAAATACGCTGCAGAAATTGGGCATTACATTGCCGATGCACATGTACCGCTGCACACCACAGAAAACTACAATGGGCAGCTCACCAATCAATATGGCATTCACGGCCTCTGGGAGAGCCGCTTGATTGAACTACAGGCCGCACACTACAACTATTGGATAGGCAAAGCTCATTACCTACCCTCAGTTCAAAAAGAAATCTGGGCAGCGGTGCGCGCTTCTCATGCCGCACTAGACTCGGTTCTAATCTTTGAAAGGCAGGTAAGCGCGCAAATTGGTAGTGCCGAAAAATACAGCTACGAACAACGCGGGAGCGTCCTGACTAAAGTCTATTCAAGAAAATTTTGTGCTGCTTACCACAAAAGCCTCAGTGGCATGGTAGAACGCCGCTTGCGCGCAGCGATCTTAATGGTAAGTAGTGTGTGGTACACTGCTTGGGTAGATGCAGGGCAACCCGATTTAAGTCAGTTGAAGTTGGAACAAGATCCAAAAACCGAAAGCGCTTCAGAAGATTCCCTTCAAAAAACAAGTTCCCGTTGGAAACAACGGAGTTGTCATTAAGTGGTTCAGGCTAATGTTGCCCAACAATAATAGCCTGACCTGGCGTGTTGTTGAAGGCCATTTCCACTACTTTAAAGCCTATTTCATCAGGCTCTATAAGCATCCAGCCGTACTTCCAACCTGCTGTATTTGAACTGCGCACCCTAAAACCGATATGCAGCGGGTTATCCAAATCAGGCATTTGTGCTAGAAAATTGTTTTGTGGATGAAAATTTTTCAACTGACCACTTGCAGACCATGTAAATCCGACTTGCTGAAGTGTATCAACCCCGCTAACTTTTTGTAAAATTGGGAAAGGAATATCGGCTAAAATGGCAAATTCGATGGATCTTGACTGTGAGGTATCGGTAGCTTCAAAGGACCAATATTGGGTATAAGATTCACAAGGCATTTGGCTACCAAAATAATTATTGCGCAGGATTAATTTTGTTTCTGCTGTGCCATTCTGATCTACATCTAAGGAATAGCTTATTTCAGCATTTTCAGGGTGAGGTACCTTACACCACGTGTACTGACTATATTGAACAGTCTCTAAAGAATCGGTAACGTGATAATAATTACCTGGTGCATAATAGCTAATAGATACAGGTGGATTGTTGTTACATGAAGAAAGAAACAAACAAGAAATCGCTAGTAAAGAAAGAAGAGTTTTCATAACGCTAAGGTGTTGATTTATATAAAATTAACGAATAATATCTATTTCTTTACGCTATTTTATAAAAAAATTAACTCAAACTTCTATAGCGGATGCGTTTAGGTCCGGCATCACCAAGGCGTTTTTTGCGGTTTTCTTCGTACTCCGAGTAAGATCCTTCGAACCAATATACTTGTGAATCGCCTTCAAATGCAAGGATGTGCGTACAGATGCGGTCTAAAAACCAGCGGTCGTGGGAAATCACAACCGCACAGCCCGCAAAGTTTTCGATACCCTCTTCTAAGGCGCGAAGCGTATTGACGTCGATGTCGTTGGTTGGCTCATCGAGAAGAAGCACATTGGCTTCTGTCTTGAGGGTCATGGCGAGGTGCAAACGGTTGCGCTCTCCTCCAGAAAGGATACCCACCTTTTTGTTTTGATCGGAACCATTGAAATTGAACTTCGATAAGTACGCGCGTGCGTTGATTTTATCATTGCCCACTTCTACGTATTCAAGGCCATTAGAAACGACATCAAAAACAGTTTTTTCTGGATGAATATCCTTGTGACTTTGGTCAACGTAGCCAATTTTAACGGTTTCGCCAACGGTAAACTCACCCTGGTCTGGCGCGAGCTCGGCCATGATCATTTTGAAGATAGTAGTTTTACCAGCACCATTTGGACCGATGATACCAACGATTCCGGCTGGTGGCAATTTGAAATTGAGGTCGTCATAAAGGAGTTTGTCGCCAAAAGCCTTGCCGACATGAAGTGCGTCAATGACGTTGTTACCTAAGCGTGGGCCATTCGGAATAGGCATTTCGAGCTTGGCTTCTTTTTCACGGGCATCGGCAGACAACATTTTGTCGTAGTTCTGCAAACGCGCTTTGCTTTTGGCCTGACGCGCTTTGGGATTCATTCGTACCCACTCGAGCTCTCGGGCCAACATTTTTTGACGCTTGGATTCCGTTTTTTCTTCTTCTTGCAAACGCTTTCCTTTCTGCTCGAGCCAAGAGGTGTAATTGCCTTTCCAAGGAATACCTTCGCCTCGGTCTAGCTCGAGGATCCAGCCCGCAACGTTGTCTAGGAAGTAGCGGTCGTGGGTAACAGCAATAACGGTGCCTTTGTATTGCTGAAGATGTTGCTCAAGCCAGTCGATGGATTCGGCATCTAGGTGGTTGGTAGGTTCATCTAGAAGGAGTACATCTGGGTTTTGCAAAAGCAAACGGCAAAGCGCAACACGGCGGCGCTCACCACCGGAAAGCGTTCCAATCAGTTGGTCGTCTGGCGGACAGCGCAGGGCATCCATGGCGCGCTCAATTTTGGTATCGAGCTCCCAGGCGTCTAGAGCGTCAATTTTGTCTTGAACTTCGCCCTGACGCGCAATAAGTTTGTCCATTTTGTCTGGGTCAGACATGATTTCTTCGTCCATGAAGGAATTGTTGATCTCTTCGTATTCGGCAAGCACATCGACTATTTCTTGTGCACCTTCAAGTACGATATCGCGAACGGTTTTATTTGGGTCGAGCTCGGGCTCTTGCGGCAAGTAACCCACAGAATAGCCCTGAGAAAACACAACCTCGCCTTGAAAGGCTTTATCTAGCCCCGCAATGATTTTCATGACGGTTGACTTACCAGATCCGTTCAGACCAATGATGCCAATTTTGGCACCATAGAAGAAGGATAGATAAATGTTTTTAATAATTTGTTTGCCTTGAGGAGTCACTTTTGACACCCCTACCATGGAGAAAATGATCTTTTTGTCGTCTGACATATTGCTTATTTATCGAGTTCGTATTTGCTGTATTGTTTGCTTTGCAAGACTTGAATGGCCTCTTGAAGAATTTCGTTGGTTTCGTTATAGATTTGAAACATTTCGTTGGTGCTCCAGAGGTCTTGGGCCAAAACGGCTTTCAAGCGCAACTTAATGAGTTTTTCGCTTATGGCATATTCCTTTTCGTCAAACAGTAAGGTGGGGTCTTCTTGCGCAACATGGGCAAAAAACGCAGCCATAAAGGCTTGGTCACAGGTAAAATTCTGCTTAAAGGCTGTAATATCTGGATATTGCGCTTTCAAAGCTGCTCTGTTGGCATTGATGTATTTGAATGCAAAGTTATTGACGTGACCTCCTTGGATCAGCTTTGAAAAATAGGTGCTGTTTTCGGTGGTGTCTAGAGCAACAAATACATCTGGCATGATGCCACCTCCACCGTATACCGTACGCTTGGTTTTGAGGGTTTTGTACATGAGGGAATCTGGCATTTTGATGGAATCTTTCAAGAAAAATTCGCCGTTGAGGTAGCGCTGGTTCAGGTCTTTGCGATACGTTTCAGTATCTTGATATGGTTTTTGAATATGACGACCTGTTGGCGTGTAGTAGCGCGCAATGGTGAGGCGCATTTCGGAGCCATCGCTCAAAGGCATTGGGCGTTGTACAAGCCCTTTACCATAGGTGCGACGACCAACAATTAAGCCGCGGTCCCAATCTTGGATGGCGCCCGATAATATTTCACTTGCACTCGCGCTGTATTCATCGGTAAGAATAATGAGTTGTCCGTCTTCAAAAAGACCTTTTTTACCGGCTTTGAGGTCGTAGCGCGGTTGAGCACGGCCTTCCGAATACACCACAAGTTTATCGCCTGACAAAAATTCGTCGCCAAGCTTGTGTGCAGCGTCTAGCAAACCTCCGCCGTTGCCTTGCAAATCAAAAATGAGGCTTTTCATGCCTTGTTCTTTCAGACTCAAAAGTTCGCTTTGCACCTCTTGAACGGTTGTTTTTGGGAAACTATTGAGCTTAATGTAGCCAATTTCTTTGTCGATCATGTAGGCGGCGTCTACGGAGAAGACAGGAATTTTGTCACGGGTGATGTTGAAATCTAAGAGTTTGCCTTTGCGGTTCACGGTTACTTTTACCTTGGTACCGAGGTCACCCATGAGCTTTTGACGCACTTGTTCGTTTTTGATACTGATGCCGGCTACATTTTGGCCATCTACTTGCACAATTTGATCACCTGGTAAAATACCTAGTTTTTCAGACGGACCACCTGGAATGGTAGCCACCACACTGATGGTATCTTTCATGAGTTGAAAACGCACACCGATACCCACAAAACTGCCATTGATTTGCATTTGAGCGTCGTCGAGTTCTTCTTTTGGAATATAAGTAGAATGCGGGTCGAGTGCCTCGAGCATGGCCACAATTGCGGTTTCGGTCAGTTGGGGTGCATCTGGCGCATCTACATAAAAGCGCTCGATGTTGTAGAGCACCTCGGCGTATTTTTGTGCAGATGCTGCCGCTTTATTTGCATCTTGGGCCCAAAGAGCTGCCCCAAGAAAAGTAGTAAGCAAAAGAAAAGTATAGCGCATGTCAGTAAATTTTACGAATTACAAAAATAAGCAACGCTAGGCAAATTGCTCAGAAAGTTTAACTTTGTTATACACATATGAAAGAAAAAAAACGCAAACTCCACTGGTATCAAACACGCAAAGCACGCAATGTCATCAAGCGCGTCAAGAAAATAAGTGGCTATTTCTTTACTTTCGTTGGTTCTGCAATTCTTTTATACGTTGTTGCCACCTTTATTTTGTCAAGAATTCCCGTTGAAGGTCAAAATAACAAAGGGGCCAACATACAAATCTTTCTCATGAAATCCGGCGTTCACACCGATTTCATCCTACCCGTTTGCAACGACATCAAAGACTGGCGCACTGAATTCCCGCTGGCCAACACCGCGTTTCAAGACAGCAGCAGCAAGCTTGTCTCCATTGGTTGGGGCGACCAAACGTTTTACATGAATACGCCCACTTGGGCAGACCTCACCGTCAAAACAGCGCTCACCGTTCCGTTCGGACTCGGTCCGTCGGCTATTCACGCCACTTACTACCAACAGCTCCTAGACGACCGCCCCAACATTCGCCTGCACCTTACCGAAAAACAATACCGCAAACTGGTTCACTACATCGAAAAAACCTTGGAGCACCAAAAAAACGGCACTACAAAATACATCAAAGCAAGCATGCCAGGAGTGGTTACTGGCAACGATGCTTACTATGCGGCAAAAGGTCGCTACAGCCTATTTTTCACTTGTAACTCATGGGTAAATGCTGGTTTACAAGCGTGTCAGCAAAAGTCCTGTTACTGGACAGCCTTTGCCGGAGGTATCTTTTATCAATATGGCAAATAAGACACTTTTCTTCGTTGTTTTCACTTTCATCACCACACTGGCCATGAGTCAAGATTACATAGTTTTTATCAACGGCTATCGCGGACCAAAACACGACCATGAACTTCCAGACAACAAAATCCATTTAAAAGACCCGACTGGTTATTGGTACAAACTCGACGACACCATTCAAAAGCGCTTTGCAGATTGCCAAGCTATCTACTTTGATGCACACCACCCCATATACACCTCCACCCACCGCAAAATGTCTAAAGCAGTTCGCTCTTATTTATTTTCAAGATTTTGCTGGCTGAGAAAGGACAGCCGTTGGGTACTCAACAAAACGATCAACGAAAGCGGGTTTCGGCAGCGCGTTGAAAATGGCCGATTGGCGGGCATTGCGCTTAAAAATGAACTCCAAGGAAAAGGACCCTGCAAAGTACATTTTGTCTGCCATAGTATGGGTTACGCTTACATGTTGGGCATGATCGATGAGCTCATAGGCTACGTTGATTTTGGAAAAGCTCTCATCTTGTCGCCAGAGGGCGCAAATACGGCAGGCAGCGACTGGGCACTATTTGAAGAAGTTTGGCAATATGGCGCAAGAGCCAATGACGCCGCTGCAGACCCAATATTTCTTCAAGATGGCATTGCACCACAAGAACCAGTTGTCGGAATTGAGCAACTCCCCTCCACCACCAAAGGAGGCCGTGTGTACATTCCAACTACCTACCCCAAAAGAAAACTAGGCTTCATCAAAAGCCACCACCTTGCCTATTACGATTGGTTTCATTGGATTGGCCCCTCTGATGAGGGATATTTTAGGCCGTAGTATTTTGCTGAGGTCTGAAAAGCACAAAACTAAGCACAGCTGCCATCAGAAACAAAAAGGATGCAAAGGCAATAGCATGAGAAGGAACAGCGCCCAAAAAGGTGTTGTAAATAGCACCAAATGAAATGGTTTCTATCAACATTGGGATAACAATCATCATGTTGATGATCCCCATATAAACGCCATACTTTTCTCTCGGCAATTCTTTCACGACCATCAAATATGGCACCCCCATGATACTTGCCCAAGCGATTCCCAAACCAATAATATTGACTAGCTGCAAAGCCTGACTTTCGGTTTGTGAAAATTGAAATAGCCCAATGGCGGCAATTCCTAAAGCAAAAGCATGTACTTTGTAGGCTGAAAATCTTGATAATACGCGCATCAGTAGCAAAGCAACCACAAAAGTAACAATGTTGTAGGTTGCGTTTAAAAGCCCTGTGAAACTCACTGCTTTAGAAAAATCGGCATGCTGATTCATCGCGGCGCCGACTGGTATCTTGTATATCGTTTGGGCCACAGACAAAGATGAAAATTGCCAATAAACAAACAAGGCATACCACTGAAATAAGTAAAGTAAAGCTAATTTCCACAATACTTTAGGCATGTCCTTGATGGCGCTAACGACATCTACAATTGGCGAAAACAGCGTCTTCTTTTCTTTGTGCAGCAGTGCCAATTCCACTTCTGTTGGTGGGTTTTCTTTGGTTTTATGCATCGCCCATAAAATGGTGGTAATGGAGGCAATTGCGCCTACAATAAACGCCACATAGACCCAATAGGGCAAGCCATTCGCTGTCGTTTGACTTAAAAAATTATTTTTCTGTAAAAAATACAGACACAAGTTGGCGAGTGTGATGCCAAAACCAGTAAAAAAACTTTGAATCAAGAAGCCCCGACGTTGTTCTGCCTCAGGTAATACATCCGCAACAAAAGCCCGATAGGGCTCCATTGCCGTGTTATTTCCGGCATCGAGAATCCAGAGCAGACCGGCCGCCATCCAAATGCTCGAACTAAAAGGAAAGGCAAATAGCGCCAAAGAACACAATATGGCCCCAATCAAAAAATAGGGTTTGCGGCGTCCCAAACGCGGATGCCAGGTGCGGTCACTCAAGGCGCCTATAAGGGGTTGCACCAATAACCCGGTCATTGGCCCCGCTAAATTAAGCAAAGGCAATTCGTCGGGGTTAGCTCCGAGTAACATATAAATGGGATTGACAGCAGTTTGTTGCAAACCAAAGCTATACTGAATTCCCAAGAAACCGAAGTTCATGTTCCAGAGCTGCCAGAAGCTAATTGACATATGTTAATTGCGCCTCGTATTTTAAATTAAAGTCATAATCAATCCAAGCATCTGCTTGCTCTTTCTTAGCCGCTACAAGCTCATGTTCTTTTTCAAGTACTTTTTCTATAAATGGATCATTGACCTCATTACCTCGATTTCTGTCCGCACGCAAGGATCTTGTTTGAATAAAATCTCTGGACATCAATAAATTGAAATCTGTTTGCTCCACATAAAATGCATAGGTGCCTTCGACGATCAACACATCGATCTGTGCAACAGGATAGCTAATTTCTTCAATTTTATTTTCGTGGTAATGCACAACGGGCGCAACTAATGTTTCAACGCCATTTTTAAATGACGAGAGCAAGGCCTGTAAACGCTGCAAATCAACTTCTTGCGGCCCTACATGTTGCATGCTAATGAGCCGGTGCTGGTGATTGTCTGCTGGTGGAAGGATATAAAAATCATCCATATGGAGAATAAAAGCTTTTATTCCTTTTTCAGCATAAGCAGCTTGCATTGCCAAAGCCATATGTGTTTTGCCGCTACCGGATTCACCGGCAATTGAGATAACGGTCTTTTCTTTTCTGTTGAGGGACGGAAAATTAGCGAGCAACTCCTTTGCCGCACGCATATTGATTTTACCATTGTCAATAACCTCGCCTATCATAATGCCAAAAGTGATTTGATTTGTTGATATTCTGCACACATGAACAAATAACCAGCTGCCGAAAAGCACATGTCTTTCTTGCCGCCTGGCTGTTGATCGTCAACGGAAATAAACTCCGAAAAGTTAAATTGATCCACCTCACTTAAAAACTGCGCATACTGCTGTTTCATGCAGGCAGTCATTTCACCTTCTGAGCGCAGTGTCAAGCCAAGCCCCAAAATACCTGACATTACCGGCCAAGAACCGCCGTTATGAAATTGGTATGGCGCATTCTTGAAATTGTAATTGTATTGATTGCGCAAGAGTTGCCAAGCAGCCATTTGGGGTGTAATGACAGGCCAAAAAGCAGGCACAAAACCAATTTCAGGATGACTTAAAAAATCAGATAAATAGGCGCTTAAATTGCTGTTTTCAAAACCAAGTAATAGCGCCAAACCATTACCTGCAGCATCAAATTGTGTTAAATACTGAGCCGCATCAAATGCCGCTGGAAAATACGGCAACTTTGCTGCCTCAAACTCTGCTTTACTGCGGGGATGCAGCATGTGCGTAGAAGGCTGTTCTTTATTGGTGAAATTGACCAAAAGCGCCGTTTTTACCTGCGCTGCTTTTTGCTGGTATTTCAGCTGCTCTGGCCACACTTGCGCGCAAAGGTGCAAAGACAAATAACGCAACATGTTGTCATAGAGTGTATAACCGGAGAGAATATATTCATCGGCCCAGTTGCCACCAAGCGGTGTGTAGACCAAGTGCCGGGCATTGAATTCCCATGCCTCTAATAGTGCAAGCGTGCGCTCAATTTTTGGAAATAGTTCCTCTTTTAATTCAGCATCCTGACAGACTTTGAGATACAAACAACTCTGAATAAGCCACCAAGTTTGCGCGTCAACACGTCCAACAAGCGTTCCGTAACTTACGATCTGATCGCCAGCGGAGTCCAAACCCACATTGGATGGGATCAGGCCATTTTCTTTTTGCTGATTGGCCAGCGTAAGGATACTCTGCCTAACAACCGGGTACAGCGCTACTTCTTGGTGCAAAAATACGGCAAGGGCACTAATTGCGCTATCGCGAGACCAAACTCTGTTGTAGTTCTCATTCCCTGAAGCCGTGGCTAAAAAACCCAGCTCGCAAGTACTATGAGCCAATACCTGAATTGCTTTTTTTTGATACATCTCTACCCTCTATAAAAAAAGAAATGAGGTGCAAAGTTACACCCCATCTCTTTCACTCTAAAACAATTTTACTTAAAAACGGTAGCGGATGCTAATTGCCGTTGAACGACCCGCAATTGAACGTGCACGCACGTAGTTGGTTTGTCCGGCCGTAATTGCACCTTCTTCAGATTCAGTTACTCCCATTTGATTCAAGACGTTGTTAGATTGTAACGTTACGCTCAAGTTTTCAATTGGAGACCAGCTGATATATGGATTCAAATAGAAGTATCCACTCATCACTAATTCGTTGTTGTCTTGTGCAAAAGAACGCGCTGTACCGATGAGGTTGGCACCTACTTGCAACGTTTTGTTGATGTTGTAAACTGGTGTAACAGTGTAAATCACTGGTGCCTGACGACGTGGTGTTTTACCGACGTTGCTTGGCGTTACTTCATCAGCTGCGATTGTAGCTTTTGTGTAAGTGAGGTTTCCGTATACTTGGAAGTTTTTAACTGTGTAGCCTGCCTCTAACTCTAAACCAACTGCATTGTACGTGCGGTCAAAGAATTTTTGAGTTGTTGCCTCAAAGTTCTTTTCATCTGTTTGTGCAAAGAAAGCAGTAGCATTGAAGAGCACTCCATTTTTGCGCATTTTGTAACCAAGTTCAGCTTGTGAAGTAAAATCTACAACATTATTTGCAGCTGTCAAGCCTCCTTGTGGGTTGAGGTAAGTACCGAACAATACGCGATCTGCACCTGCACGACCACCTTTTGAATAGCGTCCAAAAATAGCACTTGATTTGTCCAATTGGTAATTCGCACCAACAGAGTAAGATAAATAGTTCCAGTTGTAATTCACCACACTTGGATTGTTGTTGTCGATCATGGATACGCTGTTTTCAACTGCTGAAATACTGCCGTTACCATTGATGTCGTTCATTGGACTTTGAATAGCACCTGCATAAGTACCATTTGCCGTACCCATGTCATAGCGCGCGCCGACAGAAAGTGTCAAGGCTTCAGTTACTTCGATATCGCCATTCAAATAAGGCGCTAAGATATTATAAGCAACATTGTAATTGCGTTGACAGCAATTGCCCCACGCTGGAACACCATATGCCAATAATCCGTTCTCAGTAAGCGCTGTAGAGGCTCCTGTAGAGTCCACGCGGTTGATATCGATGAGTTGACTATATCCATTCTCTGCGTCAGCTGCAGACATCAAGTAAGAATTCCACAACCACGACATGTTGAGTTGTTGACTCGCTTGGTATAAACCAAAGTTGAGGTTACCAAATGAGGTTTTCTTATTGATATTGTAGTCGTTGGTGAAATTGTTGAAATTGTTCAATTTCGTATTGAATAAATGCATCAACATCAATGTTTGCCCCTCGTAAGCACTGCCGTCTTGGTTGCTCAAAGTGTAGGTATTTCCTGCACCTGCCAAACCACTTGCAATGGCTTCTGTTGAGCCAAAAGAAGCAGGGAAAGGTGCAACAAAACGACCATTTACACCAGCATAACGCGAACGACCTGTGAGTGTCCAGTCATTGCCAAGGTCAAATTTAAACTCTGTTCCTACCGCAGTATAATTAGAGGTCATGCCATTGTGTACGTTCACCATTTCAGGCTGATTCGCTTCATTTAAAGCAATCACGTTTGACATAAAAGGAGTTTGCATTCCTCCGGTCAGTGCATTGTAGCCAGTAACAGAACCCCAAACTGGCGCCTCGTTACTACCACTGACAGTCATTGGCATTGGCATGTACGCTGCTGTATGATCGCGCAAAGCTTTTACATAAACTTTTACATAACCGTTGTCAAATTCTTTCAATAGATTGGCCTTGATTTGACCACCATCGTTGCCATTGAAGCCAATATCTCTTGGCCCAACACCTTGACGGTAAAAACCACCTACGTGCATGTACAAGCCCTCGCCTACTTTTGTTCCGTATTCAAAATCAGAACGTAAGTTACGGTAATCGACACCTATAGATGATGCAATGGAACCACCCTCTCTACGACCATCTTTTGAAATAAAGTTGATGATACCGGCAGGTGAGTTTGATGCTAATGTAGAAGCAGAACCACCGCGAACAGATTCAACACGGCCAACCGTTGCGTCGGCGCGCACAAATTGATCTTGTGTTCCGAAAGCGATATCACCAAATTGCAATACTGGTAAACCATCTTCTTGGATCAATAGATATTTGGAACCACCCGTTGCGAGTGGAACACCACGAACAGAAAGATTGGTGTTACCATCTCCGGCAGAAGACTCTGTACGGATACCCGGAATCTGACGAAAGATTTCGGCAGTAGTTCTTGGTGCTGCACGCTCAATTTGATCTGGACGCAACGTAGAAATAGAAATAGATGAACTGAGCGCAGCCTTTGGATTGGTTACACCTGTTACCACTACCTCATTCACACTTTTAATGGTGTCTTTTTGTACGCCGACTTGAGCCTGCGCATTGTGCGCCACCCCAAGTTGCAGCATCAAAAGCCCTGCAAGGGTTTTGACATTAAAGTAATTTTTTGTTTCCATAGTTTTAGTTTTGGTTCGACCAAATTAGCCGATTTTAACTTTGACTTGACACCAAAATAAAGCGCATTTCCGCGCAAACGATTGTGCAAACGATTGCGCAAACGATTGCAGTTGATTTCTTTTTACAATTTATTTGCATTATCTTTAAAAATTACCAATATTGCGGCTGTGAAACCGATGACAATTAAAGATTTGGCGAGTTTTCTGAAGGTGAGCCCATCTACGGTTTCGCGCGCACTCAATAACCACCCTGACATCAGCTTAGAAGTGCGCCAACGCGTACAACAACTCGCCGAAGAATTGCAATTCAAGCCCAATAGTTTTGCCGCCAATTTTCGCAAAAAACAATCCAAATTAATTGCGGTAGTACTCCCAAAAATTTACAGATCCTTTATCCCTGATGTGATTGAAGGCATCACTAAAAAACTGAGCGCACATCAATTTCAAACGCTTGTATTGATTACAGAAGACCAATTTACGAGCGAAGCTGAAGCCATCAAACAATGTTGCGATATGCGCGTCGATGGCATCTTGCTTTCTTTGAGCAATCAAACCAAAGACCTCCAACATTTAGAGCGCTGCAAAACAATGGGTATTCCGCTCGTACTTTTCGACAACACACTCCAAAGCGACTTCTTTGCGAGTGTGCACATCAACGATCAAAGAGCAGCAGGCCTATGTGCCGATTTATTCAATCACGAACATGTTCCCCGTGTTGCAGCAGTTTTTGGCCCAGAAGAACTCCAAATTTCTCAGAACCGAAAAGTTGGCTTGTTTGCTACTTTAAATAAGGACATTGATGTCGCTACTTGTTACGCAAATGATGCGCAAGCTGCATTTGTGTTTGCCGACGAACAAATTAGAAAGCACCAGACGAAAGCATTTTTTGGAATTTCAGATGAAGTTTTACTTGGAATTGTTACTGCGGTCAAAGAACACAACCTATCCAAACAAGCACTAGTTGTTGGCTTTTCAGATGGGCTTACGATGCCGTTCTTACACCGCGAGCTGCGTTATATTTTCCACGATGGCAAAATTGTAGGTGCACAAGCAGCTGAGCAAATTTTAAAGCACATTGAGTCCAATTCAAATTTGATTGAGCACATTGAAATTCCTGTTGAATTATATTAACGCTTGGCGCCCATTTGTACAATATTTCTAACTTTGGGCTACAAATGGAGCACAACTACAGCCTACAACCATTCAACACCTTTGGAATCGATGTCAAAGCCAAACACTTTGGCACTTTTTCCAATATCAATGAATTGCAAACTTGCCTGAATGCTTTTCCAAATGAACACCTATTGATTCTTGGCGGTGGCAGCAACATGCTGTTTACCCAAGATTTTACGGGTTTGGTTTTGCGCAATGCAATCAAAGGAATTACCGTTGTAAACGAAGACGGCCACAAAGTGTATGTCAAAGCAGGTGCTGGTGAGGTCTGGCATGAATTCGTACTGCATTGCATTGCCAATAATTGGTGCGGTCTTGAAAACCTCTCCCTTATTCCTGGTTCTGTGGGCGCTAGCCCAATGCAAAATATCGGTGCTTACGGAGTAGAGATCAAAGATGTGTTTCACGAACTCAGTGCATTTCATATAGAGAGTGGTGAAATCCACACTTTTAATAAAGCACAATGCCAATTTGGCTACCGAGAAAGTGTCTTTAAAAGGGCACTAAAAAATCAATACATCATCACCGACGTTACATTTGCCCTAGACAAACAACCCTCCCTTCAAACAGGTTATGGCGCCATTCAGCAAGAGCTCGATGCAAAAGGCATTTCAGATCCGACTATACGCGATATATCCGAAGCTGTAATTGCCATTCGCCAATCTAAATTACCAGATCCCAAAGTATTGGGAAATGCAGGAAGTTTTTTCAAAAATCCCGTCATCACGCTAGAAGCATTCGGCCCCATTCAAGCAAAGTATCCAGATGTATCCCACTACGTGCTTTCAGCAACTGAAGTCAAATTAGCCGCAGGTTGGCTCATTGAAAAAGCTGGGCTCAAAGGTTACCGACAAGGCAGCTGCGGCGTGCATGAAAAACAAGCGCTCGTGTTGGTCAATTACGGCGGCAGCATAGGGCAGCAAATTTTCGATCTATCTACGCATATTATTCAAACGATTCAAGCACAATTCGGCGTCACACTCGAACGCGAAGTCAATATCATCCCTTCCCATGAAAGTATCCTATAACTGGCTCAAATCTTATCTCAACTTTCCTTATTCTGCTGATGAACTCAGCGATATCCTTACGCAAACAGGTTTAGAAGTGGAAGGCTTGGAAGCCATTAACGAAATTCAAGGCGGCCTTGAAGGTGTTGTGATTGGAGAGGTACTCACCTGCGAAAAACATCCAGACGCAGACAAACTCAAAGTAACTACCGTGCATATTGGCGCAGCTGAGCCGCTCCAAATTGTTTGTGGCGCACCCAATGTGGCGGCAGGTCAAAAAGTAATTGTGGCTACGGTTGGCTGCACACTTTACCCACAACCAGACCAACCCTTTGAGATCAAGAAGGCAAAAATCAGAGGCGTAGCTTCGGAAGGCATGCTCTGCGCCGAAGACGAACTCGGCATGGGCACAAGCCACGACGGCATTTTGGTGCTTCCAGCAAGCGCAACTGTTGGGCAAGCTGCTGCCGACTACTTCAATTTAGAGCGCGACATCCAACTAGAAATCGGCCTCACCCCCAACCGCGCCGATGCGATGGGCCATATCGGTGTAGCCCGAGACATCAAAGCCAAACACAACCTCGATCATGCAGCGCATATTGAGCTGCAGTGGCCTGCAGTTGCTGCACTTCAAAATGAAACGTATCCAAGCTTAAATATCGACGTAACAAACAGCGCTGCATGCAAGCGCTACCTCGCAATAGAACTAGACAGCGTTCAGGTTGGGCCTTCACCCAAATGGCTACAAAACCGACTCAAAGCAGTTGGTCTCAAGCCCATTAATAACGTCGTAGACATCAGTAATTTTGTGCAACGCGAACTCGGGACACCACTCCATATATTTGATGCAGCCAAGACCGGAACAAACCTAGAGGTTCGCAGCGCTAAAGCAAACGAAGCCTTTCTTGGCCTCGACAACACCAATTACAAATTGGCGGGCCACGAGCTCGTGATTGCCAATCAAGACGGCGTGCTGTGCTTGGCAGGTGTTTTAGGAGGTCTCGAAAGCGGTGTTTCAGAACAAACAACACGAATCTTAATAGAATCTGCGTTATTCGACGCGGTTCATATTCGAAAGGCTGCGCGTCAACACGGCCTGAATACCGATGCTTCTTTTCGTTTCGAACGCGGCGTAGACCCAGCACTTACTGAAACCGCGCTGTTGCGTTGTGTTGGCTTGTTACAAGAGCTCACCGGTGCACAAGTGAAGAGCAAAACATTTGAATTCTTAGGTGAAGTAGCAAGTTCTATTGAATTGAACCTTAGCAAACAAGAGATTACCAATCTTATTGGGAATGACATTCCCAATAACCAAATTGAGCAAATTTTAACAGACCTAGATTTCCAAATCAAAGATTTCAAGTCCGAGCGCTGGACGCTTTGTGTACCGACCTACCGCATCGACGTCACAAGACCTATCGACGTCATAGAAGAAATCTTGCGCATCTACGGCCTCAACAGCATTGCGCTCCCTACCAAATGGAATTACAGCCTCAGTGCACCTAATGAAAAATCTTCGGATGCACAAAAAGAAACAGCTGCCGAATTTCTAGTGGGGCGTGGTTTTTATGAGGTCATGAACAATTCCCTCTCCAAAAAACTTTACAGCGATTTACTTGATGCCTCCTTTGGAACAGCCATCGGCATGCTCAACCCCTTGAGCCAAGACCTCGCGCATCTCAGACAAACATTGCTCTTTGGTCTCTTAGAAAATTTAGCCTACAACCAGAACAGACAACAGTCAGACTTGCAAATATTTGAGTTTGGACAAGATTACCAAACCCACCAAGACAAACATATAGAAACGCCGCGTTTGGCCCTTGCCCTGATCGGCAAGCAGGCGCAAGCAAACTGGAATCATACAAGTGTAGAAAACCACTCCTTCTTTAGCCTCAAAAAAGAGGTGTTTGCCCTCCTAGAACGTTTCGGAATTGCACATGCCTGCAAAGAAGAGAGCGCTGCGCACGTTTTGTTTAAACAAGGGCTGCGCATAAGCTGTGACCGTCAAATACTCGTTGAACTCGGCGAAGTCAACACACAATTGCAACAAGCTCTAGACCTCAAACAGCCTGTTTATTACGCGCAGTTTGACTGGAATAAACTGACTGAACTCGCCGCTAAAAGAAAAATTCGCTACCAAGAAGTACCAAAATCTTTCGCGGTAAGAAGAGACCTCTCTTTACTTGTAGATCAGCAAACAAGTTACGAAGCATTGCAGCTCTGTGCTCAAAAAGCAGAAACCAAACTCTTGCAAGACGTACAACTTTTCGATGTGTATGAAGGGAAGAACTTACCACAAGGTAAAAAATCTTATGCTTTGGCCTTTTATTTACAAGATGGTCACCAAACGCTCAGTGAAACGCAAATAGAAAAAGCGATGCAGCGCATCTTGAAAGCCTTAGAAAAAGATTGTGAAGCGCAGCTTAGAAACTAAACCGCTTCCAAAGAGTTCGCAATGAAACTAGACGGCGTCTAGGTAACGCTCAAGATTTGGGTTGTCGGCGAGTTCTTCTGCGCCAATTACCAACAAATTTTTAGCTTTTGTGCTATCGAGCCAAAGTGCAAAATTGGTAATACCTACTTGCAAAGTTCCGTTGATGTCAATTTTGTGCACAGGCTTTTGCTGTTTGTCATAGCGGGCTTTTAGCTCTAAAATTTCAGGACCCAACTCTTGGTTCTGATTGAAAATCAGGAGGCTATCGGTGCTCTCAAAGAAATCGGACGTTTTATCGTTGACAGAATGTACTTCGGTAGCCATGCTGGTTGCCCAAGATTGCACCTTTGAAGAAAATTTGTTTGAAGCCAATAAAGAGATCGACGTTACTTTCATTCTGTGTTAAAATTGTCCGCAAATATAGCATGAATAACGCCACACTTACTTGTCGTAGCCTAATATTTTTAAATAGTCTTGTGCAGTTTGCTCATTGCTAAATACTTCGGTCTGAATTTTTCCGCTTTCATCTCGTGTAATCAAGATATGTTTAGGCTCAGGAATGAGGCAATGCTTTAGACCGCCATAGCCACCAATGGTTTCTTGATACGCACCTGTATTGAAAAAACCAATATAAAGCGTATTGTTTTTATCAAATTTAGGTAAGTAAATGGCATTGGAGTGCTGCTCAGAGTTGTAGTAGTCGTCGGAGTCACAGGTTAAGCCCCCCAGCAAGACGCGTTCGTAATCATCATTCCATCTATTGATGGGGAGCATAATGAAACGTTGGTTAATGGCCCAGGTGTCTGGCAGGTTGGTCATGAAAGAAGAATCGATCATGTTCCACTTTTCGCGGTCGTTTTGCTGCTTTTGATGCAAGACACTAAAGATGGCGCCGCCGCTTTCCCCTACTGTGAAAGAACCAAATTCAGTAAAGATATTGGGTTCAGGAATGTCGTTGTCTTGGCACAAACGCTTGATTTGCGTCAGGATTTCACGCACCATATAGGCGTAATCAAAGTCAAAAGCCAAGGATTTTTTAATTGGGAAACCACCGCCAATATTGAGTGAGTCTAATTCTGGGCACAACTTTTTAAGGTCGGAATAAACCCTTAAACATTTAGTGAGTTCGTTCCAGTAGTAGGCCGTATCATTGATGCCCGTATTGATAAAGAAGTGCAGCATTTTAACGCGCACCCTTGGATTTTCTTTGAGAATCGCTTTGTAAAACGGTACGATTTCGCGGTAGCGGATACCTAAACGCGACGTATAGAACTCAAACTTGGGCTCCTCTTCAGAGGCAATTCGGATGCCGATATTGAGTTCTTTTGTGGTGAGATTGATGAGTTGTTTGAGCTCGTCGATGTTGTCTACAACAGGCACAACACGCAAGTCGTCTTCTTCGATGAGATCGGCAATTTTTTGGATGTAATGCGTGGGTTTGTAGCCATTGCAAATGACATAACTTTTTGGCTGTAACTTTCCCGCTGCTTGTAAACTTTTGACAATATCGATATCGAAAGCAGAAGATGTTTCGATATGCACATTGTTTTTGAGGACTTCGTCTAAAACAAAAGCAAAGTGGGAACTTTTAGTACAGTAAGAATAGTAGTAATTGCCTTGGTAACCAAGGTTCATGATCGCTTCTCTAAACCAGCCTTTGGCGCGCTGGATATTGTTGGAGATTTGTGGTAAATAATGGAACTTGAGTGGGGTGCCGTGCTCGTGCACCAAGCGCATGAGGTCAATGCCGTGAAAAAACAAGCGGTCTTCTCGGAGGAAGAATTCATTTTGAGGAAAGTCAAACGTTTGTTCAATCAGGTCTATGTATTTTGTTCTCATGCGTCAGATTCAAAAAGGGGTTTATACGTGAATGGCTCGTCTAAGTTTCGGTTTGAGGCTAAAATTTGTGCAAAAATACTGCAATTTGAATGGATGAACAGCAACTTAAAATAGTACTTTTGAAAACAGCATTTTTTCCATGTCCTATTTAGACGAATTAAACGAAAGTCAGCGGGTTGCCGTTGAACACATTTTTGGCCCAATTATGGTCATTGCCGGTGCCGGCTCTGGCAAAACGCGCGTACTCACCTACCGCATCGCCCACATGATGGAGCAAGGCATTGACCCCTTCAATATTCTTGCGCTTACTTTTACCAACAAAGCCGCCAAAGAAATGACCGAAAGGATTGGTCATATTGTTGGGTCGGGCGAGGCCAAGAATATCTCTATGGGAACCTTTCACTCGGTCTTCTCAAAGATTTTGCGCTTCAACGCCGAACGCATTGGTTTTCCCAACAACTTTACGATCTACGATACCCAAGATTCCAAAAGCCTCATTAAGGCCATTATTAAAGAGCTCAACCTAGACGACAAAACCTACAAACCCAGCATGGTTTTTGGCCGCATTTCCGCAGCCAAAAACAATCTGATTTCACCTGAGGCTTATGCAGCCAATACCGAAATCCAACTCGAAGACAAACAATCGCGCAGGCCAGAACTCGGTCTCATTTTTCAGACTTACGCCAATCGCTGCCTGAAAGCTGGCGCCATGGACTTCGATGACCTCCTCTACTTTACCAATGTTTTGCTACGCGATTTTCCGGACGTACTCCACTACTACCAACAAAAGTTCCAATACATTTTGGTAGATGAGTACCAAGATACCAATTACGCGCAGTACCTCATCGTCAAAAAACTCGCTGCTGCGTATCAAAACATCTGTGTGGTCGGCGACGACGCCCAAAGTATTTATTCTTTTCGCGGAGCCAATATTGAAAACATCCTCAACTTCAGAAAAGACTACCCCGATTTTGTACTCTACAAACTCGAACAAAACTACCGCAGCACCAAAAACATAGTCGAGGCCGCCAATAGCATCATCAAAAAAAACAAAGATCAAATCACCAAAACCGTCTGGACCGACAACAACGAGGGCGCTAAAATAAAGGTGCAGCGCTCTTTAACCGATAACGAAGAAGGCCGCACAATTGCACAAGCCATCTTTGAACGCAAAACCACAGAGGGCGCGCGCTATCAAGATTTCGCCATCCTGTATCGAACCAACAAACAATCGCGTGCTTTTGAGGAAGCGCTGCGCAAACTCAATTTACCTTACAAAATTTACGGGGGGCTGTCTTTTTACCAACGCAAAGAGATCAAAGACCTCCTCGCCTATTTTAGACTCAGCGCCAATCCACACGATGAAGAAGCGCTCAAACGCGTCATCAATTACCCAAAACGAGGAATTGGCAAAACCACCATCGAAAACATCATCATTGCAGCCACCCGCTACAACACCAGTATGTGGGAGGTCATCAAAGACTTTCAGCGCTTTCCTGCCGATGTCGGGGGTGCCGCACGCACTAAAATTTATGAGTTTGTTACCATGATCGAAAGTTTTGGCGCCGAACTCGACAAAACCGATGCCTTTACGCTTGCCGAGCGCATTGCCAAATCTTCCGGAATCATTCGAGAACTCTTAGCTGAAAAAGACAAAGGCCCTGAAGAGGTGGAGCGCTTTCAGAACATCGAAGAACTCTTGGCTGGTATTCAAGAATTTGTGCGCGCAGCTGAAGCCGATGTACCCCGTACGCTCGCCGACTTCATGATGGACGTCGCACTACTCACAGACGCCGACCAAGACAAACCCGAAGACCGCAACCACGTCAGCCTCATGACCATTCACTCGAGTAAAGGGCTTGAATTTCCGAACATCTATATTGTGGGCCTCGAGGAGAATTTATTTCCTTCACAAATGGCACTCAACTCGCGAACCGAACTCGAAGAAGAACGCAGGTTGTTTTACGTGGCGCTCACCCGCGGCATGCGCAGCTGCATGCTCTCGTATGCTACCAGCCGCTTTACCTGGGGCCAATCCATTATGTGTGAACCCTCGCGCTTCATCGACGAAATTGACCCGCAATATTTACAATTTGAATCCGTAAGTCGGGCCGCAAATAGCCGCTCCTTAATGGGCTCTGGCGGTTTTGACCGCGGCTTTACCGGCGGGCTCAACAAACCAATGCCCAATGCTCCTCAACTGCGTTCCTTAAAAGAAGTAAGTCAAAGTAAGGCTCCTGCAAATTCAGAAAATACGCTTGCTATAATGGTTGGCCATAATATTATGCACGACCGCTTCGGCAAAGGAAAAGTACTGAAATTAGAGGGTCAGGGTGCCGACAAAAAAGCAACGATCTTTTTTCCGCAGCACGGATCAAAAACTGTTTTATTGAGGTTTGCGAATATCCAAATACTTGAAGATTAGTATTCTAGATGCATTCAATTAAATAATAAATTGAATTAGAGCTTACTGTATAATTTCTTATTCTTCTAAAAGATCAGGGCGTCTTTCTTTGGTTCTGGCATACGCTGCCGCCTCACGCCAAGCGTCTACCTCTTTTGGATTGCCGCCAAGCAAGACCTCCGGTACAGCTAAACCCTTAAACTCAGGTGGGCGCGTGTAAACCGGTGGCGCCAAGAGGCCATCTTGAAAAGAATCGGTGAGCGCTGAAGTTTCGTCGTTGAGCACACCCGGTATAAGTCGAACTACCGCATCTACAACAATTGCCGCAGCGAGTTCTCCCCCACTCAACACATAAGAACCGATTGAAATTTCCTTAGTGACATACAAATCGCGCACGCGCTGGTCTACCCCTTTGTAATGCCCGCACAAAATCAATAAGTTTTCTGCCAAAGAAAGCTGGTTACAAGTGGTTTGTTCGAGCAAAGCGCCGTCTGGCGTCATGTAGATAATTTCGTCGTATTGGCGCTCTGCTTGCAAGGCTTCGATTGCTTTTGAAATAGGCACAACGCTCATCACCATGCCCGCTCCACCACCGTATTGGTAGTCGTCTATGTTGCGGTGTTTGTTGTCTGCGTAATCGCGCAAATTGTGCACATGGATTTCGACATGTCCTTTGGTTTGGGCACGTTGCATAATAGAAGCGGCAAAAGGGCTCGTGAGTAACTCCGGAAGCACAGTAAGAATATCAATACGCATACTGCAAAGGTAAGTCAATTCAGCACAAATTACTACCTTTGCACAAACCCTATTTCATGATCCAATTATCTGAACGTTTACTGGCAATGGAGGAGTCTGCAACCATTGCAATGGCTAAAAAAAGCCGCGAACTCAAGTCTCAAGGAAAAGACGTCATTTCTTTATCTTTAGGAGAGCCAGATTTCCATACACCAGACTTCATCAAAGCTGCTGCTGTAGAGGCATTGGAACAAAACTACACCACTTACACGCCCGTACCCGGCTACGACGACCTCCGCGAAAGCATCGCGCACAAATTTCTCCGCGACAACAACCTTACTTACACCAAGGATCAAATCGTCGTGTCAACAGGTGCAAAGCAAAGTATTGCCAATTTGGTTTTGAGTCTGATCAACCCCGGAGACGAAGTCATCATTCCTGCGCCTTATTGGGTTTCTTACTTAGAAATTGTAAAAGTTGCAGAAGGTGTTCCTGTCGTTATTGCTGCCGGCATCGACAAAGATTTCAAAATCACAGGAGCTGACCTCGAAGCGGCCATCACACCTAAAACCAAATTACTCATGTTCTCTACACCTTGCAACCCCACAGGTTCGGTGTACAGCAAAGAAGAACTCCAAGACCTCGCTCGCGTTTTGGCTAAGTACCCACAAGTGGTTGCGATGTCAGACGAAATCTACGAGCACATCAATTTTGTAGGCAAGCACGAAAGCCTCGCACAGTTTCCAGAAATCTACAACCAAGTTGTCACCGTCAATGGTGTGTCCAAAGCATGGGCCATGACCGGTTGGCGCTTGGGTTATATCGGTGCGCCAAAAGAAATTGCCGCCGCCTGCGATAAAGTACAAGGTCAGTTTACTTCAGCTACTTGCTCCATCACACAACGCGCAACTATCGCTGCCATGAACGCAGACCCAAGTGTGCTCAAAGACATGATCGCTGCATTTGAAAGCCGCCGCAATTTGGTTTTGGGTGGCCTGCGTAACATTCCAGGGCTTAAGGTCAACAACCCGGGTGGCGCTTTTTATGTATTCCCAGACTGTTCTGCATATTTCGGCAAAAATTACAACGGACAAATCATCCATAATTCCGATGACCTCTGTATGTATCTACTAGAGGTGGCTTTGGTGGCGTGTGTTGGTGGAGCCGCATTCGGAGACCCCAACTGCTTTCGCATCAGCTACGCTGCCTCAGAAGAAATCCTGCAAAAAGCAGTCGAGCGCATCTCCAACGCATTGGCACAACTTCAATAAGAGATGCAACTACAGGCACTATTTGACGCCTTCAACGGCAAACGTGTATTGGTCGTCGGCGACGTCATGACCGACGCCTACTACCATGGCGAAGTTCACCGCATGAGCCCTGAAGCTCCGGTTCCTGTTGTTGATTTACAAACACAAGAACAACGCATTGGCGGCGCTGGCAACGTAGCCCTCAACCTCATCGCACTTGGCGCCAAAGCCATTCTTGCTAGTGTTATCGGACAAGATCCTGCAGGTCAAGAGCTGCTGCAAATGCTACAAAACGCCGGCATTCAAACCGCTGCACTTGTGGTTTCGACCGAGAGAAAAACAACCATCAAAACCAGGGTGCTTTCCAACGGCAAGCAAATGCTGCGCATCGACTCCGAGGACCATCACGACCTCAGCGCCAACGAAACCTCAGCACTTCAACAGCACATTCTTGAACTTCTCGATCAAGGTATCGACGGTATTTTATTAGAAGACTACAACAAAGGAGTGCTCACCACAGACCTCATCCATTGGCTTATTGCTGAAGCAAATGCACGGCAAATCCCTGTTGTGGTGGATCCTAAAAAGAAAAATTTCTTGGCTTACAAAGGCTGCACGCTTTTCAAACCCAATTTAAAAGAACTCAAAGAAGGGCTACAAATTACATTTGATTACCAAAAAGATCCGAATGCCTTAAATGCGGCAATGGAAAATTTGCAAGATCAATTAGCAAGTCGCTACACATTTGTTACCCTTTCAGAACACGGCGTTCAACTCTACGACGGAGAAGCCCACCACCACCACCCTGCCCATTTGCGCAATATCGCCGATGTTTCTGGCGCAGGCGACACCGTAATTGCAACTACCTGCCTTTGTCTTATTTGCGGTGCCACACCCAGCACCATTGCAGCTGTAGCCAATTTAGCCGGTGGTTTGGTCTGTGAACAACCCGGTGTTGTCAGTATCAATAAACAAAAATTGCTCGAAGAAGCACTCCAACTCATCTCTTAAGCTATGTCTCAAAAAGTAGTCAAGCCTTACGACTCAGGCCAATCCAAAAAAGAAGAAGTTGCCCAAATGTTCAACAACATTTCTGCCAACTACGATTTCTTAAATCACTTCTTGTCTTTAGGCATAGACCACCTTTGGCGTAGAAAAGCGGTCAAGCAGCTGCAAGCACAACAACCAAAAGTCATTCTAGATTTGGCAACAGGTACCGGCGACTTCGCCATTGCGTGCCTTAAGCTCAATCCTGACAAAATCATTGGCATGGACATCTCCTCCGGCATGTTAGCAGTTGGAAAGCAAAAAATGAAAAAACGCGCTTTTGACCACGTCATTGACATGCAACTCGGCGACTCCGAAAACATGCCATTCGAAGATGCGACTTTTGATGCCATCACCGTTGGCTTTGGGGTGCGCAACTATGAAAATCTAGAAAAAGGTCTGGGCGAAATGCTGCGTGTACTCAAACCAGGAGGTCAGGCCATTGTTTTAGAGTTTTCCAAGCCAAAAGCCTTTCCAATCAAGCAACTCTTTGGTTTTTATTCAAAAGTACTCATTCCACTTTTTGGTAAATACATTTCTAAAGATGAGCGCGCTTACACCTATTTACCTGAGAGCGTTGCAGCGTTTCCGGAAGGTGCAGATTTCATGAACGTGCTTCAAAAAGTGGGTTACCATGCCCACAAACAAATCCGTTTGAGTGGCGGCATTGCCAGTATTTATATCGGACAAAAACCCGTTCAACAATAAACCACTTCAAGAATCGTTAGTCTGACATGCGTTTGCTCCTCTATTTTTGTTTTTTATGCAGTTTGACCACCATGGCGCAAACACAAAAACAGCAGCGTTATAAAAATTTCGACAAACGCTTTATTCATTTTGGCTTTATGCTTGGCGTCAATAGTTCCGACTTCACCGTCATGCCCAAGCCAAATGCCTACAACCAGTACCAATTGCTTTCGCTTACCAACGACGCCCAACCGGGTGGTCAACTCGGAATCCTCACCACCATTAAACTTGGCACCCCCACCATTCGTTTTCGTTTCATTCCTACACTATCGTTTCAGGAGCGGGTGCTCAACTACAAAAGCCTTGACACCATCTGGTTTTTAAATGGCAGCGGCCAACAACGCGTCAATTCTACCAATCTGGAATTCCCCATGATGCTCCAATTCCGAACCAAGCGCTACAACAACTTTACGGCCTACTCTCTTTTTGGCATGCAATACGCCATTGACCTTCAGTCTCAGCAAGATGCCTCTCAAAATTTTTACGACCCTTTTGTCAAAATCAAAAAAAATGATTGGCAAGGGCAAATTGGAGCTGGTATTGAATTTTTTGCGCCCTACTTTAAATTTGGCTTAGAACTCAAATATAGCCATGGCTTCAAGAGTAGCTTTATCCAAGACTACACACCTGTTTCGAATCCGATTGACCAGCTCTACAATCGCGCTTGGTATTTCTCCTTGATTTTTGAAGGATGAGTCAGGTTGTCAACTTTGTATGTAGCCCTGAAGAAGCCCAGGACCACAACTTTTTGGAGCAGCGCATCCGCAAAGAATTAGCGCTTCATTCACAAAACCAGATTGAATTTCGTTGGCGCAAGCGCAGCATAGACGCGCGGCAAAGACAAATAAAAGTCAATGCGAGTTTTGAGGTGGCTATAGACGCAGCGCTTGCGCCTCGTTTTACCACCCAAAAATTTGAGCTTTTGGCCCCAGACGCTCCGGTTGTGCACATTATTGGTGCTGGCCCCGCCGGACTCTTTGCCGCGTTGCAAGCGGTGACCCAGGGGCTGAAGCCGATCGTGTTTGAACGCGGTAAAGATGTCCGCGCGCGCAGGCGCGACCTCGCCAAACTAACCAAATCCCATGAGCTCAACCCCGAATCCAATTATTGTTTTGGCGAGGGCGGGGCCGGCACTTATTCGGATGGCAAACTGTACACGCGCTCTAAAAAACGAGGCGATGTCCAAAAAGTATTGGAGTGGCTCGTGCAATTTGGCGCCAAAGAAGACATCCTCATCGATGCGCATCCGCATATTGGCACCAACAAACTGCCCCAACTCATTGAAGCCATCCGAGAGCAAATCATGGCTGCAGGTGGAGAAATCCACTTTGAACACAAACTCACTGATATCGAGATTTCTGAAGGACGCATTGCTCAAATTGAAATCAATAGCAGCCAAAAAATGCCGGTTTCTAAACTCATACTTGCAACCGGACATTCAGCAAGAGATATTTTTGAACTCCTGCAACGCAACAACATCGAGATCAAAGCCAAACCTTTCGCATTAGGTGTTCGTGTAGAACACACTCAAGCATATATCGACGGCTTACAATACCACGGCAGGCTCAATGATGCCTACCTTCCTCCGGCCTCTTACAGCTTGGTAACGCAAGTGGACAACCGCGGCGTTTATTCATTTTGTATGTGCCCAGGCGGAATTATAGCTCCCTGCGCAACTGCGCAAGGTGAAGTCGTTACGAATGGTTGGTCGCCGTCGAAGCGCAATAATATTTATGCCAACTCTGGAATTGTAGTCGGCATAGAACCTACAGACTTTGAAAACGAACGCGACCCAATGGTTTGCCTCAATTTTCAAAAAGAAATAGAACAACGTTGTTGGCAGGCTGCTGGGCAAACCCAAAAAGTACCTGCACAAGGCCTGGCCGATTTTGTAAACGGCAGCCTAAGCACTTCTTTTCCAAGGTCTTCTTATCAGCCTGGAATTGTAAGTGTAAATCTCAAAGAGATTTTCCCTGCATTTGTTTATGAGCGCCTCAGACAGGCCTTCCTCGATTTCGATCAAAAAATGCCCGGCTTTATTACCAACGATGCCGTAGTGCACGCGCCAGAATCACGCACCTCCTCCCCTGTTTTGATCCCCAGAGACCCACTTAGTTTTCAGCACACACAAATTGCCAATCTGTATCCAATTGCCGAAGGTGCTGGATATGCTGGCGGTATCGTTTCGGCAGCCATCGATGGCTTAAACTGCATAGAAAAGATTGCATCTTCACACGTAAGTCCTTAATTTTAAGGTACAAAAGCAAAACCTCATGAGATATTTATTTTTTTTAACCCTCTTCTTTGTTCAATTCAAAGCAAGTGCACAATTAGATACCTTATTTTGGTTTGTGGCTCCTGAAGTAGCGCAAAACCATGGAGACCGTCCTATTGTTTTTCGCTTTGCTTCTTTGAGTCAGGCGGCAACCATTACCATAAGCCAGCCTGCAAACCCATCCTTCCCTGTTCAAACCATTAACTTGTTGGCCAACGATGCCCAAACACTTGACCTCACTCCATGGATTGACATCATTGAAAACAAACCCCCAAACACAGTATTGCCCTATGGTTTTAAAATTGCAGCATCTGTACCTGTAATGGGCTATTATGAAGTCACGCCTACCTGTAATTGCAATCCAGATATTTTTACTTTGAAAGGTAAAAATTCACTCGGCACTTCTTTTGTTGTTCCTGCACAAAGCTTTCTTAACAATGCCTCATACGCGCATTCGGGCTTCAATATCGTTGCGACCCAAAACAACACGACCATCACCATTAACCCAAAACAAGCGATTGTTGGTCATGCTGCAAATATTCCTTTTACGATTGTATTGCAAAAAGGAGAAACCTTTTCTGCAGAGGCTGCATCTATTATCGGCAATCAACATCTGAGTGGCTCCACGATCACCAGTAATAACCCTATTGCTGTTACTATCCACGACGATTCAATGAGCGGCGCGCCTTATGGCGGTTGTGCAGATATCATGGGTGACCAACTCATTCCCAACCAAGTGATTGGTAGCGAATATATTATCCTCAAGGGCTACCTAAATGGACCCGACAAAATCTATGTTGTTGCGGCTCAAAACAATACCCAAATTACTGTAGACGGCACTGTGGTTGCTACGATCAATGCCACAGACACCTACATTCATACGCTCAGCAACCCAACTGTTTTGATCCAAACAAGTTTACCTACGCATGTTTTGCACACCACGGGCTTTGGCTGTGAAGTTGGTGGTGCAATTCTTCCTGCTATTGTATGTACTGGTTCCAATAATGTTGCTTTTGTGCGTTCGACAAACGAATTTTTTGCCATCAATATTCTCGTTCCTGCTGGTGGTGAAAACAACTTCACATTCAATGGCACTGCGGGCGTCATCAACTCTGCTATGTTTAACTTTGTACCAGGTACAAATAATGCCTGGAAATATGCCCAAATAGATGCCAGTAGTTTTGTTGGTGTTCAGATGGCCTCGCGCATAGACAATCCGAACTTCAAATTTCACCTTGGCGTCGTACACGGCGGTTCATCAAGCGGCTGCCGATATGGTTACTTCAGCGACTTTGCCGCGGCACAATATCAGATCAGCGTAAATGACCAAAGCTTTTGCGTTGGTGAGCCGATATTACTCAGTACAAACACCTTAACTGGCGCCACCTACAACTGGTCAGGTCCAAATAACCTGAGTTCTAGCGGGCCTCAAATACAAATTGCGCAGGCCCAACTTTCCGACGCAGGTACGTACACCATTTCTGGCTACCTACCCGGCACCTGCGCAATTGTACCAGATACTATTGATATTACCGTAAATGCAAATCCTGCGGCACCTCAAATCCTGAGCAACGGACCAGTTTGCGCAGGAGACTCCTTAACTTTTTGGTCTAATACCACTGCAGCGCAATATTTTTGGACCCAAGGAACCTTCGCTTCCGGACTCGATTCACTGAGCTTATTACTCAATCCTGGTTCTTATTCTGCCAGCCTAAGTATCATCGACACCAATGGCTGCGCTTCCGCACCAAACACCCTCACTACCTCCGTATTTTCCAACCCGACCATAAATTACAATGGCCCCTCAAGCGTTTGCGGCCCAATTGCCAACTTGACTGCTGCAATTGTTCTCGATCCACAAGACCCCATGAATCAGTTGATTTGGCAGCAAAATAATCAGACCATTGGCACTGGAAATCCATCTGTATTTGAACTTGCATCCAACAATGGCAGTATTGAAACGTTTACAGCTCAAATAACGAGTAATCTAGGTTGCACAAGTAGTGACACCTTCCAAGTGAGTTTCAACCCTTATCCGCAGGCCGATTTTGTAGCTACAGCACTTTGTGACGGTCAAACCATCAATTTGAGCAACCAAAGCACTTGGACGGGTACACCACTCCCTGGCACCACCCTTCAAACTCAATTTTTACCTGGCGATGGTCCAACCCTAAATGCAATCCCTTCCAGTTATACTTACGCTCAAAGCGGAAGTTATACGGGCACACTCATTCTAACGAGCAGTGCGGGCTGCAGCGATACCATTTCTCAAGCCTCCCAATTACTGGCCGTACCACAACTCACACTTCTTCACGAGGATACCTGCGGCCAAACAGCTACTTTTCAAGCACTTTATGATGCCCTCCCCTCCAATATCCAAAGTTTTCAATGGCAAATCAATAACCAAATCCTGACGCAAAACCCGCTTACACAAACTTTCAGCCAAGCTGGAACTTACCCGTATTCATTTACTTTGAACTTACAGAATGGTTGTTCATACGTGGAAAATGGCGCTATTGATATCATTGCATCGATCACCCTCCCTAACCTCGTTTTTCCGAATGTCATTTCGACAAGCAGTAATGCAGACAACCACCAATGGAAGATTGATCCGCTCTATGAAAATTGCGCCGAATACAACTTGCAAATTCTCAATCGCTGGGGACAAGTCATTTTTGAAACCTCCACCGCGCAAAAACCATTTGAAGGGAAAAACGAACAAGGTGAAGAACTTGCCGAAGGGATCTATTTTTATCTATTTACAAGTGGCGAACAGAAAAGACATGGCTTTATTCACGTGATCCGTTAAGAACACGTAAATTTGAAGCATGAAACGCGTTGTAGTTGGTCTTTCTGGCGGAGTTGATTCTAGTGTAGCAGCACTTTTACTCCAACAACAAGGATATGAGGTCATCGGTATGTTTATGCGCAATTGGCATGACCAAAGCGTTACCCTCTCCGACGAATGCCCTTGGATAGACGATTCCAACGATGCATTGCTTATCGCACAACAGCTCGGCATCCCATTTCAGGTCATCGATTTATCGGAAGAATACAAAGACCGTATTGTCAATTATATGTTTGCAGAGTACCAAGCAGGTCGAACACCTAACCCGGATGTGCTATGCAACAGAGAAATCAAATTTGATGTCTTTTTGAAAGCCGCCCTTGATTTAGGCGCTGATTATGTTGCCACGGGTCACTACTGCCAAAAACGCGCAAACGCAGATGGCACTTTTAGCTTACTAGCTGGCGCAGACCCGGGTAAAGACCAATCCTACTTTTTGTGTCAATTAAGCCAAGCACAGCTCTCCAAAGCGCTGTTTCCTATTGGGCATCTTCAAAAAGCGGAAGTGCGACAAATTGCCCTGGACAACGGCCTCATTACCGCCGACAAAAAAGATTCGCAAGGGCTTTGCTTTGTTGGTAAAATTGCACTCCCGACTTTTCTTCAGCAGCAATTGGCACCCAAAGAAGGTCCGATCATTGAAGTATCACCTGATTTGCCCATCTATGAAGCGTACAACGCACTCGATCCAAAAAAAGATCCAATTGAAGCGTTGGCCGCACCTTTTTCTTATACCCCGGCTGATGGAAAGCAAGTAACCACCCAACAAGGTGCGCACTACTACACAATTGGGCAAAGAAAAGGCCTGCACATTGGAGGCAGACCTGAACCCAGTTTTGTAATCGGAATAGACACCTTAAATAACATTGTATATAGCGGTCAAACTGAACAACATCCGGGACTTAATCGCTGGGCATTAAAGCTCGATGAAAATAGCATCACTTGGATCAACAAAATTCAAGAATTTGAATCGACCCATATGCTAACGTGTATGGTCAGGATCCGCTACCGCCAGCCTTTACAACAAGCAACATTACTCAAAAATGACTCGGGCTATTACATTCTTTTTGAACAAAAGCAAAAAGGAATTGCCCCTGGACAATTTGCCGCCTGGTATCACCAAGATGAACTGCTCGGCTCAGCCGTAATTGTATAAAAAAAAGGACCCGAAACGGGCCCTTTTTTTTTTGTCTAACTATAAATCAACTATTAATTGAGGATCAGTGCAAAACCTTGCGGTTCTTCACTTAATTTGGCTTCTGTGAAACGAATGTTATCTAATAAATCAGCCACTTCAAAAATATTTAATGGGCTTTGTGAACCCAATTGACGGTGCTGATCTAATTTCAATTTCGCTTGGCGAATTGATTTGCTGCGGAGAGATTGAATACTTGTGGTCATGTCGTTTGTTGTTGGTTTGGGCTTGGATACGCTAAGAATTGTGCCAAGGTTTCAAATTCTCAGAAAAATATCATTAAAAAAAGTAAGTAACACGATTTATTATCCTTATTAAGAGCTATTTAACTTTGCAAAAAAAGTTTAAAACCTCTCCTAATTTATTCTTTCCACCCTCTTTGCTATGTGTATGAACGTTCTCAAAGGACATCCTTATATTTGCATTGTGAAACATTTACCCATACTTCTACTCCTTCTACTTTGCGCTTGTCAAGAGCAAGTAGACACCGAAACTACCAACGAGAACACGTCTCAAGAATTGCCAACAAAAGGCAAGCAAAGTTTAAATACCTATGCAGACCGCATGGTGCGCGCCAAACTGGGCATCCAAGCCAATGAAAAATTTGAATTGAAAATATACCGTGCGCAGCTAGATGCCGACGGCATTGAAGATGCTGTCATTACGGTGAATCGCTTGGATTTTGCCATGAAAGAAGCCATGGCCTCAGCAAACCCAGCCAAACGTGCAGAACTTGGCTTTATGGGTAACTTCAATTATTTTTTCTTTTTTGACGGCAAATTAGACATGCTCTCCCCTCCTATTGCCGTTCCTTCTTCACCGTTGTTACCATTGAAGGTCAGTTTTGAAAACCTCAGTTCACCGATTTACAAAGACATCTTAATTGACTTTCGCATTCGCAATGCGAGTTATAAAGATTTTTATACGGTCAGTAACCATACACCCCGACGAATTTTCCAGTTCAAAAACTTTGATGGGTTGGGTACTTCCCTTACCGAGGCCTACCATTTTGAGTACGGCGCTGGCTCCTACGGACCGCAAAAAAATATTTTCGTGATGGAGGCCAAATTAGAATCGCTTCCAAATGGAGCAGATAAAAACACGTTTGTACCTCAATTAAAACCGCTAGAAAAAATCAAATACACCTTTTTCTATTTAGAAAGCGAAGCCAAATACGCCACTAAAGATACACCATAAAAAAAGGCGGAGCTGCGCTCCGCCTTTTGCTTGCATACGGCCTTATTTCCTTAGAAATTTCCGCGAAGTGTCAGGATGAAATTTCTTCCTGGTGCAGAGATGTTTGAAGCAAACATGCGGTAGTTTTGGTCTGTGATGTTTTCACAGGCTACCTGAATACTCAATTGGTTGTTGATATTGTAATTCGCTCTCAAATTCAAGGTGTACCAACTTGGCATGCCATCAGGTGTAGCGTAAGAAAAGTTGTCTTCACCAACTAAATTGTAATCTTCCAAGTGTTTCCATCCAGAATACATTGCATATCCTTCTACTTTAAGTTTGTTATGCAGCGCAGTATAACGCAAACTTAACTTTCCAAACGCCGGAGCAATATGGTCTAATGGATAAGGAATGCTATCGGTCAGGATGCGGCCAAACGTATAATTATAGCTTCCAGAAAGTTGCAAATTATTGGTCAATTGTGCTTGTAAGAAAGCCTCAAAACCTCTTACATATGCATTACCTGCATTGGTTGTGGTGAGCACCTGACTCATCTGACCATCGTATAGCACGCTATCAGCACCATTAAAGGTACCGTTCTGGACAGTAAGTGCATTGGTCAAGTAGGTTTGGTAGGCATTCACGCCAATGGTACTTTTCTTCATGAACTGGTATTGAAGTCCAAGCTCCGCGTTGTAAGCATATTCTGCTTTTAAAGTTGGATTTGGTACAATCACAGCACCAGGAACTGATTCAAAGACTTTGGTGAGGTCATCTACATTTGGTGCTCTAAACGCAGTAGATCCATTCAGGGAAACACGCAGTTTTTGTGTTGGCATGTAAATCAGACCTAAATTCCCATTCAATGCGAGATGATTCTGCTGAATTTGGTTGAACGGGAATGGGAAAAATGTTTGATCCACAAATTTTGCTTGCAAGCTAACTTGAGAAAATCGAATGCCATCATTAATGATGAGCTTGTCCGAAACCTCATAAGTATGCGACGCATAAAGTGCAGCCCCTTGCATAGAGGATCCGCCGTCAGGGTAGCGCGTATCAATAGCTGTTTGCACGCCTGTATTGATGTTCTCGGCAAAGGCAGTAGAATTGACTTTATTCAAATAGGCTTCTGCACCATAACGCAACTCATGCGCACCTATTTTTTTCATGAAGTCGGCGTTTAAGGTATAGATATCGAGTTGTTCGATGCGGTGATTGAGACTTGCTTTCTGAAATCTTCTATCCATGCGACTTTCCTCAATACCTTGATACGCCAAAATAATTCTTGCGTTGTCATAGCATTTGGTCGCATTACTGAGCTCTAAAGTGTAAGCGGCCAACAAACGGTACTGTGGTCCGTAATACCATTCAGCAAATTTTGGTTTCGCGCCAGACATCAGTGTCAAGCGGTCATATCGATCGATATTGCCCGAATTGGATAATTGTAAATTCAAGTGGTGCTGTACACCTGGTTTTTGTACAAAACTGAATTTTTGAAGTACATCGTATTGCGTATAGCCTGAACCAACTTGCAAAGAGCTATCTGTATTGACCATCATGGTATCTTGACCATTTACCTGGGCAACATACCAAGGGCGATAACCTAAATTCCCTATCGCTGCGGATCTGTTTTTTCCTTGACGCAAATCTCCAAAATTGGAATAAGAAATGGAGGTAAGAGACGCGAAGCGTTTGGTACCCACATTGACTTGCGCATTGGCTGCATAACCTGCACTTGCAGAGAAAGCGCGCATGTACGCACTGCTGCGTACCAATAACTGATCTGAGGTGCTGAATACCGGTTTTTTGGTCTGAAAACTCATCACACCACCAATTGCATCAGAACCATACATTACTGAACCTGGACCAAAAACAAGCTCCACGCGATCCATATTCGCTTGATCAAGTGTGAGGCAATTTTGGAGGTGACCACCGCGATAGATGGCATTGTTCATTCTGATACCGTCTACAACAAGTAATACTTTATTGGTTTCAAAACCGCGAATGATCGGACTACCTCCACCAAGCTGACTTTTCTGTACGAATACAGACCCCGAATTAGCCAGAACATCGGCCATGGAAGTCTGTTGTTGAAATTGCATTTCAGCAGCGCGAACAACTTGAATTTTTTGAGCAACGTCTTTTCGTTTCTCAGTGCTTCGATTCGCCGATACAACCGTTTCGTTTTCGGTTTGCGCATTCGGTAGCATATAAACCGTAATGGCGACTGCACTACCTGAATTCGGGATATTCAATTGGTAGGGCTCATAATCCGGATGGTTGATTTCAATGACGAGCGGAAATTGTGCCGACTCAATCTGATAAACCGTATTCGTTTGTTGACTGAGTTTGGCTTTGGTTTTAAAGGAGAGGCCATTAACGGATTCGAAAGTGAAGGCATCTCTTACTTCAAAGGTGGTTTGGGCTTGCACCATAAAGAAATTGGTCAAGCCTATAAATAGACATAACAATATTGTTTTCATGAATTGAAAGTTAAAATTTAAAAAATACGAATTGAACTGGGGTATTTTTTAAACTTCCGGAGGAGGCGCAACAATAGAGCGCACTCTTGTGAGATAAAGATTCAGGTATGGAAATTGAACTTGAGGATGATAACCATCGATGTCT
>JACCDQ012029895.1_pt1 | contig 35159 bp, 21 predicted proteins | sample 7446031 | NCBI WGS metagenome assembly JACCDQ01 (sample SAMN15323442, study PRJNA562643) | freshwater metagenome | isolation source: river surface water | place: USA:Blue River Watershed | collected 2017-08-17 | reverse complement strand
GAAATCGCTAATGACACTTTATACGGTTTAGATGCTGGTGTCTGGACACGCAATGCAAATGAATTGTATAAAATTCCTCGTGCTATTCAAGCAGGTAGAGTAGGGGTGAATTGCTATCATGCATATCCGGCACATGCACCTTTTGGTGGATACAAAAAGTCAGGATTTGGACGTGAAACACATAAAATGATGTTAGATCATTATCGTCAATCCAAAAACATGTTGATTTCCTACAATAAAAATAAATTGGGATTCTTCTAAACTACATTTCTCTAATTTATTTGGTTAATTATACAAATCAGGCGAATCTAATTTGGTTCGCCTGTTGTATTTGATTACTTAATTTTAAAGAAATAAATTCTAATCCTCAGAAACGAATAAATTATTCAATTAATCGATATACTAATTTAAACATCCTGTAAAATTATGACTATTGAAAAAGTAATTTCAACCGAATTAGCCAATGAATGGATTGAAAAACTCATTAAATTAAACGGGCCCCTTATGTTTCATCAGAGTGGGGGATGTTGCGATGGGTCACAACCCATGTGTTTTCCAAGAGGCGAATTCCGTATCGGGGATTCAGATATTCTTTTAGGAATTGTGCATGATCAACCTTTTTACATGTCGAAAGACCAATTCGAGTATTGGAAACATACTCAATTAATTTTAGATGTTGTACCAGGAAGGGGGTCAAGTTTTTCATTAGAAATTCCCCATGGTATTCGATTTTTGATTAAAAGTAGATTGTTTACTGAAGAAGAATTAAAGATTTTGAATTTATTACACTAGCATGAATCAAGGGATCAAATTCCAAAGTCGGGAACTAGGCAATTAATTTAAAAATTAAAATTTGAGTAATTCTATTAAACGAGTTCCAAATTTTGAAACTATTAAAAAAAAGAAAAGCCCCGCTTTCGCGAGGCTCTTTTTTTGTGGGAGCTACAGGATTCGAACCTGTGACCCTCTGCTTGTAAGGCAGATGCTCTGAACCAACTGAGCTAAGCTCCCTTTTTGTATTTTTATTTCAGGATGTTACTCCCTCAATGCGAGTGCAAATATAGAACGAATTTCTGAGTATGCAAACATTTTTTTCATTTTTCCTTAAGGCTATATGAAGATTTCTCAACAATGAATTCATTATGAATTAGTTATAATCTTAAAAAAATAAAATTTATTTTAATGATACATCCATAGTTTCATATTTGATCACCGCAACTTCTCCAGGATTAGCTCCCTTGGGTTTTGAAACAAATTTTCGCTCAGTAAACATGACTGTCAATAAGGACTGATTTTTGCCTTTTGAATTCAGCGCTGCCAATTTTGCAGCGAACTGTATTACATTACTGGGATATGCCTTTCCTTTTTTACGAATAATGACATGTGAACCAGAAAAATCCGCTGTATGAAACCATAAATCATTCTTAGCAGCCAACTTTAACATCTCATCGTTGGATTTGGAACTTTTACCTTGCCACAGTTCAAATCCTTCAAAAAAGTGCTGTTTGTATGGCAAATTATCCGATTGTTTGGCCTTACGCGATGTATTGGGAGGTTCAACATTTTTTAACGCCTGCAAATCAGCATGATTTTCGCATTTTTCAAGGCCATTCAACAGAGTTAGAGCGGTTAATAAACGGTGACTTGCATCATCCAACTGCTTGTTTAAAATATCGAGTTCAACATTCTCTTTTTTTGCCTTTTTATAAAATCGTTCAGCATTTTCAGCACAACTAAGTTCTGGATTGATTTTAATTCGAATTCGTTGATCGGTATAATAATCATACAACAAGGGCTCTGCAACACCTGGTTTTATTGCATGGCAATTTGAAATCAGAATATCACCCAACTCTTTAAAACTTCGTCGGTTTTGGATTTCAAAGATGCGTGAGTTGATTTGTTTGATATGTGTATTCAACGATTTAATCGACGCTTTACACTGTGCTACACGTGATTCTTTGTTCTTTTTAAAATAAAATTCCAAAATCGCTTGAGATGTCTCTTTTTGATAACGTTCCCACTGTTTACTCGTACCAACGACTCCAAATAGCATTGAATTCAAAATCCAATCAACTAAGAAACCCAAATGGATCAAACCGCTTGTTTCAATGCCATTTTGAGCTGTATGGGTCATTTTAAAATTAATTTCATCGTATTTTACCGTTTTAATAAATTGATTCCATTGCGTCACTGATATTTCCGTATCGAGCACATCCAAATAGGGGGGTGATTGGACTGTATCAGAACTCGATATTGAATGATTCGCCTCTTTTTCGGGGGATGGAAAATCGCTTTGAAATAAACCTTGTTGCTCAAAATCCATAGGGATTATGGAATGAGATTCGGTTTCCGCTGTGTTGTCAATTAATTTTAATAGTGAATCCCAATGAACGATGATTTTCTCCTGATTAAAATCCGAAAAGGTATAATGTATAGGCAGTTTTAAATCTTCATTAAGGTTAAAATCCCAATCCGATTTTAAGTGCAATCGAAATATTGAATCGACCGCTTGTGTTGAATTTTGCCATAAAATTACATTGGAAAATCGTCCATAACCTTTTACAGCGATAGAAAAGTCACCTGAAAATTCAAGCACCATTAATCGGTCTAAAAAATTCCATTTAACTCCAATTAATTGTGAATGTTCGAGTTCCCTAAATTGGATTAATGCATTTTTCTTGTTCTTGGATTCTTGGGGGATGGTTTTGGATGGAAACAGGGTAATCTGTCCATCGATAAATTTAAATTCTATGGCTTTCGTCTGATTTTGTTTTCTAGTGAAGTTCAACACCAAGCTATCTCGACTAAAGCTAATACCGAAATCAAAATACCAACCTAATAGTTCTGTAAAAATCACTTCCGACCAAAGGCGGAAACGGTTAAAATCGGCTGCTATCAAAACTCAATTATTTTTTTAATTTCATATCGATGATAAAACCATTTTTCTCTGCAGTCAAATTTGAAACCATTACAATTCGGTCAAATGCGACTTTTAATGCATTTTTTCTAGATTGATTTTTCAATTCTTTTTTAGAATTTTCATTTGAACTATTTATAAGAGTAACCAATTCATCCATGTTGATATTTAATCTTTTATAAAAAAGTTCTTTGTTGGTTTTGTAGAGTACAAAGTCATTCAATTCAATATAAAATGCATAACTGTTATTGACCTCTGATTTCAAAAACTCAATAACTCTTGAATCCAAGCGTTTCCCATTATTTAAAGTCGATGAATAGGGATTGATCAAAACAAAATTATTGGGTGAAGTATTGGTCAATTTTGTGTACTCGAAAAAGAATCTTCCTTTGACTGACTGTCCAAACGCTTCTTTTATGTGCGGCCTAATTGCAATTAATGGTAAATCCTTATTTTTAAACTTCTTTTTTAAATCCGACGTAATCAACTTTTGTAGATTTTCTTCATTTACGTTTGTCTGAAACGCAATATCGTAAGCGGTTAATTGAGATTTGAATTTTGTAACAAGTGACTTTTCTATTTCAAAATTCGGAATTGAATCATTGATATGAATCAACAGTAATTTTCCATTTGTAGATGCTGAAAAGCTACTTTCCAATTTATCAACGGCTGAATGCAAATCGCTAATTGTCGATAAAGCAGCAACTGCGCCTATATTTTTAAGAAATTTTTTACGATCCATGATATTTCCAAAAATAGTCATTTTTCGACCAAATTACCTCATAATATGGATACTCCAAACATTATAATCGACTAAAATTTTATCGTTATATTCGTGGATTAAGTTGAATTTATGGCATTTTATTATAGACTTGGTAACATCCCCAGAAAAAGACACACCCAATTCAGAAAGTCAGACGGAAGTTTGTATGCAGAAGAACTTATAAGCACTGAGGGCTTTAATAGTTTGTATTCTTTAGTATACCATTGTCATCCTCCTACATTGGTTAAAGAAATTGGTGAACCTTTTAGTGTTGAACCTAAAATAGCAGAGCAGCGAAACATGAAAAATCGCAGTTTTGTAACGTTCAAAACAACCGGAGAAGACGATTACATCAAAAGCAGAAAGGTTTTATTGTTAAATTCCGATATAACTATAGGAGTTGCAGCACCACAGAAGAGCATGACAGAATATTTCTTTAAAAATGCTGATTCTGATGAAGTGTTATTCGTTCATGAAGGAACCGGAAAACTAAAGACGATTTACGGTGAAATCCCCTTTGAATATGGCGATTATTTAGTAATTCCCAGAGGAACTATCTATCAATTGGAATTCAACGACTCCAACAATCGTTTGATGGTTATTGAATCACCAACGCCCATATATCCCCCAAAAAGATATCAAAACTCATTTGGACAACTATTGGAACATTCTCCTTATTGTGAACGCGACATTAAACTTCCTGAAAATTTGATGACTCATGACGAAATTGGCGAGTTCAAAGTAATGATCAAAAAGCAAAATTGGATTTATCCATATACGTATGTAAATCATCCATTTGATGCTGTGGGTTGGGATGGTTATTGCTATCCGTTTGGATTCAGTATTCATGATTTTGAACCGATTACAGGTCGTTTGCACATGCCGCCACCTATTCATCAAACATTTGAGGGACGCAACTTTGTAATTTGTTCATTCGTTCCTCGTTTGTATGATTACCATCCTCAATCCGTTCCAGCGCCTTACAATCACTCCAATGTGGATAGCGATGAGATCTTGTATTATGTGGATGGTGATTTTATGAGTCGCAAACACGTGGAGCGCGGTATGATTACGTTGCATCCGAAAGGAATTCCTCATGGACCGCATCCAGGAACCGTTGAAAAAAGCATTGGAGCAAAGGAAACCAAAGAATTAGCCGTGATGATTGACCCTTTCCATCCATTAATGATTACCGAAGAGGCGTTAGGCGTTGAAGATCCAACGTACTGGAAGTCTTGGGTTGAATAATAACATCCATTAGATAATTATAAAGAACATCCGTTAGGCAGAATAAATTTATGCAGGAAATAATTGAATTTACGTTCAATTAGATTCCTGCATAGTTTTTGTATAGCAATTTGCGCAAATCCATTTTAACATGAAGTCCATTTCGAAATTAATAATCCCGACATTAATTTATCTCTCTTTTGCGATAAACCCTTCAAATATAAATGCTCAGAATTCAGAATTAAACTCCAAGCAATACGCAAAAGTTCACAAAAAGGCGAAAAAGCAATTATCAAAAATCCATACAGGCGCAACATCTTACCAAAAGGTAAAACAAGCTCCATTGGAATGGTGGAAGCAGGAGTATTTGGCCACAATGGATCCCAAACTAGGAAAACCCACTCCAGAGGTTTTAAATGGAATTCAACAGAAGCTCAATGCTCAGAAGTCCATTGAAAAACGAGCAACGCCAGGAACATTGAGTAATTCTTGGCAAAGTAGAGGCCCAAATAATGTAGGCGGAAGAACCCGAGCATTGGTTTGGGACCCTAATGACACAAAAGGAAAAAAAGCTTGGGCGGGTGCGGTAACTGGAGGATTGTGGTACAATGACGATGTCACCAGCTCTACAAGTACTTGGAGGTCAGTTTCTGATATATGGACAAATATTACAGTAACTTGTATTGCATTTGATCCGAATAACTCCAGTATTATGTATGTAGGAACTGGGGAAGGCTTTGGGAGCACGTTTTCTACTTCGCGGGGTTCTGGTGTGTTTAAAAGTACCGACGGAGGTAAAACATTTACTTTACTCAGTGCTTCAAGTGGTTTTTACTATGTGAATGATATTATTGTGCGTAATGAATCGGGTAGCAGTGTTTTATATGTTGCTTCTGATATATTATTTTACCAAGGACAATGGAATGGCTCTGTAAACAACATTGGTTTAATGCGTAGCACGGATGGGGGAAGCAGTTTTACCAATATTTTACCCAAAGCATTTACAGGTGCATCATATCCAAGTGCAGTTTCGGATATCAAATTGGATAAAAACAACCGTTTATGGATCGGAACTCGCGCGAATGCCGCGTTCACTGGGTCTGACAAAGGTGGGGGAAGAATTTTGTATAGCGATAATGGAACATCTTATACAGAAGCATATAAAAACTCCAATGGGTTGGCCGGAAGAGTTGAGCTAGGGGTTTCACCTAATAATTCAGATACACTTTATGCCTTATTTGAAAGCGGTGGAAAAGCCGATTTAATTATTCGTTCTTTTAATGGGGGAAGTTCATGGAGTACATTAACGGAACCGGTTGATGCTGATTTGGGAATTCCAAGTACTGATTTTACACGCGGACAGGGTTGGTATGATTTGGTCGTTTCTGTAAATCCAAAAAATCCTAAAGAATTGATAATCGGTGGAATAGATTTATTTATTTCAACAAATAGTGGAAGTAATTGGAATCAACTTTCTAAATGGAGTGATAATGCCAATTTAAACACGCTCAGTTGTGCCTATGTTCATGCCGATCAACATGCAATTGTTTATCATTCAGATGGAAAACAGTGTTTATTTGGAACGGACGGTGGTGTTTTTTACGGATCGAACATCCCTAATAATTCATGGAATTCATCGGGGGCAATCGGTGCGCGCAACAACGGTTATTTGGTTACTCAGTTTTATGCGGGTAGCATTTCTCAACAAAAGTCGTCCAATTTCATGTTGGCTGGAGCTCAAGACAATGGGACATTAGGATTTACTAATGCAGGCATCAATGATAAATATTCGGTATCTGGTGGTGATGGGGGATATTGTTTCATTGCGCCATCATCTGATCAAAAACAGGTGGTAAGTTATGTTTTCAACAACTTCTACGCTACGACCAACGGATGGCAGAGCTTTAAAGAAGTTTTAAAAGATCAAACTACAGGCAAATTCATCAATCCGGCAGCATTGGATGATATGAATTCGCTTTTATTTGCAGGAAAAGGAGCAGGTACTCTTTATAGAAATTCTATTTCAAACGATTACAATTCCGCAGAAACCATCACGTTTGGTGCATCAGGATTAGGTTCTACGAGTGCCATGAACTGGACTAAACTGCGCAACGGAAAGGGCAGACTGTATGTGGGAACGGATATTGGAAAACTACTTTACACCGAAAATGGATCCTCTGCTACGCCAAGTTTTACTGATATTAGTACCGGCATTAACGGCGGAAGCATATCGAGTATTGTCCCATTAAATGGTAGCTCAGATACGTTGTTGTTGACCTTAAGTAATTTTGGAATCAACAATATTTATATTTCTGTTAACGGGGGAAGTTCATGGACTGCTAAGGATGGTGATTTGCCCAATATGCCTGTTTGGTGGGCGCTTCAAAATCCCAAGAAACCAGAACAAGTTTTAATAGCAACTGAATTAGGCGTTTACGGAACGGATGATATTTGGTCAATAAACGTGAAATGGTCGCCTTACAATTCTGGAATGGGCCCTGTGAAGACCATGCAACTTCAATTTAGACCTGTGGATTATACCATTATGGCTGTAACACATGGGAGAGGAGTCTTCACTAGCGATGCCTGGAGTATTAACACACCTATAGCTCAGTTCAGTGTTTCAAAGGATACATTGTGCTCATCTGAGGTACTAAGCATTATCAACACAACAACCAATAATCCAACCAAATATACTTGGTCAATTAATCCAAATAGCAATTTCAAGTTTGAAAACAGCACAGATTCAAACTCAGTTCATCCTAAAATTTCGTTTTCTACTGCAGCTAAATATACCATCACATTAACTGCGGAAAACTCGGATGGTAAAAACGCTATTTCGAAAACAGTGAATGTGTTAGAGACCATTCCTATTAGTTTAAGCATTATTGCGAGTAATAATAGTCCTTGTTTAAATGATACACTGTTATTGATTTCAAACAACGGAAATTCAAAAATGGATGCATTGAATTTATCATATGCTTGGTTTAAAAATGGTAGTGAGATTTCAAATTCAAATGTTTCGGCTTTAAAAATTAGTCCTCCGTTAAAGAACAATGATGAATTTTATGCAACTGTTTCAACAACAGCACATTGCGCAAGTCCATCTTCGGCGTCTAGCAACACACATAAGGTGTTGTTGAAGTTAGTAAATTTAAACATAACTGTCGATTGGGATACGTTATCTGCAACAAATTATCCAGGATTTGGATCGATCAACTGGTATTTAAACGGTTTAAAAGTTGGTGTGGGAACTAAATTCAGAGCTACTCAAACTGGACGATATGTGGCTGTATTGGTATGGCAAGGTTGCAGCAGTGATAGTTCTAATGCATTGATTATTAATTCTGTAAACACCCATAATTTTATCAAAAATGCAATTCAAGTTTATCCAAATCCTAGTTCAGGAAGGATATTTATTTCTGCAGCGGACAAAATTGTCACTGAAATTCAGATTTACAGTTTAGACGGAAAAATGGTAGCGTATTTAAATGCTAGCAATGGATTTACAAATAATGCAGATATGGATATGGATGTGAGCGATTTACAAAACGGTTCAAATAAAACCATTCAATTTATTAACGGACAATTCGAAACACAGTTGAGCTCGGGAATGTATTTAATTGAGGTAAAATATAAATCGCATCAGAGTAACTCAGAGATTTCTTACCGGGATAAAATCATTGTAAGATAGATTCTTGCAGATAAGATTTTTGTAAGACAGATTCTTGAAGACAAGTTTTTTGTGAGACAGTTTCTTGAATGTAAATTAGTTTGATAATTTACATTATGTTAAATACAATACAATGAATAAAGGGCGAGAATTACTCGCCCTTTATTTTAAAGTTTTAATCAGTTGTTAAAACTGCAAGTAACCTGAACTGGTAATTTCCTTTTCAGAAACAACTTCACCATTTACAAGAATCTGCATTGTAGCGGTTCCTCCACCATTGATTCTTACAGAAAGTGATAACATATCTGTTTTATCAATTACGTCGAAGTCCTTAGTCCAATCGCAATTGACATCAGCAATGGTTGATACAGTACCTTGTTTATTTTGATAAGACACATCCATTTTCTTTGCGTCACCAATCAAACGGTATGAAAATTTATCGCCAATATTCAAAACTACTCCACCAGTTAATGTTCTGATTTTGTCTCTTTGTTCAATTTCGCAAGATCTGTCACTTAACTCCATACAGCAGGTTTTGATACCTTTTGCAATTTCGATCAATTCATCCTTTGTGTATTTTGGATTTTCTGATGCATACTCCAAGTAACCTTTAGCTTCTTTCCAAAGAGCAATTAAATCTTTGTCAATTTTAGCTTTTGCTTCGCCGGTTGCTTTTGACTTTGCATCTAATAATTTCTTGGATTCATGCTTGATTAAAGAAACACCTAAGTTCCAGTTTGCATCGTGATAGAATTCGTCCAATTCGCGTGCTTTTCTGTAATCTTTGGTTGCTTCATCCATTCTTCTTGCCTTTTCATTCAAATATCCACGAATCCAATAGTTTCTCGCAGTCGGTGCATTTTTAATTTGCTCATCGATTTCAATCATCAAATCTGCTTCACGATCAATAGCAATATAATAGTTCACCAAAACGTTAAAAATCTCGTTGTTATTATTGGTTTTCACCAACGCTTCTTTGATTATACGCTTCGCTCCTGCAGTGTCTTTATTCAACAATAACTCTTTAGAATAGCTTTCCACCAAAATAGCACTTGGAACTTCTGACTTCATCAAACCGTCTAAAATTTGAATACGGGCAACTTTATCAGAATTATTCAAAGCGAAAAAAGCGATTCTATCAACAAAGAAATCACGTTCTACCTTTTGACCCTTCAAGTTATTGATCATTGAAGTATCTAAGCGGCCATACATATTTAACAAACTTTGGTAATATTTCACCATGGTGTCGTAATAGAAAGGCTTTTTAGAATCCGCAGCTTTGTTGATTTCGTCGGTCAATGTTTGAGATTCATTGAAGGTTGCGGCGAACACATTCCCTACTTCAAACTTTGCATCTTCTAATTCATCCGCCTTTTTCTTTAATGGATTTTCATAAAAATTAATAATAGATTGACTGGCAACGTAACCGGCATGATGGCTCAATGGAGCAATCATTGGATTTCCTCTTTTTTCAAAAATACTGCGATATACTTTTGCTCTAATCAAGAACATTCTTGGCATATTCGCTGTTTTTGGATGAACTGCTGCTTTGTCAATTTCCTCCTTTGCTATGATAATATCGTCGGGAGTTCCACTTTCCAATGCGAATTCAGCAGAATTGATTGAACGAACTTGTGAAAACGCAGCTGAACTGAAGCTCAATCCAAGTGCCAAAAATACATAATTCAACTTTCTCATATTCATAACTTTAATATTTATACTTGCAACGAAATCTATTAATCTTCATTATTTTCTTCCGTTGAATTGTCTTCTGTTTCTGATGTTGAATCATCCAAATTATCAGTAGTTTCATCTGAAATCTGAACTTCTCCTACTTCACCTTCCCCAACAACTATGCCATCAACCAATTCACCATCGATTTCTTCTTCATCGTCTTCTCTTGGTGTTTTTGCAATATTAGCTATTGCATCTTTTTCTTTTATGTTAATTAGACGAACCCCTTGTGCCGCTCGACCCATGACTCTCAATTTATCAGTAGCCATACGAATGGTCATCCCGCTTTTATTGATAATCATCAATCCATCTTCATCGGTTACTTCCAATATACCCACTAGATTTCCGGTTTTTTCAGTGATTGAAATGGTTTTTACTCCTTTTCCACCTCTACCTGTAACGCGGTAATCATCCAGATCAGTACGTTTTCCATATCCTTTTTCACTTACGACCAAAATGGTTGTTGCCTTCTTTACAGGATTTACACAAACCATGCCAATTACTTCATCTGATTCGTCTTCTAACGTTACCCCTCTTACACCTGCGGCTGTTCTTCCCATAGGACGAACCTTGGCTTCAGAGAAACGAATGGCTTTACCTTTGCTTTTTGCGATTACGATTTCACTCTCCCCATCGGTTAAACACGCTTGCAACAATTCATCACCATCTCTAACAGTAATTGCATTAATACCATTGGCTCTAGGACGGCTATATGCTTCCAGGGAAGTCTTTTTAATTACGCCGTTCTTAGTTACCATGATAATAAAGTTATTCTCTAAATATTCAGGATCCTTTAAATTATTGATATTCAAGAATGCTTTAATCTTGTCATCGGATGGGATATTGATTACGTTTTGAATTGGTCTTCCTTTAGTTGCTTTTGCCCCTTCTGGAATCTCATACACTTTCAACCAGAAACATCTTCCCTGTTCCGTAAACAACAACAAGTAGTTGTGAGTGCTGGCTACAAATAGATGTTCTACAAAGTCCTCATCTCTATGAGAAACTCCACGCATTCCTCTTCCACCGCGATTTTGTTCACGATATTCGGAAAGTTGTGTTCTCTTAATATAACCCTTATGTGAAATTGTAATTACTACTTCTTCGTTGGGGATTAAATCCTCGATATTGATTTCTTCGGCGTTAAATTCAATTTCGGTTTTACGATCATCGCCGAATTTATTGGATACTTCGATTGTTTCTTCTTTAATGATGGACATTCTCAATCCCTCATCACCTAAAATCTTCTCGTAGTATTCAATTTCTTTCATTACAGCGTTATACTCCTCACGGATTTTATCCATTTCAAGTCCAGTCAAACGCTGCAAACGCATATCCAAAATGGCTTTTGATTGGATTTCGCTTAAGCCAAATTTCTCCATCAAACCATTTTTGGCATCTTCTGGAGTCTGACTTTTACGAATCAATTCAATAACTGCATCTAAATTATCCAGAGCAATAATTAACCCCTCTAATATGTGAATACGCTTTCTAGCTTCACGCAACAAATACTCGGTTCTTTTTACAACAATTTGGTGACGGTGATTCACATAATGTTTAATCATATCTTTCAGATTCAACATTTCTGGCTTACCGTTTACCAAAGCGATATTGTTTACTGAGAAACTACTTTGTAATGGTGTGTATTTATATAATTGATTCAGAATAACGTTTGGAATAGCATCGCGTTTCAATTCAAACACAATACGCATCCCTTGACGTCCACTTTCATCGCGTACTGCCGATATACCTTCAATTACTTTTTCGTTGATTAAGTCAACCGCTTTTACAATAATTTGCGGGGGAGAAACTTGATATGGAACCTCGGTTACAACGATCATTTCCTTTCCGGTTTTGGTGGTTTCGATTTCCGCTTTTCCACGGATAACTACTCTACCTCTTCCTGTTTCAAAAGCGTCGCGAATACCTTCTACCCCATAAATAATTGCACCCGTTGGAAAATCTGGACCTTTTACATGTTCCATCAATTCAGCAACAGTTACATCATAATTATCAATATAAGCACAAATAGCAGCACACACTTCTCTTAAGTTATGAGGCGCCATGTTTGTAGCCATACCTACTGCAATACCGCTGGCTCCATTTACTAATAGATTGGGGATTTTTGCCGGTAGAACGGTTGGTTCTTCTAAACTTTCGTCGAAATTAGGTCGGAAATCAACTGTTTCTTTATCGATATCCACCATCATTTCCTCTGCTATTTTACGCAAACGAGCTTCAGTATAACGCATTGCCGCTGGAGGATCACCGTCAATAGAACCAAAGTTTCCTTGTCCGTCAACAAAAGGATATCTTAAGCTCCAGTCTTGCGCCATACGCACCATGGTGTCATAAACTGATGAATCACCATGTGGATGGTATTTACCCAACACCTCTCCTACGATACGAGCAGATTTTTTATAAGGTCTATTTGAAGCCAAGCCCAAATCAACCATTCCATACAGAACTCTTCTATGAACAGGTTTTAAACCATCACGTACATCAGGAAGTGCACGCGAAACAATTACCGACATCGAATAATCGATGTAAGCGGTTTTCATTTCATCCTCAATATTAATTGGAATAATTCTTTCAGTGAACTCTTCGGGATTAAGATTATTTTCTTCCATCTTTAAAAATCAAATATGTGCAATTTACTATAAAATCAAGGATTTACGGTTAAAATCACATTGATGTTGCCCACATTTTTTAGACAAATATTAACACAAAAAAAAGGCGAGTCTTTTGAACTCGCCTTTTATAATAACTATTTGTAAATCAAATGTTTATTTATAGTTTTTTCGGTGCTTAGATTGGCCCTTTTTATAGTATTTGATTTTACCAGAACCGTCTTTGCCCAACAATTGAACTTTTCCTAAACCCAGTTGCTCTAATCTTTTCTTCAAAAGCAACATATCACCCGCAACTACAATAATCATATTGTCGGTACTTAGATATTTTTTCGCTAAAGCATTAATCTCTTCTTTGGTGATATTTTGAAGGATTTTCAACTGTTCTTCCGTGTAATTTTCAGGTAAATTACGAGAAGCTAATTGATTGATGAATCCAGCTTTTTGTCCCAAACTTTCATAATCTAAGGCTTCAGAAGCGATCAAAGCCGACTTAGTAAAGTTGAACTCTTCATCAGTGATACCATTGTCTCTGAAATTCTCTAAAGTCCAAATCACCTCACTTAAAGCAGAGTCAGTAGCATTTGCATTGATACCAGCTGAAATCACATAATATCCAGGTAAGTCTTTGTAGGAGGAACTAAATCCACCGTTAATTCCATATGTCCATGCTTTTTCTTCACGGATTTTCAAATTCAAACGTGAATTAAAGTTGCCAGCTAATGCGAAGTTCATGATTGTATTTTTAAAGAAATCTCCATTATAATCGTAAGGAAGTGTTCTAAATGCAATCAAAATATCACTTTGTTCAGCATCCGCGTATTGTACACCAAAAATTTGTGAAGTTTGAACAGCAGGCGCTACAACAGGTTTATTAATTGTAACATTTCTATTTGGGATTTGTGAAACGAACTGTAATTTTTGAACAGCCGTTTCTTTGTTCATTGGTCCAACAACAATACATTTTGCAACGTTTGCAGAAATAAATGTTTCGTAGTATTTCTTGCAATCATTCAAACTAACCTTAGCGTAATCATCTGCAGAGGTAAAATGTCCCAAAGAATTCACATCATATCTCAAACGATTTGAAGCGTTCATCAAACCAGTAGAACGGTTTGATAAAGAGCTACGAGCACCTTCAACAATACGCTTCATTAATTTATCGTATTCTTTTTTGTCCCAACGTGGTTCCATTAACATTTCTTTCAATAATGCAACCGACTCATCTAATTTAGAATTATCGCAAACCAAAGAAACGTTTACACCTGTTGTTCCAGCAGAAAATGAAATACTTGCGCCTAAACGCTCTAGTGCATTTTCTAATTGTTCAGGAGTTTTATTTTTTGTACCTGCATCCATAATGGAAGCCATCATTTCTGCTGTCCCCCAAGGAAAAGATGAACCATTTTCATTCAACTTACCTCCTTCAAATGACAACTGAACCAATACTTTAGATGTTTCATTGAATTCGGTTCCCCAGATTTCAATACCGTTCGATAATTTTTCTTTGAAGATTTTAGGAACGGAAACGGGTTTGATGGTAGAAGGCGTAGGACGAACTGAGCGATCGAAATTATCAACCACTTTTCGTTCTTTCAAATTAGCGTATTCAATCTCCATTGCATCGCTTTTAAAGTCTGCATTGGGATTGAAACTTTCATATTTAGCATTTTTATCGTTTTCAGATTTTTGTGCTGGTTGAATTTCAATGGTAGATGAATATTTTCCTTTGATGTACTTGCGATATACTCTCATGATATCTTCGCGAGTAATTTTCTGATAGCGGGCCATTTCATCTTGGATACCAAATAACTTTCCATCGGCATTTCTCAAATCCATGTACCAGTATTGACTCAAATAGTTTGCTTTATTATCAACACTTTCCAATCCACTACCCATTGAATTCAAAATATTATCTTTTGCACGATTCAAATCGTCGTCAGAGAAATTTACATATTCAAATGAGTCAATGATATTTTTCAATTCATCCTTAAGTTTGAACATATTGCTCCAAGGATATCCCACTAGTGTAAAGCTAAATTCACCAGCCAATTCGTGGTTTGCAGCGCTTAAAGGATTATTGGAAGCTTGTACTTGAAGGGCTGATTCCGCATCTACAAAACGTTTGTAAAGAATTGAAGACTTGGTGCTTCCCAATAAATATGACAACAGATCCAATGCAGCATCATCTTCATGATAAGCAGGAACTGAAGGATAGGTGATGTACATCAAAGGCAAATATGCATTGTAATCAGGGTACGATTTGATTTTGTCTTTCTCAAGAACGACAGGCTTCAAACGTTTTTTCTTTACTTCTTTTCCTTTGGGGATACCACCGAAGTACTTTTCTGTCCATTTTACAACGTCAGCCGTATTTACATCCCCCGAAACAATAATACAAGCGTTATTTGGGCCGTACCATCTTAGGAAGAAGTTTCTCAAATCTGAACTATCTGCGCGATTCAAATCATCAACAAAACCAATGGTTGACCAAGAATATGGATGATCAGAAGTATATAATTCTTGATCTTTAACTTCCATTAAGAAACCATAAGGAGTTCCGTAGCGTTGATCTTTCTCATTTTTAACCGTAGCGCGCTGAATTTCAAATTTCTTCTGTGTAAATCCTTCTAGGAAAAAACCCATACGATCTGCTTCCATCCAAAGTGCGGTTTCGGTAAAATTCGAAGGGAACGTTTCGATGTAAACCGTTCTATCACGGGTGGTATTTCCGTTTACTTCTCCACCGTATTCTTTAATAATTTTGAAATGCTCTTCATCTGCAACATGTTTTGAACCTTGAAACAACATGTGTTCAAAGAAGTGAGCGAAACCTGATTTTCCAGGGGTTTCTCTCGCAGAACCTACATGATAGGTTACGTTAATGTGTGCAACGGGATCAGAATGATCTTCTGAAACAATCAATGTCAATCCGTTTGGAAGCACATACATTTCATAAGGTATGTTTAGCTTTCCTGGAACTGCTTCTACCTTTTCAACAAGAGTTGCTTGAGCATTGGCAAAACCCATTGAAAGAGATGAAAATAAAACGAAAATTAATTTTTTCATAAAAGAACAAAAATACACTTCTAAATTTTTACCACAAAACATCTTAGACGATTGTGCATAATTGATGGACAAAATCCTTATTAATTGGTATTTATTCAAATGAATGTCATGAAATAATTAATAAGCGAAATGAATATTAATGTCATTTTGCTGTTAAATAGATTACTTATCGATATAAATTCATCAATTTTGTGTTTATCACTCATTTGAATCTACTGTTTTTGATTTAATTTTAATTCAATTTTTACAGTTGTTAACGAAAAATCCCAGATTATGAAATCCAAAATAATAAAATCAGCAGTACTATGTTTAGGTCTTTTGACGGTTTCAATTTACCAAATACACAGTAGTTCTGGAGGGGCGTCTACGCCCAAAACCGGTGCTCCCTCGGAAACGACGTGCACCTCTTGTCATAACTCGTATTCTGTACAAACTAGCGGCACCAAACACGATAAAATTAAATTAAGTATACCATTTACCGGTGGTGGCTATATTCCCGACTCTACCTATCGCGTAACTATCAGCTACAGAGAAACCAACATTTCACGTTATGGATTTCAGATTACCGCATTGAATCAAAAAAACGAAGCTGCAGGTACATTTAGTAATATCAATTCTCGAGTTCAAACGTTTTCTAGCACAGTTGCTGGTGCAACCCGTTACTATGCTGAACAAACTAGCACCGGAACCAGTGCCGTTTCTGGCGATTCTGTTGCTTGGACTTTTGAATGGAAAGCGCCTTCTTCGAATGTGGGTGACATTAAATTTTACTTGGCACTTAATGTTACAAATAACAGTAGTGGAGTAACGGGTGACTATATTTATAACAAGACCTTCACCATTTCACCTTCGAGTTTACTTCCAAAAGCTAAAGCTGTATTACAAAGCCAAGCATGTTCAGGCGTTGGTTTAAATTTTTCTGCAGATTCATCATCCAATGCCACTTCCTATTCATGGAGATTTCTTGGTGGCGCTAATCCTACCACTTCCACAGCAAAAAATCCGACAGTCGTTTTTAGCACCACAGGAAGTAAATCTGCCATTTTAGAAACTTCCAATTCCAAAGGCAAATCGAAACCAGATACTTTGACTTTTAATGTAATTACAGGCGCCTCTTTACCTACTATCAATTCCAATCCGGTTACACCCTTGTGTAAGGGCGACACCATTTCCCTTAGTGTAACGCCCGCAACAAATCATACTTATTTCTGGTCAAATGGCATCAACGGAACTCAAATTTCAGTTGATTCAATGGGTGTATTTAATGTAACAGCCATTCGAAGCAATGGTTGTGAACGCAAATCTGCCGACGTTACCGTTGTTACGATTCCCAAACCCGATTTCAAAGTTCTATACGGTTTTAATGGCGATACAATTTGCTCAGGTGAACCGCTTTTGGTATTCATACAAAACAGAAACGGATATGCAGATTCGTATTCAACCGTATCCAAATCCGGACCATATACACGCGATTCATTATATTTCGTAAATATTGGGAACACCAAGAAAAACGTTCAATTTTGGGCAAAAAGCAAAAACGGTTGCAGTCAAGGACCCATTTCAAAAACCTTTGTAGGTATAGATACAATCGCGGGCCCTGTAGTTTCTGTAAAAAGTAAATATATTGATCGCATTACGTTTACATGGAACAAAATCCCATTTGCAACCGAGTACCGTTACAGCACAGATAGTGGTAAAACATGGAATAATCCGATTGAAGGTAAGCTCAGCGATTCAACCAGTGTTGATTTAAAAAGTGTAACGCAAAAAGTAAATTTATGGATTCAAGCTCGAACATCCAATTATTGTGGAATAACAAGAATAAGTAAAATCACTTCGGGTGGATTGGGCTGCAAAGACATTGTATTGAATATTTTAGCTAGCAAGGATTCACTTTGTTTTGGAGATTCAACAATCTTGATTATTTCAGGACTTCCCTACCATAAAAGATGGTCGTTAAGATTCGATGGCGTTTCCTATAAAGACTCTGTTTTTGAGATGATTCCGCGCAAAACAATGAATATCAGCTTTTCAGCATTGGATTCAACTCAAATGGCATGTGGTTATTACGACAAACAAATTCGAATTGTTGTTGATTCGGTGGAAATGCCTGGTTTGAATTTTAGTTTAAATAAAAATGCAATCGTATGTGGCGGTTTGAGCGACATAGATGTGCAATTAGAAAATAAAAATCCTGCAAACAATCGAATTACTCGGGTGAAATCCAAATTATGGGATAGCACATTTACCAACTTCCCCCGAAACATAAAATACACCAAATTTGATACCCTGTTGTATTGGTATGAAAGCAGCAACATCAAGGGTTGTAAATCCAACAATCAAGAATATTTTCTTCAATTGAAAGATTCAATCAATACCCAATTCGAGGTGAGCTGGTTGAACAATTTCAACTATTTAATTAATCGTAAATCAAAAAACTCAGCGGAGAAAATTGTTTTTTATGTTTACAGTGAAAGCAACTTGATTGACACGAATATTTCCGATAGTTTTATTATAGATTTACAAAACTATTCCAATAAAAACATCAAAGTAAAGTTGCATGTTGAAAACACCCCTTGTTTGGATTCAAGTCTATATGAATTTGTTGCCTCTAATTTAGGAAACCAAAAGTTAATTGGATTGAATTATGGAATTTACCCGAATCCAATATCTGATTTTACAGAAATAAAGGTACTAAACGACGCCAATAAAACGATTAAATTTATTCGCATCCTTACGTTAGAAGGCAAAATTGTGACCGGTAATATTCCCGTGAATCAAGATTCAAAAGTTGAATTTGAAACGTATTTGGGCAATCAAAAACCAAATACTGTAGATGGAATTTACTTGATTGAGTTATTAGATAAAAACGGAACAAGAATAAAAATGGATAAAATTCAAAAAATTGGAAGACGTAATTAATTTTCGTCTTCCAATTTTTGTTTAAGATATGGCGCGGTGACACTTTGGGGTTCGTTCAGTAATCCCAACAATTCACCTTGATATACCAATTCACCGCCTTTATCGCCTGGTTCAGGACCAAGGTCCAAAATCCAATCGGCGCATTTAATCATATCCAAATTATGTTCAATACAAACAACGGTGTTCCCTTTATCAATCAATGCGTTGAACGAATCTATTAGTTTTTCAATATCATAGAAATGTAACCCGGTCGTTGGCTCATCGAAAATAAACATTGCACCGCCTTCCTTAAACGGTGAAGCTTTACTCAAATAAAATGCCAATTTTACGCGTTGTGCTTCTCCTCCACTTAACGAGTTGCTACCTTGTCCCAACTTAACATATCCCAAACCTACTTTTTGCAATGGGAGTAATTTATCTACAATATTTTTTTCGTTTTGAAAGAACTCAATCGCTTGATCCACTGTCATTTCCAGAACATCAAAAATGTTTTTTGATTGATATTCTGATTCCAACACCTCTTTTTTGAATCTTTTTCCATTGCACACTTCGCAAGGAAGTTTAATGTCGGCCATGAACTGCATTTCAATAACCGTTTCTCCTTCACCTTGACAGTTATCACATCTACCTCCATCAACATTGAATGAGAAATGTGAGGGTTTAAATCCATTGCGTTTTGAAACTGGAGTGTTGGAGTACAATTCCCGAATTTCATCGTACGCTTTGACGTATGTAACGGGATTGCTTCTCGAGGATTTTCCTATTGGATTTTGATCAACAAATTCAACTGCTTTGACTAAATGTAAATCGCCCGTTAATTGTTTAAACTGACCGGGTTTTGCGGTAGTGAACTGTTTTAACTCACGAGAAAGAGCGGGATAGAAAACTTGTTTAATCAACGTAGTTTTTCCCGAACCAGATACACCTGAAATGGCTGTAAAACTATTTAGAGGAATTTTTACGTTGATGTTTTTCAGGTTATTGGCACTTACTCCCGTCAATTCTAAAAAATGAACAGGCTTTCGTTTTGGAGGAATTTGAATACGTCTAATTCCTGACAAATAATTACCGGTAATACTTTTTTCCTGTTTCAGTAAATCGTTTAACTGTCCTTTGAAAATAAGTTCACCTCCTAAACTTCCAGCAAATGGACCAATGTCGATTACAAAATCTGCATGTTTCATAACATCTTCATCGTGTTCAACAACGATGACTGTATTGCCGTCGGATTGCAGATTTTTCAACACTTTAATTAATCGTTCTGTATCTCTTGAATGCAAACCAATACTGGGTTCGTCGAGGATATACATAGATCCTGTTAAGCTTGAACCTAGATGCGTAGCTAAATTAATTCGTTGGCTCTCTCCACCACTAAGGGTATTACTGAGTCTATTCAATGTTAAATAACCGAGGCCTACATTCATCAAAAAACTCAATCTAGAGGTGATTTCTTGAAGAATTCTATCGGAGATGGTGGTATCTGTTTCCGATAACTTTACATGAGTAAAATAATGATGGGCTTCATCCACGGTGAACAATAGAATATCTTGAATACTTGTAAATTCAGATAGTCCATTTTCAGAATCTGTATTGTGCAATTTTACATAAGAAGCTTCTTTTCTCAGACGTGTACCTTTGCAATCATGACAAGTGGTTTTTCCCCTGTAACGAGCGGCTAAAACCCGATATTGAATTTTATAAAAATTCTCCTCCAGGTGTTTGAAAAAATCATTGATCCCTAATACCGTTCCTTTCCCTTCCCAAAGAATCTTCTTTTCTTCTTTGGATAGGTCAAAATAGGGTCTGTGAATCGGAAATTCCAATTTAATCGATTGCTTAATGAAATGTTCCTTCCATTCATTCATTACTTCGCCCCGCCAAGGAGCAACACAACCTTCATAAATACTTAATGCAGGATCGGGAATAACCAAATCGCTATCTATTCCCAACACGGAACCAAAACCCTCACAGGTTGGACAAGCACCGTAAGGATTATTAAAACTCAGAAAATCTTTGGTTGGAATTTCAAACTGCATACCATCGCGTTCAAAACGATTATTGAAATGATGGATTTTTTTTGAAGAATAATCCAAATAAGCGCAGTTTCCTTTGCCTTCCCAAAAAGCAGTTTCAATGGCATCAAACAATCGCGACTCCAAGTCTTCCTCTCTATTGACTAAATTTAATCGATCAATGACTATGAAGCTTTCATCGTTAAATTCAATATCTTTATTCGATTCTAGAATATCTTCTAACTTCAACAAAGAGGCTGTTTTTTCATGCCAAATTCTACTGAACCCTTTTTGAATTAATGATTCAATTGTAATGTGGATGTTTTTGTTCCATTCAATTGGCGATAATACCAGTATCATTTCCAAATTAGCATTGGAAATAATTTCATTAAACACATCTTCGGGTGTGTCGCGTTTTACTTCTTTTCCTGAAATAGGAGAAATGGTTTTTCCAATTCTCGAAAATAACAATTTCAAATAATCGTAAATTTCCGTTGAAGTGGCAACTGTACTCCGAGGGTTATGCGTATTTACCTTTTGTTCGATGGCAATTGCCGGACATAATCCATCGATTCTATCAACGGCGGGTTTTTTCATTCTACCCATAAATTGGCGGGCATATGAACTAAGACTTTCAACGTATCTGCGTTGTCCCTCGGCAAACAAAGTATCAAAAACCAAACTGGATTTTCCACTACCAGAAACTCCTGTAACTACGGTAAATGAATTTTGAGGAAAATCTACATCCACACCTTTTAAATTGTGCTGATGCGCATTTACAATTCTTATAACTGGCTTATTATCGCTATTCTTACTCACTTTTATTTTTTCTTTTTCGGGGGATGTTGATAATGTATGAAATGAATACTACTAACAAATTGACATCCATTTAGGATTGTAATTGGTCGATATCAATTCAAAATTCAATTTGGTAAACGAAAATAGGGCCTTATTTGATGGTATCTCTTTGCACGCAAGCTCCAGCAGCAATTCCAACACCGCCAATAATGTTGTTATAAACGGGAATTGGGTCAGAAAATGCACCGCCTTGAACTTGGTAGTCTTCTAGTGATTCGAAGTACTTGAAATAATCCTGACTCAAACTTTTTATCACAACCAAGTATTTGTATTGGGAACCAGCGGAGCCAAATGGAGTTGAAAATTTAAACGTTTTCTTGCTACCATTGAAGGACGCATCGTCGACCAAAAGAGCTCCTGCCTTATTAAATTTGGGATTCTGCGATAATTCTGCATCCAAAGGTAAAATAGGCATTTCCAAAAATGTAGCTGCAATATCTTCATATCTAAACAATCCGATTTCGTAATAATTTCTTTGAGATGCATCATCGTTTATATCAAATGAAAGTGTACCAATGGGAAAACCGTCAGCATCCAAGCCGGTATTATCTAGCCACTTTGCTGGTTTTCCAGAAAGTGGAGAAGGCATAATAAATCGAGAATAACATTCAGGTAAGCCTGGAGCTTTTACTTGAATATTGTAACTTTTACCTGGTTTGGGTTTAAAATTTGAAACGTATTTTCCTCCATTTAGAAATGAGAAATTCAATTTAGTGGGAGTACCACCCTCTTCCGTAACCGTAACCGTAGCATCCTCAATAACGGTTTCGGCAGCTGAATCATAAATAGGCAAAGTCTTAGCAACATGCACCGATAAAAACTGATCATTATCTGCTAATAAATTCAAAACTATTCGGTCTTGATATTTTACTTCATTGGAAGGCAATTCCATTTCACAAGCGGTTCCTATCAATGCAATGATTGTTACAATGAACAGGTTTGACTTATTGAATTTCATATAGTTGTTTACTCGTTTTTTCATAATTTTTAAATTAAAACTCAATACGATAGAATGCGGATGGGACAAATTGAAAATAATAAACCCCTTTCAAACCGGATCCCACGGTGGGTGCAAATGCAGATGTGTATCGCGCCACTAATGGATTAGCAAACGCCAATGTGTTGTACAAATTCATCCCCCAAAAACGTCGATAATCGAATGCTAATTCTGGGTGTATTTCTTTGGTGAATCCAATGTCAATTCTTCTATACAAAGGCAATCTGTAATTGTTTTTTTGACTGTAATCGAATACCAATTTACCATCTACGGTATAGTATTGACCGGTGGGAACAGTAACCGGGTTTCCGCTCATGACAACACCGGTAAAATTCAACACCAATGATTCGGAAGGTTGATAGGATAATTGCAACGCTGCTTTGTGCGTTCTATCCCAACGGAAATAAAACGTTTCACCTTGATTTAATAAATCAAATTTACGATTGGTTGAGCTCAAGGTATACGATCCAATCATATTCAATGCTCCCGATCTTTTGGAAATTAACACTTCTAAACCTTGCGAATTTCCGGTACCTTGAAGCACCATGTTTTCCCAATAGTTTTTCGATAGAGGTTCATTTCTTGATTCTTCTACTTCGGTAATTCCTGCAAAGTATTTGTAATAACCTTCAATCGTTAATTCAAAACCCTTTTTCAAAGGTTGTATATAGGCAGCGGATAATTGAGTGGTTTGCTGTGGACTTAGAACGCCCGTTGTTGGAAACCAGATATCTGAAGGTAAAATTCCTGTTACGCTGGATAATTGATGAATGCCTTGATTGGCCATTGAAAATCCAACTTGAATGCGCTTTTTACCTTGCAACATTTGATTTAAGGTAATTCTCGGTTCAAAACGCACAAATGTTTTTTCACCGGAAATAAATGTCCATAATCTTCCACCCACATTAATGCTTAAATTCATATCCGGATGAAATTCTAACTCACCATAGTTTGAGAACTCTGTTACCAATGAACTATTTTCTTTACCGTAAGTGGTATCCGTTTGAACAGAGCCTGAAATAAACTCGTACGTTTTTACCAAATTCGGACGCATGTCGTGCACCACCAAATGACTACCGTATTTCAAATGGGTTTTGGGACCCAATAGGTAATCGAAATTCGCTATTGCGTTATAATCGTTTATGCTGCTGATTTGCGAGTATTTACCTGAATTGGTATTGGTACTGGTATTGGTTGTTAGAGTTGAAGTTAACGCCAAGAAATTGTTATATGAATACCTAGATATTCCAGCGGTAAGCGTCATGAAATGCCTTTTATTGATTTCGTGGGAATAATTGAAACCTGACAATGTGTTTTGCCATTTCCAGCCAAATTCAAAAGAAATCGCTCGATTTTGTCCCAAAGAATCTACGAAATCATCTGCCAATTTGAAGCCATATCGATCTCGCCCATTATAGATCCAAAAATCCCAATGTGTTTTTGCATCTTGCTTAAAATCAATCTTAAAGTTTATGTCGTGAATGTTTCCAATCACGATATCGTTGAAACCAGTAAACAAGGTTGAGAACATTAAATCCCAATAACTTCTTCTGATGCCAAGTGAGGTGGTCCATCGTCCTGCTTTATCGAGAGGTCCATCAACTGAAATATTTGCAGTGGCGAAATCGGCGTGAATCACCCCTCTCCATTGCTCGGCATTTCCACCACTGGTAATGATATCGAGTACTCCCCCTCCTGCACGATTTCCGTAACGGGCTGGTGCTACGCCTCTGTAAAATTCGGCTGATTTAATAATTTCAGGATTGTAGTTGGACAACAATCCCCAAATATGGCCGTTGCCATACAACGGCAATCCATTCATTAGAAGTAAATTCTGATCGGCATTACTTCCACGAATAAACAACGACGACAATCCTTCAAAACCACCAGAAACACCGGGTAAATTTTGCAATAATTTAATAGGATCGGCAATAGAAAACATGGTTTGATACTGAACCATTTGTCGCTTCAACGGCTTGTAATAACTTGTTTTGGAGGTATATAACGATGTAAATTCAGCTGTAGAATCGTCTTGATCAAAATCAACTGGAATTAAGAATACATTTTTATTGGTAACTCCATACACTTCCACTTGAATTTTCGCGGCCTTGTAACCAGCAGCAGCGATAACTAATCGTTGATTTCCATTGGAAGTAAGCAATTGGTAATATCCTTTGGAATTCGACTCCGTGTATAATTTAGAACTATCATCGATGATGATCGCGGAAGGAATGACTTCGAGGGTATTTTTATCAAAAATCCATCCCGTTACTGCTTGATTTTGTGCATTTAACGTTTGAAATACAAACATTAAACTCAAGCACAGTTTTAGAAATTTCATTCTAGCAAATCTACTTCTCGAATTTCAATATTTTTTCATTTTAAAAACTTTTCGACGAAAATCTGATGATTCAGATTATTGCTATACGATTGTAAAATTTGGGGTTTTGTGATTTCAACGGCTAACGATTGGATATCAAATTTTGCAAAAGTTTCTTCCAGTTGTTGAATGATGTTTTCTGCTAACGTTTCCAAAAGCTGAATTTCTACATGTTTTTGACGCAACAATATTTCATCAATTAATTGATAATCAATAACATTATTTAAATCATCTTGAATATTTTCCCGCTTGTAACGAATTTGAATATCAATGAGCACCTCTGTTCTAATTTCTCGCTCTTCTTGATAGAATCCTACAGGAACCTTCAATCGAAATTGATTCACTTTTACAATGATTAACATACTGTTTATTAAAATTTCTCCCACAAAGAAACATAGAATATTACTTTTGTGTACATTGCAACTATGTCTTCACAAGATTTAAACGACTTATTCGAAAGCAATCGCGGTAAAGATCGATACAACCAACCCGATTTTTATTCCATCGATGATTTGCTAACGCAGGAACAAAAACTCATTCGTTCTTCGGTTAGGGAATATGTAAAACGCGACCTTTCACCGATTATTGAGCATTTTGCTCAACTCAGCGAGTTCCCTCGTCATATTGTAAAGGAATTAGGAGTTGTAGGTGCATTTGGTCCTCAATTACCAGCTGAATATGGTTGCGGAGGATTGGACTATACCACCTACGGAATTATCATGCAGGAGTTAGAACGTTGCGACAGTGGCGTTCGTTCTACGGCATCGGTGCAGGGTTCATTGGTCATGTACCCTATTTTTAAATTTGGAAGTGAAGAACAAAAACGAAAATTCTTACCAGGTTTGGCTTCGGGGGATCTTTTGGGCTGTTTTGGTTTAACAGAACCCGATCACGGAAGTAACCCCGCTGGCATGACCACACATTTTACCGATGACGGCGATCACATTATTCTTAATGGTGCGAAAATGTGGATCAGCAATGCCCCTTTTGCAGATTTAGCAGTAGTTTGGGCTAAAAATCCAGAGGGTAAAGTTCAAGGGGTTATTGTTGAACGTGGAATGGAAGGTTTTAGTACACCCACCACTCACAATAAATGGAGTTTACGCGCTAGCGCCACAGGCGAATTGGTTTTTGATAATGTTCGCGTACCTAAATCAAACATTTTACCTGGTGTGGTTGGTTTAAAAGGTCCTTTGACCTGTTTAAACTCTGCTAGATACGGAATTGCTTGGGGTGCACTAGGTGCTGCGATGGATTGTTTTGATACGGCTAAGCGATACTCATTGGAGCGCAAGCAGTTCAACAAGCCTATTGGTGGATTCCAATTGCAACAAAAGAAATTAGCTGAAATGCTTACCGAAATCACCAAAGCGCAACTTCTGGTTTGGAGATTGGGTCAACTGATGGATCAAGGCAAAGCTACGCCAGCTCAAATTTCCATGGCTAAACGAAACAATGTTGAAATTGCTTTAAATATTGCAAGAGAAGCGAGACAAATGCTGGGAGGTATGGGAATTACCGGAGAATACCCCATTATGCGTCACATGATGAATTTGGAATCGGTAGTAACGTATGAAGGAACACACGATATTCATTTGCTTATTCTAGGCATGGAAATTACTGGAATTAACGCTTTTGAATAATTAAGATTCATTTTGTTTTAATTGGAATGGATTTAACAAATCATTCAACTAGTTGAAATTTTAGACAATTAAAATAGTATTAACGTAAAAACATCCCCAGAGAGGGAAAAAATAATAAAATATGTATCAAATAAAATTTGGAACTGACGGTTGGAGAGAAATAATTGCCGATAATTTTACCACTGCTAACGTAAGAAGAGTGGCCTTTGCAACGGCTCAATGGTTGAATTTACAAAACTTGCCCAAAGTGGTAGTTTTAGGACATGATTGCCGATTTGGCGGTGAGATGTTCGCTCAGGAAACAGCAACAGTTTTGGCTGGTCAAGGAATTCGCGTAATTATGGCAAAAGGATTTGTTTCCACTCCCATGATTTCATTGGCAGCAAATCAACTCAATGCGGGCTTGGGTGTTATCATAACTGCATCACACAACCCTCCATCGTACAATGGCTATAAACTAAAAGCACATTATGGTGGCCCTGCAACACCAGATACCATATCTGAGGTTGAAGCAATGATTCCAGAATTGGAAATTACCTTGGAAGTGGGTTTTGATGTTTTTGTTGAACAAGGCTTAATTACTTTCGACGATTTTGAACAACGATATTTAGAGCATTGCAAAAGCAACTTTGATATGTCAGCTTTGGAAGGTATTTCACCGAAATTGGCCTACGATGCGATGTATGGTGCAGGACAGCGCTTAGTAAAACGTTTGTTACCCAAAACAACCATTTTACATGGCGATTACAACCCTGGGTTTGAAGGAAGAGCTCCTGAACCTATTTTGAAAAATTTGCCAGAAATCGCTGAACTTATTGAGAAAAACGACCAATTCACAATGGGATTGGCCACAGATGGAGATGCAGACCGAATTGGTTTTTTCGACGAAAATGGTCAATTTGTAGACTCTCATCACCTTATTTTATTGTTGATTGAATACTTAACGACATTTAAAGGATATACAGGTAAAGTGGTTAAAAGTTTCTCTGTGAGCGATAAAGTAGAACGTCTTTGTGAAATTAAAGGCTTGAAATCAATCACTACGAAAATCGGATTTAAGTATATCTGTGAATATATGGTTACCGATGATGTTTTGATTGGGGCTGAAGAAAGCGGCGGGATTGCCATTAAAGGACATATTCCTGAGCGTGATGGTGTTTGGATGGGATTGGTGTTAATGGAGTATGTAGCTAAAACAGGGAAAACCATTTCTCAGTTGATTCAAGATATGTACCAACAAGTAGGTACGTTCGCCGTTGAGCGTTATGATTTGCATATTAACAACGAATTGAAGCACAGTATAATTGACCAATGCAAATCAGGTAGTTACAAGAATTTTGGTTCTTATACTGTTGAGTCCATTGAAGATATCGACGGCTATAAATTCCGTTTAACAGATGGTTCATGGGTAATGATTCGTCCGTCAGGAACTGAGCCTGTATTGCGTGTGTATGCAGAATCACACTCTTCACAAGAAGCATTTAACATTCTGGATGCTACGAAGGCAGCTATCTTAAACTAATCTCAATAATATTTACAATTAACCCCTTCTTTCATCAGGAAAATGGAGGGGTTTGTTTTTTAAATAAGAAACAATAATCTTGCATAAACATGTCTGAACACGAATTAATTCAAATTGATCTTGATGGGATAATTGGAAATAAGAATCCCAAACTACTTAAACGCATACCGCGGTTTATTTTAAATTGGTTCAAGCGGTTTATTCACCAAGATTATATCAATGAAATTCTGCGAAAAGGACATGGCAGCGAGGGATCTGAATTTATTCAAATTGTATTTGATGAATTAGGGGTTAAAACTCGTTCATTCGGAGCGGAAAATATTCCCAAAACAGGTGGTTGTATCATTGCAGCCAATCATCCACTTGGTGGTATGGATGGTATGGCAATGATGTTGGAAGTATCAAAAGTTCGACAAGATTTTTTGTTTTTGGCGAATGATATTTTATTGCATATCACCCCATTAAAGAAGCATTTTTTACCCGTAAATCGCGTAGGAAGCTCAGATCGAAAAAGTTTATCGCTCATTGCCGATGCATACAATTCGGGAGCTGCTATTCTTATTTTTCCTTCGGGTTTTGTATCGCGGAAGATTGACGGTAAAGTGCAAGATTTGCCATTCCAAAAAAGCGTAATTAAAAAGAGTTTAGAACATCATTTGCCAATAGTTCCCGCTTATATTGGTGGTCAAAATTCCAAACGCTTTTATAGAATTTCTCAATTCAGAAAAATTTTCAAAATCAATATCAACTTTGAAATGTTTACATTACCCGATGAAATGTTTAAACAAAGAGGCAACACCATTGATATCACATTTGGAAATATAATTAGTAGCGATGCATTCAAAGGTCACACCCACGTGAGTTCTGCAGAAAATTTAAGAAAATTAATCTACCAATTGGCTGAAAACCCAAACGCTACGTTTAAAAGTTAATATTTGGGATTTTCGTTTTTTTGCTCTTTATTGTAGAGCCTTTTTAACTAATTAATACATTACACTTTATGAAAGAAATTATTGCAGCGATTGACAAAGAAGTATTAAAAGCCGAGTTAACCAACGATATTTACATTCGTCCAACGAATAATGCCAATAACGAAATCTATATCTTCAACGGCAACCATAAACCGAATTTATTGAAAGAGATTGGTCGTTTAAGGGAGTTATCATTCCGTATGGCAGGTGGTGGCACCGGAAAAGAATTGGATTTAGATGAATTTGATTCCGGGAAATATGCATATCAACAATTGATCGTTTGGAATCCAGAAGACGAAGCTATTGTCGGGGGATATCGATTGGCCTTTTGTAGAGATAATCGCGACGAACAAGGCAATTATGTATTGTCTACCTCTGAAATTTTGCAATACTCTGAAAAGCTTAAAACGGACTATTTCCCTTATACTATTGAACTGGGAAGAAGTTTTGTTCAACCCGATTATCAACCTTCTCAAAACAGTCGTAAAGGAATTTTTTCCTTGGATAATTTGTGGGATGGCTTGGGTGCTCTGATTATAGATAATCCGGATATTAGATACTTTTTTGGAAAGATAACTATGTACACCAACTTCAATCGCGAAGCAAGAGATTTGATTTTGGGTTTTATGGAACATTTTTTCCCAGATCCAGATCACTTAACGCGACCAGTACATACCATAACTAAAGAGTCGAATATCGAAGAGTTCATAAATGAAATCCGTGAATTAGAGTACAAAGCGGCCTATAATTTATTGTCTCAAAAAGTTCGCAACTTGGGCGAGAACGTCCCTCCTCTATTTAATAATTATATGAGTTTGAGTCCTTCGATGAAAACATTTGGAACATCCATCAATGATCACTTTGGTAGTGTTGAAGAAACGGGCATCTTAGTCACTATTTCGGATATTTACGACAATAAAAAGGAGCGCCATGTTCAATCTTATTTGAACTGGAAAGCATCTACCATGTAATTATTGTCTACCTACTTGAAAAAGTATTAAATATGTATCAATCTATTGATTGCTATTACAATTTTCGTCAATCAATTGTATAGCATTTAGTATATTTCATTATTCAAAACATGGAAGTTTAATACCGAAGCGCTCTTGAGCGTTGTAAATTTCTACAATGTATATACCGTGAGGTAATGAACGATTAAATTCCATTTGATTGGAGTTGATCTTTCCTGTTTCAATTCTCTTTCCAGTTATATCGAAAACATCACAATTCCATCCCTCAAAAGATACCTTTGGATCGGATTGAAACAATTTCAACTCTTTTGAACTCAAATAGCAAACGGGTTTATTGAAATTTCCCATACGATAGCTCGACCCAAATTGAAGCGCTTTTTTCACGCATTCATACGCATCAATTTTTCCAGAACCCCAAATTGCATTTTCATTTATGCCTGTAAATTCATCGCGTTTGGCAGTTTCTTTGATGATTTGCATAGCTTCCTGATAATTCAAGTTCCCTTTTGATGCTTGAAGCATTAACGAAACGATTCCTGTAACATGTGGAGCTGCCATCGATGTTCCACTCGACATGGCATAGTAAACACTATCACTTCCAAATGAACCTCGATACAGAACAAAAGGCAACAACCATTGTGGAACCAAATCTTTATGATATGATGAGGCGATATACTGTCCAGGTGCTGCAATATCGGGTTTTATGCGACCATCTGGCGTGGGTCCTCTACTGGTAAATCGCGCATAATCGCCCTCTTTTACAGCCGAATCATAACGAACAATACCTTGAAAATTCGTCCAAGAAATACGATTATTATACGCTCCCACACTAATAATCGACTTGGAAGTTCCACCGTTTTCTCCCATGCACGATTCTGCATCGCCTTCTACCCAATTGGCAGGCTTTAAATTCTGAATATAACTACGGAATGTACCGGAAGTCCATTGGTATGTTCTACCCGAATTCCAACCATGCACTACCCCATTTCCAGTGAAGGTTAATTTAATGAAACGCTTATTGCTATTGGCTTCCGCCATGATCCACAAATTAGACTTTTGGTTATTGATGTATTTCTTTTGAGTTGAAAATACCACACGCAGCGTATCTCCATTACCTGCAAACAAATTGAGTATTTTTGCACCATCCGATTGAATATTGTAAAAATCCGATGAAATCAACTCATTATTAAATGAATCAATTAAACTTATCTTAAACTGTGACGTTGAATTGGGTTCAAACCAAAAATCACAATACACATTTTCAGTTTTGTAATCTGTGCGACTTCTATCCATGGCCAATGTTTCCAACGTATCCGAATTTAATGTCATTTTGACGTGCATATTATTTCGTGCATCATTTCCGTTTGCACCTACAATAATTCGTCCATTATTGGATTGATTCCAATTACTTTTTTTATTCACTAAGGCATCCAAACTTAGATCAAATAAGGAAGTTCCGTCGTGAGGACCCGTGTGCATTCCCCAGCTAAGATTACAAACAGCAGGCATTTTTACGGAGTCGGCATAGTTAAAAATGTAATCAAATCCATCGAGAATTGTGGGATTTGCAACAATAAAATCCCCCAACGCACTACCCTGAATGGTATCGTTTTTATATTTAATTCCCACCCAAACAATATCAGATTCAGGAGCCATACCTTGAAATTTATTTTCGGGGGATGGAAACCCTGCTCCAGCCGCAATTCCGGTGACGTGAGTACCGTGGGTACCGTCATAATCAATGGCCTTTAAAATCGAATGTTGACCTGCGAATAGAATTCCGTATTTATAAGGCATAGGACCATCCTGATTGGGATAACCTTGATGCCAGAACCGTCGTACGCGGTAATTTTTGCCTAAAGAGTCATAAAATGTTGGATGAGTTGCTTGAAAGCCAATGTCCACAATTCCTGTGATAACTCCCTTACCCTTAATGTGCAAATTATTAATGTTTTGAGCTTGAATAACGTTTGACTTAATACGAGAACGATCATCCAACATTCTTGGAGAATTAAAACGGTTGGCTAAGTCTACATGTTGAACTTCTTGGTGATTCAGCAATTCAATCATTTCCAATTGGGTTAAACGTACTTGAAATAAATTATTCCCGTATCGATTCACTATACCCGATTGAAAATCAGTTTCAAATTCAACAGGATTTAAAATGGTTTGTACCAAAAGAAAAAAGCGACCGTTTGCATCTTTTATAAACGCCTGATTTTGCCAATTCTTCCAAAAGGGATCGTTTGCAGATGAAGTACTATTCAGAAATAATAATTTCAACGATGTGCCTGCTTTGGGATGAGTTATTATTGGAGAAACAATTGGAGAAGGCAACTGAGTGGTAAAAAATTGAGAAATTGAACCATTGGAGGAATTTAAGTTTAATGGAGATTTTACACCCGCAAAAGCATCCCCCGAAAACATAAAAAAACAACATACAGAGGCTCTCAACCCGTTTTTCAACAAATTCATATGTCAATATTACGTCGATTTGTTGAAAACTGACTGAATAGAATGGTTTTCTGACTGTATTTTTGCAGAATGTCCGAAAAATATTGGCTTGAACGCACAGAATTATTAATTGGAAATGAATCACTTCAAAAATTAACGAATGCCAATGTCTTAATTGTTGGTTTGGGAGGTGTAGGAAGTTTTGCCGCTGAATTTGTTTGTCGTGCTGGAGTTGGGAATTTAACCATCATTGATGGAGACACTGTAGATATTACGAATAAAAACCGCCAACTTCCGGCTCTGAGTAGCACCGTTGGTTTGTCGAAAGCAGCTGTAATGCAAGCTCGGATGTTGGATATTAACCCCGACTTAAACCTAAAAGTGATTGATACATTTCAGTCGCCCGATGATACCATTGCATTAATAAAAAACAACCGATACGATTATGTAATGGACTGTATTGACAGCGTTTCTCCTAAGATTTATATGATTAAAACCTGCATGGATTTAAACCAGCGCTTGATTAGTAGCATGGGAGCAGGAGGAAAAGTCAATGCTGCAACGGTTCAAGTGGCGGACATTCAGAAAACATATAATTGTCCTTTTGCAAGAACAGTTAGAAAACGCTTGAAAAAGCACAAGATTTACAAGGGTTTCAAAACGGTATTCAATCACGGCGATTTATTAAGAGAAAGTTTGCGTTTAACGGATGGGAGCAATTATAAGAAGTCATTTTACGGAACCATTTCGTATATGCCGGCGTTGTTTGGGCTTCGAATGGCCAGCGAAGTTATCCAGGATTTAATGAACGATTAAAACTGAAAATTGTAATTTTTTTAAAATTACAACGGCTCAGATTAGTACTTCTCAGGGGTATTTTACTATATTTGGCTCCATGTTAAGAAAATTTTTTTATGGATTAGCCCTAGTGTCATTGGTTTTTATGGCATCATGTGAAAAAGACCCCGCGAATTCAGATGACATTACGGGAATGACAAAGCAAGAGGTATTCAAAATGCGTACTTGGAGAAGTATTTCTTTCACAGACTCATCTAGTGCAGGTGTTGAAGAAACTTACGGTTCATGCGAAAAAGACGACACTTACAAATTCACTAGCAACACCAGTGTTACTTGGAACAATAATTCAGTAAAGTGTGATCCTTCTGATCCAACTACTGAGAATTTGTCTTGGTCAATGGCAAGTGCAGATGATAACTTTGTAAACTTAATTGGTTACAAATGGTATATCGAAAAAATGACAGGTACTGAAATTGTTTTGAGATACTACTACCAAACACACCAAGGTGATATAAACACTTGGAGATTGACATTGGTAAAATAAACTACTTAGTTAATAATAGTTGATCCTGATCCAACGGATAATTGGGATCAATTTTTAAAGCCGTCAAGTAATATTCTTTGGCGGCTTTTTTATTTCCAATTCCTTCTGCGCAAACGCCTTTCAAAACAAAAGTTTTTGCATCCATTGGATTCAGGGTAATTATTTTATCACAAAGCGAAATTGCTGCTGAATAATTTTCAAATAAGGTTTCGATAACCGCTTTGTTGTAGTAGGAATACACATGAAAAGAATTGATTTTAATTACTTTATCATAGTATTTAATGGCGTCTTTGAATTGTTGTTTGCGTTGAAGTAGAAGTCCTTTTGTATATAGAGCCTCGTCGGAAAATTCGTTTATTACGATGGCTTTGTCAATGTATTTCTCACTTAATTCAGGATCTTTTTCCAACAGAAACAACGCTTTTTGCATTGTTGCATCGAAGGAGTTTGGAAATTCAGAAAGTATTCTGTCGGCTGTTGTAACAGCCGCAAGAGTATCTCCTTGTTCTTTTTGGGACAATAACATAAGGATTAATGCCTTTTCCTTGAACTCAGGATCCTTTAATAAGGGTTTTATGGAATTTTCCAATTCCGTGTATTGCTGTCGCGCTAAATCAATTTTCGATTTTAGGTATATGGCTTCAGAATAATCGGGTTTGAGTTGAATGGTTTTTTCCAAAAACGATTTTGCTTCTGTAAAATTTGCTGTATCAGGGGCTAATAGGGATTCAGCTACTTTAAATGAATACAATGGATTTTTTGAATCGAGTGTTGCGGCCATCTTGTAATCGCGAGCAGCATCATTAAATCGATCCAAAAAGTAAAAAGAATTACCTCTTAGATAATAATTTTGTGGATCGTTGGGATTTGCGTTGATTTTTTTGGAAATGGAACGAATATCTTCAGAATAAGAAGTATCATTTTCCGAGATGTAAAAAGCGCCTTCGGGTAGTTTATTAGTACAAAAACTTAGGGAAAGCACTAACACCAGAGATAAAATTGCGGTAGTGCGCATTTGGTGCTCGGGACGGGAATCGAACCCGTACTGACATTACTGTCAACAGGATTTTAAGT
>JACCDQ010432435.1_pt1 | contig 35166 bp, 19 predicted proteins | sample 7446031 | NCBI WGS metagenome assembly JACCDQ01 (sample SAMN15323442, study PRJNA562643) | freshwater metagenome | isolation source: river surface water | place: USA:Blue River Watershed | collected 2017-08-17 | reverse complement strand
TACATCTTGCGCAACGCCAACACCTCCAGCAATAACTAACGCACCGGTCGAAGAAGTAGTAGAGTTAGTAGTATCTGTTAATGAAACTGTATTATTTAATGTAGTAACACCATCTACTGCTAAAGAGCCACCCATGAAAGTATTTAACTCAATGCCTACACCACCATTAATAACTAATGAACCAGTATCTTTAGATGTAGAATTCGTTGCATTATTTAATGTAGTAACACCAGCGACTGTTAACGCACCACCCATGAACGTATCTAATTCAATACCAACACCACCATCTACAACTAATGTACCAGTATCTTTAGAAGTAGAATTGGTTGTACCAGATAAGAATAATGATCCACCAGCAGTTTCATCTCCAGCAAGAACGAAATGCCCACCGACATTAAGCATTCCACCAATAAATACATCTTGTGCAACGCCAACGCCTCCAGCAATAACTAACGCACCGGTAGAAGAAGTCGTAGAGTTAGTAGTATCTGTTAATGAAACTGTATTATTTAATGTAGTTACACCATCTACTGCTAAAGAGCCACCCATGAAAGTATCTAATTCAATACCAACACCACCATTAATAACTAATGAGCCGGTATCTTTAGATGTGGAATTCATTGTGTTATTTAATGTAGTAACACCAGCAACCGTTAATGTGCCACCCATGAAAGTATCTAATTCAATACCGACACCACCATCCACAACTAATGTACCAGTATCTTTAGAAGTAGAATTGGTTGTACCGGATAAGAATAATGATCCACCAGCAGTTTCATCTCCAGCAAGAACGAAGTGACCACCAACATTAAGCATTCCACCAATAAATACATCTTGCGCAACGCCAACGCCTCCAGCAATAACTAACGCACCGGTCGAAGAAGTGGTAGAGTTGGTAGTATCTGTTAATGACACTGTATTATTTAATGTGGTCGATGCATTAACATCTAATGATCCACCTATAAATACATCAAGACCAATGCCAACACCACCACCAATTACCAGAGTGCCTGTCGTTGATGATGTTGAGTTAGTAGTATCTGTAAGAGTTAATGAACTATTTGCACTTAATGTACCAGATAAATTAATAGTACCGGAGACATTTAAGTCACCACCGATGAAAGCATCTTGTTCAACCGATAATCCACCAGATGTCTTAATTGCCCCAGTTGTTGTTGATGTCGCATTTGTTGTATTATTAATATATAATGTTCCCAAATTTGTCTGTTCTCCGCTAATATTAACATTTGTTGATACATTTAATGAACCACCAATATAAGTATCCATTATAATACCAACACCACCATTTACAATTAATGTGCCAGTTGATGATGATGTAGAATTAGTTGTTCCGGTAATTGTCAGCATAGCTCCATCAGTTTGATTTCCAGCTAATACAAAATAACCACCGACATTAAGCATTCCACCAATAAACACATCTTGAGCAATGCCAACGCCGCCACTTGTAACTAATGCTCCAGTTGATGTTGATGTTGAATTGGTAGTACCTACTAATGTCGCTGATGTTGTTGATAGATTATTAATATTTTGTATATTTAATGAGCTATCTAAAATTAAAGCTTTACTGGCGCTAGCAGTACCCGAAGTAATTGATGTTAATTTCTCAATATCGGATTCTATAATTGATGTTGTATTTAATCTTAATGTACCACTAGTTGATACTAAACTACCAGATGTAGTTGTTGTACCAGTAACTGATAATCCTGAAGATTCTAAATTCATAACTAGTGTACCATAATTAGAATTTGAAACTGAGTTATAGTACCATTTATATCCATTTTGTGATGCATTTTTTACATATAGATCCATGTCATATTTAGATGCTGCGTATGTTTGAGTTTGTGTTAATCCAAGATATGCATTAAACACATTAGTACTAGTACAAGCTGCAATTGTTAAATATCCCGTGGTATCATTATACACATGACTAACATTATCATAATTTGTTGAAGATGAATCATTTAATGATCCAAAATTTGTGGCACCCCATGACCAACTTGAACCACCATTTGATGATATGTGAAACCATCCATTGTTTAATATAATAAGAAAAATATTTGGTCCTGGTAAATAAGCAAATCGATACATTGTACCACCTAAACTTGTGATAGATGCTATTGACCATGTAATACCACCATCAGTAGATCTAATTACTTTATTTGATGAACTTGTTTGTATAGATGCTGCTACCATAATATTATTAGTATTATCACATACAACTGTGTTATATACATAGTTGGTATTCGTAGTTCTATTAACCCAAGTAACACCATCATCGGCTGATGTTGATATACTATATGCGTTGTTTGTATATAGACCAGCAACTAATAGCTGTGACGTTGCGTTATACGCAATACTCATAATACCACTAGCTAAAGATCCTGATGGGTATATACCAGTCCAATTGACACCATCTGTAGATTTATAAATAAAACCTTTTGTTGATCCATCATACCCAACCATATAAATTGTACCATTTTGCGGTACATAAATCATTTGCGTTGCATACATCGCACCGAAACCACTAATGGTTGTTATATTAGAAGCATTAACTCTTGACCACGCAATTCCATCAGACGATGAGTGAATTACAACAGTATTGGAACCACCGTAACCACCAATAAAGAATTTGTTAATAGAGCCACCAGCCCAAGTAGCGGTTGTCAATTCTGTCGTATTTGAAACTGCTGGCGTTGATCGTGAAACCCAATTAATACCATCCGTAGAAGATGCCGCACCGGCTGTCGAATTAGTTCCTAAATAACCTTTTGATAATATATAGATATTTAAGGTTGGGCTATACGCAATTGAATTTTTAGATGATGAACTATGTACACCAGTTGATGTTATTACATTTTGCAATTGCTTAACATTATATGCTTTCGGATCATTATATGTATAGTTTGGGGCATATACAGTTTTTTGAAATCCTACTCCGCCTAAGAATGTTGTTGGTGCTGAATACATGCTTGTCGCATCTGTCGTTAATCTAAATTCCGATGTTGAATATTGCATTAACGATCCATATGAATTTAGGGCACCAGATACAGTTAACGATGTTAATGTTCCCAATGTAGTAATTGCTGATTGTGATGCTGTTTGAATTGGTCCGTAAAAACTACCAGCGTATAAATTACCAGTAACACCAGCTCCACCATAAACAACTAACGATCCGGATGTTGTGCTTGATGATGAGGTGCTTACCGAATACCCAGCTATTAAATTATGGTACATTCGGTAAGTATATGCTTGATTACTAATTCCTTGTGTTTTGGAATTTAAATTACCAGAAGAATCTATCGATAGTGTATAAGCCATCGCAGATGAAGCTCCATATCCTCTTAATTTAAGAACTCCACCTCCTGAATTAAATTGTGTTAATTCTAATGACGCGTCAGACGAAACTTCTGAAATTGAATTTGGTCCAATTTGTAATCCATTAGGATCTAATCTCATATTTGTAATATATGATCCTGCTGTATTAGCGTATGCCCATTTATGAGATCCGTAAATAGATGCATCATACGATGTTAATGAATTTGCATAAATTTTACTTTTCCAATTACTATTTGCACTACTAGTTGTTAAACCATAGCTAGAATTATTAGCAGTTTGTGTTAAGAATACAGGAATTGTGGCACCAGATGTGGATGATATAACTACTAATTTATTTTGTGATGGTGACCAGACAATATCCGATAAAGTTGGTAAATTACTTGGTAATGATACGGTAGACCAGTTAATACCATCACGAGATGTGATCATTTGTGGGGTTGCGTCTTTAGAAATACAAATTAATAAGCCCAATTCTTTCGCCCAAATAACTTTACACCATAACCCAGTACTTGGTGCATTAGTAACTGTCCAACCGCTTGATGGATTTGATGAGTAAAAGAAACTATTTGTATATGTAGTATCACCACTAACGCCGTAAAACATACCTAATTCATTAACCCAAATCATATTTCCCATAACTTTGGTATAACCACTCATAGATACACCATTTAAATATGCAGTACTACCTCCAAATTCGCCACTGGATAATGTGCTACCCCATAGTAAATCAATATTAGCAGGACCAGGTTCATCATATCTAACTGCTGCATATAATCCTAATTTTGGAGAATAGACAACTTTACTCCATGTATTTTTACCACCAGTAATACCACCGGTGTTACTCCAGCTATTTGACAGACCGGTTGATGAGTAATAATAGGTAGTACCAGAATTATAGCCAACCATTAAAATATTTGTGGCCGATATATACGAAATACTTGTAAATTTAACGCCTGATGCTGGGGCATTCGTTTGCGTCCACGTAATACCATCTGACGAATATGCAAATCCATTAGTAGATGAACTAGTACAATCACTAACAATAAAGAATTTATTTAAATTACTAGCCCAGCACACATCTGTCCAAGTTCTTGTTGATGGTAATGATTTTGATGTCCATGTAATACCATCGGTCGAGTATGCAATTGTTGATAATGAGGTTGCTGACGCGACTGATACGTAAACACCTAGTTCTGGGGAAAATGCCATCTTTGTCCACGATGCAGTAGGCATAGTAGTAGTTGTATTCCAATTATTAAATATACTAGTTGCCTCAGTACCAGTAACTTGAATATCAGTACCATTTACCATTGTTAATGTAGTGCTGTATGTACCATCAGTAAGTGAATTTAATTCGGCGGCAGTGGCTGTCAGTAATACACCACCAAGTTTTAAACCAGCTGAGGTTCCGTTATGACCAGTAATATCTAATGTAGTTACTGATGTAATATTGGGTTGTGCTCCAGTTTGTAGTGTTCCCGTAATACTAGTTGCTGTTAAACTATTAATAGTGCTAATATTTTTAGAGCTATCGACAACAAGAGCTCTAGATGCGGATACTATACCTGGTGTTACAGAATCTAATACACCAATTTCCGATTCTGTAATTTGTGTAGATCCAATTACTAATTTGCCAGCAACTGGTAAATTAGCATATACCGAAATAATTGATGATCCTGTTTTTGTTGCTGGTAATACTAACTGATTACTGTTATTAACATATGCAATTGGTGAATAATAGTTTCGGTATGTGTTGCCAGCATTAATGGTCGGACTATCATAGAATGAATAGATTAATGCTTTATTTTTAAATTGAGCAAGCCAAATACTAGATAAATAATTTGCATCAGCATTTACTGATCGACCTGCAATCGCAACAATATCAAAACCGCTAAAATAGTATATACATAAATCATATGAATTTGTGTATGGTTGAAGTGTAACTGATGTAGTTTGAACACCAGCCGTCCAAGTACTCGGTGTTAATGTTGTAACATTATCTATATAATACAAGTTTACAGCAGCGGCGGATGCTGTAGAATTGCCATTTGATGATAACCCATATAATCGATCTTCTCCCGCGTGGTATGCTATACGAACTGAAGTGTCCCCAATTGTAAATGTTGATGATTGAGTCCACGCGGATCCACTCCAAACAATAATTGGTCGAGGGCTTGTTGCAAGATTAACCGTTGCATAATTTCCTAAACAAATCATTGCATCCATACGAGGATTCATTGCTGACGTATTTAATGATACCGTTAATGTAATTGACGACCATGATGTACCATTTGCGGAATAATAAAATTTATTGCTTGCCGCAAAAACCCAGTGTCCGGAATTTGCGTGATAAACAACATTAGTTCCTTTATAAATACTTAATCCCATGCTTGTCGCGGAACTATCCCAGGTAGTACCATTTGATGAAGTTACATAATAAGCAGATTGCGATGAACTATATGCATCACCAGTAACAAAGTAAATAATAAATTTATTTAATGTCGGGTTCCAAACACAACCAAATGGACCAGCCGAGTTACCATAATTTGCAATTGCCGAAATTTGTAATTCTCCGGTAAATCCTAATGTATTACTAGAATACATAATATATGAACGACTGGAACTTGCTTCATGTCCAGTACAAATTGCAAAATTTAATGTTGGTGAGTATGCGCTTAATGAACGCTCATTATTATTAGATGATAAATTTGTGCCAGATGTTACATTATTTAATTGTTCAATACCCGTGTTTCCTGTATTTACAATACTTAAAGAGTTTGCCGATAAACTATTAATAGAGCTAATATTTTTTGAAGAATTAACAACTAAAGCGTTGCTAGCAGTCGCAATACCAGGTGTAGAACCATCTAAATAATTTAATTCAGTAGTATTTGAAGTAACTAATGCGCCATTTAATGAAAGCCCAGCATTTGTACCATTATGACCAGTAATGTTTAAAGTAGTTACCGATGTAATATTAGGCTGCGACGCGGTTTGTAATGTACCAGTTAATTCAGATGCTGTTAAATTATTAATATTTATAATATTTCTAGAGGAATCAACAACAAGAGCATTACCAGCAGATGCAGTACCTGGTGTAGAACCATGTAAATAGTTTAACTCATCACCACTTGTTGTAACTAATGTAGATCCTAATATTAAACCCTTATCAACACCATTCGCATTTGTAATTGTTACAAAATTATCAGCCGTTAAACTGGAAAATTGACCACCACTAGTTCCAGCAAATATACTATTAATTTGCGATGCAGTAGCCGTTACTAATACACCATCTAATTTTAAACCAGCATCGGTACCATTATGTCCAGTGATATCTAATATAGTAACAGATTCAATATTAGGCTGAGCCGCAGTTTGTAATGTACCAGTTAATTCAGACGCGGTTAAATTATTAATATTAACAATATTTCTAGATGAATCTAATACGACTGAATTACCAGCAGATGCCGTACCTGGTACCGAACCATCAAGATAATTTAATTCGGTTGAATCTGATGTGATTAAAACGCCATTTAAGCTTAATCCTTGATTAGAGCCATCATGTTGAACAATGTCTAATACATTAACTGATGAAATATTTGGCTGGTTAGCCGTTTGTAAGGTACCCGTTAAATTACTAGCCGTTAAATTATTAATATTACTAATATTACGCGATGAATTTACAACCAGTGCTTTACCAGCAACAGCACTACCAGGTGTGGAATTATGTAAATAATTAATTTCATCTGATGTTGATTGTACTAATACACCTCCTAATTTTAAACCAACTGTAGCCCCGTCATGAGTTGTGATATCAATACTACCACCACTTGGTGTTAGTAGTAATGAACCATTATTAGATACAACAAAATCAACATAAGTTGTTGCGGTACCAGTACCATTATCATATAATAATTGTAAACATTCACCATTAATATCATTTAATACAAGAGTTCGACCAACAACAGTGCTGTTAATAGATAATTGAGTTAATCCAGTAATATAACCATTCATATCTAATCCAGTTAATGTTCCTAATGATGTTACATTAGGCTGAGCGGCGGTTTGTAATGTACCTACTAACTCACTAGCTGATAATGATCGAATCCCGGAAACATCTTTATTGGCATCAACAATCAATGCTTTTGATGCTGATGTTGTACCAGGAGATACACCGTTAACGTATGAAAAATCAGTTTGATTGATTACGGTTGAACCAATTGTTAATGTAGTTCCATCCGCAATTGTTAATCCATTTAAGGCACCAACTGATGTAATATTAGGTTGTGATGCAGTTTGTAAAGTACCAGTAATATCAGTTGCTGTTAAGCTTGCAATATTAGAAATTGCTCCATTTGAATCTAAAATTAATGCTTTTGAATTTGCGGCGGTACCAGGTGTTACGACATTGTAATTAAGTTGATTTGCAGTAGCTCTAACTAATACATCATTTAACATTAAGCCTACACTAGATCCATTATGTGTTTTTAAATTTAAACTATTCCCGCTAAGAATAGATATTTCTGATCCGGATGCACCAAATTGTAGTTTACCATCGGATGATACTGTTAATCCACCAGTTACATCAGTATCATTATTATATCGTAATTCAACACATTCTCCACTAGCACTATTAATTGTTAATTGAGATGTAGGGGATCCAGTATTAATACCAAAATTTTGATATTTATCAATATATAAAGCAGTTGTTGATTCGGTATTAATTAATACGGAACTATTAGTTTGATCCACATCTAAATATACACCAGTTTGGGCATCTGGCCCGGTAAATGATGCAATTACACTTGGGTCAAATACTAATTCTGGATCTAACGGAAGGTTAGGCATTTTTTTTAAATTCTAATTCTTCTTGAAAAATAAAAGAAATTATAATATATACTTATATAATATTCTATATATTATAAAAAAATAGTAAATAAAATATGTGTATTATATGTGACAATAATTATAATTTAGACGATTTAGTTTATTTAGATTGTTCAGGATGTGGCATAATCACTGAATTGCCGGAAAATTTACCAAATTTAAAGTATTTACTTATTATGAATACAAAACTAAAAACAATTCCTAGTTATCCACAATTAACTGGATTATACTGCAATGATAGTGATGTTGAATTTCTTCCAGAATTGCCACAATTAAAAAAAATTAACGCTAATAACACAAAACTAAAAACAATACCAGGAAATTTATATAAATTAGAAATTTTATATGCAAACAACTCAGATTTAGAAGAATTGCCAGGAACTTTAATTAATCTTACAAATTTAGAAGTAGCTAATACTAAATTAACATCAATTCCAGATAAGCTAATTAATCTAGATAGTCTAGTTATAACAAATACAGCAATATCCGAATTACCAGAACAATTAACATATTTAAGATATTTAAACTGTTCTGATACATCAGTATCAAAGATACCAGATACATATGACAGACTTGGAAAATTATATTGTACAAATACGACAATTGATCCATTTATGATTGAATCTGGTATTAATGTATTTATGTAATATTAGTGTATTTATGTAATATTAATCTTTTAATATTAATTTATTTTTTTATAATATAACACCCAGCAACCGTAAACATTAAATAATGGGAGCATCCTCTAGTAAAACACAATCATCTGTTGATATAGCAAATACTGTAGTTACAAATGTAGTTACAAATGTTTTAACAAAAAATAAATTATCAGTATCCGGTAACCAATCGATTGAAATAGGATGTGATGAAAAAGCATTTGCCTTAATGACATCAGCTTGTTCAAAAGATACGGAAAATATGATGAAATGGCTTTCAATTGATAATACATTATCCGGTGCTGAAAAACAAGCAATTATAGAAAAGGGTCCAAAATCTTGTGACTCATGTACATTTGATGGTAATGTTTCACAAGAAATGATATTAAGCATATCAGCTCAAGATACGCAAGATAATAGCATTGCTAATGCTATTAAATCTCAATTGAGCGCAAAAGTAAATGATGAATTAAAAAATAATATATCCGGTACTATAGGCGCGGCATCTTCTAAAGTAACAGCATTAACAAATATTAAAAATTATGTAGATAATAAATTTGAAACAAATATTGTAAATGAAACATTAAAACAATTTGCATTTAGTCAAAATGTAAAAATAACAAATCAAAAATCAACTGGGGTTGTAACTCAAAAATTAGTAGCTAATGTTATGGCAAGTAATATTGTTAATAATGCAATTTCTAGTGATGCATCATTAAAATCGGATATTGAAAAAGCAACAAAAGCTGAAGCAACTACAACTGGTGCTATAGATTCTATAATGAGTATGGTTAAATTATTAGGTGGTTTATGGATAGTTGGGGCATTTATAGCATTTATTGTTGGGGCATTTTTAGTAGTTAAATTTAAATTATATTGCATGTTTCCACCATTAGCTAGCATGTGTGTTATGAATTCGGCAATGGGCGTTGGTGATGATGGTGATGATGGCGATGAAGAAGAATAAAAAAATACAAAGGAGGAGTAACAATATCCTCAACGTCACTAATTTTTATTTTTATTTTATATATACAATCTACTAATTTTTATTTTTTTACATACATTATCACCGTCACTGCGCCACCGTCACCGCGCCACTGCTCCACTGTCACCGCTCCACTGTCACCGCGCCACCGTCACCGCTCCACCGTCACCGCTCCACCGTCACCGCGCCATTGCGCCACCGTCACTGCGCAATTGCGCCACCGTCACCGTTCCTTGCTTGGTTAAATGGTATTTACCACTTGTAAACCTGGCCAGATCGGTTGGCTCGCATGCACGGCACCCCATTCTCAGCACACTTCTGAGCCAACGCCTTGTCATTGCTGAGCATGAACGTCTGACTCCCAACACACAGACTGTCACGCAGAAACGTCAGCAACTCCAATTGGAAGTCGTCGTTCATCGCGTTGCGCAGCCCAATGTTGCCAAGGCTGAGAACCTCTCCTCCATACTTCGCCATGACTCTCTTCTCAATTGGTAGCATCACCATGTGAGAGATACTCAAGCTGAGGTCAAGAACGCGCACATTTGGAAGTGCACCGGTTCTCAACTGGTTCAGCATGGTGTATCGGTAGAAGTCAATGTTCTCGTGAGAGAAGTCGCGCTCGTACTTGCCGTTGCTGTTGCTAAGGACCTGGTACTTGTGCTTCAACTCTCGCTGACTAATATCCGTGTGAAGGATATAGTAGTCACACTTCGGGTCGCGCGCGATGCGCTGACGGAAGTTGGAGATGGCCTTCTGGATTGGCATCGGCTTGCTGATGAATGGCACCGCGCTACAGTCAAGAACAACAAACACTGGGGTTTGGCCGTTCTTGATGGATTCGTTGATCTGACTGCTCAAGATCGCGCAATGCTGCCGAATCTGAGCGTGCAAAGCGTCAACGGCCTCGGCATCACAACGCACCGCATCCACCATCCGACGGGTCACCACAAGCTTCCGGCCATCAAGTTGAGCGGCGCGGTACTTGTGCATGAACACCTCGTTGTGCAGCGCGTAGTCGTTCACCATCATGATCTGTGAGCCACAGTAGTCACGGGTGTTGTTACGGTTAGCCATCGTTGAAGTAAGTTGAAGTTACTGTTGTATTCGTGTTAGAATTACTAGAGATAATTATGCCATCAATTTCGTGAATTTATATACTTTATATATAAATTTATCAATTTTTTAGATTATATGAAATAAGGCATTTATAAAAATTGATCATATTAATATATACTTATATATATTAATAGAATCATATTCTATTAAGCAATCATGGCGAATGATAAGGTAATTACTTGCGAATACTGTAATTTGGTACTAAAATCTAGCAAATTACAATTATTACATACAAATTCATGTATTTGCAAAACATTATATGAATTATATAATCTAAAAATTAAATATTCTGATATTGAATTAGCAATGAAGTATATTAATATTTTTGGGTTATATGTTAAGCATAATAATTGCGCAATCACTAAATCTAATATTATTACTAATATTTTAAATAATTATAAATTATTTAAACTTAATTTAAATAATTTTGATGAATTAATATCAAAATTAATTAAATCATCTAAACAATCATATACATTATATGATATTTTAAATATTATTCATGGTCAGACCAATATAGATAAGAATATTATTTATAAAATTTATTTATCAAATCAAATCAAATTAAATGAGCAAGTTATGTTAACTAATAAATTTTTAATACTATAACAACAATTAAATTTAATTTGATATAATCATTAAACTATAGTATAAATTATATATATTAATCGAATAACATTTATTTATGAACATCTAGATAATATAATCATACAAATTATTTATTTTTTTTAATATATCAAATAGATTTATTAAGATAAATATGGTCGTATTTAATAATTCCGGAAATACTGGAATTAATTGGGGTAACCAAGATAATTTTAATAATAATAGTAGAAAAATATGGGATATCGACAATGTAATTGATGTTATGATCATAAATAGATTTGGGCATGTATTTAGTTATAAACCAGATGTGTATGCTGATAAAGTTAATTTAACATCACAATCTAACACAGATAAAGGAATTACGTTTAGATGTAATGACGATAAGAATGAACCAATTTTAGCACGACAAACTAAAACTGATATAATTCAACGTGATTTTGCTACTATATGGAATAATGGTCGAGGTGCTTGGCATAATAATGGTGGTGATGAAAGAAGTGTTAATGATGGTGGGTTTAAACAAACGCAACTTGCATGGGCTTCAATGAAACAATCAGATCCTGGATTAAAAGATAGTGATAAGGATTGTACCGAATTTAGTATGCTATATCATAGACTTGATTGTGTACAATATTTAATGATTCGTGGTTATAAATTCTTTGAGCCAAATAATTTCAATTCATATCGAAACTGGATCGAATATGATCAACCAAATTCTTCTAATAACCATTGGAATTATTTAATGGTTATGTATTTATCAGCAGAAAATTTTGCTAAAGAGTGGGGATGTTTTAATAAATCAAGAAATGATAATTCATCGGTTGTTCGTAGATTATTTACACAGAATTTAACTAGACGAGACAATATGTTAAATATGGGAAATGCATTTTGTTCATCGGCAATACCTTATTATAGTTATTTATCACCCGGTCAATATGAAATGGGAACTACAATATATTCACCAGATACTGAATATAAGGCAATTTTACAACCTGATGGAAATTTTGTAATTTATAAATTAGGAGCATCTAATGCAGATTATTCATCATCATTATCGGCAACATGGAGTTCAAATACATTTTTAAATCCACGCGCTGTATTAGCATTGCAAAGTGATGGTAATGTTGTTATATACTCACGCAGAAATGCAGATACTGATAAATTAGTTATTGATGCGGCAATTTGGAATACTGGTACAAATACTGGTGGAAGAAGTATTAATTTAGGATTAAATAATGGCGGTGTGTTATTTGCATATTTACAAGATGGTAGTAATTTTAATATTTACTGGACATCTAATAATGATAATAATGATGCCAAATCACGATTAATTAATAGAATTTATACATTCTATGATAAATGTGCTGATACTACATATATTAACGATAAAACCAAAATATTAGAGTATAAAGTAAATTATTGTCTTCAAGGTGATAAATTACTTACTGATGAAAATTGTAAAAATTTACTAACTAGTGAAACGATTAAAGATGATTCTGGTAATACATTTAAATCTAGAGTGGACTCATATGTTATGAATACAATATGTAAAACTGGATATGATGCTGCCAAATACGGAGATTTTTGTTCATGTGTAAATCCATCTGGGGATATTAGAAAAATATTCGAAAGTAGTACGTATAGTCCATTATGTTGGAGTGACAAGTGTCAAAATATTGGTTATCATACTAAAGATTATAGTACTAACTTAAGAGGCTGTCCGACAAATATGTGTATTCAAAACATAACAATGACTAATGTTAAAATTGCGGCTGGGGCGAATGTATCACAAGGATGTAAAATTGATAATACTTCCGCTGAAAATAAACCAACATCGGATAGTGGTGGTCAAAAAACAACTACTGGTGGTGCTACACCAGCTGCTACTACTGGTACTACACCTACTGCTACTACTGGTACTACACCTACTGCTACTACTGGTACTACACCTACTGCTACAAATGTTACAGTCGTTGCGCAAACTCCTTATCAAAAAATTACAAATAGTATTAAAAATCCCGCTAGTGACCCACAAACATTTATATTAATATTATTATTTATCGGATTAATATTAATCGCTACTTATAATTTAACATCAGATTCAGTACAACGAATACGACGTAAAAAAAAACAATTTAATAATGATCAACAGCAAAACGGATATGATCAACAGCAAAATGGATATGATCAACAGCAAAATGGATATGATCAACAGCAAAATGGATATGGTCAAGGACAACGAGATGACGGGCCTGATCAATAAAAAAATAATCAATAAATTTTATTTTTCTAATAATGCTAAACGTTCTAATGTTTCTTGTTTGAATTTTTCAAAATCTGACTTATAACAAAATGGATTTGAAATATGTTGTAATTTTTTAAATGCCGTATTTTTTAATTTTACTAATTTTTGATATGCCGATAAATGATTATCATCATGTTTATCAACATTGCATGTTGTATGCTTATACGTTGGTTTTGTATAACTAACTTTATATTTTCCTTTATTATTAAGTAGTTGCTTAGCCATGACTATTACATATAATAATGTATTAGCATTTGTTTAATTAATATTTAATTTATGTTATCATAAAATTGTTTAACCTTTGGATCACATTGAAATGCATTTTTACTTAATCCTAATAATACTAAACTTTGTAAATTTTTACATCTAGATATTGCTACATATCCCATACCAAATCCAAATGATGCGGCTAGATCAATTTCTGCTAAATCAAGTGTTTGTCCTTGACTTTTATGAATTGATGTTGCGTATGCTAATTTAATTGGCATATAATTAAATAATCCTCTTGGACTTTCAATATTAGGATCATCTGGGTCTGTAAATGTAATAAATCCAATATTATATATTTTGTTATTTTTAGTTAATATCGTAATCGTATTATCTTGAACATCTGTAATGGTACCTAGTGTACCATTAATTAATCCATCATCAGTGTTAATATTAAATGTTACCATAATTTGCGCACCAATGGCAACATCAATAAATTCTGGAATATTGTTCATTGATAAATATTGCGTAATTGGTTTTGATGTAATTGGTTCTACCGCATATCGCTTGATTTCATGATTTGATAATTTAACTAATTTAATTAAATTTGCTTCATTAAAACTATCAACTTGTCTATTAATTGGAAACATTTTTGTTGGTTTAATATTTTCATTTTGAATATCACCATTCTCCAAATGTTTAAAGTTATTTAATTTTAATAATTTGTTATAACATTCATCAGAAATGTCACCAAATCTAATTTCATTCAAAATTTGCTGAAATTCTAAATCATTAGATTGTCTAAATGATTTTGTTAAATAACAAATTTCAAAAGCACAGTTAAGCCATTCTTTAGATTCAAATATATATCCAATATTTTCAACTGGTGGTAATTGGCAGAAATCTCCAGATAAGATTATCTGCACTCCTCCAAATGGTTTATCACAATCTTTAATTTTTTTCAAATAATTTGAAATTTTTACAAAGAATACCTTATTCATCATAGAAACTTCATCAATAATTAATACTTTTAATTTTGACATTAGTGCTACGTATTTAGGCTTATCTCGTTTACTAGTTTTAATTCTATTATATAATTCTTCAGATGATTGTTTTGCTAAACCAATTTTTAAATATGAATGAATTGTGTTACCATTAATGATAGTTGCTGCGCAACCTGTCATCGCCGTGACACCAACAATATCTTTATCGTTATTATATAAACTCATTAGATATTTGATTGCATACTTTAAGCAGAAACTTTTACCTACACCAGGTGGACCAGTTAAAAATATATTATTACCTTCTTTAATCAATTCAATAAAATGTTGTTGCTCTAATGATAATTTCATAGTAACATTTGGTTGATTAGATTTTGATTTCATTGGATATAACAATTTAATATTATTTAATAATATATCTTTTGCATTTGCATGAATTGCTATTAAATTAACTAAGATCTGTGATAGATCGTTAGAATCAATATTTAAACTATCGCAAATATCATCATATGATTTTCCATCATTAATATAGCTAATAATTTGCGTTGTATTCGCGTCAAATTGATCCATATTAAAGTATTTAAATTGTTGAGTAACCTTTATATATTATATCATAATATTTATCAATTTTTCCAAAAAAATATAACATATGTTTATACATTAATATAGATTAATATTATACATATTTTCAATAACATTGATGAATTTTAAATACGCATTATCTAAATTATCATTTATTATAATATTACCCATAATGATGTTATCATATTCATTTGCCGCAATTAATCTTTTTTTAATCTGTTCTTTAGTTTCTGTATTTCTTTTAATTAATCTATCTTCTAGAATTTGTTTGTTTGGTGGTAAGATATATAAATAATTACTTGGGTATTTAGATTGTTCAAATGATTTAATTCCATTTAAATCTAAATCTAAGATTGCAATTTTGTTATCAAATTTAATTTTTTCTAATTCATATCTAGCTGTTCCATAAATATTATCATGAATTTTTGTGTATTCTAAAAATGATTTATTATTTTTCATAATTTCAGCCATTTTATAATCAATAAAATGATAATCAATTCCATCAACTTCACCATTTCTAGGTAATCTTGTTGTATGACTAATAGAATATGAGAAAATGTCAAACTGCATCATTAGCTTTTTAATTAAAGTTGATTTACCAACCCCAGATGGACCGCTAATTATCAATGGTTTATATAACTTTAAATTAATTACATTAGTCATTATTAGATGCTTATGCTAATATCGCAATGTTATCTAATTATATATTTATAATAATTAATATCAATTTTTATAGTATGTTATGCACTCATAGGAGCCTTTATAATACTATGATGATTATAATTATGCAATTTGATATCTACAAATTCATAGTTTTCAATTTTATCTTTCTTATTATTAATAGAAATGTATGGAAATAAATATGGTTCTCGATTTAATTGGATATTAACCGCATCAATATGCGATTCATAAATATGCATGTCGGCAATAGAATGAATAATTTTATATGGTTTCATATTTACTTGCTGAGCCATTAATATTAAAAATAATCCTAAACTAGCAATATTAAATGGTAATCCTAAAAATGTATCACAGCTTCTTTGTGTCATCATTAATGTCAGATATTTATCATTATTTTTTGAATGAACCAAAAACTGATATAGCATATGACAATTATGTACTGCAATATTTTCAATTGTATATGAACTATCATTACTAACTTCAAAGTTATAAACTTTAATATCATTAACGTAAGCTTTTTTAATATCAATTAATTCTGAGCAAATATATCCTTCATCAATTACTGGAAATTTGTAATTATTATTACTATCAATTCTAATGACATATTCATTTTCGATCAATAAAATATTAATAATTTTACCCACCTTACCAAATAATAATTGAAGACTTAGAGCAATTTCATAATTTTTTACTGAAATAAACCCTAAATCATTTTTTTGTTTAGAACTGATAAATCCATTTAAGAATATACAAATATTTTTAACACTTAAGTCAAATACCCATTTTGGAATAATACACGCAACATCTTGATCATTATCAAATTCTTGAAGTAATGACCAACTTGGTGGTTTAATTTGCATCTTTAATATACTACCTTCAGTACCAAGATAATATCCTAACATATAATAATCATTTTCTGTTAAATGTGATTGTTTAAAAACTGTTGTATTATTAACACGAACATCAATAGAAATCTCTTCAGAATTTTTATTAATTGGAATACATAATACATGCTTAGTAATATCTAAATTTCTAGCTTCAATCCATTTAGGTTTTGATAATTTATATTGACGAGGTTCTAATGATACCATTATTTTAGTTTTTACTAAAAATGGATGCTCTTTAGTTGCTGAAATTTTAATATCATTAAGTGCTGATTTAATTGTATATAGATTACCAGAATATTGTTTATTTTGAATATTTACAATATTTTCATAGTTAGCTTTATGTGTATATAGAAAATCGGAATCTTTTACATTCTGGATATATTTATACCCAGAATTAGTTAGTACCATAGAATCTTTTACAAAGCATGGAGGTAAACACATTTTATTTAAATCAGAAACATTCCAGCCTGAAATAATATGTCGACGACTATATGGATCTGTTTTTAATGAATTGATAACAGAAGATACCTGATCTATACCTTCATTTTCATAATTAAATTTACCTGGTATATAATTAGCACCCCAATGCTTCCATTGAAACCCATATATTGGACCACATTCACCTTCTTGATAATCACTAAGATTATATTTATTTAAATAATCTTTTGTGGTATTACCTTTCCAAATATTAACTTTTTTAGATTCCAATTCTTTAGAATTAACTCCACCATTTAAAAACCATTTTAATTCTTCGAAAATTCCACGAAGAAACATTTTTTTAGTAGTTAATAATGGAATGCTATACATTGGGATACCATCTTCGGTAAATTTTTCATTAATCATATATGTAAACATATTCCCATAAGATGAATATGTATTTACACCAGTTCTACTAGATTTATAAAAACCATTTTTAATTATATTATTCATATGATTTAATAAATTAATTTCTTCTGTATTAACCGCGCGATAATGATTTTGAATAAATTTATTATAATTAGTTGACTTGATCAATTTAAATCCAATTTCTGGATTATTCCCAGAAAACCAATTAAATGATTTATTCGTATAACTAGTATTATTAATTTCTGAGATATATACTTCATTTAATATACCTAACTTCATATATTGGTTGTAGATACATTCTCCACCAATTACCCATTTGATTAATGTATCATATGGTGGTAGCGATAATATTTTATTACATTCAGATATAGAATCAAATATCAATAAGTTATTAGATTGGTCAATCTTATGATGTGTAATTACAACGTTAATTCTATTTGGCAAAGGCTGATATTTTAATGATTTAAATGTATTATACCCCATAATAATAATATTACCGATTGTCATCTTTTTAAAAAGAGCTAAATCATCAGGATTATGCCAAGGAATTATATTATTTTCAATATCACCATAACCAATTCCATTATTCTTATTTCTAGCAACAATTAAATTATACATAATAGCCACAATTGTTATATATAACATATATGCGTAAACTTAAATTAATTATTTTTTAAATTAAGTTTAAACAAAAAAAAATAATTAATGTTAATTACACATTTAATTATATTAATTTTCCTTAGTTTCCTCAGTATCTTCAACAGACATGTCCTTAAGAAGAGATGCGAGAAGCTCAAATAGAGAAGCGATCGCCTTATAATTTTGAATTTCAACAGGGGCGCGTTGAGAACATACATTCATCGTCGTGTAAATGAATGCAGCATCCTTCTTCTCAAGAGAGACTACATCATCCGGTGACTTAGATTCGCCAATAGCATCAACTACACGCTTATACACACCACCAACATCAACATACTCATCAATGTTGAATGCGCTCTTCTTACTATAAAGTACGAAGAGTTCACGGATTTGCGCAGCATCAGAATTCTTAAGAGAGACCGACATATTTAATGTATCTTTTATAACTAGTATATATATATAGATAGCTATCTCTATCTCTTAAATTAACCATAAAATAAGAGATAGGATGATGCAACGTATTACAAAAATGAACCCAGATCGTTATTATAATTTATCAATTGGTAATATTGATTGGTTTCGATCAAATGATATTGAATATTTACTTAGTGAATCATTTATATATGGTCTCACATATTCACAGCCAGATAATGATACTATTTTACCAACATTAGATAATCATTATATTTATGGTGGTATTGGTAAAACTAGTTCAATTAGATATTTATATCCAAATGCTTATTATAAAAATGATTCAAATTGGCTTGGTTACTATAATTTAAATCCGAATCATGAAGTTGTGATAATTGATAATATCGATAATATAGATAGTTTTATTAATATATTTGATGGTATTTATAAATATAAACATATTTGTAGTTTTTATCCATTTATGGTTAATCAAAATGGTAGAAATTTAAAAATAAGACCAAAAAAAATTATTATAATTAGCGAGTATTCGCCACAAAAATTATTTAAACAAATTACAAAATATGGATCTAAAATAGAAGACTATACTAGATTTATCAAAATATTTCAACAACATTTTAACATTCACCATATTAATGAATGGATGACACTTAATTTAATTTATTTTGACAAACATTTTAATACCATTCAAAAAACCAATATAGATGATCAATCTAAATTAATAAAAGAACAATATGAATTAAAAAAAATGAGCATTGAAGATACAATATCAAACATCAATCAACAAAAATTAAACATTAATGAATTGCTTATTGATGATTATGCATTATTAGAAACTTAATTTTTTTTTAATTAGAATTCTTTGTTAGCAATTCATTAAACATTTTTTAATTAGAATTCTTTGTTAGCAATTCATTAAACATTTTTTAATTAGAATTCTTTGTTAGCAATTCATTAAACATTTTTTTTAATTCAAATAATTCAGATTCTAGCTTATCAGTTTTATTATACAGATCTCGTATAGTTTTTGTTAATATAGGTATAATCTCTGAATAAGCAACATTTAATTGATTATTCGCGGGACTTATTAAGCCATTATCATCAATTTCCTCAACCATTGTTTCATCTGGAGAATAATAAATTAAATTACTAAATTTACTATTTTGTATATCTTGTGCAATGAACCCCACGTGTAGATTAGGATCTCCAGATTTATAGTTAAAACTAACTGGATTAATTGTTGAAATAAATTCTTTACAATCTAATAAACTTAATTCAGTAATATTATGTTTGCGTCGACGATCTGATGTAACGCATACGGTTCCACCAACTATTATATTACCAGCTGTCCGAATTGAGCATGCCATTGATGAATTATCGGTCCGAGATCCGGTTGATCCTGTACTATTTAAAAATCCGAATGATGTACTACCGATAGAATAACTGTAACTACCAACTTCTAAAGGAAGTAGACTATTTGATGTATTTCCAATTTGCACACTTCCATTATTTGGGCTAATATTTAAACTACCATTAGTATTTACACTGAATGTACACGGATTTAATTTACCAAATGAAATATTAGAACTTATATTAACTAAATTACCAACAGGGACAATATTATAATTTCCACTCGTATCAACACCAAAATCAACATAGTTTACATCACCACCAATAAAATTATTGTTAATAATACGCATGCAATAAGATGCACCTGCCCCATTAATACTTAATGTTCTAATTGGTGTAGTAGTTTGAATCCCAACAAATCCGGAAGATTTTACAATAAATTTCCGATTAGAATCTGTTATACTTTGATTATAATTGGAAATTATAAAATCTGATGATGACCCAGTTGTAGACGTGGTACCAGATTGTAAATAACTACCACCGGTATCTGTAAATAAACGAAGTCGGTTATTATTAGTTGTAATTAAAATATCAGATGATGTATTTAATGTTGATGATAACACTCCAAATGATGTAATATTTGGTTGAGCTCCAGTTAATAATGTTCCAGTTAATGAAGTAGCGGTTAATGAATTAATACCAGTTATAGATTTACCAGCATCTAATACAACAGTCTTTAAAGCAACAGCACTACCAATGGTAGTCCCTGTATTATAATTTAATTCAGTAGCCGAAGCTGTTACTAAAATACCAGCCAATCTTAATCCAGTTGTTGTATAGTTATGCCCAGTAATATTTAAATTATTTCCAGATGCGATACCAACTGTATTTGTATTACTGGATAATGATAAAGATCCCGATGAATCAACTGCAATTTTACTAAACTGTGGTGCTAATAATCCAGATGATGAACTAAATAACGTAATAGAGTCAGAACAAATACCAGCTCTTGGAATATTATTTGCCGAGTTATCCCAAGCCATATAAGCAGAGTTAATAAATGATTTTACCATTGATATCGAACTCCATTTTACTTGTAATGATGATGACCCAATTACATTTTGAACTTGAATATAAATAGGCGTCCATTGATTAGCAATTAAATCAACAGTGATTGATGAATATTCAAGTCCGGTAGATGAATCCCAAATATTTAAAATAAGTTGATTATTAACAAATATACGACATCGATCATCAGCAATTACATGAAATGTAAATGTTTCGGTATATGGTGGTAAAATATAACCAATTATATCTAATGAAAAATAAGTATTTAACCCACGTGGGTCATAATTGGTTAATGCTAGGTTAGTAATTGTATCAACACTAACAACTCTACCAGATACGTTTGGTCCTGTAATTTGTCGAATTAATAATGAACCAACATTGTAATTATTTAATGCACCATTTAATGTTAAATTAGAAATTGTAAAATTTGTTGTAGATAAATTTGTACATGCAATTGTCGTAGATGTTAATGATGATACACCAATTATAGATTTTGATGCGTCTAATACTAATGCGTGTGATGCACTAGCGGTACCTGGACTTACTTTTAAATAATTAAGTTCTCCAGCAGTTGGTGTTACCAATACACCACCAAGGTATAAACCAGAATCGGTACCATTATGGGCTGGAATATTTAAATTGTCAGATGAACCAAGCGTTATAGAATTACCAGAAGCATCAATTGTAAAAGCGCCACTTGTATCAACAATCATACCAACAGTGTTTGCAGCAGCTGTTGAGCTATTATATAAAGTTATTTGATTTTGAATATTATAATTATTCATATTATTAGATGGGCTATCATCCCAAGCAAGATTAGATGCTGTAATAATACCACGAGTTACACTTGCTGATGACCATTGAACAACCAATTGTGCGCTATTTAATGTATCGCATTGAAATTGTATATATATTGGTGTCCATACATTAGCATTTAAATAAATAGATGCGCCAGTACGATAACCATTTACATAACTCCAAGAATGTAAGATAAGTTTATTATTTACAAATAATCGAACTCGATCATTACATTGAACATAAAATGTATAGGTTTCAGAATTTGGAGGTAAAATATATCCAATAAATTCGGTTGAAAATGAATTAGTAAATCCACCTGGTTGGAAATTAATAATAGATAAAGAATTTAATAATTGCATATCAACTAATCGACCATTAAAATTAGTACCTGAATATGTCTTAGCAACAATTGCACCGGTATTAAAACTAGAAATGACACCAGTCACATTTAAAGTTTGTGCTTTTAAAACAGTCGCCGTTAATGTATTAATATTAGAAATTGAATTATATGGATCAGTAACCATTGATTTCATAGAAGTTGCTGTACCAGGTACAACTGTATTGTAATTTAATTGTTGGGCGGTTGCTTGAACTAATACATTATTTAATTTTAAACCAATTGTTGCACCATCATGATTAGATATATTTAAAGTATTTACACTTGTTATATTTGGTTGATTAGATGTCTGGATCAATCCAAATAAATTTGAACATGTTAATGAATTTAATCCAATAATACTTACATTACTATCACAAATTAAAGCTTTGCCTGCTTGGGCATTACCAATTGTTGTATTTACGGTATTTAGCTGAGCAGCGGTTGCTGTTATCAAATTACCGTATAATGATAGTCCTGACGTCGAACCATTATGATTTGCAATATTTAAAGTATTCACACTTGTTATATTTGGTTGAACACCAGTGCCGATTAATCCCATTAATACATTTGCCGATAAAGAATTAATTCCAGATATATTTTTAGATGCATCTACAATTAATGCTGATGTTCCTGATGCGGTACCAGGATTTACATTTACATAATTTAATTGATCAGCTGTTGCAGTTACTAATATACTATTTAATTTTAAACCAGTTGATGATCCATCATGACCAACAATATTCAAAACGGTAACACTTGAAATATTAGGCTGAGAACCAGTTTGAAGAGTGCCAGAAATATTCGTGGCGATTAAATTGTTAATTCCATTAATGTTTCGATTTGAATTTAAAATTAATGCTTTTGAAGCCATACCTTGACCTTCGTTTACATTTAAATAATTTAATTGATAAGCATTAGCAGTTACTAATACACCAGAAAGTTGAAGTCCTTGAGAACCATCATGATTTACAATATTTAAAGTATTCAGAGAATTTATGTTCGGTTGAAACGGAGTTTGTAATACGCCAGTTAATGAGGTTGCAGATAATGACCCAATTCCACTTATATTTCGACTAGTATCCATAATTAATACTTTACCTGGAAATGCAACACCATCAGATACATTTAATTTATTTAACTGATTTGCAGTCACTGTTACTAAAATACCATTTAATGAAAGACCACTACTTGAACCATCATGATTAACAATATCTAATACATTTACAGAATTTATATTTGGTTGAACACTTGTTTGTAATACACCAGATAATGATGTCGCTGATAATGATACGATACCGGATATACTTTTCCCAGAATTTAAAATCAGAGCTTTTGATGCGGTAGCCTGGCCTTCTACGACATTTACATAGTTTAATTGATTTGCTGATGCTAACACTAATGTACCACCTAATGAAAGTCCTTGAGAACTACCATTATGACCAGATATATTTAAAACAATAACACTAGAGATATTAGGTTGAATTGCTGTAGATAATGTACCAGTGATCGTATCACTAGAAATGCTAGAAATACCAGCAATTGATTTATTACTATCTAAAATTATTGCTTTACTTGGTAACGCAATACCAGGATTCACATTTACATAATTTAATTGAGCACCAGTACTAGTTACTAATACACCACCTAATTTTAAACCACCAGTTGAACCATTATGACCGGTAATATTTAAATTAATAACACTATCTATATTAGGCTGTAATGATGTTTGTATTGTACCAAATACATTAACGGCGCTAATTGATCCAATATTAGAAATTGATCGATTTGCATCAACTACCAATGCTTTAGTTGGTTGGGCATTACCAGGAGTTGTAATTGCTGTATAATTTAATTGAGTTCCAGTAGCAACAACAATTATAGACCCTAATTTTAAACCATTACCAAGTCCATCATGACTAGAAATTATTAGATTTGTATTATCATTTAATATAAAATTTCCATTTGGAATGGTTAGTTTTAGATCACTTCCACCATTCATTGATAAAGAGCAAGAAGCGCTACCATAACCATTTCCAAAAATTATATTAGAATTTGACGTATTGATTGTAACGGTATTATTAAAATTACTATAACCATTATTAGTTAATGAATTTAATGCGCTTAAACTAGTAATATTAGGTTGAGGTCCTAATGCTAAAGTACCAGATAAAATAGATGCCGATAGGGTATTAATATTAGAAATATTCTTATTTGAATCTAAAACCAGAGTACGATTTGCTAAAGCAATACCAGGAGTTACAGAATTATAATTTAATTGATCACCGGTAGAAATTAATGCTGTACCACCAATACTTAATTGGGTTGTTACATTTATACTACGCAATTCACTAATATTTGGTTGGGACCCAGTTAGTAGAACGCCATTAATTCGATTTGCAGTTAAAATATTTAAATTATTTAAATTCATAGTAGAATCTAAAATAATTGCTTTATTTGGTAAAATGCTACCGGCAGCAACATCAAGATAATTTAGTTCAGACGCTGATACCTTTACTAAAGATCCACCTAAATAAAGACCCATGGTTGATCCATTATGATCAGCAATATCTACATTTTTTTTAAAAGTTGTGCGTAGATTGGGATTCAATGTATTATCATCACAACTTGGAATTAATGAAATATTACCATTTGCGGTAACAGCCATATCAAAATAATAACTATCGTTATAACTTAAACGAAGACCAGGAATTGATGTCGTGTTACTATTAATGGTAAATTGGGCTAATGTTGATTCACCATTAATAGTTGCTCGTTGATCTTTATTGATAATTAATCCGTATTTATTTTGAGTACGCATTACAATCATACCATCATCACCCTCATCTACTAGAGCTACAGAAGTATCGTCATTTTGAAGTATGTTTCCAGCAACTAATGCTGGAATACTAATTGTATTTGGTAAAGGAGGGTAACCCATCTTCTAATTTTATATACAAACTAATTGATATACTATATATCTTATATATTACTATTTAAATGTTCTATTTTTACAATAAAAAATATATAACATTAAAAAAATATTGATATACAAATTTATAATAATTTTCAAATTTATTTTCACTTGGGGGGGGGGTAGGCTGATCATAACCACTCAAAAATTAGCAGATTTAATTAACGTAGCCGCATTATATAAATTCTAACTAATCTAAATTAATAATATTTTACTCTTTTTGGTAAAATCGTAGTGTTCATTTTTTGACGTTTTTTATGTAATATTAATGCTCTATATATTAGATAGGTCTTTATAATTGCATACCATAGTGCTCCTTTTGATGCTCCTTCCAAAAAAATCGTAGTATTCATTTTTTGACGTTTTTTATTATATATAATCACGCTATAATAAATGTAACTCTCGCAAGTTGTATACCATAGTGCTCCTTTTGTAAAATTTTGATAAAATCGTAGTGTTCATTTTTTGACGTTTTTTATGTAATATGATCTATGTAAATTATTTCTAGTTATTTCATATTGAATAACATAGTGCTCCTTTTGTAATATTTTTCAGTTATTAATTTAATGATTTATGTAGTATATTATCTATATTAAATTTAACGTTTCATGATTGAATATAATAATAAAGTATATTTATAATTACATATTATTAATATAATACATTTATATTTAATATAATATACTAATTTATATAACAAATTTACTAGAAATTATTATATTAGAATTTAGTACTATGGCAAAGTCTATATGTGCATTTTGCAGCAAATCATATACTAATAAAAGTAAACATTTAAGTGAATGTAGTTATATTTTATCTTATGTATATAGATGCATTAACTGTAAATTTTTTACAAATCGTAAAGGTAATTATATTCGCCATATAAATACCGACATTCATAAAATAAATAATCACATATGTTGTAAATGTAATCATACATTTATTAATTCATATCAATTAACACGGCATTTAAATAAAAAGATTAATAATACTTGTGGTGCTCCTTTGACAAGTGTTTCTGCTCCAAGTATAATTAATAGTAACACAACTACAAATAATTATACAACTATTAATAATCCAACATATTATACTTTAGTATTAGATCCAATGAATTATAATGGTAGTCAGCATAAGTATGTCAAAAATCTATTAAGAAATGATGTTATTCCATTAACTAGCGAAATTTCATGTAGTGTATTTAGTAATACGCTATATGATTTAATTTCATGCGATTTGACTAAATTATGTAATTTGTTATCAACAACTAACCTGAATTTAGAAGATTTTACAAATCTAAAATCTTCTAATGTAGAATTACGTAAATTATCTCGATCAAAATTAATTCCTATCGAGACTGAATTTAGTAATCTTCAATATAATAATTTATATCTATATCCTAGTTTTGATCGTTCTAATATATTATATTGTAAAGTATGGTTAAATCCTAGATTATTAACTACCGAGGAACTAATTATAATTAATTCTGAATGCGATGAATGGATTTATAATAATGCTTCTCAAATTAATAATTATCTTACTTTAAAAATTAAAGATGCGTTTAGTAAAACTTATATGAATATTAATAATTCAGAATTGTGGAATTTATTTCCTAACCGTGAACGAATTTATTACAAAGATGATGATATTCCTTTTACAAAGTTAAAAGAATTAACTAACGATATAATAATTAGTTTAATTGATAAACAAGACGATATCAATGCTTTACTATTTGATAAATTATCACAATATCAAATCACCGATCGTTTATTTACATTTGATTATTTAACAATTAATAAAATAATTTATGGTGAATTATTACGATTTATTAAGAATGATATATATCTAACTTAATCGTTTAATAAATAAAAACTAATTTATTAATAAATTAGAAATAATATATATTACTATATATACCTACGGGTTACAGAATGTATATATAAGTTTCGTAAGTATTAATAATTAATTGGCATTTTTTATAATTAATAAGAATTAATACTTGAGAATAGAAACTAACCTATGTAGCTTCAATATAATGAACTAATAGGTAGAATTTTATATCAAAGATAATTAAAATCTTGATATAAGATTATTTTTTTTAATATAATCTAAAATGAAATTTTCTAATTTATATTTAGTAAAATTAGAGTCTGTGCTTAACATAGCCTGCCATATATGTATGTTCCCAATTTCTGAATATGGTCGAGTATATAAAGTATACGAATGTATTAAAAAAAATAATATATCTGTATATGATATAGATAGTATTTTATTTGTAATTGATAAATTAATAGATCATAAAGATGTTAATGATTTATTACGCGCGGATTTATATGATTTAAAATCATATATAAATAATCGGGTAAATGATTTTTCATATATACCACCAGCTAGCTGTGTAAAAATTGAAAATGTGTATATGTAAGCTACCATCCAATTGCGGATAATTGCTCGGAACTTAGATAACTAATCATCATGATAAATATTTTATCATTTGATAAGTAGTTAGTGTTACACATCGTTTCATATAAAAGAGATATCATTTTATTTTTTTTAACATGCTTCTTAATTTGTATGATCATATCTTTTCTATAAATTTTCGGATACTTAATGATATAAATATTACGTAAACGTTGAATTGATAGATTAGGTGGTAACTCATTTTCAAGATCTTGATTAATTCTTTTAAATTCCCTAATCATAAATTTTTTAATAATCATACTTTGCTTATTATACTTCTTCTGCGCGGACATTGGAAAATATTTAATTGGCATATTATTGATATGTGCTATATTATATAATAAGTAAAAGCAAAATCAATTTTTATAAAATGGATAAAACGATATTATTATTTATTTATATAACTGGTGCGATTAGTAGTATTATTGGTTTAATAATTTCTATTTACGCATTTTCAACCAATAATATTAATACTGGCTACGCATTTTTATTTTTAACTATATTTGGATTAATTGGAGCAATTTTTGGTATTATAATTGGTGGCTTTATTGGATTGGTATATGTTTCTATAAAAAAATGTTTAAACTCTAATGTGAGTTAAATTATTTAATAAAATTGATATTCGTATAATATTTTTGTTAATTGATTAATGTTCATATTATTCACAATAATTTTAAATATTTTATTATAGTCATCATCGGTATGCATAAGCTGTACAATAGTTTGCTGTTGTTTATATGATTCTGCAAATGAATATGCCTTAATTATAAATGATAATCTTTGATTTTTTGGAAATTTGAGTATAATATATGATCTAACTAAATTAATTGGTTCCATATATTCATATGCCATACACATATTGGCATTTTTTATTCTCCACCATTTTAAAATTTTATACCCAACCTTTTTACGAATGTTAGGTATTCTAGATAAGTCTACATTAGCTTGTTGTTTATATGGCAAATAGTCAATTATATGATCAATAATTATTTTTGGTAATAATAACATGCTTTATATATGTATATATATTATTATTCATCATTAGTCAATTGTAACGAAATTAATTTCCGTTGCATTGCTTTTAATTCATCACTATCTGTCTTAACCGTCCATTCGATATGAACAATTGTATATTTTTTTAAAAACTGTAAAGCTACCTTATAATTCATTTTTTCTAATTCTGAAATAATTTTAAAATATACATTAGTTTGTATCATTGTATTTGATATATTTTCATCGCTAGATTTGAAGTTAATTGGTAATTTATATTCTATTTTACTTAACCCAATATTATGAGCATCTGTAATTGCCGCATTTATCCCATATAGTAAATCTTTAACCTGTTCCGAAATAAGAACTCTAAATGCTGATTTTTTTTTCAATCGCTCAGCGTTACTTAATATTCCAGAATAATCCATACTATATCATTAATTATATTAATCTGTATTTATTTTTTTAGTTAATTCATTAATTACTTCGAATAATTCTTGTATCTTTTGTTTTAATGCATCATTTTCAAGTATTAATGTTTTTTGATTTTGAGCTAAAATTGGTATAACATGACTATACGTAACATTAAATTTTTTACCAGCTGGATTGATAACACCGGTTTCCTCATCTATAGATTGTTCCATATTTTCATCTGGTTCTACACCAACAAGATCACCATAATCATATTTAATTAATTCTTGAGCAATATATCCATATCCAATTTGATCGTCACCATTTTTCCATTTAAATTTAACAGGCTGTGTTGTTAGTATAAATTTTCTACAAAATTCATTTGTAAGATTAGTGATTTCTTTTTTAGTTCTACGATCAGATGTTATGTCAACAGATTGCGTACATAGTATTCTACCATTTGCTCGGATACTATAATTATACACAAGTTGACTACCAGCTGCTATTGTACCATGCCCATTTGCACTATTATTATACGCATATGCTTTATTAAAATTAAACGAGGTAAACCCAATTTCCATCGGTAATGTAGAATTACCTGGATCAGCAATAAGTAATTTAGGCGCAATCAAATTCGCAACTCCTAAATTAACAGTATTTCCGTTAGTGGCCATTTGCAATACACCATTTGTATCTAAATCAAATGTTGCATAATTTACGCCATTATTAAACTTTAAACATTTACCATTTGAAATTGATGATTCTATTTGATATGTTGGTGATGTAGTACCAACTCCTAAGTAATTTACAATATTTAAAGAAGTTAATGTACCAACTGAAGTAATATATGGCTGAGCATCAGTTTTAATAATACCAAATAAATTATCAGTAGTTAGATTTCTAAACCCAGCTAAATCTTTATTAGCATCTGCCATAAATAATGTAGTTGGTGTTACATTACCAGTTGTGATATTATTAATTTTATCTATATCATCAGACGATAATACTGAAGTACCTATTATTAATGTATTACCAACAGTTAATGAATTCTGAAATGTTGAATTTCCGGAAACTGTTAATGTTCCACTTGGTACACTAATTGACCCATTACTTGTAATATTATTAGTAGTTAATAAACCATTAACATTAAGTTTATTAGTTAATGTTGTTATTCCATTTACCGTTAATGTTCGATCAAATATAACATTACCAGTTTCAACATATAATGCAGTTGCGTTATTATTATTTAAAATAGTTGGACCAACTACAGCTAAATCGGTTAATGTACCAATTGTCGATATATTTAATTGCACTGGTTGTGTAATAACCGCATTAACTGAGTCAAATGTAATTCCAGAAAATCCTTCAATAGTACCACCATCTAATACAATATTTGTTCCTGTTGATATATAAATATGTCGATTGGTCGGTGCTAAATATAAGTCACCATTAATAGAATTAATTGTTGTATATCCAGTAGGGTCTGATAATTTTAAACAATTTCCATCAGTCGATGCGATATTTAATTTATAGACAGATGAACTACTACCAATGCCAATATTACCAGTAACTAATAATGATGATAATGTACCAATGCTTGTTATATTAGGTTGTGCTGATGTTTGAAGTGTACCAGTTAAATTAGTAGCATTTACATTAGTAATTCCTAATAAATTTCCACCATTTGAAAATTGTATTGAACACCCACTAGATAACACTAGCCGATTTGTAGATGTCGCGCCTATATATAAATCACCAGATTCATTTATATTAATAGTTGATATATATGAACCATATGTTATCTTTAAAGCATTTCCATTACTTGTAATTATATCAATTGGATTACTTGGATTATTATTTCCAATACCAATAAACCCAGTAGTTAATATTCTAGTTAATGTACCAATTGATGTAATGTTTGGTTGATTTGCGGTTTGTAAAGTTCCAGTTAATGAAGATGATGTAATGGCATTACATGTAATTCCATTCGTAACGACTAATGAACCAAGTGTACCAATTGCTGTTATATTAGGTTGGCTTGCGGTTTGTAGTGTACCACTAAGATTGGTTGCTGTTAAATTTCCACCAGATGATATATTACCAGTCACTGATAAATTACTTAATGTACCAACTATAGTAATATTTGGTTGAGATGATGTTTGTAATGTACCAGATACATTTGTTGCATTTAATGAGTTACAACTAATATTACCAGATACTGTTAAACTAGTTAAAACGCCAATTGCTGTTATGTTTGGCTGTGGGCCTGTTTGTAATGTTCCAGTTAATGTTAATGCAGATAATGAACCAGCCGTAACTGCATTTGTAACAGTTAATGATGTAAGCGTACCAATTGTAGTTATATTAGGTTGTGATGCTGTTTGTATAGTACCACTTAATGTTGACGCAGTTAGCGAATTAGTAGTAATTGTATTATTAACATTTAAAGTATTGAGAGTACCAATTGTTGTAATATTTGGTTGAGATCCATTTAATAAAGTTCCGGATAAATTAGCAACACTTAACGTATTTACATTTAATATACCAGAAATTGTTAAATTAGTTAAGGTGCCAACCGATGTAATATTTGGCTGTGCACCAGTTACCAATGTTCCACTTATATTAACTGCTGTTAAATTAGAGACTCCGGTAATATCACCATTGATTAATCTAAATGCCATATTGGTAGATAGTTTTAAATCGGCATTTTGAATTGATAATTCACCACCTGATGTTATTACTAAATCCGCATAAAGATTATCACTTCTAGCAATTCGAATACAATTACCATTATTTGAATCACGAACTTCTAATTTTCTAGATGTTGACGTAACACCAATCGCAACTGAATTTGAAACTAATAATGTTGATAATGTACCAACTGATGTAATATTTGGTTGTACCGCGGTTTGTATTATACCGTTTATATTTGTTGCGGTTAAACCAAATGTTGTAATACTACCAGTGCCACCCAATTGTATATTCTTATTATTAGCAATGAGAATTCCAGATCCTTGTGGCGAAATGTTTAACATTCCTGATGTATCTGTATATAAATCTGTTCGTTGCCCATTTGTTGTAATTCGAAGTGTAGCATTTACAGTTGATGAAGATGATATTTCTAAATGCGTGGTTGGTGTCGTTGTACCAATTCCAACATACCCACTAACATTTAAATTAGATAATGTACCAATTGATATAATATTTGGCTGGGATGAAGTCAGCATAGTACCTGTTAAGGAAACAGATGATAAACTATTAATTCCAGTAATATTTTTATTACCATCAAGAATAATAGATTTATTAGATGATGCAATACCTGGAGTTACTACATTATAATTTAATTGTAATGCGGTGGCTAAAACTGCATTACTATTTAATTTGAATGAATTAATAATATTTAACTCATTTACACTTGTTATATTTGGTTGATAACTTGTTTGAATAGTACCAACCAGTTGATTAGCTGATATATTATTAATACCAGATATGTTCTTATTTAAATCTAATACTAATGCTTTTGTTTGCTGAGCGGTACCAGGAATAGTATCAACATAATTTAATTCAGAACCAGTTGCGGTTACTAATGTACTTCCCAAATATAGACCAGTTGTAGCCCCATCATGATTATCTATATATACATTGGAATTTGGAAAGTGAATAGGACCTCCTGAATTTAAAATATATAAACTACCAAGTGGGTCTAAAGCAATCGTTGATGTGATCGATGGTGCTGATGAACTAATAAAAGTAATACAATTTCCATTATCATTACTTTGAATATTTAGTTTAGAATTAATAATATCTAAATTATTACCAATAATAACATTTTGAGCATTGTCTACAGTTATAGCAGTTTCATTATTAGTTGTTATAATTACATTTTCACCACCAGTATCCACAGTTTGTATTGATACAGATGAATTGTCATTAATAATTGTGCTACCACCTCCAGCACCACCACCCGTTGCTATAGAGGTTGGTAATGGAAGTTTAAATGATACCATATTCAATTAGTTTAATATATTAGATTAGCGATTTATTAATTAAAAAAATAGATTAGTTATATCCTATCTAATTATTGTCTATTTTCTAAGACATACAATAGCTTTAAAATTATATGAATACTATTCAATAAGTTATTAATTTTCTAGATTAGATAACCGAGTTAGAATATCTTGTAATTGAGATTCTAAATCAGTTACTCGATTAGCTAATTCTGTATTTTTTGTTACCAATTCATCATTTTCTTTACTCAATGCCTTGACACAATTTACTAAAACTAATGGCAATAATGAATAGTTTAGCTTATAATACTCACCTGATGTATCAACCAATTCAGGAAATAGTGTTAAAGTTTGTTGAGCTGATAATCCATGATGAATTGCATCATATTTATCAGTCTCTCGTGTAACACTTTCGGGTTTCTTTAAAGTATATGTGATTGTTGTTAATTGATTTATTTTAGACATAATATCGTCGGGAGCATATTCTACAATGTTCTCCTTTAATCTTTCATCGGATGATGCTACTAATCCACCAGATGCATTTATATACCATACACTTTGTAATGTATCTTCATCATAATACCATAACGAATTATTATCACATGGTGATGACATACAAATAGTATCACCATTTATTGCAATAAAACTTCCTTCGCCACCGACATCGCTTTCAAAAATTGCCGAATTTCCAATTGGAATTGCGACACCATTCCATCCACCACGAGTACCAGTATTTCCATTTCTTATTGATGTCAAAGTACCAACTACTACAGCCGTTGCATATGTAGTATTAGAACTAAGCGTATCGCATGATATGCCATTAGATACGCCTAATGAACTTAATGTACCAACTTGGGATATACCAGTTTGTGATGATGTTTGTATTGTTCCATAAAAGCCAACGCCAGCATAAATACGACCAGTGGTACTAATTCCACCGCTAACTATTAATGAACCAGATGTAGTTGATGACGCTGTTGTTGTATTTGTCAATGTAACAACACCACTAGCGCTAATTGTACCTATATTAAATAAATTTCTATTACTATCAACAATTTGTACACCATTTAAATAATACCCGGTTCCCGCATTAGCATAACCAGTTGTATAGAAATAACTATTTGACATAATATATCCATACGCATTAATATTACTACTAGTTCCAATTCCACCAGTAACAACTAATGCACCAGTACTTACTGATGATGATGAGGTACTATTAGATAATGTAACCGCACCAGAAGCTGCAATTGTACCAATATTACTCATATTTCTACTTGTATCAAATACTTGTGTTCCACCTACAGAAACTATAGAATTGAAGTTAGTTGTGCCAGATACATATAATCCATAACTAGTATTAAGAGCGCCAATAGATACCGAACCACCTCTATAATTTAAACAAAGCGTACTAGCTGCACTATTCTTAAAAGATTGTAAATAACTAGTTGAATTAGTTTGATCCGCACCTATATATAACTGTTGATTAGTTGTAGCTGAACCAGCGCATATAGTTATTGCGTGCGCCGCGGTTGCACTTGCGTTAAC
>JACCDQ012028130.1_pt1 | contig 35174 bp, 32 predicted proteins | sample 7446031 | NCBI WGS metagenome assembly JACCDQ01 (sample SAMN15323442, study PRJNA562643) | freshwater metagenome | isolation source: river surface water | place: USA:Blue River Watershed | collected 2017-08-17 | reverse complement strand
GTGAGCCTGTGAGCCTGTGAGCCTGTGAGCCTGTGAGCCTGTGAGCCTGTGAGCCTGTGAGCCTGTGAAGCTGTAAGCCTCTCATTCGCTGAGCTGATCCGGCGTCACCTCGTCATACACTTCAAACGGCTGATGTATCCACGGATTCTCTGGCAGGTAGTCCACGTAGTAATCCGGCCGCAGCTGCGAGCGAGCCTTGTACCAGAGTACGGCAGAGCGAACTTCGGTGACGGCGGGATAGTTTGCGCTTAACGCGGCTTGCACACGATCGAGCGTGACGCCGGAATCGACGAGGTCGTCAATCAGCAGAATGCGGCCGGCCAGCGGGCCAGCAGTGGACGTCATGTTCTCCGCCATGCGGAGTTCGCCCTGGAGCGTACCCGCTATCTCGCGATAAGAGCTGACGGACAGGATGTGCAGCGGCGTCCGGAAGATCCGGGAAAACACATCACCGATGCGCAGGCCGCCACGCGCGAGGCAAACTATCTGGTCGAACGGATAGCCTGACTGATGGACAATGCGCGCCAGTTGCTCGATATGCCGGTGGTAGTCTTCCCAGCCGACCCACAGATGCCCCGACATCGCACTGCCCGTTTGATTGAGTCCGTTTAGTTGAACGGATGACGCAGGACGATGGTCTCTTCGCGGTCAGGACCGGTCGATACCATGTCGACCGGCACACCAACCAGTTCCTCGATGCGCTTGATGTATGCGCGCGCGGTTGCCGGCAGTGCGTCCAGGGTCTTGGCGCCGACGGTGGGCTGGGTCCAGCCCGGCATTTCTTCGTAGATGGGCTCGCAGGCGGCTGCTTCTTCGGCGCCGACCGGGAAGATGTCGACGATTTTGCCGTTGAGCTTGTAACCGGTGCAGAGCTTGAGGGTCTCGAGTCCGTCGAGGACGTCGAGTTTGGTCAGGCACATGCCGGAGACGCCGTTGATCTGCACCGAACGACGCAGCAGCGCGGCGTCAAACCAGCCGCAGCGGCGGGCGCGACCGGTAACGGTACCGAACTCATGGCCCACCGACGCCAGGTGCTTGCCGATGCCTGCATCGGTCGGTAACTCGGACGGGAACGGGCCGGAGCCGACGCGCGTGGTGTAGGCCTTGGTGATACCCAGTACGTAATGCAGCATGTTGGGACCCACACCAGTGCCGGCGGCCGCATTGCCGGCCACGCAGTTGCTCGAGGTGACGAACGGGTAGGTGCCGTGGTCGACGTCCAGCAGGCTGCCCTGCGCGCCTTCGAACAGCAGGTTCGCGCCGGCCTTGTGGGCTGCGTACAGTGCGCTGGACACGTCGGTCACCATCGGACGCAGGCGCGGCACGATGGCCAGTGCGTCGTCGTAGGTCTTCTGGAAATCGACGGCCTCGGCTTTCAGATAATTGACCAGCACGAAGTTGTGATAATCGAGGTTCTCGCGCAGCTTTTCTTCGAGGCGTTTCTCGTTGAGCAGGTCGGCCACGCGGATCGCACGGCGCGCCACCTTGTCTTCGTAGGCCGGGCCGATGCCTTTGCCGGTGGTACCGATTTTGGCGGCACCGCGCGCTGCCTCGCGCGCCGCGTCAAGCGCGGTGTGATACGGCAGGATCACCGGGCAGGCTTCGGAGACTTTGAGGCGCGATGTGACTTCGACGCCGGAGGCCTGGAGCTTGTCGATCTCGCGCAGCAGATCCGGCACCGACAGCACGACGCCGTTGCCGATGTAGCAGGCGACGCCGGCGCGCATGATGCCCGACGGTATCAACTGCAGCGCGGTCTTCTGACCACCGATCACCAGCGTGTGTCCGGCATTGTGGCCACCCTGGAAGCGCACGACGCCCTGTGCATGGTCGGTCAGCCAGTCGACCACTTTTCCTTTACCTTCATCGCCCCACTGGGTGCCGATGACAACGACGTTTCTAGCCATGATGATTGAATTTCGAAGGTTGGCTGCGCTTACCGCAGCGACTTGATGATGAATTTTCCCTGCTCGGCGACGATCTCGCGATCGCAGTCGAATTCCTGCTGGTCGTACTCGTGGCCCGGCAGATTCTGGATCACGATGTCGCCCTGTGCGCGCAGCGACGCGATGAGTGTTTGCAGTTCCGGTGCCGCGCCCCAGGGAGCACGGATCGCGGGCGCCGGCGCCGCGGCCGGCAGCAGCCGCGCGATTTCGCGCAGGTCCATGGAGAAGCCCGTCGCCGGACGCGCGCGGCCGAAGGCCTCGCCCACCTGATCGTAGCGGCCGCCACGGGCTACTGCGTTCGGCAAGCCTGGCACGTACAGTGCAAAGATGACGCCGCTCTCATACTGATAGCCTGACAAGTCGGCCAGATCGATGTTGATACGCACCGTGCCGGCCGAGCGGGCCAGCAGATCAAGCGCCTCGAGCGCCGCATCGATTTCCGGACGGGCCGGCAGCAATGCCTTGGCTCGCGCCAGCACCTCGATACCGCCATGCAGCGAGGCCAGCCCCAGTACCGCGTCGCGAACCGGTTTGGAGAAGCCGGCTGCGAGTGTTTGCAGGCCCGGCAGGTCCTTCGCGCGCAGCAAGGCGATGAGCTCGGCGGATTGTCGGGTCGCGACCGGATCGCCATCGACGATCGCACGCAGGATACCGGCATGCGACAGGTCGAGCGTGACGTCAGTCAGACCGGCCAGCTTGAGTGAGGCCAGGGCCAGCGCCTGAATCTCGATGTCGGCTTCCAGCCCGGCATGGCCATACAGCTCGGCACCGATCTGCAAGGGCTCGCGCGTAGTGTGAAAACCGGACGGACGGGTGTGCAGTACCGTGCCTGCATAGCAAAGCCGCGCGACCGACGGACGGTTCAGCAGATGCGCGTCGATGCGCGCCACCTGGGTCGTCATGTCGGCGCGTACGCCCATCGTGCGGCCGGACAACTGGTCGACCAGCTTGAACATGCGCAGGTCGAGATCGTCATCAGCGACAGGCATCAGCGACTCGATGTACTCGAGCATGGGCGGCGCGACCAGCTCATAGCCGTAGCGCCGGAAGTGGTCCAGCAGCGCGCGACGCAATTCTTCGGTCTTGCGTGCTTCGGACGGCAGGACGTCGGCGACGTTCTCGGGGAGCAGCCAGTTGGGCATGAAAATCGGTTGTTAAGCGGTCAAAAGATTGAATGCGAGCAGGAGGATACCAAACAGGACGGCGACCAGACCGAAAAACCGGATCTGGCCGTCCGAAAATTGCGCAATTCGCAGGAAAATCCCGCGCCACCCGCGCGGATTCAGGAAGGGCATCAGCCCTTCCAGTATAAAAAACAAGCCGAGCGCGGCCAGCAGGGAACAGGCCACGGGCGCGCCTTACTTCTTCGCGCCGCCCGGAGCCTTGAAGTACTTCAGGTACTCGGAATTCGGATCGATCAGCAGCACATCATTGCGCGTCTTGAAACTTTGCTTGTACGCCTCGAGACTGCGCATGAATTTGTAGAACTCCGGATTCTTGCCAAATGCCTCGGCATAAATACGCGCCGCCTTGGCATCGCCCTCACCGCGAACGCCCTCGGCCTGCCGGTAGGCTTCGGCCAGGATCACGGTGCGCTGCCGGTCGGCGTCAGCACGAATCTTCTCGGATTCTGCCGCACCGGTAGAGCGCAGCTCGTTGGCGACACGCGCACGCTCGGACTTCATGCGCTCATAGACCGAGTTGTTGATCTGCTCGACATAGTCCACGCGCTTCAGGCGGACATCGACGATCTGCGCGCCGATTTGCTTGGCTTCGTTGGCGACCTTGGTGCGGATCGCGTCCATCACCTTGCCGCGTTCGCCGGAGATCACCTCACGCACGGTGCGCTTGGTGATTTCGTCGTTCAGCGCCGCCTTGACGATCTGCGCCATCCGGTCCTGCGCACGACGCTCGTCGCCGCTGAAGGAGACGAAGTACAGGCGCGGGTCGGTGATTCGCCATTTCACAAAGGCATCGACGAGAATGTTTTTCTTTTCGGCGGTGATGAAGCGATCCGGCTCCGGCGTGTCCAGCGTCAGGATGCGCTTGTCGAGGAACATGACATTCTGGAAAGGCGGCGGCAGCTTGAAATGCAGCCCCGGCTCCTTGATCACTTCCTTGACTTCACCGAGCGCGAACACGATCGCGTACTGGCGCTGGTCGACAACGAACAGCGTCGACATCAGGATGGCCAGGCCGATCAGGCTGGCGATCGCATAAGAGAACAGGCGGCTCATCAGCGGGTCTCCCGTTCACGTGAACGATCCCGATCGCGCGGCGCGGGTCGGCTTTCAACCGGCGGCACAATCTCGTTAAGCACCGGCGCGGCTGGCTGCGCCTGCGCAGTCCCGGCGGATGCTTCGGCTGCCGTCTGAGCGATGAGTTTGTCGAGCGGCAGATAAATCATGCTGTTATTGGATTTGGTGTCGACCATGATCTTCGTCGTGCTGGCGAAGATCTGCTGCATCGTGTCGAGGTAGAGGCGGTCACGCATCACGCCCGGGGCCTTCTGGTATTCAACCAGCACCTTGCTGAAACGCGCAGCCTCACCTTCCGCATTGGCGATCACCCGCGCGCGGTAGCCTTCGGATTCCTGCAGCAGGCGGGACGCGGCGCCGCGCGCCTTCGGCACGACGTCGTTGGCGTAAGCCTGACCTTCGTTTTTCTGACGCTCGCGGTCCTGACCGGCCTTGACCGCATCATCGAACGCTGCCTGTACCTGCTCGGGCGGCTGCACCGCCTGCATGGTGACATTGGTGACCAGCACGCCGGTCTTGTAGCGATCGAGAATCTGCTGCATCAGCGCGCTGGTATCGAACGCTACTTTCTCGCGCCCTTCGTACAGCACGAAATCCATCTTGGCCTTGCCAACGATTTCGCGGATCGCCGTTTCGGCCACCTGCTTGACGGTCTCTTCCTGGTCGCGGTTGTTGAATACCCAGTCGGACGCATCCTTGAGCCGGTATTGCACAGCGAACTGAATGTCGATGATGTTTTCATCGTCGGTCAGCATCAGCGATTCGCGTGCGAGTTTGTTACGCACGTTGCTGCGATAACCCACCTCGACGGTCCGCACCTGCGACAGGTTGACCGCCTCATGCGACTGAATCGGATAAGGCCAGCGCCAGTTGAAGCCGGGCGGCGCGGAGTGGCTGTATTTGCCGAAGCTGAGGACGATGCCAGTCTGGCCTTCCTGCACGATGAAGAAGCCGCTGACCAGCCAGAGGAAAAGGACGACCGCGCCGACAATGCCTGCGCTGATGCTCGCTCCGCGCGAGTCACCGGGCCCGCCACCGGGACCACCGTCACCACGACCGCCGCGACCACCCAGCAGCCGGTTCAGCCGCTGATTGAAGTCACGCCACATCTGGTCGAGATCCGGTGGACCGTCACTGGGACGCCCGCCGTTCTGACGCGAGCCTTCCCCCTGGTTGTCCTGGGATCCGCGTCCCCAGCGGGGGTCGTTGAGGGAAAATTTAAGGCCGAGTTTTTTGCTTATCGATTCGAGCATGCCGTCGCGTTCCGCGGTCAGGTCTTTTTGTACGCAAATTCAGCAATCGCGCTGCGCAGCAGATCGATGCCGGCACCAGTTTGGGCACTGACAAAAACGCGAGTGATTTTATCATATTCATCACGCTCTACTGCCGGGGACAGCCCGGCCAGGTCGATCTTGTTCCAGACAAGGACCTGAGGAATATGATCGGCGCCAATTTCCCGCAGCACCGCATTGACCTGCTCGATCTGTTCGTCACGCACGGAGCTTGCGCCATCAACCACGTGCAGCAGCAAATCGGCATGCACCGTTTCCTCCAGGGTGGCGCGGAAAGCGGCCACCAGCTGGGTCGGCAGATCGCGGATGAAACCGACCGTATCGGACACCACCACACTGCCCACCTCGCCGAGATGCACCCGGCGCGACGTCGTGTCCAGCGTGGCGAATAACTGGTTCGCCGCGTATACACCCGCCTTGGTCAGGTTGTTGAACAGTGTCGACTTGCCGGCGTTGGTGTAACCGACCAGCGACACCGAAAACGTATGGCTGCGCTCGCGCGCGCGGCGCTGGGTGATGCGCTGACGTTGCAGTTTGTCCAGCTTGGACCGCAGCATCTTCACACGCTCGCCAATCAGTCGACGGTCGGTTTCGAGCTGGGTTTCACCGGGACCGCGCAGGCCGATACCGCCCTTCTGTCGCTCCAGGTGGGTCCAGCCACGCACGAGGCGCGTGGCGAGGTGCTGCAACTGCGCCAACTCGACCTGCACCTTGCCCTCGTGGCTCTGGGCGCGCTGCGCGAAGATGTCGAGGATCAGGCTGGTACGGTCGACCACCCTGACGTTCAGATGGCGTTCGAGGTTGCGCTGCTGCGCCGGTGACAGCGGATGGTTGAAGATGACGAGCTCGGCACCGAACTCACTGACCGCCTGGCCGATCTCGTCGGCTTTGCCCGAGCCGACGAACAGCGCGGGATCCGGACTGGAACGTCGGCCCGTGACAGAGGCCACCGGTTCGGCGCCGGCAGATTGGGACAACAGCCCAAGCTCTTCGAGACTCGCCAGGAAATCCCCGCGGCCGAAATCGACGCCGACTAGAACTGCACGCATGAAGAAGCCTCGGTCCGGACGGCCCGAGGCAGGAACTTATTCAGAATCAGACTCGGATTGGTTGAGGTTGACCGCACGTGCGGGCACCACGGTGGAAATAGCATGCTTGTAGACCATCTGCGTGACGGTATTACGAAGCAGCACGACGTACTGATCAAAAGACTCGACATGTCCCTGCAACTTGATACCGTTGACCAGATAGATCGAGACAGGAACGTGTTCTTTGCGCAGTGCGTTCAGGAATGGGTCTTGTAGCAGTTGCCCTTTATTGCTCATGGAAGCTCCGTGTTTTTCTAAAGTTCGGGAGATTGGGTCGGCGCCGGAAAAGACAAGCGCCCACATCACTGCCTGCAGCGAATGTAATCGATTTTGCCCGGCGCTGGCAAACCACAGCGCAAAAAGTGTGGGCTATTCCGCCTTGGTAAAGGGGTTTTTACCTGAGCGAAACTCAACCCGCAGAGGTGTGCCTGTCAGCTTGAAACAATCGCGGAAGTGCTTCTCGAGATAACGCTTGTAGTTGGCATCGATCGCATCGAGTGAGTTACCGTGCACCACGATCACCGGAGGATTCTGCCCTCCCTGATGCGCATAGCGCAGCTTGGGCCGTGTCGATCCCTTGCGACGTGGCTGCTGATGATCGACAGCCTCCTGCAATGCGCGTGTCAGTTGCGGCGTGGGCATCTTGGCCATCGCAGCAGCATACGCCGCATCGATGGATTTCATCAACGGCAGAATACCGGTGCCTTTCAGCGCCGAAATGAAGTGCATGTTCGCGAACGACAGGAAGGATAGCTTGCGCTCGATCTCGCGCTTGATGTGGTCGCGCTTGTCCTGATCGAGCCCATCCCATTTATTCACGCCGATCACCAGCGCGCGCCCGGCCTCGAGCACGAAGCCGGCAATGTGCGCATCCTGTTCGGAGATATCCTGTTGCGCATCGAGCAGCAGCAGCACCACATTCGCTTCGGAGATCGATTGCAGGGTCTTCACGACCGAAAACTTCTCGATCGCCTCGAAGACCTTGCCCTTGCGCCGGATGCCGGCAGTATCGATCAGCGAGTAATGCCGGCCATTGCGCTCGAAGGGAATCTCGATCGAATCGCGCGTCGTACCAGGCATGTCGAACGCGATGACCCGCTCTTCGCCCAGCAGGGTGTTGACCATGGTCGACTTGCCCACGTTCGGACGGCCAACGATGGCAATGCGAATGCCGCGCACCTTGGCTTCGGCCTCGGCCTCTTCGGCATCGGCGGACAGGACCTGATCGAGCGCCTCCTCGACCAGATCGGGCACGCCGTCGCCATGCGCCGCCGAGATCACGTAGGGATCGCCGAGACCCAACTCGTAAAAGTCGGACGCGACGGTGGTGTACTTCATCCCCTCGGACTTGTTCACCACCAGCATGACCTTGCGGCCGGACTTGCGCAGGAAGTCGGTGATGGTCTTGTCATGCGGCGTCAGCCCCTGACGACCATCGACGATGAAGATCACCACGTCGGCCTCGACCACCGCCTGCTTGGTCTGCTTAGCCATCTCATGCATGATGCCTTCTTTGGCCACGGGCTCGAAACCGCCGGTGTCAATGACGAGGAAAGGACGCTTGCCGACCCGGCCCTCGCCATAGTGACGATCCCGCGTGAGACCCGGGAGGTCGGCCACCAGCGCGTCCCGCGAGCGTGTGAGACGATTGAACAGCGTGGATTTGCCGACGTTAGGTCGACCGACAAGTGCAATGACCGGCTTCATTAAAGACTCTTCAGCACGGGTGGCCATCGCTGACCACCCGGATTGCCAGATGACTGGGGGTTGATACTTTGCGTTAATTCGATGCGATGGCGAGCAGCTTGCCATCGACAGTTTGCACCACCAGGCTTTCACCCACCAGGAGTGGCGCGGCGCGCACGCCGTCACCGACGCGAATGCGGGCCAGCAATGCGCCTTCTTCACGCGACAGGAAATGCAGATAACCTTCACGATCGCCGACCACTACCGCACGACCGAACGACGCCGGCGCCGACAGTCCGCGCCAGGCCAGGCTGTTATTGCGCCACAGGCTGCCGCCCGACTCGCGCGACAGTGCCGTGACATTGCCTCGTTCGTCCGATCCGAACACATAGCGCTGATCGATGCCCGGCCCGACTTCGGCCGAGAATTCTCGCGCCCAGCGCACACTGCCATTTGCGGCATCGATGCAGGCGATACGGCCCTGATACGCGGCCGCGCAGATATCACGGCCCAGTCGTACCGGCATACCGGACACATCGGCAACGCGCTCAAGCTCGGTGGCGCCGCGCGGCTCGCCGACCGCGGCTTCCCAGCGCGGCACGCCCGTGGCAGCCGACAGGGCCAGCAGCCGGCCCGCTGGCAACCCAACGTAGGCAGTGCCGTCATCAATCACGATGCCAGGCGCGGCGCGCAGTACCAGCGCCGGCGCGGTACGCTGCACGAACCAGCGACGCGTACCGTTTTCCACGTCATAAGCGGCAATCTTGTTGTCGATGCTGCGCACGATCACGACACCCGCACCGACCGCCGGTGCGGACAGAATCTCGGTCGATGCCTGCGCAGTCCAACGCTGTTTGCCGGTGGCCGCATCGAACGCCACGACATTGCCGGCGCCGCCGGCAACGACGACGGTCGTGCCATCGGTACCCACGCCAGCCGTGATGCCGTCGGCGACCTTGGCGCGCCACAGCGACTTGCCGCTGACCGCATCCACCGCCGCCAGCTCGCCGTCCGCGCCCGCCGCATACACCTTACCGGCAGCGACCGCCGGCATCAGGAAAAAGTCGCCGGATTTACCGACGCTCGCGGTCCACAGCGTACGCGTCGTCATCGCCGGCGTGAAATTGACCAGCGGCGCAGGCAGGTTGCGCGACTTGCTGCCCGAGAAGGGATTCAGCGATTCGCAGCCAGACAGGGACACCGCGAGCAGTGCAACGAGCAGCGCCGCGACGATGCGCGGCGGCTTGACAGAAGCATGCATCATGCGCCCCCGATCAGCCGGCCTTGACCACCGGACCGCCCAGCGCATCCAGCTTGAGCTGGATCAGCTGGCGTGCCGGGTTCTTGATTTCTGTCTTGTCGAGCGCGGTCTGGTAGGCGGCGCGCGCCTCTTCCAGCTTGCCGGCAGCGAACAGCAAATCGCCGCGGCGATCGGCAACCAGTGCGCCAAACTCTTCCGGGAAATCGGCCGACAGCACTTTCAGGCCTTCATCGTTAGCCTTTTCGTCGAGCAGGATGCCGGCCAGGCGCAGGCGCGCGATCGCACGGAAATCATCGCCCTTGCCGTGCTCGGCAGTCCATTGCAGCTCGGCTTTCGCGGCTTTCATGTCATTGGCGTCGAACGCTGCCTTGGCCGCGAACAGCGTGGCCATCTGCGCGTAGGCGGTGCCGCTGAAACGTTCTTTCATGTCAGCCGACGCGCGAGTGATCCGGGTGAGATCCTTCTGCTCGGCGGCCTTGACGATTTCTTCATACAGCGCCGCCGCCTTGACCGACTGGTTGCGCTGATAGTAGTTCCAGCCCGTCCAGGCCGCGTAGGCTACCAGCACCGCGGCTACCAGCCAGCTCACCAGATTGCCGTATTTGTTCCACCACGCCTTCAGCGTCGCCAACTGTTCTTGTTCTTCGAGATCGTATGCCATGGTCTTGTCGTGTCAGTGATGGGTGTGGATTTGTCCTGCATGCAGATGGCCGTGATCATGCTCATCGTCGCCGGCTACCTGATCGATCAGGTAATCGACCAAGGCGTCGAGCGCTACGGTCTGCTGGTTGTTGCCCATGTCGGCGTCGCGCAGGTGCTTCACGGTGCCCGCGCCGTTGGCGATTTCGTCGTCGCCGAGGATCACGGCAAATGACGCACCGCTGGCGTCCGCGCGTTTCATCTGCGACTTGAAGCTGCCGGGACCGCCGGCCGCTGCGCAATGTAGCACAACATCCAGGCCGGCATCGCGAATCCGCTCGGCAAGAACGAAGGCCTGCATTTGTGCGGCTTCTCCCTGGTGCACCAGATAGACATCGCACTGGCTGCGCGCGAATCCGTCGCCAGAAGCCTTCATCAGCTCCAGCAAACGCTCGACCCCCATCGCAAAACCGACCGCCGGGGTGGGCTTGCCGCCGAAGATCTCGACCAGCGGATCATAGCGTCCGCCGCCGCACACCGTACCTTGCGAGCCCAGCTGGTCGGTGACCCACTCGAACACGGTACGGTTGTAGTAATCCATGCCGCGCACCAGCCGCGGGTTGATCGTGAAGGGCACGCTGTTGTGGCGCAGGAAGCGCTGCACGCCTTCGAAGTGCGCGCGCGACTCTTCGCCGAGGTAGTCGAGCAGCTTCGGCGCGTTGTTGACCAGCTCCTGCATCGCCGGGTTTTTCGTGTCGAGGATACGCAGCGGATTGCTGTGCAGCCGGCGCTTGGCCTCGGCGTCCAGCAGCTCGCCATGCTGTTCGAAATAGGCGATCAGGTCGGCGCGATGGCGATTACGCTCGGCAGCGTCACCGATGGAATTGATCTCGAGCCGGATGTCCGTCAGCCCGAGGTCGTCCCACAGACGCTGGCACAGCATGATCAGCTCGGCATCGATGTCCGGACCGGAAAAACCGATCGCCTCGGCACCGACCTGATGAAACTGCCGGTAGCGGCCGCGTTGCGGACGCTCGTGGCGGAACATCGGGCCCGCGTACCAGAGCCGCTTCGGGCCGTCATAGGTCAGGTTGTGCTCCAGTGCGGCACGCACGACACCGGCGGTGGATTCCGGCCGCAGCGTCAGCAGGTCGCCGTTCATGCTGTCGGTGAACGAGTACATCTCTTTTTCAACGATGTCGGTGACCTCGCCGAGGCCGCGCGCGAACAGCGCCGTCGGCTCGACGATGGGCGTGCGAATCTGCTGGTAACCATAGCTGCGCAGCACCGACTGAACGGTGTTCTCAAACAGCTCCCACAGCGGCGCATCGTCGGGCAGGATGTCATTCATGCCCTTGACGCCGAGGATCTTCTCTTTTTTAGTTTCTGCCATATCGGGTTTTCACATAATCCAGCACGATGGCCTGGAATTCTTCGGCGATACGCTCGCCGCGCAGCGTGACGGTCTTTTGCCCGTCGACGAACACCGGCGCCGCCGGCGACTCGCCGGTGCCGGGCAAACTGATGCCGATGTGCGCATGCTTGGACTCGCCGGGACCGTTGACGATACAGCCCATCACGGCCACATTCATTGCCTCGACACCCGGGTAAGCGGTCTTCCAGACCGGCATCTGCTCGCGCAGATAGGACTGGATGCGGTCCGCCAGTTCCTGGAAGACCGTCGAGGTCGTGCGGCCGCAGCCGGGACAGGCGATCACCATCGGCGTGAATTTGCGCAAGCCCATGGTCTGCAGAATTTCCTGCGCGACGATCACTTCGCGGGTACGGTCGCCACCGGGTTCGGGTGTCAGCGACACGCGTATGGTGTCGCCGATGCCTTCCTGCAGCAGCACGCCGATCGCTGCCGTCGACGCCACAATGCCCTTGCTGCCCATGCCCGCCTCGGTCAGACCGAGGTGCAAGGGATAGTCGCAGCGACGGGCCAGCTCGCGATACACGGCGATCAGATCCTGCACACCCGATACCTTGCACGAGAGGACGATGCGGTCGCCCGGCATGCCAATGGATTCGGCCCGCTGCGCGCTTTCCAGCGCCGATGTGACCAGCGCTTCATACATCACGGCCTGCGCACTCCAGGGCTCAGGGCGGCTAGCGTTTTCATCCATGATGCGCGCCAGCAGCGCCTGGTCGAGACTGCCCCAGTTCACGCCGATGCGCACCGGCTTGTCATACTTGCAGGCGACCTCGATCATCTGCGCGAACTGCGTATCGCGCTTGGCGCCCTGCCCGACGTTGCCGGGATTGATACGGTACTTCGACAGCGCTTCAGCGCAGGCGGGATAAGCGGTCAGCAGCTGGTGGCCGTTGTAATGAAAATCGCCGACCAGCGGAACAGGGACGTCCATCTTGTCGAGTTGCTCGCGAATCGCCGGCACGGCAGCGGCCGCCTCCGGTGTGTTCACCGTGATGCGCACGACCTCGGAACCGGCGCGGGCGAGCTCCTTGACCTGGATCGCGGTACCGATCGCGTCCGCGGTGTCGGTGTTCGTCATCGACTGCACCAGTACCGGCGCACCGCCGCCAACCAGCACGGAATGTGCGCCATGGCGCACCTGTACCTGTCGTGTCAGCCGGCGATTCAGCGGGCCAGAGGGAATGGGCAATCCGGAGCCGTTCATCTGCGTTCCTTACTTCAGGCTGAGTCGGGCGACGTTGTCGCGCGCCGCTGCGGCAAGATTCAATGTCTGTCCGCGCAGGGATGCATCCACGGCGGTGGCGTTGCCGACCACCAGCACCACCGGCTCGTTCACCGGGACGATCTCGGTCGACCCGGCCTTCACCAGGCGCGACAGCAGCTTGCGTCCGCCATTGACGACGATGACCTCGATCCATGCATCCTCGCGTACCGTCAGTTGTAGTGCTCCGGGGACAGCGGCAGCCGCCGCTTGCTGCGGCACCGCCTCGGATGCGGGTCGGGATGCTGCAGGCGCCCCCATGGGTTGCGATGCGTTGGCCGCGGGCTGTACCGCGGACTGCGGCGGTGACTGAAGCGGCGGCTGGATTGACAACGGAGGCTGCGACGGAGACGGTGTTGATGAACCTGACAAGGACGGTTCCGATACCTTTGGCGCTGCCGGCACGGCGGCCGTCGGCTGTCCGCCCACATCACCCGCCTGACCAGCGTCGACTTCGGCCAGCGCTGACGTCGTCTCGGAAGGCGATGCCTGCAGCCAGCCATTGCGATACGCGATGAAAGCTACCGTGCCCACGAACACCAGCACGACCGCCGCAAAACCGGCCAGGCGACGTGCCCCCGCCCGATGCAGCACCGGTGGCGCATAGCGTCGGGCCCGGAAGCCGGAGGCCGGCAGCGGCTGACGTGATGCTAAGGGTTCAAATGCCGGATTCGGCTCGCGTTTCAGAAGTGCAACCAGCGGTTCGGGATCGAGTCCGAGCAGCTTCGCGTAGGAACGCACGAAACCGCGCACGGTCGCTGAGCCCGGCAGGGCGGCAAAATCATTCGCCTCCAGTGCCACGATCTGGCGTGGGGCGAGCCGCACTCGCATCGACACGACATCGATGGACAGATTCAGCTCGCGGCGTCGCGCGGCCAGCAGCTCGCCGGGCAATGGTGCTGGTGCCACGGCTTCGGGTTCTGCCGGTTCGGGGCTGATGCGTTCGGTACCGGCGCCGTTCGGCGTCAGGGATCCCGGCTGTTGTTCGTCACTGCTCATCTGTCTGGCCTCGTTGATAGACGCGCAGCTGCGGCGAGTCCGGAAAACGTCGCTGCCACTGCGAGATCAGGCTTTGTTCTGCGTTCCGGTCGCCAAGCTGGCGCTCGATCCGTACTGCGATTGCATAATCGTCGGCGCTGGCCTTGCCGCTGCCCAGCACTGCCAGCATCGGGGCCCGGGCGGCCGCGTAGTCGCCGCGCTCGACAGCCAGACGCGCCAGCTGCGCCTGTGCCGGCACCAGCGCCGGCTCCAGCGCCAGCGCACGACGGAAATAAGACTCGGCTCGCACCCGGTCGCCCAAGCGCAGGCTGCATTGTCCGGCATTCATCGCTGCATTCGCCGGCGACGCATAGCGACGCTGTGCCAGCGCGTTGTCGAGATAAGCCAGACCCTGCTCGGCACGGCCGCTCTCGCACATCATCCAGCCCAGATTGTTTTGCAATGCGGGGCTGTTGGGCGCGGCTCGCAGAGCACGCCGCATGCTGTCGAGGGCCTGCTCAGGCTCACCCAACTGCCATTGCGCCAGACCGCGCAAGCCAAGCGCATCGGCATTGCGGGGAGCAAGCAGCAGCGCGCTCTCGACTTCCTGAAGGGCGACTTCGTACTTGCCATCGGCATAGTACGCGTTCGCCAGCGCAAGGCGGGCGTCGACCCGGCTCTGCAGGTCGGCCGCCGGGGACGAGCCGCCAGATCCGCCCGCACAACCCGCGAGCAGGACAAGCAACCCGGCAACGCGACGCCATGCGCGCTGCATCATTCGCGGATCTCCACGATGCGGCCGAAGTCGGCGCCGTATTTTTCCTGGTAGGTCGGCATCTTCTGCATGCGCTCCTGCACCCGGGTGCGATCCTGTATGTCGCCGGCCAGCTGGCCGCAGGCGGCATCGATGTCGTCTCCGCGAGTCTTGCGAATGGTGGTGACGATGCCGCCGTCCATCAGGATTTGCGCAAAGGCCTTGATGCGCGGATTGTTCGAGCGCTTCAGCCCTGATTCCGGGAAGGGATTGAACGGGATCAGGTTGAACTTGCACGGCACATCGGCAACCAGCGCCAGCAGCTCGCGCGCATGCGCGTCGGTGTCATTGACGCCGTCGAGCATGCAATATTCGAAAGTGATGAAATCGCGTGGTGCGAAATCGAGGTAACGCCGGCACGCAGCCAGCAGTTCCTTCAGCGGGTACTTGCGGTTCAGTGGCACCAGTTCGTCGCGCAGCTTGTCGTTCGACGCATGCAGCGAGACGGCCAGCGCCACCGGGCAGTCGCCCGACAGCTTGTCTATCATGGGAACGACACCGCTGGTCGACACGGTCACGCGACGGCGCGACAGGCCGTAGGCGTTATCGTCGAGCATCAGCTTCAGTGCTGCGACCGTCGGTTCGTAGTTCAGCAGCGGCTCGCCCATACCCATCATCACGACGTTGGTGATCTGGCGTTCGCCCTTCGGCCCCTGCGGAATGCCTTTGGTTCGACGCAGCAGGTTTTCCGCCATCCACAGCTGGCCGATGATTTCACCGACCGACAGATTACGTGAGAAGCCCTGTTTGCCCGTCGAACAGAAGCGGCAATTCACCGCACAGCCCGCCTGCGTGGAAACGCACAGCGTGCCGCGATTTTCTTCGGGAATGAAAACGGTTTCGACTGCATTACCGTTACCGACGTCGAGCAACCACTTGCGGGTGCCGTCGGACGAGGTATGGTCGCTCAGGATTGCCGGGGCGGCGATGCGGGCATGCAGCTTGAGTTTTTCGCGCAGTGATTTGGCGAGATCCGTCATCGCCTCGAAGTCGCTTTCGCCGAACTGATGTATCCAGCGTTGCAACTGCTTCGCGCGAAAAGGCTTCTCGCCCAAATCACCACACCAGCGGACGAGCGCGGCGGGATCCAGATCCAGCAAATTGGTCAGTGCCGCCATCTCGTGCCTCTGCATGCTATCGCGGGCCAGACCTGCAGCGAACGCCTGTGTTTGCGATCCGCTGCCTGGTCCTGACCAGCGCTCGATATTCCTGTGTCTGCCCGAATTAGCGCGAGTAGACGTTCAGGCTCGGGAAGAAATAGCTGATCTCGACTTTCGCTGTGTCAGCTGCGTCGGAACCGTGCACAGCGTTGGCGTCGATCGAGTCGGCGAAATCGGCGCGGATCGTGCCTTTTTCGGCCTTCTTCGGGTCGGTGGCGCCCATCAGGTCACGGTTCGTCAGGATCGCGTTCTCGCCCTCGAGGACCTGAACCATCACCGGCCCCGAGATCATGAAGTCCACCAGGTCCTTGAAGAAAGGACGCTCGCGGTGAACAGCGTAGAAGCCTTCAGCCTCGGCACGCGACAGTTGAACCATACGGGCAGCGATGATCTTCAGGCCCGCGTTCTCGAAACGCGAATAGATCTGGCCGATCACATTTTTTGCCACGGCGTCCGGTTTAATGATCGACAGGGTGCGCTCGATTGCCATCTGAAAAAACTCCAATAAAATGAAAGGGTTAAGAATTTTGATGCGGATTCTGAATAGCCCGGCATTCTAGCATGAAAGGGCTGCATCAGGGCCTCTCATCGAAGTGGTCGCTAGCGCCACACCCTTGAACGCGTCGGATACACGCTCCGCTTGAATGTCGAGTAAATTATCGGTTTGACAGCCGCCCCTGCGGCTGCACCGAACCACCGAAGGAGGCCACATGAACCAACCCCTGCCCACCCGCTACGGGAGCTACGGCGCCACGTCCGTCGTCGAGCGTAACCGTGTGCTGCGCAACACCTATTGGCTGCTCGCGCTGTCAATGCTGCCGACCATACTCGGCGCCTGGATCGGCGTGCAGATGAATTTTTCGCTGCTGGCCGGAAGCCCGATGATAGGCTTCATCGTCTTCCTTGCCATCGCCTTCGGCTTCTTTTACGGCATCGAAAAAACCAAGCATTCGTCAACCGGCGTGGTGCTGCTGCTGGGCTTCACTTTCTTCATGGGGCTGATGCTGTCGCGGCTGATCGGCCATGTGCTGAATTTTTCAAACGGACCGCAGCTGATCATGACCGCATTCGGCGGCACTGCCGTCGTATTCGCGGCGATGGCATCGATCGCGACGACCAGCAAGCGCGATTTTTCCGGGCTGGGCAGCTGGCTGTTCGCCGGAGTGATCGTCATCCTGCTGGCAGCGGTGGCCAACATCTTCCTGCAGATGCCGGCACTGCAAATCGTGATCTCGATGGTCGCGGTCGCGATTTTCTCCGCTTACATCCTGTTTGACGTGCAGCGCGTGGTGAATGGCGGCGAAACCAACTACATCACGGCAACACTGGCGATCTATCTGGACCTGTACAACGTGTTTGCGAACCTGCTCGCGCTGCTCGGCATCTTCGGCGGCGAACGCGACTAAGCGGATCGCTGCAGCGCACAGCAAAATGCCGACCTGCGGGTCGGCATTTTTATTGGGCCGCCAAGGCGCAACGCCTGCGCCCCTTCCCTGCTTGGGCCCCGTACCTGCTTGGGCCCCGTACCTACTTACGCCCCTTTGCTAATTGCGCCCCTTTGCTACGCAGGCTTTGCCTAGCTCAAAGCTCGCCGCAGGCCGGTGCGTTCCGCTCAAGACTCATCCCCGCTCAAACACGGCGATCGACTCCACATGCGCGGTATGCGGGAACATGTTCACGACGCCGGCTTTCGTCAGACGATAGCTACCGACATTGACCAGCATACCCGCATCGCGCGCCAGCGTCGCCGGATTGCACGACACATAGACGATACGCTCGGGCTGTAATGACGGATCGATTTCCCGTGCCTCCGAAATGGCCTTGCAAACCTCCATCGCGCCTTCACGCGGCGGATCAATCAGCATGCGATCGAAACGAGCGAGCGCACGCAAGTCATCAACACTGAACTCGAACAGGTTGCGGTTGTAGAAGGTGGTCTTCGCGTCCAGACCATTCAGCGCCGCATTCTGCAAGGACCGCTCGGTGAGCGCCGGACTTCCCTCGATACCCACGACTTCAGCGGCCTGCGTCGCCAGCGGCAACGTAAAATTGCCCAGACCGCAAAACAGGTCGGCCACGCGGTCGCCCGGCTGTACGTCGAGCAGACGCAGCGCGCGTGCCACCAGCACCCGGTTGATCTGGTGATTCACTTGCGTGAAATCGGTCGGTTTGAAAGGCATGCGCACGCCAAATTCCGGCAGCAAGTACTGCAACGGGCGTTTCTGCGGATACCAGGGAGCGGCTGTGTCCGGTCCCTTGGTCTGCAACCACCATTCGATCTGCCAATGATCAGCGAATGCCTTGAGTTTGATTTCATCGTCGGCCGTGAGCGCTTCCATGATGCGCAGCACCATCACGATGACCTGCTCCCCGTCAGCCTCGCCGATCGCCAGCTCGACCTGCGGCAGTCGCTCGCGGATCGACAGTGACGCCACCAGCGCACGCATCGGAACCAGCATCGCCGAGACTTTCGGCGGCAGGATTTCGCAGCTGGTCATGTCCGCAATGAAGCTCGACTTGCGCTCATGAAAGCCGATCAACACGCCGCCCTTCTTCTCGACGAAGCGCACTGACATGCGCGCGCGATAGCGATAGCCCCAGTCCGGCCCCTGAATGGGGCGCATCACGGCTTCCGGCCGCACTTTGCCGATGTGCTGCAGATTGTCCTCGAGCACCCGCTGCTTGATGGCGACCTGCGCGGCAGGATTCAGGTGTTGCATCGCACAACCACCGCAGACACCGAAGAACTGACATCGCGGCCGAGTACGCAGCGCGGATTCGCGCAGCAACTCGGTCATGTCCGCCGCTTCCCATTTGGGCTTGCGGCGATAAGACTTGAAGCGTACCCGCTCGCCGGGTAGCGCACCTTCGACGAAGATCACCTTGCCGGGCGTGCCATCCTCATTGGGCAAATGGCCGACGCCGCGCGCTTCCATGTCGAGCGATTCGATGTCGAGAGTGGGGGTAGTAGTCATGGGAAACGGGTCGGGCGCAATGGCAAACCCGCGATTTTACCGCCTGGCGGCGCAGCCGGCCCGGCCTTGCGCACGCAGAATTAACCTGGGCCCGAGCCGGACTCCCCCCACAGCGCGCGGTACTCGTGCCAATGCTTCGCATCCAGTTTCGCCAATGATGAGCGCACCAGACCGATTTCTTCCTGATAGGCGTCGCGCGTCAATTGGCCACGCAGCAGCAGGTAACGGCAATACACGAGGTAGGTGTTGACAACATCGGTTTCGCAATAGTCGCGGATCTCGGCCAGCCGGCCTTCCTGGTACAGCGACCAGACCTGCGAGCCGTCGACCCCCATCTTGCCTGGGAAGCCGCACAGCTTTGCCAGGTCGTCCAAGGGCGCGTTGGCACGGCCGGTATACATCGCGAGATGGTCCATCAGATCCAGGTGACGCGCGTGATAGCGCGACAGATAGTTATTCCATTTGAAATCACGATCGTCGTCGCCCTGCTCCCAGAATCTGCTCGCGGTGATGCCGTGTATCAGTGCGCGATAGTTCAGCACCGGAAGGTCAAAGCCGCCACCGTTCCAGGACACCAGCTGCGGCGTATAGCGATCGATCACCCGGTAGAAGTCCTGCAACAGTTTCGCCTCGCCCGCATCGGCGCTACCCAGCGAACGAACACGAAAACCTTCGTCGTCGCGAAACACGCAGGAAATCGCCGCGACCCGGTGCAAATGATGCTGAAGAAAATCCGAGCCGGTCTTTTCACGGCGCGCCGCAAATGCCTGCGCTGCCACGTCGGCGTCCGGCACCTCGATACCGATACCGTTGAGCGCCCGCAGCCCGGCCACATCGGGAATGGTCTCGATATCGAAGACAAGCACGGGAATCACAACAACGCATCCTTTCCAACGCCGCGTGCCGTCATTGCACGCTTCAGGCGCATCAGTCCTTCCTGCTGGATTTGCCGTACACGCTCACGCGTGATGCCCATTTCCTCGGCAAGCTCTTCCAGGGTGGCCGGCTGGCCGTGGTCGAGACCGTAGCGCCGCGTGATCACCTGCCGCTGTTTGACGGGAATACCGTCAAGCCAGTGCCGCACCAGCCCGATCAGTTCGCGCTGGGCGACATGCGCGTCCGGCCCGTCATCGTCGACGTCAGCGAGGATGTCGAGCAGGCTGGAATTCGGGTCGCCATCCAGCGGCGTATCAAGCGATGCGACGTGATCGGCCAGCGCCAGGATTTGCTGGACTTCCTCGACACTGCGTTCGACCAGATGGGCGATGTCCTCGACACCCGCATCATGCGGACTCGTCATCCGCGACTCCAGGTGATATTTGGCCCGCAACACCTGATTCAACTCGCGTATCCGATGCACCGGCAACCGGATGGCGCGCGACTGATTCATGATCGCGCGCTCGATGCTTTGTCGAATCCACCAGGTCGCATACGTGGAAAAGCGAAAGCCACGCTCAGGTTCGAACTTGGTGATCGCATGCATCAGGCCGAGATTGCCTTCCTCGATGAGATCAAGCAGCACCATGCCGCGATTGACATAGTGCTTCGCAATCGACACGACGAGCCGCAGGTTATGCTCGATCATCACCTGCCGCGCTGAGAATTCGCCCTGCTTGGCGAGGGTCGCATAATGCACTTCCTCTTCCGGGCTCAGCAGCGGGCGAGAACCGATCTGATTCAGATAATGCTGGGTGGTGTCGCTGGCCAGCTCGGACTCCAGCAAGGAACGATATTCATCGACACTGGCCGGAACGGGTATAGCCTCTTCGGCGGCTGCTTCGGCCGACGCATCATCCCTGAACGCAAGCTCTTCCGGCAGCTGGTCTGCTTCAGGAATAGCTCGCGCGTCGGGATGGCGTTTCATTCAGCGACTGGGTAACAAGCTGATCGGATCGACGGGCTTGCCAAGCTGGCGAATCTCAAAATGCAGGCGGACGGACTCGGCGTCGGAGTCGCCCATTTCGGCAACGCGCTGACCTTTGGTGACGGTTTGACCCTCTCTCACGAGGATGGTTTTATTGTGCGCATAGGCAGACACCAGGCCTTCGCTGTGATCAATGATCACGAGGTTGCCGTAACCGCGCATGCCCTTTGCGTACAGGACCGTGCCATCACCGACAGCGACCACCGGTTGGCCCAGCTGGCCGGAGATATCGATCCCCTTAGTCGTCGTATCGAACTTGCGGATCAGCTTGCCTTCGGTCGGCCAGATGAATCGGGCCATGGCCGCTGTATCCGGCTTGCGCGTTGCATCGGCGGCGGCCGGTGCCTCGCCCCGCTGCATGTCATTCCAGTTCTGTTCGGTGTACGCCACCTTGTTACCAAGGGGGCCGCGCTTCAGGCTGCTGGACGGCTTTGGTGCCTCGATGGCCGGCGCTGCAGGCGCCGCTGGTGCCTGGACTGCCGCCGGCTTGCTGCTTTCAATCGGCACGACCGACACCTCGAGACCGGTATCGATCGGCACGCTGGTCGCCCGGGCACCTTCAGGCGGCACCACACGCAGCAACTGGCCAATCTTGATGTCGTTCGGATTGGCCAGGCCGTTCCATTCCGCGATGTCGCGCCAGCCGGCATTGAACTGCTGCGCAATGCGGGTCAGCGTATCGCCCTTTTTCACCGAGTAATAGCCAGGCGGATCAGGTACCACCGGTGCGGGCGGCGCAACTTGTTCATTTTTTTGCGTGTCTACCCGAACGGCTTTCGAGCCGGTTCGGTCGTAAACGGGCGCATTGGATGGCATCTCAGCACAGCCATGCAACAACAGAATGGCGGGGAGCAGCCATGCGATCACGGTCGTTTTTATCTTCATGTTTCTTGAATGTCTCTCGGTTCCGGCCTTCAGCCAAAAGTGCCCGGCCGAAGCGGCACGAAATGGCAGGCCTCGAGCATATCGGCCATCCACTCGTTGCGCTTGGTGCGCACGACCAGTTTCAGCCTCTGCTCCTGGCTGCCGACCGGCGCGACCAGTCGGCCCCCAATGGCCAGCTGGTCGAACAAGGCCTGTGGCACATCAATGCCGGCTGCCGCCAGAATGATGCCATCGAATGGCCCGCATTGGGGAAGTCCCAACATACCATCGCCGTAGTGCAAGCGCAGGTTCGGAATCCGCAGTGGCCGCAAGTTGCTGCGAGCCTGCTCGTGCAGCGGCCGTATACGCTCGATCGAGTAAACCTCGTCAGCCACCTGCGCCAGCACCGCCGCCTGGTAGCCGCACCCCGTACCGATTTCAAGTACGCGCTGCAGCCTGCCTTCGACCCCGCCGCGCAGCACCTCGATCATGCGAGCGACGATATACGGCTGCGATATCGTCTGATGGTAGCCGATCGGTAGCGATGCATCGACATAAGCCTGCGACGCGAGTCCGGATTCCAGGAAATAATGGCGCGGCACGGTCTCCATGGCCGCCAGTACCATGGGATCGCGGACGCCTTGTTGCGCAACGCGCTGCACCATCGCCTTGCGTACCGACTCCGATACTAGCGGCATACTGGCCAGCTTGTCGACGGCGGGCGTCGGGCGCTTCATTTCGGGCGCACGCGCGTGCACCACATAGTCTTTGGGCGGCACAAAATGGTGCGCCGCATTACGCACGGCGGTCTGCCGGCTGTTCAGCGCGTTGGTGGCGTTCGCCTTGTTTCGGCCGGCCAGACCGGTCACGAAATCCAGCGTCAGCGGAAATCGTTTTTTCGGCTGACCTTTGCCTTCGCTCATCCCAGTTCCTGTTTCAGCCGCTCAAGCTGGGCGCGGTGGGTCAGATCGATCTGCAGCGGCGTCACCGACACCCATCCCTGCTCGGTCGCATGGAAATCCGTACCTTCGCTGGCCTCCTTCGCTTTACCGACCGGGCCAATCCAGAAGATCTCGTTACCGTGGGGATCCTTGGTTCGGATCACCGGTTCGGATTCGTGCCGCTTGCCGAGCCGGGTCGGGACAATCCGGTCGAGGGCCGCATAGGGCCGGTTGGGGATATTGACATTCAGCAGGAAGGGTTTATGCAAGCTGTCTAGCCTTCGCAGCACGATGTCTTTCGCCAGTCGGGCGGCCGAATCCAGTTCGGCCCAACCGTGATTGACCTGCGAAAAGGCAATCGCCGGAATACCAAAAAGAAAACCTTCGGTAGCCGCGGCGACCGTGCCGGAATACAGCGTATCGTCGCCCATGTTCTGGCCCTGATTGATGCCGGAGACCACCAGGTCGGGCCGCTGATCCAGCATACCGGTCAGCGCGATATGCACGCAGTCGCTGGGTGTGCCATTGATGGAATAGAAACCATTCGACGCGCGCTGCATTCGCAGGGGTCGGTCGAGTGTCAGGGAGTTCGAAGAACCGGAGCGGTTGCTGTCGGGCGCCACCACAACGATCTCGGCTATGGTCGCAAGTTGCTCCGCCAGTGCATTGATGCCAGGGGCAAGGTAACCATCGTCGTTACTGATCAGGATTTTCATTGCGGCGATTTTACCGCAACGCAGACGCCAAAATTTGACCCTTTGATGACGATCAAGACGGTTCGTTCAGCAGAAAATTCTGCACGGTTGCGAACTCGCGCGTCCGGGAAAACGGCGGCAGACTTTGCCAGATCCGGCGACCGTAAGGCTTGGAGATCAGCCGGGGGTCACAGATCATCAGAACGCCGCGATCAGCCTCATCACGGATCAGGCGGCCGGCGCCCTGCTTTAAGGTGATGATCGCTTCCGGCAACTGGTGGTGCATGAAGCCGTTCAGTCCGCGCTTCTCCATATCGGTAATGCGCGCGGCCAGCACTGGGTCATCGGGTGGCGCAAATGGCAATTTGTCGATGATGACCACCGACAGCGCATCGCCGCGCACATCGACACCTTCCCAGAAGCTCTGGCTGCCGATCAGTACGGCATTACCCGCAGCACGGAACTGGTCGAGCAGCTCGGTACGCCCAAGCTCGCCCTGCACCAGCAACGGCCAAGGCAGCTGGCGCTTCGCAATCTCCTCGCGCAGACGTTCAGCGGCACGACGAACGGCGCGCAAGGTTGTGCACAACAGGAAAGCACGACCGCCGGAGGCCTCGATCACCGGCAATGCCGCATCAATCACCGCATCGGTATAGCCGGCTGAATTCGGTTCAGGCAGCTGGGTGGGTACATACAGCAGTGCCTGCCGGTCATAATCGAACGGGCTGGGCCAGCTGCGCGCAGGCACATCGAACAGCCCCATCTGCGCGCTGTAATGCGTGAAGTCATTCTTGACCGCCAGGGTTGCCGAGGTAAAGATCCATGCGCGCGGCGTGCCTTCACGCTGCTTCGCGAAAATCGGCGCGATCGACAGCGGCGTCTGATGCAATTGCAGCGACTGCGAAAACGCCTCGACCCACAGCACTTTCGCTGCGCGCTCCTGCGCATCGGTCGGTGGCGCCCAGGCCTCCAGTCGCTGCATCAACTCCACCGCGCGCGCGCGGCACTGCTCGATGGTCTCGGCGCGTTCGGCCTGCGAAGCCAGTACGTCGACCATACCGTCCAGCATGGATTTCAGATGTTCGAAAGAGGGGAAAAACGGGCTGCTCTCGGCAATCTGCTGATAGGCAAGCTTGATGCCTTCAACCGGAAACGCCAGGCGCAGATCACGTACCGCCTTCTCGACACCGCCCACCAGCTTGCCCCAGTCAGCGCCGTCACGCGCATGGGAGAGTCCCTCCGCCAGCACATCGCGGCACAGCTCCATCAGCTGCGATGTCGAGACGGTTTCGCCGAAGAACAGTGTCGCGGTCTCGGGCAACTGGTGCGCCTCGTCAAAGATAATGGTGTTCGCGCTTGGCAGTAACTCGGCCACGCCAGTGTCCTTTAATGCAAGGTCAGCGAAGAACAGATGATGATTCACGACGACCACGTCTGCCTGCTGCGCTTCCTTGCGCGCCTTCATCACAAAACAGTCCTGGTAGTACGCGCACTCGGCGCCGGCGCAGTTGTCACGCGTGGACGTGACCAGATTCCACACGCTCGCGCTCTCGGGCACGCGCGACAATTCGGCCTTGTCGCCCGTGCTCGTGGTCTTGATGAAGCGTCCGATCTCGCGCAGATAACCCACGTCTTCACGTGCAGTCAGCCGGCCGTTCTGCTGCGTGCGCTCGAGATGAAAGTGGCAGACATAGTTTGCACGCCCTTTCAGCAGCGCGACCGATACTGGCGCGTTGAGCGCTTTGCGCACGACTGGTATATCGCGCAAAAAGAGTTGGTCCTGCAAATTCTTGGTGCCGGTCGAGACGATCACCTTACCGCCCCACAGCAGCGCTGGCACCAGATACGCGAAAGTCTTGCCGGTGCCCGTGCCGGCCTCGGCGAGCAGCGTTCCGCAGCTTGCGATCGTCTCAGCGACCGCGCGCGCCATGTCCGTCTGCGACTGACGCGGACGAAAGCCGGCAATGCCGGCGGCGAGCGTGCCGTCAGCTGCAAAGAGCGCGTCAATATCGGCGTCATGCACGCCGGCGCTCTCGGAGGTTACGGATACGTCGGACAAAGGCGAACCAAAGCGAATGGAGAAATTATGCGGGGATGTCGGGTACCAGCTGCATCTTCAGCCGGATGATTTCGTCTTTCAGGAACAGCTTGCGTTTTTTCAGTCGCCGCAACAACAAGTCGTCACGATCCTGCGCGCTGTCGAGCCGGCTGATCGCTGCGTCAAGGTCGCGATGCTCGATTTCGAGTTCGATCATGCGCGAGTGCACACGTTCGCGGTCGACGCTCATTGCTTCCCGGATTCCGCCGCAGCGTCGGAAGTGGAGGATCCCGGCCTCGATGGCACTACGGGCTCACCTTCCTGCACGGCGGCCGTCGTGGCGCTTGTATCGGTATTGTCAACCGACTTCGCTTTCGCACGGGTACCAGCGTCAGGATCTTCGACAGCGTCAGTGTTGGTAACGGAAGCATCAACGGCACCGGGCTCCGACTTCGCTGGCTCATCCGCACTCTGCGACTGCTGATCTTGAGATGGCGCCGGGTCCTGCGACTGTTCCTTGTCCTGAGGCTGTTCCTTGTCCTGAGGCTGTTCCTTGTCCTCGGGCTGTGCCTTCTCCTGAGACTGCTGCTGGTCCTGAGACTGCTGCTGGTCCTGATACTGCTGCTGGTCCTGAGACGGTGCCTGGTCCTGAGACGGTGCCGAGTCCTGAGACTGTTCCGGCTGCTGTACTGGCTGCGGCTCGGCATCGGCCGGATCCTGCGGCACCGGCTCGGCGTTCTCGCCATTCTCGGGAAGCCCGTCAGTCACACGCTCGATGTGTATGCGTCGTGAAGTCTCGCGACCTTCGGCGGTACCCTGCCCGTTGCGGTTACGCGCCGCACCGGAGAATGGAATCGCTTTGCCACCCTGCTCTTCAGCACGACGTTCGCGCTCGGCCACCACGCGGTCACGCTCGGCTGCGCGCTCGCGCCGCAGAAAGGCCTTGGCTTCGACTTCGATGCGGTTCACTGCCTTGCTTGACTTGCGTTCGCGACTACGAAGGTCGGACAGACAGGACGCCACGAAAAAGCGTTCCAGGCATTCGGCCTTTGCCCGCATGAAGCGGCGACTCAAGGCATCCCGCACGGGTGGCAAGCGTGTGATCGCTTCCTCCGCGCGCTCGACCGAGTCGATCGACAGCGGCGGAAAATCGGCCAGCAGCGCCTGCTCCGCATCGGGTTCGGCAATCTGGGCGAACGCTTGCGACTGCGCACCCAACCAACAGACTGCGGCAAGCGCCAGCAAAAGTAGACGTTGTATTTTCATTGATGGTCTGGTTCAGGCAATCGCCGCCACGGTCTGGCGGCGCTCACTCTCCTTGTACTCGCGCGACTGCATCTCGATGATCCGCGACACCGTGCGATGGAACTCGTTCGCCAGTGTGCCTTCGGTATACAACTGCTCAGGCGAAACTGCGGCCGACATCAGCAATTTCACACGATGGTCATACAGCACGTCGATGAGCCAGGTGAAGCGGCGTGCCTCGGACGCCATCTCGGCAGACATCTTCGGCACGTTCGACAAGATCACTGTATGGAAACGGCTGGCAATCTCGAGGTAATCATTCTGCGAGCGCGGGCTGCCGCACAAGCTTGCGAAGTCAAACCAGACGACTCCGCCCGCACGTCGGACGCAACGAATATCACGCGATTCTATCCTGATCCGCGGGTCTTCCTCGGTCATTTCGGCGATGTCGATGAATGCGCGCAGCAGCGCGCGATCCGATTCCGGCCCCAGCGGTGCGTGATACGCAGCCACCTGCTCCATGATCCGCTTACGGTAATCGTTGCCTGCATCCACATTCAATACGTCAAGCTTATCCTTCAGCAGCGCAATCGCGGGCAGCATGCGATCGCGGTGCAGACCATCCGGATATAACTGGTCAGGCGCGTAGTTGGACGTCATCACGAAGGACACGCCGTTCTCGAACAGGGCCTTCAGCAGGTTGTAGAGAATCATTGCGTCCGCGATGTCGGATACATGGAACTCGTCGAAACAGATCAGCCGGTAACGTCGCGCAATCTTCTTCGCGACGATCAGTAACGGGTCTTCGACATCCTTCTGCTCATCAAGCGCGCGATGGACACCGCGCATGAATTCGTGGAAATGCAGCCGGGTCTTGCGCGTGACCGGAACGACCGCATAGTAGCTGTCCATCAGGAAGGATTTGCCGCGACCGACGCCGCCCCACAAATAGACGCCCCGGGGGATGTCGGGACGGCGGATCAGCCGCGTAATGCGGGTCGAGCGTTTTGCGCGATACGCGATCCATTCGTCATGACACTGCTGCAGACGCTCAACGGCAGCCAGCTGGGCCGGATCGGACTGATAGCCGCGCTCCTTGAGCGCATGATGGTAGTACTCGGTGACGTTCATCGAGGGGAATTCATCGCGGGGATGTCAGCGGGAAGTATCCAGGAAGGTCATGTCAACCACGACCTGCGCCGGATAACGGGTACGTGTCGAACCGAAGGGTATGCCCATGCCGAGCGACACGCCGATGCCGCTGGTACGGCCAAAGCCGCCGCCCACGCCGACACCCACACGCGTGCCATCGATCGCTCCGGTACGACCCGGCGCGCGAATGATCACTTCGGAAGTGCGATAGCCATCGCGGTTACACACCACCCACAAGTCACCGCGGGGTTCGCCGACATTGACGGCGGCCGGCGTCTGTAACGTCCAGCTGCCAGCATCGGTCTGCACCGTGCATTCGGCCCCCGCCAGTGCTTGACCACGCGTCGTGGTGAGAATGTCGATCAGGCCTTCGGGACGCTGCGGGCCACTCGCACAGGCGGACAGCAGCAAACTGCAGGAAACAAGGGCGGTCCATCGCATGTCAGTCCTCCTGTGATGACCGCCCCCGCGCATCCTGTGGCGCGAACCGTCAGAAGTTCAGCGCGCGCTTGTCGACGGCCAGGGCGGCCTCCTTGGTCGCCTCCGACAGCGTCGGGTGCGCATGGCAGATACGGGCGATGTCTTCGGCAGACGCACGGAACTCCATCGCCACGACCGCCTCGGAGATCAGCTCGGACGCCATCGGGCCGATGATGTGCACGCCGAGAATCTCATCGGTCTTCGCATCCGCAAGAAACTTCACGAAACCCGAGGTATCGCCGAGCGCGCGCGCGCGGCCATTCGCGAGAAACGGGAAGCTGCCTGCCTTGTATGCCACACCGTCGGCCTTCAGTTGCTGCTCGGTGCGGCCCACCCACGCGATTTCCGGTGTCGTGTAAATCACCCAGGGAATGGTATTGAAGTTCACATGTCCGTGCTGGCCGGCGATGCGCTCGGCGACGGCGACACCCTCTTCCTCGGACTTGTGGGCAAGCATCGGGCCACGCACGACGTCGCCGACCGCCCAGACATTCGGCAGGTTGGAACGGCAATCGTCATCGACTGCGATGAAACCCCGTTCGTCGAGCTTCAGGCCGACCGCTTCCGGCGCCAGGCCTTGAGTGTTTGGCACGCGGCCGATCGACACGATCAGCTTGTCCACCACCAGCTTGTGCGCCTGGCCCTGCGCATCGGTGTATTCAATGGCGACGTCCTTGCTGCCCTTCTTGATCTCGCCGATCTTCACGCCCATCTCGATCGCCAGGCCCTGCTTGACGAACAGCTTGTGCGCTTCCTTCGACACCTGCTCATCGGCGGCTGCAAGGAAATTCGGCAGCGCCTCGAGGATGGTGACTTCAGCGCCGAGACGGCGCCAGACACTGCCCATCTCCAGACCAATGACACCGGCGCCAATCACACCCAGCTTCTTCGGTACTGCGTCGATCGCCAGCGCGCCGCTGTTGGACAGCACCAGTTTCTCGTCGAACGGCGCATTCGGCAGCGCGCGCGGATTCGAACCGGTCGCGACGATGATGTGCTTGCCCTTTACCGACTCATTGGCCGGCTCGGACACGGCGATCTCATAGCCGTCGGCATCTGCCTTCACGAACGAACCGCGGCCATGCAGGAAAGTGACCTTGTTTTTCTTGAACAGGTACTGGATACCGTCATTGTTCTGCTTCACCACGCCGTTCTTGCGCGCCAGCATTTGCGCGAGGTTCAGCTTCACGCCCTTCACCTCGACGCCATGCTCGGCGAGGCCGTGCTGTACATGCTCGAAATGCTCGGCTGACTGCAGCATCGCCTTGGATGGAATGCAGCCGACGTTGGTGCAGGTGCCGCCCAGTGCCGGACCGCCCTTGTCGCTCTTCCAGTCGTCGATACAGGCGACCGACATGCCGAGCTGCGCCGCGCGGATCGCCGCCACATAGCCGCCAGGACCGCCGCCGATCACAACGACGTCAAATTGCTTCGCCATGTCCACTCCTTACAGGTCGAGCAACAGGCGCGCCGGATCTTCCAGCGCTTCCTTCATCGCGACCAGGCCGAGCACGGCTTCACGGCCGTCGATGATGCGATGGTCGTACGACATCGCAAGGTAGTTGATCGGACGAATCACGATCTGCCCATTCTCGACCACCGCGCGCTCCTTGGTCGCATGCACGCCGAGGATCGCCGATTGCGGCGGGTTGATGATTGGGGTCGACAGCATCGAGCCGAACACGCCGCCGTTGGAGATCGAGAAGGTGCCGCCGGTCAGCTCATCGAGCGTCAGCTTGCCGTCCTTGGCCTTCTGGCCAAACTCGCCAATCTTCTTTTCAATTTCGGCGATCGACATCTGGTCGACGTTGCGCAGGATAGGCACCACCAGGCCACGCGGCGAACCGACCGCAATGCCGATGTCGAAGTAGCCGTGGTAAACCACGTCATTGCCGTCGATCGAAGCGTTCAGCACCGGATATTTCTTCAGCGCGGCCACGGCAGCTTTCACGAAGAAGGACATGAAGCCCAGCTTCACGCCGTGCTCTTTCTCGAATTTGTCCTTGTACTTGTTGCGCAGGTCCATGACCGGCTGCATGTTGACTTCGTTGAAGGTCGTCAGGATCGCATTGGTCGCCTGCGACTCCAGCAGACGCTCGGCAATACGCGCGCGCAGGCGGCTCATCGGCACACGCTGCTCAGGACGGTCGCCCAGATCCATACCGACCGGCGCCGGAACAGCCGGCAGTGCCGCGCGTGGTGCGGCCGCCGGGGCGGCCGGCGCTTTCGCTGCCGGCTGCGCCAGCGCATTGATCACATCGCCCTTGGTCACGCGTCCGTCACGGCCCGTGCCTGGCACTGCATCCACCGACATTTTGTTCTCGGCGAGCATCTTCGCAGCGGCCGGCATGGCGATCGCACCGCCAGTGGCAGCGGGAGCAGCAGCAACCGGAGCCGCCGCAGGAGCGGCTGCGGGCGCCGGGGCAGCCGCGCCGGCCGATGCCGTTGCCTCGGTATCGATGCGTGCGATGATTTCGCCAGCAACGACGGTGCTGCCGTCCGCTTTCAGGATCTCGACGATCACGCCCTGCGCAGGCGCGGGCAGCTCGAGCACGACCTTGTCGGTCTCGATATCGATCAGGTTTTCGTCGCGGGCAACGGCCTCGCCGACTTTTTTATGCCATTGCAGCAGGGTCGCCTCGGCGACGGATTCCGACAGTTGCGGTACCGGGACTTCAAGGATTGCCATCACATTCTCCGTTTCGGGTTTGTCGCGCAGAGCGCCGGCATCCGGCGCAATGCGGGGTCATTATTTGGTCAGCACGAAGCCTTTGAGCTTCGAAAATGCGGTATCGATCAGCGCCTTCTGCTGCGCATAATGCTTGTCGTAGTAACCGACAGCAGGCGATGCGGAAGCGGGACGGCCGGCGTAAGCCAGCTTCTGGCCGTCTGCCATGTTCTCGAAAATATTGTGCTGGATCTGGAACCACGCGCCCTGATTCTGCGGCTCGTCCTGCACCCAGACCACTTCGGCGAGGTTCGGGAAAGATTTCAGCTCCGATGCGAACGCCTTGTGCGGGAACGGATACAGCTGCTCGACGCGAATGATCGCGATATCAGTCGCATCACGCTCCTTGCGCGCATTGACGAGGTCGTAATACACCTTGCCCGAGCAGGCCAGTACCCGCTTGACCTTCTTCGGATCAATCTTGGCGTCGACTTCGCCAATCACGGTCTGGAACGAACCCTTGACCAGCTCCGACAGCGGCGAACCCGCGTCCTTGTTACGCAGCAGCGACTTGGGCGTGAAGATCACCAGCGGCTTGCGGAACAGACGGATCATCTGCCGGCGCAGCAGATGGAAAATCTGCGCACCCGTAGTCGGCTGCACCACTTGCATATTGTTGTCCGCACACAGCTGCAGGAAACGCTCGACACGTGCCGATGAATGCTCCGGCCCCTGACCTTCATAGCCGTGCGGTAGCATCATGACCAGGCCGGATGCGCGGCCCCATTTCACTTCGCCGGAACTGATGAACTGGTCGATCACGACCTGCGCGCCGTTGGCGAAATCACCGAACTGCGCCTCCCAGATGGTCAGCGTGTTGGGTTCGGCGGTCGAGTAGCCGTATTCGAAACCAAGCACCGCCTCTTCGGACAGCACCGAGTCGATCACGGTGAACGGTGCCTGCTGCTCCGACACATGCTGCAGAGGAACGTAGATACCTGCATCCCACTTTTCGCGATTCTGGTCATGCAGCACCGCGTGACGGTGGGTGAACGTGCCACGACCGGCATCCTGACCGGTAATGCGGATCGCATAACCAGACGACACCAGCGTCGCAAACGCCAGATGCTCGCCCATGCCCCAGTCGACGTTCAGCTCGCCGCGGCCCATCGCAGCGCGGTCCGTCAGCACTTTCTCGACCAGCGGGTGCGGCTTGAAGTTTTCGGGAACGGTGGTGATCCGCTCGGACAGGCGCTTCAGCTCGGCGGCCGGCACCGAGGTATCCGCCGCGTCGGTCCACTTGCGGTTCAGGAACGGCATCCAGTCGACCGCGTACTTGTTCTTGTAGTTCGAGATCACCGGATCGACCGTACCACGGCCTTCGTCCATCGCCTGCCGGTAATCCTTGACCAGCTGGTCGCCGGCATCCGACTCGATGGTGCCTTGCGTCGCCAGCTTTTCCGCGTACAGCTTGCGGGTGCCCGGATGCTGGCCGATCTTCTTGTACATCAGCGGCTGCGTGAGCGCCGGCGTGTCTTGCTCGTTGTGGCCCAGCTTACGGAAGCAGATGATGTCGACCACAACGTCCTTCTGGAACTGCATGCGGAAATCAAGCGCAATCTGGGTTGCGTGAATCACCGCCTCAGGATCGTCGCCGTTGACGTGCAATACCGGCGCCTCGATCATCTTGACCACGTCCGAGCAGTACAGCGTCGAACGCGTGTCGCGCGGATCGGAGGTGGTGAAGCCGATCTGGTTGTTGATCACGATGTGCACGGTGCCGCCCGTGCCGTAGCCGCGGGTCTGCGCCAGGTTCAGCGTCTCCATCACGACGCCCTGGCCGGCGAATGCGGCGTCGCCGTGAACCAGCACCGGCAGCACCTGACGGCCTTCCTTGTCGCCGCGGCGGTCCATACGCGCCTTGACCGAGCCTTCGACCACCGGGTTGACGATCTCGAGGTGCGACGGGTTAAAGGCCAGCGACAGATGAACCGGGCCGCCCGTGGTCGAAATATCGGACGAGAAGCCCTGGTGATATTTCACATCGCCAGCCGGCAGGTCGTCCGCATGCTTGCCCTCGAACTCGGCAAACAGGTCGGACGGCATCTTGCCGAGGATGTTCACCAGCACGTTCAGACGACCACGGTGCGCCATGCCGATCACGATTTCCTGCACGCCCTGAGCGCCGGCGCGCTGGATCACTTCGTCCAGCGAGGCGATGAAGCTTTCTCCGCCTTCCAGCGAGAAGCGCTTCTGGCCGACGTACTTGGTGTGTAGATAGCGCTCCAGCCCTTCGGCTGCCGTCAGGCGCTCGAGGATGTGCTTTTTCTGCTCGCGCGTGAAATTGGCGGTCGAGCGCGTCGACTCGAGGCGTTCCTGCATCCAGCGCTTCTGCGCCGGATCGGTCATGTACTGGAATTCGGCACCGATCGAACGGCAGTAGGTGTCACGCAGGGCCTGCAGCAGGTCACGCAGCGTGGCCGTATCCGGGCCGAAATAGGTATTGCTGATGTTGAACACGGTGTCGAGATCGGCATCGGTGAAGCCGTAAAACGACGGTTCGAGTTCGGGAATGTTCGGGCGCTCCTGGCGCTGCAGCGGATCGAGGTTGGCCCACTGGGTGCCAAGGAAGCGGTAGGCAGCGATGAGCTGGGTGACGGCCACGCGCTTGCGACCCATCTCGGCGTCAGCTGACGCGGTGACGGTGCGGATCGGGCCATGCTTCGCACGCTCGGCGAAGGAGGCGACCACGCTGGCATGCGGGACGTCAGGCCGGTCTGAGCCATCGACGGCAGGCACATGCTGCATCGCGTCGAAGTAAGCTCGCCAGTTATCCGGGACGGAACCGGGGTTCAGTAGATAGGCCTCGTACAATTCTTCCACGTACGGGGCGTTGCCTCCAAACAGATAAGAGTTGGAGAAAAATTGCTGCATCATCGCTGCTCACCTTTCTTCGCGTTTCGCGAAGCAAATAGCGGGTTCATCAACCTTCCGCGACACGGCCTCACCGGTTAGCGGATTGCAAATCATTTGCGGGAAGGGCTTGACTCAGGCGTGCGCACGCTTCTGCGCACGAACGAAGCTGAAGTGTAACACCAGACCTGACCCGAATAATGGTTTTATTGCTTGCTTTTTCAGCAGCTGTCACAACCTCCCGGCGCGTGCCAATCGGTGCTTCGCGACGGCCGAAAAAAAGCGGGCCGAAGCCCGCTTCCGGTGAACCCTGTCGACGGATCAACGCTTGTCGATCGGCAGCACGTCGCGCTGCGGCGAGCCGACAAACAGCTGACGCGGGCGGCCGATCTTCTGCTCGGGATCCGAGATCATCTCGTTCCACTGCGCGATCCAGCCGACGGTACGCGCCATCGCGAAAATGCCGGTGAACAGCGACACCGGGATGCCCAGCGCCGATTGCACGATACCCGAGTAGAAGTCGACGTTCGGGTACAGCTTGCGCTGCACGAAGTAGTCGTCTTCCAGCGCGATCTTTTCCAGCGCCATCGCCAGCTTGAACAGCGGGTCGTTCTCGAGTCCGAGCTCGGCCAGCACCTCGTGGCAGGTCTCGCGCATCAGCTTGGCACGCGGGTCGTAGTTTTTGTACACCCGGTGACCAAAGCCCATCAGCTTGACGTTCGAATTCTTGTCCTTCACCTGCTTGACGAATTCGCCGATCTTTTCGACGCCGCCGGCCTTCTGGATGTCCTGCAGCATGGTCAGCGCCGCTTCGTTCGCGCCGCCGTGTGCCGGGCCCCACAGGCAGGCGATGCCGGCAGCAATACAGGCAAACGGGTTGGCGCCCGACGAACCCGCCAGACGAACGGTCGAGGTCGAGGCGTTCTGCTCATGGTCCGCGTGCAGGATCAGGATGCGGTCAAGTGCGCGCACCAGCACGTCGTTGATCTTGTAGTCCTCGGCCGGCGTGGCAAACATCATGCGCATGAAGTTCGCGCTGTACGACAGGTCGTTGCGCGGATAGATGAACGGCTGGCCGACCGAGTACTTGTAGGCCATCGCCACCAGCGTCGGCATCTTCGCGATCAGGCGGATCGCCGACACTTCGCGATGGTGCGGATCATTGATGTCGAGCGAGTCATGATAGAACGACGCCAGGGCGCCGACGGTACCAACCAGCACCGACATCGGATGCGCATCGCGGCGGAAACCACGGAAGAAGAACTGCATCTGCTCGTGCACCATCGTGTGACGGGTCACGGTGTCGGTGAATTTCTGTCGCTGTGCCGCATTCGGCAGCTCGCCGTTCAGCAGCAGGTAGCAGGTTTCCATGAAGTCGGCCTTCACGGCCAGCTGTTCGATCGGATAGCCGCGGTATTGCAGTTCACCCTTGTCGCCGTCGATGTAGGTGATCGACGAATT
>JACCDQ011995596.1_pt1 | contig 35181 bp, 52 predicted proteins | sample 7446031 | NCBI WGS metagenome assembly JACCDQ01 (sample SAMN15323442, study PRJNA562643) | freshwater metagenome | isolation source: river surface water | place: USA:Blue River Watershed | collected 2017-08-17 | reverse complement strand
TTGTAACTTTTCAGCGACCGGATCACCGACACCAGTGGCATCGATACAGATCGGGGCCCTGGGCAGTGCCATAATCTTGGCGGATGTCGTATTCCAGTCCGCCTGGAAACGATCGAAATAACATACATTCCCTGCCATATCCAGGCCGATAATTGCAGTCCAGTCCGAATACTTAGCCAGGTCAATTCCGTAGCATTTAACGGGGTTTAAAGTCATAGGAGAAACACACCTTGCGATCGACTGGGATCCAAATGGATTCGCTGAGTTCTCTGAAAAAATTCCCAGGTATTCCTGATTGAAAACCACCTCAGGTAGTTCTCGCTTTGCAGAGTCGATCTCCGCATTGTCGATATAAGGATTGTCATAAGAGGTGAAATGAAAATATTCCCACTCTGGATCATTGGCACACTTCATCGATAGTGCCTTGAAATAGTTATTTCCCCTTGGTGTGCTGATAAACACCGCCCTACCTTTACGATCGGTCAGTGTTGGTCTGATCGCCTCGGTCCATCCCTTTTCCAGATCGTTGATGAAGGCGGTTTCATCGATGATCACCCAATCAAATGATGATCCCCTCAGGTTGTCCAGTCGTTCACCCGTGAAAAATCTGATCGTGCCTCCGCTTACAAACTTAAATTCCAGGTCCGACTTGTTCTTTTCGCTGATCTGATCTGGGATCCGCATGGACATCACACGGAAAAATAGCTTTGAAAGTAGAAATGTGGGAGTGATATAAGCCACTTGTTTCCCGTTGATAGCCGACAAAATGGCGATGGTTTGAGAGATCACTGACTTCCCAAACCTTCGCCCTGCATTTACCACAATAAACCGCTTGTCAGACTTGATGATCTCTGACTGCTTATCGTGTGGCTTTGGTAATTTTACGACTATTTTCCCCATTATTTTGGTTCGATCCCGTTTTCGTAGGTTATTACGATTTCATGTTTCTCTTCATTCTTGGCCCGGTCAGTCCATCCAAGTAGATTTTTGGCATAAAAAATACCCTTTCCTTCATTCGCTACGATGTCACCTGCCAGGGCTCTGAACATCTCATCGATGTCAGACACCACCTGGTGCATAGGATGACTCGAATTTCCCAGGACATTGTAGTAGTTCCTGCGTTTATAGAAATCTACCCCCTGCCTTGGTAGCCAGATCATCAAAAAATAATTGATTGTAGGCAGATGCCTCTCCTTGATCAACTTGATCCCCTGGGCAGTCGGGATCTCCTTAGATGAGTTGAGGCAGTGATCCACATATTTCTCCGCCCATTCAAGGATCGCCTCTGGCTCGTTAAATTTTATTGGTTGTCCGATCTTACTCATAATAGTCCATTAAAATAGGTGCATTCTCAACATAAGGGATCGATCTCCTGACATTGTACTCAAAATGATCGATCGCATCATCCTCATCCATTCCATCCCTGACCAGGCAGTCGATACAATATGGCACCGAATAGATCAGTCGCATTCCGCCCTGATCAAATCCGATGACCGCATCATCAAACCCATCCAGGATTACAAAGGTTTCATCCTCGAAATTTTCCAGGATCTTTTTTAGTTGGCTCATTTTCTTTATTCGTTTAGTAGTCCTTTATAGATAGCTGATCGGTCCTCATTTAGCTTGAAAATATCAAAATGTTTGCGGACATATTCTCCGTTTGACTGGCCGAAATCATCTCGCATCTGCTTACTGAATGCCATTCGCTTCATATCCCTCTCCCAGTCATCGACTCTGAAAATAGTCGGGATGTCCAGGTATGGATCCCGATCACATGTCATGATTGGAATATTTTTCGCACCGGCTTCCAGGGCTTTGAGATTTGACTTCATCGAATTGAATTTATTCAATAATAACGGGGCCACCAGGACATCCGCCACATTATAAAAATTCATGTACAAATCGGTCGGTAATGACTCAAATATCGCATGATCCAATTTCCCCCCTGCGGTGAAATGACTGGCCATCTGATCCCACTGGAATGAGTTCGCCTTGTTATACCCACAAAGGATCATCTTTGCCGACTCACTGAATGATTTCGACTTTGATAGTTCACGCATTGGATTTTTGATCATGGCCAGGTCTGGCAGATGAGTCACTGATCCAGTATGCACAAAATTTACTTTGTCATGATCATGGCGGAGGCTCACAAATTGATCCTTGTCAAATGGTAGTCCGTTTGGAAGGATCTCGCATTTTTTATTGATTTTGATAATCTCAGCCCATAGTCGTGAATTTGTAGTCGTAACCAGATCCGCAGTCTTAATGTTGTATTTGATCAGCGAAGGGATCGAGTTCTTGATGTAGATCGGCCTCATTATGTGCTGAGCATTTAAGTCCCAGTGATCATCGATGTCCACCACCAACTTGAAACCAAACTTAGCTTTGAGTGATTGGATTTCGTGCCAATGGATACCTTCAAAATATCGATTAACGATCACGATGTTTATCTGTTTCTCCTTGATGATTTCCTCGGTGATCGTGTCTGTGATCATGAGGTATTCTTTTTCCATCAATGACAAAGGAAGGGCCAGTCTGTGGTAGGTGACACCTGAGTGTCTATTTCCGACTGCGAGGATTCTTAGTTTTTGCATTTGTTTTACGGGTTTCTATTGTTTCTTTGAATTTCTTATTTAACTCTTGGAGCATTCTGAAAACACACCTGGAGCAATTTGAGTTCATGCGGAATGAAGGCGAGATCGTTCGATGGTAGATCCGTTGGTATTCATCCAGGAGATCGTAGTTTATGTGCCTGCAAAATCCCAGATCGACTGCCTCAAAGTTTACGATGTGATCATGGCAGAATTTAAAATCTTGCTCGTTCATATTTTTCGTTTAAGCCGTTGAACTACTGACACCAGGATCCCGGATCCGAATGCCACCAGAGTGATCTGCGAGTAAACATCAGGCAGAAAATACAAACCGATCGCCACCCAGACCGACAAACATGGCTCGCAGGTGAAGGGCTTGAAATTAAGTCTTAGCATTTCAGGAAAAAAATTCTCGGACCAGTAGATTGTGAAAAAGATACTCGCTAAAATTGTTATGATCATTTTATTTTTTCTTTAATTTTTCTAATTGTCCGTACGATCGACATGTATGGGATCATTGTTTGCCTCTCGACTTCTTTGTAATTATATCCCAAGTCGATGTATGTGTCCAGGAGTTTCGACTCGTACCAGGTCAGTCTGGATCGTTTCTCATCTACCTGGTCGAATGCCTCTTCCCGTTGGATCACCAGGTCCATCTGGTCCAGTTCTGTCAAATAGTCTGGATGGACTGAGTCTGGTCCTGCGATGATTCCAGTTTCGACATACGACACATTGAACGCATGAGATCTGAAATTCTTAAAAAAGGGCTGATTCGCTTTTGTCGAGTTGATCATGTTCATCATGGCCCTGATCAGATAGAATCGCAGTGCGTTGTTTTCGTGTAGTAGCCAGAATTTTTCATCTGGCAATTGGCATAAGGAAATAAACATCTCCTGCCTCAGGTCATCCTGGATCTCGACTGGTCGCATTTTCTTGATCGCCTTGGCGACCTCCTTGCAGTGATACAGAGATTCGATGATCTGATTCCTATCCATTCTTGATCTCCCGTTCAATGTACCAGATCGCCTTTCGTAGATCCTCGGCTTTATTCCATTTCTTGCCTGATCTCAGGATGTACTTGATCGCATTCCCCAGGTTGAAATTTAGATCGAAGGACTCGATCACATCGATCGACTCGATCCCGTTCTTTGACATGTAGTGGCTTGGCTTGTTTACTGGATCATGATCGACCTCCTGCGATGTAAATTTTTCGCATAGTTGATGTATTGGATCAGTTGATGGTTCGACCTGATCATCCCAGACCGCCTCCGCCTTTACTGGCAGATCATCCAGGTCGATCGAATGATCATCTAAAATCTTTGTTGAGTTCATGGTGTTAATAGTTTGATTATCACAAAGTTTACAAATAAAAACCGATTAATCCAAATCTACACCATAGGATTTCAGTAGAATCTCAAACTGAGTCTTAAAGGTTTCCCGTTTCACCGGATCCAGTCGTTCGATCTTGAATGCCATTTGATAAAATTCGAGCATAGCGATCGAGGCATCCGCATAGGCCCCGGCCAACATCATCCCATCCTCGGACCAGTCTTGACTTGGACACATCATTTTGATCGTGCCCCTCAGTGCGGTCATGAGGTCCTTGGTCCGGTTCTTGATGATCTGTTTGTTCATCGGGCTCCCCTCCCATTCATCCTCTGTCAATGTGTACAGAGTTTGAACCATGGTCATGTAAGTGAGCATTTTATCAATATCTTTTTGAGTTACTTTCATTGGGTTATTTTTCTAATTGATCTTTAAATTCTTTGATCCTCTTGAATGCCATTCTGCGATCGCCTGGTGATCCGTGGAGGATCCTCTCCCTGGATGTTTCCAGGAAGAGTTTCTGGTCCACAATTGTTTCGCCTGGTCTATGCTTGAAACCAGGATCTAACTCGATCCCAGAATCCAATCGGTTTTGGATCCAGGAAATCGCTTTCAAATGATTTTCTGATATTTTCATCGTACCAGGTTGAATGGATTGACTGCTCTGGCTCCCAGGTTGTGACATCTTTGTAAATCTTTTTAGCTTGTTCTAATTCTTGATTACTCATTTCTCCATTCAACATCTTGCAGTCAAATCGATCAAACTCTCCACCGAAAACTACCAGGACATAATAGTCCTTTTCAAATTTGCGATCAATAGATAATTTAAGATCATTACATAGTTTCTCATCATCGATCATCGGAAACTTAAATACTAAAACCGGTTTCACTCCCGAAACCTGGTTCACACTTTGTTTTTTGTTCATATCTTATCGTTTTTGTAATCTGTTAAAATCTCGATCATGTCATCCAGGGACCTGACAAGGATATACGCATAATTCCAGAGAGTACATTTCGCCTGGAATTGTTTCTGGCTCTCCGACTGCTTACCGGTTGCGGTCTTTACCTCGACAAATAACCCGTTGCGGTTTGAGTTTGGGATCATGATAAACAGATCCGCCACTCCTGCCTGGACACCCTCGGCCTTCAATTTCCTTGCGACACCTGGATGTCTTTGGCCCCCGTTGGGGATCGCAAAAAATGGATAGTTCATGTAGCCCAGGTATTGAGTGATCGCCACCTGGATCATGTGCTCTTCTTGTAATCTCATAGTGGCCTACATTTTGTCGTTTTTGACCGCATACTGGATACCAAATGAAACCGCAGTCATAACAACTTGCATAAATCGAACATGCGAGTCCCAGTGAAATGGATCAAAATCCGCATTGAAATAGGAAACACTTAGATACGAAATCGCAATCGTGCTCAATATCTCCCAGAAACTTAGTTTTTTAGTGCTTTTCATCGTTTTGTTTTTAATTCCTTATCTGACAATGTGATTAATCTCTCGGTCCCCTTGGCCACATTCCGGATGTATCTTGCCCGATCAGCCGGAGTCATCGAATAGAATCCAAGTTTGGTCTTGTACACTCTGGATCTGCGACCGCAGTGATCGCAGGACCAGTGAACAAAATCGACCTTGAAGGCCCGAAACATTTCATCGACATTCTCTTTTTTATTTTCCACATCACACCAATAGCAAACGAGGTTGTGATGATCTTTAATTTTGCCCATGTTATAACTTGTTTATTACGATTGCGGTCCGATCGACTGGAAACATTCCCATGATCTTTCCCTGCGAATCTTTTTCGGAATAGAAATAGTATGTCGATCCAATTGTCCCGATCGACTGGGCATTCAGTCCAATGGTTTTACCATCGAAATAAATCGTTACCCATGGTAGTTCCTGAGGTATTGGTATGTGCTTCATAGGTTGCTCTTAAATCTCTTGTTTAAAATACCCAAATGATCCACCCAGGTACAATCTACCACCTCGCTGAAATCATCGCCACCATCGAAAGAAATGGTGCCAATTTTTTGATATTGCACCCGATCCGAAACATTACTCTTTTTGATTAGTGGGCAATTAATACCGATCACCCCAGTGGCGATCAGTGTAAAAATTAGGATCTTTCTCATTTCTTATACGGGTTTTCGGTTGTTATGCAGTTCCAGTTCTCCCATGTTATTGGATCGTTATATCGACATCCCTGCGAAACTAAATATCCTCTCGCATTCTTTTTCATAAAATGAGATACCTGCCATCTGTTTGTATCGGAATCTCTCACCCACACCACATCACCGACCTCAGGCAAGACCTCAGGTCGTTCCTGGGAGAATCCATCGAATTTATATTCGTTAAACGATAGGGTTTGGATTGAATCATTGTAATCTCTTCCATCAAAAGTGTAGCTAAATTCGCCATCATTTTTATTTGGAAATTTTACAATAACTGGGTATCTGTCTAAATTTAGACTCCCAATTCCAATAACAATTCCCCACCCCCTACGGATGTCAAATACATTATCTCCTAATTTAAAATTTGTTTCATTTCTCATTTTTCTATTGGGTTTTAAAATTTAACTAAATTAATGGCTAAAAGAAACGATGTCGTGAAACATTATCATTCCTTTGTCGCAGTCGCATTGTTTTCGAATAGGGAATGTTGAGTGTTCGTTTACCCATTCCTTGAATCGTGCTTCATCCATTCCAACATCACTGCCAAACCATACTCTTGTTATTTTTCCGCATTTCCGGCATTTAACATCGTACTCAAATTTCTTGTTTCTCATTTTTCTATTGGGTTAATGTTTCCATCCGGATCCACACGGACTCCGAAATCGACTAATTCTTGAATAAATACTTTGTATGCCTCCGCCTTGCATAGGCGATCGAGTTCTATGGGATCGGTGATCTTGATGAATTTCTCAGTGATCGACATTCTGGCCTGGTCATTTGGGGCCCAGATCTTAAAGTGTCGAATGAACTCATAACACTTTGACAGACCTGGATCATACCATTTGAAATCTGGTCCTTGGGATTCCAGTGTGTCGGCATAATCATTCGCCAGTTGGATCGCAGTCGCTTTGAGTTCTTGATCGTTTGGCTTTGGCTTGGCAGGATCCTCGACTCTCGCAAGTAAAACCTTGGACCTCACCTCTTCCCTTTCCTCACGATAGCATTTGATCCACATGATAAAATTTGAAGAGTTGAAAAACACCTGGGAGGCTTTCCCTAAATATTCGCCACCAATTCCTCGCCTCACGGCATTCATAATGTCCTCCTGGGTTAATCCCTTAAACTGCGAGAGATCGTCAGCCAGACTCAAAATCTGGACCTTTTCCTCGGATGCGTTTTCGGTGCGAAGGCCAAGTTTAATTTTGACAAAGGACCAGACTTTCGATGCGATCTTAATTTTATCCTCCTCCCCCATCTCCTTGATCATGGTTCCAAGGCTTGCCTGGTAGATTTGTAGTTCGGTAGGGGAGAGGCTACGGATCGCTTCCTGGTGAGATTGGAAGATCTGTACATCGTTTGCCTGGTGATCAGTAATTTTCGAACGGATTGATGAAATTTCCATCTTGAATATCATTTATGAGGTCAGTTGTCGCTGAGGTGATGTTCTCGATCCCTGCTTGAATTTTGCCTCTGGTTTGTAACGGGTTTGCTTGTGTGATCTTTTCCTCAAAGAGTCCGGACCAGTTATTTGAGATTGATCTTTCGATCGCCTTTTCGAGTTCAATGTCGGAATAATTTGCCCACTTGTCAATCAAAACTTTTTTACCGGTTTCGGTGTAGGTATTTTTTTTCTCTCGCTTATAGGCAAACCATCTCTCGAATAATTGATCCCTAAAAGAAAGCACCGCAGGTGCCACACTTATCTCTTTTACTTTACTTTCCTTTTCTTTCTTTTCCTTTCCTTTACTTTGTTGAACGGCCGTTGAACGATCGTTCAGTTTCCGTGCCTCGGCTGATCTCTGACCGGCCAACTTCCGTTGCTCCTTCATGCGGAAATATGGTTCCAGGTAGATCAATAACCTGGGCGAAAAAAACTGCTGATCCTGATCAATGTCAAACAGATCGTACCTGGTGATCACCGCCTGAATCTTTTGATCTGAGGTCCCAAATTCATCGGCCAGTAGATCCACATCCTCCATCGGATAGCGGAGGTCATGTTGCTCTCTTAATGTTTCCAGGAGCATGAAATAAATTCCATACCCTTCGAGTCCCAATTCTCTACGCAGTCGGCGGATCTTGCGATCATGCCTTGCGTTGCAGAAATGCGGGAAATAAAATGATTCTTTTTCCATGGGTTAAAAATAAAGCCGGCAATGCGTAGGAGTGCAAAACCGGCTCGTAAACTAAACCAACTAAACCAGTCCCAGGCTCCTACCCCAGGGATCAGTTGTTTCCCAAATTACGGAATTTCTCCCGTGATCTGCAAGTTCTTTTTTCAAAAACTCCCTCATGTTCCGGAAATTCTATCTCAAACAATCTCGCCAGGTCGGCGGTGTAGTTATTATTCACCTTGTACTTTCCGACCTTTGAGATCTTTGATTCAAACCTGATCCGTTCTGCGATCATCTTGGATCCTATCCTTGTATGTCCTGCCTGGATCAGTTGCAGTGCGAAGGTCTTGAATGCATCATAGACCTCCGGGTTTGCCCGGTGATACTCTATGAATTTTTGCATTTCAACTGGACATTGTTCTTTCTGAAAATGCGATGAACCTCATCCATTACCTGGTCATTTTTGATCTTGCCGTAAACGATCGACTGGATGTTCGTGGCTTTCCACTCACGGGCCGAAAATGGCTTGATCCCCTTCTTGTTCAATGAGTCTGCGACTTGCTGATATAACGAAATTTTTCCTGCTCTTGCCATGTTATGAAATTGTTTTTTTGATCGATGTGGTTGATGTTTTAACTGGGGGATAATACTCGAATGATTCGCCGGTCTCTGGATCCACCTGGACCATCACCTCTTTGAGTGTTTTACATAACGCCTCCACCCGTTTCTGATCCTCACGGATCGAGTCGATTTGATCCTGGTAGTCCTGCCACTTTTTGGTCGCAGAAAAATCGTATCTGGTCCCTACCTCTGCCACTTGAAGAGATACGCCATGGATCGAAAATTTTTCCTTGCCGTACTTCTCCACCTCGGACACACACTTGTCCTTCATAGCCTTTTCAAGTTCAGCAAATAATAGCTGATACTTGGCAGATACCGCCAGGATCCTGGTGATGTCATGTCCATTCTCTGCGTAAAACTCTGACATCATCTGGGCCAAGTTTACTAGGTCCGCCTTAGGCAGATCCTGGATTTGATTCTTTTCGAATATGCGGACATTGAAATCGAATCCGCTTTGTGTTGTTAATTCCATATTAGTAAAAAAGAAAGATCATGGTTAAAAAATTTCCGACTTGCTTTGTTGCCACCAGGTGAGGTGTCACTCCTGGATCATGTGGCTTAAATTCAAAACCAGAATCCATGAGATTATTATAAATTTGATCCGAGAATGTAAAATTGATCGTGATCATATTATTGTAAATTGACACACTTTTCGCCTCCGATAAATCAAGTTTATATTCCTGGGCTATTGAGATCAGTCCATCTAATAGACTGATCCCGGTTTGTATTGCTGACATATTTATTAATTAAAATGGTAGTCCATCCTCTTCCTCTTCGGCCGGAAGAGTGGCCATCGCATCCTCAACATGTGCGACTGGTGCATTTGATTTCATCGCCTGGTATTCCGCAGATGATGAGATCTTGTCTTTGATAAAATCTGGGAATGTCGCAAAGATCAAAGGATCAAACTGATTCACAGAAAACACTACCGAAGGATTCACCTGCGGAGGTACCTCCATCCCTTTCATAACCTTACCGATTCCAGAGATCTCTGCGTATGTTTTGCCGGTCGCAGATGTTTTGTGACTGATCGTGATCATGCACGGGGCACCCACCAGTTTGACAATGTCAAACGCCTGGCGTTCTGCATCAGATAGGGCCACACCTCTCCATGAGTTTAAAAACTTTAATAGGTTTGACTTCTCTGATAATGACAGAGTAAACTCCTTTGAGATAACGCAAGGTTGCTCTCCGTTCTCTTCTTTGAACACCTTCAATTCCGTAGGCAATTCGAATGTAAGGCGGACCTTATTCATGAGTTTGACCTCTCCGAGGTATTCCTCCTTCAATGTGCCCAAATGGACCATTGAATAACACCGGCCGAAATAAGTTCCTGCCTCGATTGGTTCTGATTGTGATCCTCCTTTTGAGGATGCGATGATAGATACTGACATGGTTTTATTGGTTTAAAATGATTGGTAAAATGAAAAAATAGACTAAAATAATGAATGCCGAGATGGCGATGGCTTGCAGGATTGCACCTGGATCCTCCTGGTGGCTCTGCTTGAAAAAATTGATTAATTTACGCATGATTTTTTTTGGGTTAAAATTGCCAGGGGATCCGCCCTGGCTCGGTATATTTTTAAGACAATTTGAAAAATCTATTATCATTTCTGAATGAAACATAAAAACTCTTTGAATTACCATACAAAGATGAAGGTGTCCCGTAGAGTCCGACACCATTCCAGAAATTTGCAATTAAGATCAATTCTGTTTTTCTATTTGAAGGAATTAGTTTTTTAAAATTCGAACCTTTGATGAATTTGTTCGCCATTGAAATTGATAGATTTTCCATGATTTTAACGGGTTTTTTTAGTAGCACACTGACTACCTGACAAAGGTATAAATAAAATTGAATATGAAAAACTTTTTAATAAAAATTTTAAAAGTTTTTTTTCTGGATCAAAAAGATGGGGGACAAAATCCCCCTCTTTAATCATTTTTAACCCGTGTTACCATGAAAATAACAATCAAAACTAATCAAAAAATATGCGTAATCCTTGCCACCTGGCCAAATTGTTTGTTATGGATGAACCCTTCGCAGGCTTTGGTCGATGTATATCCATTGCGGTGATGCCAGGAATCGGTCCCAGATGGAGATCTCAGCGACTCGACACAAATTCCATTGATGTCCTTTGAAACTTTGTGGTGAAGGTGATGGGAATAAACATACCGGTGTTTTGTTTGGGACCATTCGATCGGGGCCTCTGTTGCCATAAGCAAAGGGAGGTCCGTGGTCTTGGCTCCATCGCCATGAGTAGTCCCGATCAGGTTAGATCCGTATGTGTAATACTTTCGATGACTGATCGAGCAATCGAAGGAAATGTCCTGGCAGTTACGAAACCAGGAAGAGATCACATCGGCCAGAAAAAATCCGTTCGTGTAGTCGTGATTGCTTGGATTGAAAACGAAATGGACTGGGGCCACCTGGATCAACATTTCCAGGACATCGACATACAATTGTTTTGCGACCAGGAAATTCTGATACCACATTCCATCCGTATCCTGCGGAGTCCCTGAGGTCGTTTGCCTTCTTGGATTGTCCGTGTGTAAGATGTCGTTTCCGCCCACAAATAGGATCTGGTCGATCGGAAACCCGTTCGCCTTCTTGATGATCCCTCTGACACCATCCAGAACCCTCTGGACCGCTATGTTTGAATTGTAATCATCACCGGTTTCATAAGATGTCGCCAATTTACCAATGTGAATGTCAGCCGGATCAATGACCAGGAGATGACCATCTGTGATCTGGTCCCGATCAATCGAAGGATAAATCGGAGAATGTTCATTCATATCATGAATGATCTCATCTCTGATCTGATCGTATGTGACCGGTTTGTTTTTGGCGTGGATCGAGAAATGTTTTCCCTTATACCAATAATTTCCTACCGCCTCCGCAGGGATCCCAACTTCTTGACACTCTATTTCGAGTGCTTTATGTTGCGACTTTTGCTCATACCGGCCCATATTTTTCCGAATGTTTTCGGAATTGTATGAATATTTTTCGCCAATGATCCGACTGGCTTCATGCTTTGACTTTGCTCCGCCAGATTCAAGAAGGCCAATCGCCTCAATGATCATCTCTTTAAATTTTGCCATATCTTTGAATTTCGTGATCCTCCATGATGTTGTCCATCAAAAGGTCAATGTTTGCCAGTGCTTTCTGGCGAATTACCATCGCCTCCATCCCCATCTCATCGGTCAGTTCGATCACTCGAAACATGATCTCGATTTTTTCCTCAATGTGTATGCGGTCGGTTTGTTGGTCCACTGGTGTGATGTCTATCTGATACATAAATAAGAGATCAGTGCGGTCAGCACGATGAAAGTGTTTCTCTGCCATCCGTTTCTCCGCCTCTTTCCTTGCTCTAAAATTAACGATTTTTCGAGTTCATAGGTCTTTGTGTGTCCGTTGGAAATTTCGTGGCTTAGAATCGAAATGTAAAGTTTGGATACAGAGTCTTTTTTGATCAGGATCTCCCGTTCTTTGAGGTCGTGGATCAGTGTGTCCATCAATTTTTTATCGATGCAAACTTGATCTCCGCTTTGAATAATTTTTGAGGTAGTCTGTCCGAATGCTATCTGTGAAATCGTAAGGAATAATAAGACTAACTGAATCAAGAGTCCGAATCGAATGATCATAAAAAAGGATTTTTTCTGGTGTTGAAATTTTCGGAGGCATTTGTTTTCTCTCGCATGATCGATAGATCCAGGTGCCGATAAATAACGCCAATAACATTGTGACCGCACGGATCAAATTTGAATACTGATCGATCATGGTCTTTTGCCGTTTTGAAGGTCTGCAATAGACAAACCGAATGTCTTTTGAAAATGTGGATAGTCTGTAAATTTCCAATCTCCACCCCATTCCCATCCATGTCTTTTGAAAATAGCGACTACCTCTTGCCAGTCGGACTTTCCATCATTGTCAAAATCTCCTTTGGTATCCCATGATGCGGTCTTTCCATCGATGATTAGAACAATATCGACCGCCAGGCCATAATTGTGGTAACTCTGTCCGCCTTTTGCGTTGGTGATGATCTTGCCTGGCTTTGTTCGGCCTATTGCATAAAGATCATTTTGTTCCTGATTGGTCCGTAATGTGTAAGCAAAACGGCATATAGCCCTACCGGTCAGTGCTTCGCATATCTCATTGTATATTTGGGAGGCTTCCTCCTTCAATTTCGGGTGCAGGTTCGATATTCTTTCGAGTGTTTTTTGGTCTTGGTTCGACATCTTGCTTTTGTTCATTTTTTAAACGGGAATTTTCCGCTCGAAGGTTGTGAACCTCTGCGGTAAGGGCATCGACTTTCTCACTCAACTCTTTTACTTTTTCAGTCATTTCTTGGGCCATTTCACGCCAGATCTTAATCGCTTGCTCTGTGTTTAATAGTTCAGAATTTGCGACCTCTGCGTTTTGTTTTCTGCGTGTAAACCAAAAAGTAATTCCGGCGGAAGAAAATGCAGTCAAGATGTTGTCAGCCCACCCAGGTAGATCAGTCATTTAATAAAATTTTTAAGAGTTGTCGTTTGTGAATATTTGAAAAGCAATTTGTCACGATGATAAACTTGACAAAGATCTCGACCTCGTAATCATTTAATTCAATGATCTGGCCTGCCATCAATTTGTCTGACCAGTCCATCATTTGAAGGGGATCCCCACCGGTGCTATTTGCAAATGCGATAGATAAAAGTTTCCCGGCGTTTCCTTCCGGTGCCGTGGATCCATCGATATTCGCTAAATCAAAGTTAAAATTTGCTTTAATCATGCCAATAAATAGTAAACCTCAAATATTTGACACTTAAATCAATACCGAAACCTTAGCCGTTTCCTGGATCTCATTCCAATAGAAGGCGGAGGCTTTGTTTTGATCCACATTTATGTCGGCAAAATATGGTAATTTCTCCCAGAAATCGTTTTTATAGAACATACCCTGGCTCCCATTGATCACCCCGGCATTGTGAAAGATCGAGTAATTATCGACCGCCTCCGCATTGTATGTCGGCCAGGCAAAATCAAGCCCATGATCTACATTTGTTTCGTGCCCTTCCTTCCAGGCATTCCATAAAATCGACCACATCCCGGCAGTCCATTTCTGGATCGGATAGTCGTGATCATGTTTCATGACATATTCTGGCTCCTTGTAAATGAATAGATCAAATAAGGCCACCGAGTCCGCCTCCACTTTGGCCCAGAATTTCGCATCGGTATTCTTGACAATATACTGGGCCCCTCCTGAGTTTGAGTTCATGATCCTGGGGATCACTGGATCGATCCCTATGACCTTGCACATGGTCAAATAAAGATCATTCCCTTTTGTCTGGATATAGTCGTAATTCAAATATGAATTTGTGTCTGATAAATACCAGGCTCGACCTGGCTCGTACTTATGGAATTGCGTTTGCCTGGTAAATACCATGTCGCAATCATGCAAGAAAAGGACCTGGCCGTGTAGCTGATCAGATGCCTCAAAATGTTTTTTTAAAAGATGAAAATAAATGGAAGGAGCATAATGTTTTGCCTCTCGGTCATCCTCATAAAAATAGAAATTAACCAGGGGGAATCCTCGTTTGAGTTTGATCCAATCTTTTGGGATCTGGCCATCGGTTATTCCTACCAGGATCACCTGGTCCCTGGGATCAATTCCATTTTTGGCGAAATTTCTACACATGACCTCGATCTGCCATGTGTAGAATTTTTCTGCCGGTTGTACACAAATAAACTTCATATTATGGGCATCCGATTTCGCCAGTTGCAGTCAGTGTCTGCTGAGTTCCACCTGGATCAGTGAACAAGACTTCTGTGACTACAAATGTAGATGCTCCGATTTGGACTCTGTCATTAATAGCAAAAGTCCCGGCATTGTATCCAATTGAATACACGAAATTTCCATTTATGCAATTCTGCACCAAGTACCAAACCATTTGGATAGTCGTTGTCGTTGTGGTCGTTGTGGTAGTCGTTGCAGGACACGCACCTACGCAGGTCGTGTAAGCTATTCCATCCACAATTAACGCAGATCCTGGACCTTGTCCGGTGTTAGTTACCTGGTAAATATAATTACCTCCTGCGATGTCATGATAGAATCGACTTGGAATCAATGGTGAATTAACATCGTACTTGATTCGTATTCCCGTTGCAGTTGGGCCACTTTCACAACTACCACACAGATACTGATCAGCCAAATAATACGCATACGGATCTGAGGTCGTTGTGGTCGTTGTCGTTGTTGTGGTCGTGCAATTTACATTGATCAAACCGGTCGATCCTTGGTTCCCAACTGAATCCCTGGCAATCACATAATAATTTCCGTTACCTACATTAAACTCAAATAAGTAAGTGTAATCGTACCAGTTCGCCCCGTTATCGATCGATACCTGGAAACCTGATCCAGATCCACCACTCACGGAGGTGATCCTAATTCGGCCAGATTCTGCGATGCAGTCCTGAGTGTATGTGATCGACACCTGAGAGTAGGTAGTCGTGGTCGTTGTAGTAGTTGTCGCAGGACACGCACCTTCGCAGGTCGTGTAAGCAATACCCTCCACAATTATCGAAGGCCCAATCCCTTGGCCAATGTCTGTCACCTGGTAAATATAATTACCCCCTGCGATGTCCTTATAGAATCGGTTCGGGATCAATGGAGAATTAACATCGTACTTGATCCGTATTCCCGTTGCAGTTGGACCGCCTCCGCAATTTCCGCACAGATACTGATCTGCTAAATAATAAGCATACGGATCCGAGGTAGTTGTGGTAGTTGATGTCGTTGTAGTTGTGCAATTTATAGTGATCTGAGCCGTGGTCCCTTGGTTCCCAACTGAGTCCCTGGCAATCACATAATAATTCCCATTAGCTACATTAAACTCAAATAGGTAGGTATAGTCGTACCAGTTCAATCCGTTATCGATCGAAACCTGGAAACCAGTCCCCGATCCACCGGTCACAGATGTGATCCTGATCCTGCCCATTTCTGCCACACATTGCTGAGTAAATGTGATCACCACCGGTGCATAGGTAGTCCGTTCAAATCCGTAGAAATCGGACATCTTATAAGGCGGATTGAATCCGGCATCGATCGATAAATCCTTTAAGGAGTTACTTGATGACATCAATTCCTCCTTGATCATTGTGATCGTAAGTGTACCACTTAAAGGTAGTGTCATGTTATTTGTTTAAAACCAGTGTATAAAGTTCTTTGATCGCCTCATTGTGTAAGGCGGTCAAGTTCTGGATCGCAAGGCCATAATTTTCGTTTTCATCTTTATAGACTACTTCTGGGACTATGACCTCTGTATCTTGTGCGATGAATCCCATCTGCCTCCGTTTTTCCTCTGAATCTTTTTTTACGAAATAAACACCTTGTAGATCAAGGACCTTTCTTAGTGCTCCCGTGATCGGTGTGATGTTTTCTTTTGCTCTGCGGTCAGATGTGATCACCACATCCGTAGTCGCCCGGATCGTTCCCAATACATCCACATTGTAGGTCGAGTCGGCTGACTGGCCGATCAACAAATGGCCATTGTCCAGGAGTTGCATTTTCAAGGATCCCCCATTTGACCATCCCCATCCGTTCGCATTGAATACCATCGGGATCGTAGCGGAGGCATTGTTCACCGAGTTCAAGGCGATCGCATTGTCTGTACCCAGGAAGGACACAAAACTAAATCCTGCGTTCACCCCAGTTTTAGTAGCTACCCCGAATTTATACAAAGGGCTTTGAGATCCGATCATCACCCCAGTCGCATCCTCATAGATGAAGGATGAGGCCGTGATCGTAGTCGCATTCGAAAATTTAGCACCAAATCCCCCAGTCCCAGATCCACCAATCGATCCCGTTATGACAGAGGATAGATCACTGACTAATTTCTTGTAAAGTGTCCCAGTAGCCGGATCACCGACTAAGATCAAATCTGATCCTGCCAGAGATGGCTTGGTAGTTAATTGACTGATTTTTTTGTTTGCCATTTTCTATTTTTATTTAAACGAACCGCCACCGGCCCATAATACTAAACTTTTTCGTGTCCCGTTGAATGTCGGAGTCACTTTGTGCATCAAATAAGATGGGAAAATAATCACATTTCCCTTTGCCTTTGGGGCCACTTTTGGCTCACCTCCGTTCCACAATAATAGATCGCCACCTTCGTAGTCCTCAGGATCAGATAGCTGAACCACCACCGAAACCTTTCGGTGATTGATTGATCCCGGCCCTATGTCCATGTGCCAGTCATAATGACCGCCATCTCCATGATATTCCGTGAACTGAATAGAATCGTTCACCCCCTTGATTTCGAATCCCCAGAGTGCCTCGTTTGCCTCCTTAATCATTTCAAAAATCCGATTGTAAACCCATCCAGATTCATTCGTGTCATGGATCCATTTGATCCTCGATTTTCTTACCTGCTCGTTTAATCCGTTGCCGATCGTTACGGCCTCGGAATAATCAAATAATTTTTCAAGGTTCGAGATCCATTCGATCTCCTGCTCACTGAATCCTTTCTCAAAAAAGTAGAAATTTGTCGGATCTGTACTTAAATTGTTTTCTAAAAATACCGGGTTCATCATGTTGTTTTTTGTTTATTCAATTAATTCCAGTTTAATTCTTTTACATACGGGTGTTGTTTAGTAAAAACTGCATTTAATTTATTTTCTAATTCTAATTTAACTAAATTTAAATAATCTTCATTTATTGAACTGGTAAAAATATCCATAGCATAATCTTTTGTTATATCACTAAATGGAATATAATTTAAAACATCAATAGTAGGTACTATTGATTCAATTTTTGAATATAATTCAATACCATTTTTTTCTGCGTAAATAATTCCATCAATAAACTTAATATAATCAGGCATTTGATCATTTATGTATATTAATACAATCTTTTCAATTTTAAATCTATAATTTATCATGATATTTTAATTATGGTACAAGTCTTGCCACTACTGAAAAATATGGTGCGTTTGCCATGTCTACATAATTCGCCTTAATTCTTAAAGATGAATAGGAACTACCTCCTCCGCTTATAATTTCAAATGAATACCCAGTACCTCCGTAAGTCATTGGATATGGTGAACTTCCACTCTGATCACCATTAGAATGCCCGACTCTCCACGGGAAACATCCGTAAGCCCAGGAACTGCCTCCATTACCTTGAATATAAAAACTCACAAGGTATGTATTACCAGACGGCAACGTGTTTGCAGGTATAATCGTCATTTGATTCCCGTAAATCGTTGTCGTCCCACTTGATGAGTAAGCTATTGAGGTCCCAGGGCCAGTCGGTCCCGTTGGACCAGTTGGCCCTGGTGAACCAGTCGGACCAGTCGGTCCTGGTGCCCCCGTTGGACCAGTTAAACCAGTCGGACCAGTTAAACCCGTTGGACCAGTTGGACCTGGTGCTCCCGTTGGGCCAGTTAAACCCGTTGGGCCAGTCAAACCTTGCGGTCCCGTTGGTCCAGTTGCTCCCGTTAAACCAGTATCACCTTGCAAACCCTGAGGTCCAGTCGGTCCCGTTGGACCAGTTAGTCCAGTAGGTCCGGTCAAACCAGTTTCTCCCTGGATCCCTTGCGGTCCAGTTGGACCAGTAGGTCCAGTCAAACCAGTATCACCCTGCAATCCCTGGGGACCAGTTGGTCCCGTTGGACCAGTCGCACCATCAAGACCAGGATCACCCTGGATCCCTTGTGGTCCAGTCGGACCGGTTGGTCCAGTAGGTCCAGTCAAACCAGTATCACCTTGTAAACCTTGCGGTCCCGTTGGTCCAGTTGGTCCCGTTGGTCCAGTCAAACCAGTTTCGCCTTGAATCCCCTGGGGACCAGTAGGACCGGTCAAACCAGTATCTCCTTGTAAACCCTGAGGTCCAGTCGGTCCAGTTGGACCTGGTGCTCCATCAAGACCATCGGATCCAGGTGCTCCCATTAAACCAGTCGGACCAGTTAAACCAGTTGGTCCCGTTGGCCCAGTTGCCCCATCTAAACCAGGATCTCCTTGTAATCCTTGCGGACCAGTTGGTCCCGTTGGACCGGTTAAACCAGTTGGGCCGGTAGGACCTACGGGGCCAGGTGCTCCATCTAAACCAGATTCGCCCTGGATCCCCTGCGGTCCTTGTAGGCCAGTCGGGCCAGTAGGGCCGACATCGCCAGTGTCACCTTTGATCCCCTGGATTCCTTGTGGACCAGTCGGTCCAGTAGGTCCAGTCAAACCAGTTGGTCCAGTTGCTCCATCCAAACCAGGATCTCCCTGGATTCCTTGCGGTCCAGTTGGACCAGTTAAACCGATTGGACCAGTATCTCCTTGATCACCTTTGTCCCCTTGTATTCCTTGGATCCCTTGCGGTCCAATAGGGCCAGTCAATCCGATCGGGCCAGTAGGTCCAGTCGCACCCGTTAAACCAGTCGGCCCTTGCGGTCCCGTTGGTCCAGTGGGGCCAGTTGGTCCCTCTGTGATCGTGAATGTTTGGTCTTGACTTAGATCCTTAGTTTCTCCGTTGATCGTGATCGTGGTCGATTTGTTCGCCTTTGCGTTTAATGCGTTGGAGAGGTCTGTCTGACTTGTTAATGATCCGACAATTTGTCCCCAGGTAGTAACTGACTGGCTTTTTATTACCTCATAATGACCATCAATCCATCGGTAAACGATGTCGGTATCATTGTCGATGTACATTCTGCCCACCACACCGGTCGCAGGAAAGTCTGCAAGTGTAGGAAAGTCAAGTAATATCTTGAAGGTCCCGATCGATCCATCTGGTCCAGAGTTTGATCCGTTCCATTCTGGATATTCGAATGTACTGGGAACCTGGCATCGGTCATTTAACATCGGATAAACGATCGACAGATCGACCTGCACCCCTGCCAGGTAATCATTTCCTTCCTCGGTGAATAAGTTAAACGAAAAATTATCTGGAATATTCCAGTCAAATTTCGGATACCTCATCATTGCGATCATGTCTTGTGCAATCAATAGCTGATCACTCACGGCATCGTTCTCATCTGACTCATCCGAAAGTTGGCGGTCAAAAAAGAAAATCGAGAAATCCATGGTCAGATCTTTCCCCTGGATGCTTGTCCCCGTGCAGTTGTAAAACATGGCCGGATAGACATTGTCTTTACTCTCTAAAAATTCCCATACATCCCCGTAATAAATCGTATTAATTTGCTCGTGACTTTGGGCCAGTTGCTTGATTAATTTGATTGTTTGGTTTAGTGTCAGTTGTTTCTTGGCCATGCGTAGAAAGGTAAACCCTTAATTTTTGAATGTTTTTTTTGCTGAAATCTTTCGGCATAATATAGTTTTAACAAAGTCCATTTTCACCCTGGTATCTCTCAACAATTCCCAGGCAGTGACCACCATCCTCATAGTCGCCCAAATAAATCGAGGACTTGTATGGTTCACGATCTGGATGGATCGTGTCAAGGCCGGTCCCTGGGTTCAAATATAGCGGATATTTTTCGCCTGCGTTCTGCTTTAATTCACCGACTAATCTCTTCCCGTAAAATTCCGCCCTTGTCATGAATCTCTCCGACATGTCCACCAATTCAGAGGCAGAAGGTACATCCGTATTATCGGAGGACTTTCTGATCATCCCTTTATTGTAGAATTGATAGGAGAGTCCAGATGGCAACTGACTCAAAGTATAGTAAACCAGGGCATCGGTGATGAAATTATCAAGTAGATTTGTTTCATCTGTGGTCAAATCATCCGCATCGATTCCCTCTTGTAAACGCAAAAACAAGTTTGATCCAAGCAAAGGCATGACAAACATATTCTGGGCATCCCGGATCTCCGAGATGATCAGCTTGTCATCTACATTTGCGTGTAATCCAGTCCTATCCTTGATCGTTTGTGGATCGATAAAAATCTCGTTTCTCATTAGTTCTGCTTTTTAATTACTGCTTGACTGAACCATCTATGTCGGCATGATGGAGAGTGAACTCCGTTCGGCATTGTCCACCATCCGCCTCTGCGATCAAATACTGAATAACCTAAACGGGCCGAAATTTGCTCGATCTCTGCTCTGGTATAGAGTTTATCCAGACCGATCAATCTACGGCAAAAATCACGGCTTGTAGCCAGGTCTGAATTGTCAAACCCCGATCTCCATTCGTATGAATATCTCATCTCGATTGTAGTCTGTGGTTTCTGATCAGTGATCTCTGAAATCGGCTTTGGCAGTGTGCTCTCGATCGTTCCTTTTGACTCTCGCTGACTTACGATTCCTTTCGAAACAAAGTTCTTGACAATATCACGGACTACACTCACATCCTCATTTAAAGTCCCGGCAATCTCCAAAGGAGAAATCAGTTTGTTTTTCTTGATCAGGTCCAGGATCTGCAATTCTAATTTTGAAAGTTTTGCCTCCGCAAATTCCATGTTGAAAATTTCCTCTTCCTGGTCCACTTGATCAGCAAAGACCTCCCGTGATCTTACGATCGTGTAGTTCCCTTTGCTCTCTCCGACTTCATCAAACATAGCGATCAAATCGTGCTCAGAAAATCCCTGGGCTTGCGGTCCTTCTTGGGCCGTTGGGATCTTGTCACCCTCTGCCTCACCTGCAAGTCCTACGATCGCCCGGATCTCATTGGCAGTCATCGACTCCAAAACTTTATTTGCCACCAAAGGAGATAATGAGTTCAACGCATCAAGTACATCCTGAGAGGTCGATGATGTTGGGGCCTCTAATTTCTCGGCTCCGATCTTTTCACGGATCTCATCCTTTGTCAGGTTCTGTGCGATGATCGCCTCAGAAAACTCGATCCCGATCGGCTCGACTGGTGCTATTTCAATCTGCTCAGATGCACCTGATAATCTGGCAAGTTGATTGAATACTTGATTAAGAAATAACTGCTTATCATTGACATAAGTATTTTTAAAGATCTCGTATGAGTCCCTCATTTGTTGCCGTGATCCAAGTGATCCAGGTGTGCTAATACCAAATAGATCAGGCGATGTCACCTGGTGTCCTGCGAATAGATTTTTTTCGATCAATTTATCGACATTCTGGAAATCCTCTTTTGTGATGTCTGAGGCACCAAGGTCATCGATGATCGGTTTCCGTGAAGGATCCGCCACAAAGGATAAAATAAACTTCTTACCATCGGATCCCGTAAAGCGATTCGTGAACTTGCGTTCGATCTCCTTTTTCTCTTCTGGGTTCGGTTCCCCGTTTGGTAAGGTGATCAATTTGCTCGCAGAGAATCCAGTTTGAGCATTACCCAAAACATGCTTTGAAATCTCGATGTCCGCCTCGATATAATTTAACGCACCAAACCAAGAAGGCAAAGGATAGGCACCGCAATTTGGTCGGTATTCCTTCAAAAATAAGATTTGTTTTCCTACTCTCAATTGAGGATTGAATGCGTTCAATGGAGTTTTAACCGCCTTACGATCCTGCCAATTTTCGCAGTGCCAAAATTGCGTATTATCATCGTTTGTTCGGATCTCTCCGTAGGGCATGTGATAAACCTCCGCCAAGGTTTCCCCAGACTCGGACCAGATACATTCCAAATAAGCACCACCCCCGTTCTCAATGTCAAATGACACCTTGCGAAGGACCTCCAAAGATGACTCGTATCTGTTGATCTGATTGATAAACCGATCAGCTACCTGATCAGGATTTCCAGTCACTCGGAAACCTTGACCGGTCACATAATTCACCTTCGATTTGATGATCGCATTGTGTTTCGATGACTTATTTAAAAGTTCTACGAAATAGTTGGGATAATCGTTTTTATCACCGAACTCGATGTAGCCTCCACCTGCTCCTTTTTTCTCTTTGTAGAAAGGTTGTGGGGCCTCGGCCATGTGTAGTTCAACGATCTCGTATTTTGCCTTTAATTGATCAGCCATTTTTTCTCGTTTTGTATGTTTTTGGGGCCGTTTTGTATGTTTTAAACGGCTCGATTGTAGCCTCCAAAAGTGTCATTTGTCCAGACTCGATCAGCCCGGTCGATAATGCAGGATCTAGGTTTGTGTTTGAAACCTGCTCGTAAACTTTGTACGACCATCCGCCAACATTCGAGGCTAAAAAATGATCATTTACCACAATGTTGAACGCATTAAATCGGTCCTTGTACGCAGAAAGATCCGCAGAATTTAATATGACAAATTTTACCTCATCATTTGAGGTCCTGGATTTAAAAACAAATAGGTAATTCGGGGAGGTCAGTGTGGCCATCTCCGATAAAGTCACTATGATCTTGGAGGTTTCTCCTTTTTTTAAGTGTATCATATTGACAATAAATAGGTAATCGGAAATTTTTATCAAAAAAAAAGGAAGGCCATCGGCCTCCCCTTTCTCACACCTAAAAAACTAACTACAACAAGCCAGAGATTACAGATGACTGAACCTCTGGGGCCAGTTCTGCCTCTTGTGCAGTGAAAGTCAAAGTGTATCCAGAACGATCACCCTGGGCCGTTCCAGTTGCACCTGATCCACCGGTCAAGTTCAATCCGTGTACCTTGCCCAAATACCAATATTTTCCGTTATTGTCTTGGACAATAGCTTTTAAAGTATTTTTCGCAAGTAGTAAAATTTCATTTCGTGTGCTCGCTTGTAAGCGATTCAACACGATAGACAATTCCGATTGATAAAAGATCGATCCGTTTTGTACATTGGCATTGATGTTCTCAGTCAATTGAGAGGTCCCAGGGACTAACTCATATTTACGGAAAACAGATCCCACTGCCTTCGTGATCGCAGTTACCACACCGGATGCCTCAGTCGTAGCCGTTACATTACCATCCTCGATGAATAAGACCTCAGTGATCCCACCCATTGAATCACGGCAGTCCAGTAAATAGCTTGATGTTAAACTGCAAGACATATTTGTGATTTTTAAAATGTTGAAAATATAGGGGAGGACCAGTCAAGGTCGAAATCTCCCCTATTCTTTTTAATTAGACTACGAACTTCACGATCTCATCTGGGAATGCAACTTGCACCCCATATTTGAACTCAGCTACGAAAGCCACATCCATCGCCTCTTTTCGGTAGAACAATTCCACCTTGTCCTCTTCATCTAACAAGTCCACACCGATCGCCATGTTTGAAACACGCATTGCGTAAATCGCATTCGCACCATTCAAACCAGGAGTCGAGATCACCTTGATCGTAGTACCTGGAAGAGTGAACTCACCATTTGCAGAAACGTCCGCAGTGTAATGATACATATTCGCATTTTTCAAGGCTAACATGTAAGTACGGAAAACATCGCCACCTGCAAAGATGCGTTGATCATCTGCATCGATTGTTTCGGCAGGAACCGCCTTATAAATCGAATCGAAAATCGCTACCACATTGCTCGCAGTGATTGATGTCGCAGGAGTTCCGTAGAATGCCGTTGAATTTGCGTTGATAACCAATGAACCTGCACCGGTGATGATCTTTTTGAAACCATCAAATTTATTCAAGTTCACATCAACTGAATCAGTGTCACCTAACCAGATCGCTTTCTCCAATTGTGCTTGGATTTTCGCCACCTTGCGAGTCGTTAATGCCTCAGCAAATGCAAAAGAATCGTACTGAGATCCTGCTGATAATGCCTCTTGCAAATACTTTTTCTCCAATTTCTTAACACATAAAGACTCGTGAACCTTGATCGGTGCAACCGACAAAACTCGCTGAGTAAATGCAGTGGATCCAGAAGGAGAGAATCCGCAATCAGTTCCATCTTGGAAGATTGCATCCGTGTCCATGATGTTTAAAGTCTGTGAAGATTTCACACCGACTTCGATTGTACCTTGTGCTTTGATCAAGGTAGCCGTTTTTGCACCTAATACAGAAGATGAGATCAATTGATCTGCGTTCTGCTTAGTGTAATCCGCTAAGGATGATACTACAAATGCCATTTTTTTTAAAATTTAGTTGTTTGAATAATTGATTACTTTGCGAATCGTTTCAAGAAATTCTCCGCCTTTGCATCCTTAGACTCGTGTCCAGAAAATGCGTGTCCGCTTGGCTTGCGTGTCGGCTCATTAGATGGGCCCTTCGCAATTTCAGCTACCAAAGTCAAAACCTGATCCATAGACTCAGAGAATTTCGACTCCAAAGTTTGGATCCGAGTTTCTAATTCCTTGTTTGCAGATTTCAAACTTTCGTTTTCTACCTTCAAAGTGTCGATCTCTGTGTCGATCACTTCAAATTTTTCAGAATTGTCGTTTGACATTTCCTCACCTTCTACACCTGGCTCTTCTGCTTTTGGTGTTTCCACACCTTCCACCTTACCAGATGCCACCGAGATCATCGTGCCATCAACTAACTCATATTCCCCATCGGGGGCCTGAGTTGCATTGCCACTCTCATCCACTAACATCGCATCACCACCGATTTCCAAGGCAGACAAATCGATTTTGGATCCATCTTTAAGATCGTAAGTCGAAAATTTTGTCGCTTCTGGATTTTCAGCCGGTGCTTCATCTTTTTTTGCTTCGCCTTCCAGGTCGGTAAAATTTACCACCTTTCTGATTTCTGCGATCGCTTCCGTGAAATTGAACATTTTTGAATTTGTTTGTTTGGCCATAAATACCAGATCAAAAAAAGTTTATCATTTAAAAACCCCTACCCCTTACCTTTGTAAAGAAATAATTTAAAAAACTTTTTAAAAAGTTTTTTTATTCAGAATTAAATAGTAATTTTATGAGGTAGTCAGTGTGCTACTTTTTTAACCCCACCGCCATGATCTATTTTGTTATTGTCATCGCATTTTTAATCCAGTTAATCATTCACGAAAATATCTCTCAAAATGGAAAAGTTAATCTCTAAGTTCGAAAGTGTTAATGTTGCTCTTGAAATCAACATGGAAAGATTTGTCGCCAAAGGCATCAACATGAAAGCAAAATCGATTTTTGCGAAACCAGTGTTTCATTACAAATTCAGTTCTCAGGAGCAAATGGAAAACTGGCTCAACAAGTTTGTAGAAAATCGCCTTGCGATCAAGGCCCACGAAGAGGCAAGAAAGGCCAGAAAAAAGGAGGCCCTTCAATCTAATCCGTACAAAGTCGGACAAATCGTTTACGACTCTTGGGGTTACGAACAAACTAATATTGATTTTTACATGGTGATCGAGTCAAAAGGTCGCCAGGTGATCCTTCAAGAAATTGGCGGTCGCCAGGTTTCTTGCTCTGACTTTGGTAGTATGGCCGGCCGGATCGCCCCAAATCCTTCTGTGATCGTTGGATCACCGATCAAAAAGATGGTGAATGCCATGGTCGATTACGGGAATAATGTGTCATATTACTTGAAGAGTCGCCACGGGATCATCAAAGAATATTTGAATGGGGAGGAAGGTGTTTATAATTCTTGGGGTTATTAATTTTAAGATCATGAAAAATAAAGAAATAGAAATGATAGACCGGGCCATTAAGTTGGCCAGGAAATACCACGGGGCTCAGTTGTACGGGAATCATCCGTACATGTATCACCTGCAAAATGTCGCCAAAATTGCCATGATTTTGTGCCCAAGTAGTTTTGGTCCGCAGGATGCGATCAACTCGGTTTGCTCTGCCTGGTTGCATGATATCTTAGAGGATACTAATTGCCCAGAATCTGAGATCATCCAGGCATGTAATCCTGAGGTTCTTGAAATTGTGAAATGCTTGTCGAATGACTGCGAAAATGAAAGGCGATATTTTGAGAAAGTTGCCCAGAATAGGATCGCCATTTTTGTCAAGGTTTGCGACCGGATCTCAAATGTCAGAGAGTGTCTGAAAAATGGATCGCCAAAGATCAACAAATACAAAAGGCAAAATCAAATGTTCCACGAAATACTATTCCGCAGTCGATTCGAATTTGCCTTCGACTATTTATCTAAATTGATGCTTTTTAACGATTAGAAATTTTCGTATTCACTTTGTGAAATTTCCTCTCCCCCATCGATGGCCTCCATTACGATGGGGTTTTTGTATTCAGAAGGAAATTCTGGCTTCCCCTGGAATTTTACAAAGTAGCCGGATCCCGGCTCACTGCGGACCGCAAATTCTTCACCTGGGATCAGGAGGAAAACGGGCTCCGATCTGAATTTCTCATAAATGTTCGGACTTCTCATATTTGCAATATATTAAAATTTATTTAAAAACCATAGAAACTCTTGTAATAATCTGTTGATCTTTTGATAACCTCGTTTCTCACTGCGATCCTTCCAGGTGATGCGGTCTGTGGATCAATTTTTCGGATGATCTCATAGTAGCGGTGTCCCACTCCACCGGGTTTTCCGGTTGCTTTTGCGATCTTATCGTAGGTGTCTTTGCTCATCACTTTGAGTGCATCCTCTTTTGATACCTTCGCATAGATCATACCCGGAGAATTTACCTGGGTTTCTGCCATGGTCCCATTCTCTGTTCGGTAATTTGTGATGATACCTTTGTAACCATAATACTCAGGTCCTTCCTGGATTTTCACACGGCCCCCGTTTTCAGCCTGAAATCTTGGCTCAGTTGCCAGATCTTTGGCGATCCCATCCAGTTTATCATAAGACACGACCGCAGTGTTTCTCACGGCATCTTTGACCTGGCTGACATCTCCATTTAACTCATCGTTTACCTTTCTGGCGATTGACTCATCCGACTTGTAATTTATCGGAGTTAATACCCCATCATAACGGCCGGCAATATCTTTCCCAACTTTGTCCACCTCGGCCCCAGACTCTTTCGCTGATCCCATTAGTTTGGTGATCCTTTCATCGCTTCGTTCGACCTTTGCGATCTTTGGTGCAGGGGCCGACACCGGCTCAGACTTTGCAGATCCGCCTCCGCTTCCCCACCTTCCATTCTCATCTCTTTCCTGGTCTGGGCTCCAAAACTCATCGACTTTCGAAAGGATCGCCATGACCTTTTCGAACATCTCCTTGTCACTCATTTCCGACTCCTTCTTTTTGCCGACCATAAGGAAAGCCCCCTCGACTGAGAATCCCTCAAAATCCCCGATTTTTACTCTCTCCCATACTTGATTATTGTCCACCTTAAAAGATCCAAACCATGAACCCTCTGGGCTATCCTCGAATCCTTTCATCGGCTCGATCCCTCGTTCCTTGTTGGTAATCCAGGATTCAAACATGGTCACACCTTCGACAAAGTTTTGTCCATCGTGCATCAAGTTTACACTCGACTGGTATCCCTTTTTGAAAAACATCTGGACAATTTTACTAATCGTTTCCTTTGAGAATGTGACATAGTATTCGCCAGTTTTGTCCTTGCGATAAATTGGCGTATCTGCCAACATGATCGGGCCAGAGATGATCCTTTGTTCTTGATCCTGGACTGCGAATCTCAATGGATTTGACTCATTGAATGCCAGAAAGTTTTTCTTGATCGCAGGTCGTTTCACCAAAGAAACTACACTTACTTCGATGTCATCGTTTAGGTCCTCGGAAATTTCGAGTTCGTAGATAGGTAAATTCATATTAAAATTTTGATGCGGTTTCTATTCGTTTGATTCTTTTTTGAGATCCGGTGATGTCTGACTCCACCACATACGCACGGGCCACTACATTGGAGATCGTGTTTAAACTCTGTTGATCCAATCGAGTCGCCTGCGGTGCCTGGTATTGTGGCATCACTGGGGCAGATGTTGAAATGCTTGGAGTCGCTACGGATCCCCCGTTTCCTGGGGCCTGAGAAAGGATCGACTTTGCCTGGGCTATGTTTGCCAGGATCCGAATGATACCAGTCGCAAACTGAGAAACACCTGCACCTCCAAAAGTCACGGCATTCGCAGGATTCGCCTCTGAATTTGCGGTCAAAGATGAAATAGCGATTGCAGTGTCCACCGCCACCTGGCCCAGGGCTAATCCTTTTTGAAGGTCTGACCCTTGTTCTGCCATTCCAGAGAGTGCTCCCAGGGCATTTCCAATCGCATCTGCATTTTGAATGCGGATCTGGCGGTTCAAATTATCGACCTTTGTCTGATCCTGAGTCTTTGCGATGGACTTATCCATCGACTTGATGATCATGTTTTGCGTTTTTTCTCTTGCTTTTGCCTCTTTTTCGCCTCTTTTTTCTACATCTTTGAGATATTTTTCGACATCATCTTTGTTTGATTCTCTGATCCTTTCCTTTTCCTCTTTCATGGCTTTCATGGCTTGGTCATCGTACCATTTTTTAGCCATCAATTTAGCCCCCTCTGAGTCTTTAAACATTTCAAGATCAAGATTATACTGATCTTGTAGTTCCCCCATCTTGATCTCAAACTCCGTTTTGCCTGCCTTGCTTAGTGCCTCTAATCTGTCGATTCGCTTTTGCTCCTGCTCGATCCACTTCTGGTCCGCTTCCTCTCGTTGCTTTGCTAATTCATCGAGGGCCTTCTTTTGTTGCTCGGACATCTTTGAATTGTATTCGGCATCAATAGTGATCAGTTGGGATCGTAGATCCTTAGCGGTCTTTTGCTCTTCCTCGCTTAATTTTACATTATTTCTCCGCTTGGCCTCCAAAACATTGAGGTCCTCCATTATAATTTTCTTGCGAATATTGGATAATTCCTTTTCAGTTGCTCCTTGTGCTTGTAATAATGAGAGTTCCCGTTCGTACTGCTCCTTCCTTAGCTTTGAATTTTTTGCAAACTTTTCCAGGGCTCGATCCGTTTCGCTTGTTATTCCAACAAAGTCGGTCACTTTCTCGATCAGACCTCCAAAATAATCACCCAACTTTTCCAAAGTAGGAAATAATTTAGTGATCACTTTCTTTATATCATCAAAATTTGCAATTAAAGCCCCCATCGCAAGGACTAATAAGCCTATTCCGGTCGCACCGATTGCAGTTTTTAACGATTTGAACGCACCTACTACCCCATCCTTTACGACCAGGCCCAAGTTTTTGAACCCATCAATCGATCCAATTATGGTATTTAATCCCTCAGATAATGCCAGGGCCCCCTGGACTTTGAGTAATTGCTTTTGTAGGTTTTCGCTTTCTGATCCAAATAGGGCCATTGCCCCCTGACTCGCAGAGAAAGCCCCTGCCACACCTTGAATCGACTGACTAAATGCCTTGAATTTCTGGTCTGGATTGAAGGCATCAATAGTGTCACGGGCATCCCCGATCGCATCCTTCAACTGGCCGGCCCGTTTTGCCACCTTTGCGATCTCATCGGCTGAGGCCCCTGCGGTGCTTTGTAGTTTTACCAGTTCCATAGTAGCCTCACGCAACTGACTGCGGAGGCTTTTGGTGTCTGCGGTTAATTCTACCCCTACCTTGGTGTTATTGTCTGCCATCTTAATAAATTAGTTCAATCACTTTTAAAAGTTCTACCTGCGTAGTCTGGTTCTCCGTTGGATTGTAGTCGATGATCTTATTCAATCGCCACAAAGATCCATCGATGTAGATCAGTCGTGAAAAATCTAAATTCGATATATCCTCGACTTTCAAATGTAGATAGCAGGATAGGAGTTTGCTATCTCGGTTTGTGATCTCTGCCACATAATTTCCCCAGTAGGAGGTAAATAAGTTAGTCGATGGATATTTGCCTGCGATCGTGAACAATAATTCCCCAGGGGCCCCAAATGAAATATCGTTTGAAGGAGTTACTGGATGATCCAGGTGTGATGCGAATCCGTAATATGTCCCAGACCATAATAATCCCAAAGGATCACCTGATCCATAAGGACCTCTAATCACCCAACTGGCCACACCCGTGATCTTGTGGAATTGCATGATCCTGATATTATTATCCTGCGGATCCTCGGCTCCATCATTCACGGCAAATAACGCACATGCTAATTTCTCATCCCCAGATCTTGCCACTGGGATCGATGGAGAAAATATCACCTTGACCTCATTGCGATCATCTGTGAAGGCGAATTTTGAATCGAGTTTACGATCACCATACGACTCGTTATATTTTTTAAAATATGCCTCATTGTGGAAATCAGAATCCTCAGTGAATAAGAAATCAAAATATCTCGAATTGAGTTCTGACATTGGCTTGATCGACATCGGCTTAGATCGGTCCACCTTTGTGGTCCAGTCTAAATTCTCATGACCTGAGTCACTCAGCATAAGTAAGCCAGAAGGATCCCCAGATTCACCATGTAGTAATAAATCGTTTGGTGTGTCAATTTGAAGGAACGATCCACCGGTCTGGTAAAAATCGACATACGGCTCGATGATCAAATGGTTTGTTTTGATCGGATCCTCAAAAATATACAGATTGAACATCCGACAAATCGATTGCAAAAAGTCCTTTTGTTCGATCCCTTTTGGCAGTAGTGACTGCATGGATAGGTAAGCCCCCAAGCTTGCCTTACTTGGTAGCTTAGAATTGCTCAGGAAATCAAATGAGAAATCTGTGGTCGTTACATCAAAATTCGAGTTCGATGCAAACTGAACATAAAACTCCCCGTTTGTTGTGATCGTTTCCTGGACAGATTCCAAGACATCAAAGGTCACATCGACTCCCCCAGTGGAGGCGATCGGCATGTCGATAATAACACCACCGGCATAGTAAACCCTTAGGTTCACCTGGTGAGTCGAGTTCAAAATGAATGATCCTCGGATCGTTACCTCCCCCGTGGTCGTTGTGGCTCCCGTGTATTTGAAAACCGCATTGTCAATGACATCAAATAAATAAACATTGTATCCAGAAAACTGGACTACTGCGATCGCATCCGAGGCCGTGAACCCTTGCGAATAGGCTGAGATCAAATCATCGACTATCTGCTCTAAATTCGCTTTTGTATTGGGGATGATCAGTGACTTGAATATCTCTGTATTAAAAAAGTTGGACTCGTATGTGTAGCCAGAATTTTTCACGATCTCATCGCAAATCTCCTTCACGAAAAATGCCGGTCTGAATGCGTTCAAATGGTAGTCATTACCATCGTGTTTACAAAGGCCATAATCGATCAAAGGATAAACCACCCCAGAAGGATATGCCCGATCCCATGAGGCAGTCACCACATCGGATCCCCAGTTCTGATCATAGTCCCCAAACTTTGAAAGGTCCTCGATCAATGTTTTGTTGTTCAGTAACTTCCCGATCTGATTGACAAATCCTCCCAGTTCCCCGAACACACTGCACTCGTATTCGATGGATCCGTTCTCGACCTTGATCTCCATTAGTCGGATCACACCTTTGAACACCTGGATCTTGTTGATAAAGATCTGACATCCTGCCTGCTTTGCCGGATTGAAATTGTATCCCACATTGACATCATCCATGTTGATCCCGTAGTGGTTCGATGATCCAAACTCGTAGATGTGTCCAAACACTTTATTGTTTGAGGCCGATCCTGGGATCACGATGGTCTTTGAATAGTTCGTATCCCTGGATGCAAAATCTTTTATGTCATCGATCGCATAGTTCAACTCGGCCCCGAATGAGTCATCAAGATCCAACTTGATCCCCTCGACAAAAATTTCTGCAATCATTATTTGTACTGGCTAAATTGTGATACCCCTAAATTGAAGGTCAATTCATAATTGAACATACGATCCGAGGTGTTGTTTTTCTCTTCCCATGATCCATCTGTAAAGATGATCGGGAAATAATGATCATTCCCCTGGTCTATCTTGTACAAATAAGCATCATTTGAGGCGATCAATTCAGCCCCCAGGTTATAATCCTGGACAGATAAATAATCAGAGATGACCTTCATACTTTCGCTGATCGATGTGGCGAATGATTGCCCACCACCAAAATGAACATTGCCCACTTTATTGACCATAGAGGTCCCCGATCTTGTAAATTCTGCGGTCTTGTAGGTCGATTTCGTGAACTGCTTTTTGTTTCTGCTTAGCAATCTGAACACAAACGAGTCATAACCACCCAGGCGATTCAAGAAAACGATCTGGACCGGTGTGAACCTTGGTGCACAAACTTGTTTTAAAGTGATCGAATCACCACCGATTGTCACCTTGTACTTGTAAGTCGATGAGGTGATGAATGTTGAACCAAGGTAGGCATTAATAGCAAATGGAGATAGATCCAAAAGTAAACCCTTGGCAGATGAGATCGCTGATCCAGTCTGTGCGGTTCCATCGTTGGATCCATTCTCATTTAACTTCTGGATCGTTGCCGTGATTGCGTTTGCATCTGGATTGAAAAATGAAATGTAAAACTTTTCGCCATTCATTACCTGGGCATTCACCCGATCCCTTGCAGTCAAGAACTTATTCGCATAGGCCGAGATTGTATTCCCAAAAATATCCTGGGCATAATTGTAGGCCGTGTAAGTTCTGGACTCTAAACCCGTGTATGTGACACCTCCAAAGTCCTCGCCAAACTCGATCACATAGTCGATCGACATTAGATCCCCAGAGTTTTGGAGGATGCTCGATCCAGATGTGGCGAATAATTTGTTTGCGTAGTTGCGAATGATCGGGGCCACATCGACCACACCAAACCCACCATTGTCGGGAAAGTTTCTCAATGATGCGATGATAGATCCGTTCACCTTCAAATCAAATACATACTTGAAACCTGGCTGACTCGATGAGTTACTCGATGCCACATGCCAGAGGTTTGAATGTGCGGAGGCGAATGATCCTGGTCCGCTATTTACTACGATTGCCATTAAATGTCTGTTTTATGTTTAAAGCTATATCTTGCCCCATTGCCTTCGATAGTTTCTGCTGAAACTCTGGACCGAATGCAACTGGGATGTTGTCCTCAAAAAATCCCAATCTTGGGATCCCCTCTCGTTTGATCTTTTTGGCCGTATTCACCGCAAGTCTGCGGAGATTCATTTTCTCTTGCGATGCAATATCAGCGACCGACTTTCTCTTCTTTTGTAATCCAGAGAGCCCTCGCTTCTGGTCCTCATTCCGCACATAATTTTTGTGTCGGAGGTACCACTTCATGATGTTTTCAACGAACTTTTTTGACACATACAGATTTTTGAATTTGTATGGTGAAGAGGCAGGTGATCCGCTTTTGACTCCCCGTACTCCTTTGTCATTAAAGTCGTAGTATTCAGTAGCAGGATTCCCAGGGGCATAGCCGATCGTAATCGAATACTTGCCACCCTTCTGGATGATCGTGCCTACCTGGATGTCCATAAGGTTTCCCTTATCGATCTTTCTGGCTCTCTTAATTTTCTGTTGGGCCTTACGCATCAAAACCACCGCACCATCCATGATCACCTTTTCGACCTCAGTAAGTTTGACCTCTCCGCCTTTGGAAATGCCGACTCCCTGATACATCGAATCCGTTTCGAGTGATTGTGCTTTTTTAATGCTTGCCATAATTGCGGACCTGGTCCTTTTCGTATTGTGTTTTCGCTTTCAAATAACTCAGGGCATTCAGTGAATTAATCGTAGGCAATTCGTAAGCCTCCGCCAATTTTATCCCTTCGTGTTCTGCGATGATCTTAGCTTGATGAATCCATCCAAACTGGCGACTAAATCCTCCACTCGTTTCTCTGCCACTTCTGGACTCATCCCCATCGCCATCATCTTGGCCATTAAATAGTCCTTTGAATCCCTTATCGAGATCACGAACACTTGACAAAAAAAAACCACCGATCCATAAATCTGTTCGTATGGTGCCCCCAGTAGATCGTTCGCATATTCTTCATGCTTACTGGCATCGTATTTCGCCACCTTCCACCCTCGCCATGTCCATTTCATTGGAAGGACCATCGAGGCCCCGATCTTGTGCATGTTAAACAAAGTGTCCTCTGCGAAATACTTTGCCTCGATGTATCTGGCAAAAGGCATGTTTCGAATGTCGTAAACACACCGGTATCTCTTTTTACCCACCTTAATCACATCGACCGGTTTCGGTTGTGGTTCAGTCTTAGCCAGGAAATCAATCTCCTTGACCTGCTCATTCAATTCCTTCACCATTAGCGAATCGATCTCTGTTTCGGTCCGGTTTGTCATGATCGCCAGGGCCTTAATTGCCAGATCCAGGTCAGTGTCATGATCATCTTTCTTTCGGATCATGTTCTGATATTGCTGAAACTGAAACAAAGTCACATCTTTCCAAGTCATAATTAAAAATAAATAGGTGTTTTAAAATAATTATCCGAACGAATATCGCCCGGTCCCTGATTTGAAATCAAATTTTCGCCATGCCAAGGCTAAACTACACACGCAGTCATCATGAAATCCAGTAGGTGCCCCGTACTTTATCCCGTGGGATCCATACTGAAACTCAAAAATGTCGAGTTCCTCCTTGATCGGTCCCTCTGGAAAATGGATCTTTTCTTGATGGATCGCCATTTGCAATCCCATCATAAGATCCTGCTTTGATTGTGATGTAAATTTGAAAGCCTCCACATCCAGTCCCTCCCGTTGTAACTTTTCAGCGACCGGATCACCGACACCAGTGGCATCGATACAGATCGGGGCCCTGGGCAGTGCCATAATCTTGGCGGATGTCGTATTCCAGTCCGCCTGGAAACGATCGAAATAACATACA
>JACCDQ011001628.1_pt1 | contig 35200 bp, 29 predicted proteins | sample 7446031 | NCBI WGS metagenome assembly JACCDQ01 (sample SAMN15323442, study PRJNA562643) | freshwater metagenome | isolation source: river surface water | place: USA:Blue River Watershed | collected 2017-08-17 | reverse complement strand
GGCGAACCAGGTGCAGAAGGTAATGCAGATGGAACAACTCCAATAAATATCGGAAACACTCCTGCACCAGGTGCGTTGGATACACAAGTTTGAGATAAATATATTATGCAATTACGAGAACTATATTACTTGGATAAAGAAACAATGGAACCAGCAGAGGATGGAAGATACTCTGCTGATGACGACAAATCTATTGTTGACATGGGTGACACTCGTAAAACACGGTTGACACTAAAAGATATAAATCGTGCAAGACGTGCAGACGATATGCATAAAAAAGAAAAATCAAAAGATCTCTCACAAGTCCAAGCAATGTACGGTTTGGCAGCACAACAACCAGAACAGGGTATGTAATTTGACAAAAGCCTTTGTTTTAGGTAACGGTCGCAGCAGGTCTTCTATTGATGTAAATCAACTTAAAAAACATGGAAAAGTCTACGGATGTAACGCAATATATCGTGAAACACCCGTAGACTTTTTAATAGCAGTTGATGTTAAAATGATAAACGAAATAGTAGATACAAATTATCATAACTTGCATGAAGTTTGGACTAATCCCAACAAAGCTACCCAAAACATTTCTGGAATAAACAGATTTAATACAAGTCTTGGATGGAGTAGTGGCCCAACTGCATTGCATTTAGCAAGTTCTCATAAACATGAAGAAGTCTTTATTTTAGGTTTTGATTACATTGGCACTGGACCAAATAATGATTACGTCAATAATGTATATGCAGGTACCAAAAATTATAAAAATATAAACGACAGGGCTACATACTATGGGAATTGGCTTAAACAAACAGCTACATGTATAAAACAGAATCCAAATACTAAATATTTCCGCATAGTCGAGGAGGGTAGTTTAATACCTAAGGAACTTACTGAATTACAAAATCTTTTTCATTTAGATAAAGAAAAATTTGCAAAGTTATACTAGAAAAACTATTTATCCACCAAAATGCCACTTTTTAGGGCATTTTAAACACTTTTTTTCATTAAAGTGTAAATATATCTGACAGCCTTGAACTAATAGGAGATTAACATGACTGATCGTAGTAAATTTGAAGAAATGCTAGAGCGTTTGGTTAACGAAGACCGCGCCGGCGCAGAGGAACTTTTCCACGAAATCGTAGTTGAAAAGTCACGCGAGATTTATCAAAGCATCTTGGAAGCTGAAGACCAAGAAGACGACGAGGATCTAGAAGAAGCATCAGAAGATGATGAAGATGACGAAGATCTAGAAGAAGCATCTGAAGAAGATGATGAAGAAGATGAAGAGCTGGACGAAATGTTTGGTCTAGACGAGTTTGCACCAGAAGCTGCTGACGACATGATGGGTGGCGACGCAACTGACGACATGATGGGCGACGTTGACGTTGACGGCATGGGCGGCGACGAAGCTGGCGAAGGTGACATTGACTCACGTGTTGACAGTTTGGAAGACGAACTAGAAGCACTAAGAGCAGAATTCGAAAAGCTAATGGCTGGTGAAGAAGACGAACCAGAGCATGACGACATGTTCGGTGGCGACGAAGCTGGTGATGACGAAGGCGAAGAAGCTGACGACGAAGCTGGTGAAGAAGATGATGAAAAAGAATCATTTGCTTTCGAAGCTAAGAAAGACGAGAAAAAAGACGACAAGAAAAAGAAAACTGCTGGCGAGGAAATGCGTGAGTATGTAGAAAAAGTTGCTCCAGCTAAAATGGGAGACAACGGTGTTAATACTAAGTCACTAGTAGCAAACAAGAACGACATGGGTGGTACTACTGCGAATATCCTAGCATCAAAGACTGGTGAAAAGGGTGTTGAAGCAAACAAAGGCCAACTCAAGGGTAACGGTGTTTTCAAAGGTACTCCAAAAGATATGAACACTAAGAACGTAAACGTTCCTGGTGCAAAGAATGCAACTAAACTAAGTGCAGTTGCTAAGGGCCACGGCGCTGAGAAAAAAGGCGCAGGTGAGACTGCTGACAAAAGCGCGGGTAGCATGTTAAATGGTGCTCCAAAAAGAGCTAAGTAAGCAGAAATAGGGACAGATAGATGAACTACTTACGAGAGAACCTCAGTTATGACCAGGCCAGAATGGTAGTTGAGTCTGCCGACGAGGGTAAAAATCTTTATATGAAGGGGATTTGTATCCAGGGCGGTGTACGCAACGCGAATCAGCGTGTGTATCCTGTAAGCGAAATTGGTAGGGCTGTCAACTCTCTCAACGAACAAATATCCGGTGGTTATAGTGTTCTTGGCGAAGTAGATCATCCAGATGGACTAAACATCAACCTAGACCGTGTAAGCCATATGATTACAGAAATGTGGATGGATGGACCAAACGGTTACGGTAAGTTGAAAATTCTACCTACCCCGATGGGAAACCTAGTAAAAACAATGCTTGAAAGCGGAGTTAAGCTAGGTGTCTCCTCTCGGGGTAGTGGGAACGTATCTGAAGATGGTAGTGGCAACGTTAGCGATTTCGAAATAATTACAGTAGATGTTGTTGCACAGCCAAGTGCCCCTGGTGCTTATCCAACTCCAGTTTACGAGCATATCATGAATATGAGAGGCGGACATCGAGCAATGACTATTGCAAGAGAAGTACAAGGCGACCCAAAGGCACAAAAATACTTAAAAGAGAGCTTATTAAAAATAATAAGCGGTCTCCAATAACGAGGAGAAATAAATGTTGGATGCACTAAAATCACTATTTGAAAGCAACGTGATTTCGGAGCAAATGCGTAGTGAGCTTCAAGAAGCTTGGGATGTTAAGGTTAAAGAAAACCGTATAGCAGCCACAGCAGAACTTCGCGAAGAGTTTGCAAAAAAGTACGAACATGACAAAACCATCATGGCAGAAAGTGTAGCAGAAATGCTAGAAGAAAGACTTTCTACTGAAATGGCCGAGTTGCATGAAGATCGTAAACAGCTAGCAGAAGCAAAAGCAAAGTTTGCTATTGCAATGCGTGAAAATAACGATTTAATGAGCAATTTCGTTCTTAACACTCTCAAGAAGGAAGTAAGCGAACTACATGAAGATCAAAAGTCAATGGCAACTAAGTTTGCTGTTCTTGAAGACTTCATTGTTGAGCAACTTGCTAAAGAAATCGCCGAGTTCCAAGACGATAAGCGTGACCTAGCTGAAACAAAAGTACGTCTAGTACGTGAAGCAAAATCACACTTGGCTCTTGTTAAAGAGCAATTTATCAAACGCGGTTCTGCACTTGTTGCAGAAACTGTTGACAAAGGACTAAAAGCTGAAATTTCACAACTAAAAGAAGATATCAGCCAAGCCCGCCAAAATGACTTTGGTCGTAGACTATTTGAATCATTTGCTGCTGAATACATGAACAGCCATTTGAATGAAAGAAGTGAAACAGTCAAGTTGATGAAAGTTATCGATGCTAAAGATCGTCAGCTTTCAGAAGCAAAAACACTTGCTGTAAAAGCAAAACAACTAGCAGAATCAAAGGATGCTGAAAACAAGCGTCTAGTAGAATCAGCTAGCCGTGACAAGAAATTAAACGAACTTTTGGCTCCGTTAGCTCGGGATCAGAAAGAAATTATGAAAGACTTACTGGAATCTGTTCAAACTAGCAGACTAAACTCTGCTTTTGAGAAGTACCTACCGGCGGTTATCGACGGTAAATCTCCAGCAAAGCAAAAGGCAAATCTTACCGAAGGCAAAGAAATTACAGGCAACCGTGAACCCCACAAACCACAAACCGCTGACAGCAACGTAATAGACATCAAACGTCTAGCAGGATTAAACTAAGGAGATAAAAAATGTCAGAACTATTAGAAAGTCGCTGGCAGGAGACAAAAACCGCCCTTCTTGAAGGCCTACAAGGCAACAAGAAAGCAGTCATGGCAACTACTCTCGAGAATACACGCAAGTATCTCGCAGAAAGTGCAACTGCTGGTGCTACTTCTGCTGGTAATATCGCAACCCTAAACCGCGTAATACTTCCAGTTATTCGCCGTGTTATGCCAACTGTTATTGCAAACGAACTAGTAGGTGTCCAACCTATGACTGGTCCAATTGCACAAGTCCATACTCTACGTGTTCGTTACGCTGACAGCCTAACTAGCAGTGGAACTGGTGTAACTGCTGGTGAAGAAGCACTAAGCCCATTCAAGATCGCTGAAGGCTACTCAGGTGCTGGTTCAGCTGGTACTTACAACTCAGCAGGTCCTAACGCAACTGCTGCTCTTGAAGGCCAAGCTGGTAAGCGCATGAGCATCCAGATCTTGAAGCAAACAGTTGAAGCTAGAAGCCGCAAGCTCTCAGCTCGCTGGACTTTTGAAGCTGCTCAAGATGCTCAATCACAACACGGTATCGATGTTGAAGCAGAAATCATGGCAGCTCTTGCACAAGAAATTACTGCTGAAATCGACCAGGAAATTCTTGGTAGCCTAGGTACCCTAGCTGGTACTGCTGCTGAGACTTATGACCAAAGTTCAGTTTCAGGTACTGCAACTTTCGTTGGTGACGAACACGCTGCTCTAGCTGTTCAGATCAACAAAGTTTCAAACTTGATCGCTCAGCGTACACGCCGTGGTGCTGGTAACTGGGCTGTTGTTTCACCAACTGCTCTTACCATCCTACAGAGTGCAACTACTAGTGCATTTGCACGTACTACTGAAGGTACTTTTGAAGCCCCAACTAACACCAAGTTTGTTGGTACTTTGAACAACGCAATGAAAGTTTACGTAAACACTTACGCAACTTCAGACGATGTTCTAATCGGTTACAAAGGTTCAAGCGAATCAGACGCAGCAGCATTCTACTGCCCATACATCCCATTGATGAGCAGCGGTGTTGTTCTTGACCCAACTACTTTTGAACCAGTTGTTAGCTTCATGACTCGTTATGGTTATGTTGAATTGACTAACACTGCAAGCAGCTTGGGTAACGCAGCTGACTACCTTGGCAAGGTTGCAATCACTACTGCAAACCTAAGCTTCAGCTAATATTGTTTACAATATGAAAAAATAGGGCCTACGGGCCCTATTTTTTTCTTGACTATTCTGTGCTGTATGTTATGTTTAATACAAGTTAGGCAAAAAGGAATAGGACATGAAAGTTTCACTACGTAAGGCAAACGCACTGCAAGCAGCAATTAACGAAGTGATTGCTTCGTTGGATTTAACAGTTGATGTTAAGATCAACGAATTTGAGAAACCTTCTGAAAAGCTAGCATTGGCTACTAGCCGTATGGCAGCAAATCTTGAACGTCGGTCAGGTTTGTTTGATGTTCTTTATGAAATTCGCAACAGTGTAGCAACTGCTAACCACGTTAGTGGTATAAACGCTATGTTGAGCGAGGTTGCTAGATCTGAAAAAGACATTGTCTTTTATACTCGTCTGGCAAAACTTGAACCCGCACTTAGCCAAGAAGTAATTGTTGGTAAGTTGGGTAAGATCAAGGGCCGAACTGAAGACTACTACGGCAGAGATGACCTGGTTATGACCAACATCTTTAATGCTGACGAACTGTCTTCTTTTAAGGAGAAGTTGGCTGCTATTAAAAAGCAGAAGTTGTCTGTTCAAGACAAGCTATTGGAACTTAACGTTCGCACTGATATTGAACTTAGTGATGTATCAGTAGAACTTCTTAAGACTGAAGGCTTGCTGTAATTTTGGTAGTATAGCTTGTGGGTCAAACCACAAGCAAACTACCCGGTTGGTAAGGGAATAGAGTTGGATTTTTAGATCCGAAAGATCTGTTCATAAAGCTTACTTCGATGGTAAACATATTATCTGTGTGCTCCAACATTATATAATACTCATTGAGTTGAGATGCATTTTGTTTGTTGGAAATTTATAGTTTATGCAGGTTGTGTTTTGCTCCTTGTGAGTTGTAATTTGCACAATCCACCTCGCCCTTCCACCGTTATAGTTTTTTCATTATGGACAGATATATCAGCCTTATGATTAAATGGCGGAAAGAGCATCCAGCTTATGCCCCACAAATTTATAAGATACAAAAAACAATAGAAAAGATGAATATTGAATATTCATCTTTAATCCGTCAACATCAACTTTACAAAAAGCCTCACATTTTAGAAAAAGCTAATAACATACTAGCTGAGGCAACTATACTAATAAAAAAACTAGAAAGATATGAACTGATTGCAACGCTGTCAAAGAATTGACAGCGTTTTTTATTATTTTTTCCAAATTGATAAATACTATGTCATATAATGTTCAGCAGTGCTGAACTTACGCTACCCAGCGTATGACCTAGAACGTCAAAGGAGAAAATATGGGACGCCCTCTACGCAAAGATGTCAACGGTGTTGACGTAATCGGAACTCCAGCTTCAAATACTGGAGTTAGAGTTGAATTTTATGATGGTTCAACACTTCAAACTGACGGTGTTATTCTTAAACAACGCGGTGCAAAAACTTTTAGAGTATGCCGTGTTGGTGACATTGGCACCACTTCAGCTTACAAAACATGTGTTTTGCAAGACAGTGAACCTAATGCAGCAAACGAAATGAGACTGTGGGGCTATGTTGGCTCAAACAGTGGCTCAGCTGTAAACATTAGAAAAATTACAAAGCGTGTTGCTACTGACTTCGCTGGAAACCGATACACTTGGCATCTTGAAAACGATTCTTCAAACGATTACATAGTGCTAACTGCTATTTAATTTTTAAGGAATACAAATGACTACCAAAATTGAACGCTATAGTGTAGACGAATATCAACTGCTAGTTAAGCAAGGTGGGAACATAACTCTCAATCCTGGCACTAATGGGTCAGTAGTTATTTCTGGTAACTTGACCGTTTATGGTAGCTCAACAAATATAAGTTCTCAAGATTTAGAAATCGAAGATAACACAATTCTGCTTAACAAGGGAGAAACTGGATCTGGAGTATCCCTTGTTACAGCAGGATTAATAATTGACCGTGGTACTTTATCTGATGCAAATCTATTTTTTGATGAAAGTAAAGACTGGTTAGATTCACAAAATTCATTCACTGACTCGAGTGGTGCCTTTACATTTTCAAATGCATCAGGTGACTTGGTAGGAATTTTTACAAATAACATTTCTACAAACAATAACGACACACTAGTATTACTTGGAAAAGGAACTGGAATAGTAACTGTTACTGGGACAGTTGATTATGAAAAACAAGTATTCAATTATACTGGTAGTGAAATAACACCAAACTTATCTGCAAGTAACAACTTGTCGTATCCAATTGATGACGACGCTTTGGTAAATGCCAAACTATTAATTGATTATGTAAACGCATACCACAAATATAACTGGCAGAATAAGATAGTTTCCCCAACACCTGAAGGTACTACACAGGTAGTTGCAAAGTCTATTGCTGGTGGCGACGGTGTCGATAATGTTTCTATAAATGTTAATGGTACTAATGTGATCGAAATCACAAGTACTGACACAATATTTAAAAATAATTTAGATACAACACGAACTGCTATAAACGTGTTTAACGACACTGCTGAAGTTGTAAATGCATTTGGTGCAGCAACGTTAATAAGTATAGGTTCTGGTACTGGTTCAACAACTGTTAATAACGACTTTTATGTTTCTGGAAATCTCCAAGTTACAAACGGAAACGCTATAGAATCAACACTATTCCAAAATGGTACTATTCAAAGTAGTACTATACTTTTAAAGAATACAAGTCTTCCAGACTTTATACCCACTACAGCAGATGTTGAGTTGGCAGAGTTGTATGTAAACACATACGAAGGTAAAATATATTTCAAACGAGACTCTGGAACTCCAACTATAAGAGAAGTTGGACTAGCTGACAGAGTTGCAAACGTATTCTATGTTTCAGACGATAGCGGAAATGACTTGAATGATGGTACTACACTTTCAGAACCATTTAAAACTATTGATGCTGCACTACAATTTGTTGCTGCTTTACGCGCAATACAAACTCCAGAAGAAGAACGACCTATAACAATATATGTTAAAAGTGGTAATTACTCTATAAACAATCCAGTAAGGGTGCCTGCAAGAGTTAGTATAGTTGGCGATAACTTGAGAACGGTGACTGTTAGACCTATAAACAGAACACAGGACATGTTCTGGGTTTACAACGGTGCTTACATAACACACATAACAGTTAAAGATCATTTATCACCAAGTGCCGCAGTTGCGTTTCCTCCAGACGGTAGTGCTGGATTCATAACTCAATCACCGTATGTTCAAAACTGCACTAGTATAACAACTACTGGTACTGGTATGCGAGTTGACGGTGATCATACTACTGGATTAAGAAGTATGGTTGCTGATGCGTTTACCCAGTATAACCAAGGTGGCATTGGGGTGCATATGCTTAATCGTGGTAACACACAATTGGTTAGTATATTCACAATATGCTGTGACGTTGCATTCCTTTGTGAGGATGGTGGCTTCTGTTCAATTACAAACAGTAACAGCAGTTTTGGTAACTATGCATTAAAATCAAATGGCGTAAGTGAAACATTGTATACTGGTAAAGTAGTTTCACAACCGTCAACAAACCAATTTAAAATTGATGGGTTAGTTAAAAAGCCAAACATTGGAGATGCGTTAAAGTTTTCAACAAGCAGCACATACTACACTGTGAGAAGCGTTGCAAACTTGATGGTTGACATTGACACTATTACCAATCCAACTTTTACAGCAGAAAACGCAGCATTACAAAGTGCAAGAACAACACTGTACAACATGAATTCATTTATAAAAACAGAAGTTGTAAAGTTCTTGGAAAGGGAGTACCCATTCTTTGGATATGATGAAGCAACTTGTTCACGTGATGTTGGACTTATAATCGAAGCTGTCGCCGATGATATGGCGTTTGGTACTAATTACAAATCAGTAAAAGCTGGAAGAAGTTATTACAGAGCAAGCGCAGCAGCAGTCGTTGGATCACAAAAACCAGAGACTATAGCAGCTATAAATTACGCAAAAACTGTTGCATTAAGTTTCTTAACTTACCCAAGCACTGCATATACTAGAGCATCAGATAGTTTTGATATAATTGTTAATATTTTAACAAATGGTGAAGGCGTAGCACCTGCGCTTAACTATGCATCACATACTGGGGCAACTGTAAACGGTACCCGTGCAAAAGACATTATACAAGCAAATAGAAGCTTCTTTATTGAAGAAGGAATTGCGTATATTGCGGCTAATTATCCTGCATTGACATACGATCAAACTGCTTGCCGTAGGGATATTGGATTTATAGTTGATGCAGTATCGTATGATATTATGTATGGTGGTAACAGTCAAACAGTTGCAGCCGCAAAAGCATACTATTCAAATGGAGTTATGCAATTACCATCTGGTGAAAAAACAGCAACAGTTGCTACATTTACGTATGTTCAAAGTGTTGTTGAAGATGCAGTAGTTAACACATTGATAACAAGATTAAACACAACAGTTACACAAAACGTGAGCCTTCCGGCAGCTACTAGTGCCGAGCAAGTGATAGTAGTTGACTTGTTTGAAGATGTAACTGTTATGATATCAAACGGGTACAATGCACTTGTAACTATTGAAGAAGAACTTGAAGTGGGTGCTATACCTGTAAGTACTGACATAACATTCCACCAACTTAGTTTAATAACATCAAGTAGTCATACTTTTGAATGGATAGGTGCTGGGACAAACGTAAATACTGCACTACCATATTTGGGTGGTACTCCTGTTGAAGAAAACCAAGTTATACAAGTAAATGGTGGACGAGTATACTATACTAGTACTGACCAAAAAGGTGACTTCCAAATTGGTGACGGATTAAAAATAAATAGAGCTAGAGGAACGGTTGAGGGTAGAGTTTTCAGAAAATCACTATATTCAACCTTGACTCCATATATACTAGCTCTAGGAGAAGGATAAACAATGGCTCTTATTCCATTAAATGCATTTAAAAGCGTAGCTACTAAGTTAACTACTAGTTCTACATTGATTTATGAAACGCCTGAGACAGTATCGTCAATTATCCTGTCTGCTTCATGCTCAAATTATACAGCAAGCCCTGTAAGTGTTTCTATAATAGTTGAAAAACCAACTACACCGACCCCTACACAATTCTACATAGTTCCAGATATAGAAATACCAGCGAAAGATGTGTTGTCTGCGGTAACTGGAAGATTGGTATTAGAACAGGGTGATAAAATATACGCATATGCAAGTGCAAACACATCGGTTGACTTCTTTCTAAGTATAAACGAAGCTGCTAACGAATAATCACTATTGACTTTCTAAGGTTATAGCTTATAATAATTATAAGCGAGGGCCTAGAATGAAAAGAATTCTAATTACCGGTGGGGCTGGTTTTATAGCCCACCATTTGATTTATAAAATAATAAAAGAAACTGATTGGGAAATAGTCACCCTTGATAGACTTGACTATAGTGGAAATCTAAACAGACTTCATGACATTTTAAATGACTGCTCTGTTGAAGATAAACGTAGAGTTAAAATAGTATACCATGACTTACGTGCAGAGTTAAATCCTCTTATAATAAAGGAAATAGGGCACGTCGATTACATCGCGCACCTTGCTGCTGGATCACACGTTGATAGAAGCATACAATATCCAATGGAATTTGTATTGGACAACGTGGTTGGTACTTGTAATATTTTAAATTTTGCAAGACTTCTATCCAGTAACGATGAATTAGAAAGATTTATATACTTTAGTACTGACGAAGTTTTTGGTCCAGCACCTAATAGTATAAAATACAAAGAAAACGATAGATACAATTCAACAAATCCATATAGTGCAAGTAAAGCTGGCGGTGAAGAACTAGCCGTTGCTTATGAAAACACTTACAACATGCCCATTTACATAACACATACAATGAACGTTATGGGAGAGCGCCAGCATCCTGAAAAATACATTCCAATGTGTATAAGAAAAATACGTGATGGGCAAACAGTTACTATACACAGCGACAAAACAAAAACAGTCCCTGGGTCTCGTCACTATATTCATGCAAGTGATGTTGCAGACGCAGTTAAGTTTCTTTTAACAAGTACCATAAAATCTGAACCTGATGAAACCGGTGCTAAATGCCCGAAGTTTAATATTGTCGGAAGTGAAGAACTTAACAATTACGAACTTGCAAAAATAATAGCAGAAGTGCAAGGAAAAGAGTTGAATCACGAGTTTGTAGATTTTCACTCTAGTAGACCTGGACATGATTTGCGCTATGCGCTATGCGGTGACAAAATGCTTAACTTGGGTTGGAAACCTGAAAAAAATATTAAACAACGAATAGAACAAACTGTAATTTGGACTTTAAACAACTCGAGATGGCTTGACATATGACATTAGGACCTAAAAAATCTTTTACTGAAATAGAAGAAAAATACAATTTTGACGGTGATTTTAGTTTGGCTAAGGTCGCTATAAACAACGGCGGGGTTGTTAAACCATTGGTAATACCAAGCATTTTAACACAAGGCACTGGTCTTATGAATCCGTCGTTGTTATATGACAACGGAAAGATTATAGTTAACATGCGGCATGTTAACTACACTTTTTACCATTCTGAAAAGAAAACATTCCAACACCAATGGGGTCCACTAACATACTTGCACCCAGAAAACGATATGCATTTGCGTACAACTAATTGGTATTGTGAACTTGACAATGACTTAAACATGAAGTCATATACAAAGATTGATACTAGTAAGTTTGATACTTACGAACCAATGTGGGATTTTGTTGGATTAGAAGATGCAAGACTTGTACGTTGGAATAAAAAACTGTACATAACTGGTGTTAGACGTGATACTACTACGTTTGGGCAAGGTCGTATGGAACTTTCTGAAATAGAAGTTGCTGATGACGGGTCTGTAACTGAAGTAAGTAGACTTAGAATACAACCTCCTAAAGATCCTAACAGTTATTGTGAAAAGAATTGGATGCCAGTTTTGGATGAGCCGTATACGTTTGTTAAATGGACAAATCCAACTGAAGTAGTCAAAGCCAACATATCTGATGGTAGTTCTACTATTGTAAAACTTTCTGATTATGTACATATTGGTAACGACTTACGAGGTGGCTCACAAGTAATACGAATGGGCGAACATTACCTATCAATAGTTCACGAAGTTGACTTATTTACAAGTGAAGTTGGTAGAAAAGATGCCGTGTATAGACATCGTTTTGTAATATGGGACAAAGATTGGAATATTAAACATTTCACAAAAGATTTTTCTTTAATGAATGGGCATGTTGAGTTTGCAGTGGGTATGTGTTTGGTTGGGACTAACGTATTAATAACATTTGGATTCCAGGATAATGCAGCATATATAATGCAGATACCAGCTAATGTATTGGCAGATTTCATAAATGCTAATTGATTGTTTTCCATATTTTAATGAAAAAGAATTGTTAGAATTGCGTTTAAAAATGCATTATGACAAATTTGATCTGTTTGTTATAACCGAAGGTACTAGAACACATCGGGGCGTACCTAAAATTTTAACAGCACGTGAAACTATAATGGAACTGGGCATACCTTTTGAAAAGATAAAAATAGTTTCTGTTGAAATGCCTAGTAAAGAAGATGAGCCTGAAAATTGGGTGCGTGAGCGTATGCAACGAGACGCCGCAGCCCAATTTATAGGGGATAATGATGTTGCATTCGTAAGTGATTGCGACGAAATAATTGATCCTGCGATTTTAGATGAACTAGTTGAGTACACAAAAAACAACAAAGATTCATTATTAAGAGTTCCATTAGTATACTTGTTGGGGGATGCTAGACTTAGAGTTTACAAAGGTGATGCTAAAGAACTATGGCCATCACCGTTTATGTGTACCGCTGACCATTTAAAAAAATACACATTATCACAGATTCGTGAAGATCAATCAAAAAACTTTCACAAAATAACAGATTTTAATGAAGTATTTCCAGTAATTAACGGAAACGAAATTCGTGATGCTGGATGGCATTTTGCATGGATGGGTGGTCCAAGAAAACGGCATACTAAATTCAAGACGTTCTTGCATGATGACGAGTATGGCATGGTTGAAAATTATGTACCAACTGAAGGTGGAACAGACCCGTTGGGGAGATCTTTACATATTTTGCGAAAATACCCTGTGGAAAATCTTCCTAAAAAAATATTTGAATTAGATAACATTAGAAAGTTTTTAATACCTGATGAAATACAGTAGACTAGAAATAGACGGCCAATACGTAACCTATGAAGTATTTAAAAAATACATACATGCTCTCAAAGATGTACCTGGGTTAAGTTGTGAAATTGGTCTTCGCCGAGGTGGTGGAACTAGGATTATTATAGAATCATTTCTCGAAAATGCAGATGCAAGACCACATGTTTGTGTAGATCCTTACGGAAACATTCTATACAATGATATAGGCGGCGAACACCGAAGTGATTACACAAATAACATGCGAAACGAAACAATATACGAATTGTATAAGTTTGCTTATGACAAAAATCTTAACATACTGTTTTTCAATTTAGAAGATTCTGAGTTTTACTACAGGTTTGGAGACGGAGTTCCTGTATATGAGGAAGAGAAAAGGATAATAAACAATTATTGCTTTGTTCATGTTGATGGCCAACATGACGTGCGTTCTGTAACGACAGCAGCCAAATTTTTTATAACACGGTTGAGTTTGAATGGTATTATAGCTTTTGATAACACTGATCACTATGACCATTCTTCAGTTCATGAACTATTAATTAATAATGGATATACATTTTTGGAAGATGTATTGCATAAAAAAATTTACAAAAGAGTAAACTAATGTATAGAACAGAAATAATTCAATCGCTCGTTAACAAGATAAACGCAAAATCATATTTAGAGATTGGTATCGATAATGGTATAAATTTTTCAAATATAGTTTGTGATAAGAAGGTAAGTGTTGACCCAAACACTAATACATCAGCTATGCACCATGTTACTTCTGATGCATTCTTTGATAGTAATACTGACACATTTGATGTTATTTTTATTGATGGCCTACATCACGCAGATCAAGTTTACAGAGATATTGAAAACTCATTAAAAATACTAGCACCAAATGGTTACATAATTTGTCATGATATGAATCCTATAAAAGAAGAGCATCAAACTATACCATTTGTGTCTGGTACTTGGAATGGTAATTGCTGGGAAGCATTCGTACAACTTAGGTCCGAACACGACGACTTGGAAATGTATGTTGTTGACACTGACCAAGGTTGCGGTGTTATATCTCGTGGACACCAGGATGTACTCAAATTGCATGGCATAGAAATAAATTATAAAAACTTTGATTTAAATAGAAAAGAATGGTTGAACTTGATTTCAGTTGAGCAGTTTGTCAAAAAAACGTATACAGACTATTCAAATGCAGTAACTAGTATTCTTAACAAATTTATTAATAAGCCAAATGATCCAGAAAATAACTTTTTGCTAGCTTTATACTATGATAGCATTGGGCAAACTGCATCTGCTGTATCTTATTATTTGAGAACAGCTGAAAGAACATCAAATGATTTATTAAAATATGAATGTTTGTTAAAAGCTGCTGGTTGTTTTGAAAAACAAGGAACTCGAAAGTTTACAGTAAAAGGCCTGTTGCAACAGGCAGTTGCGCTAATGCCAAAACGTCCAGAGGCTTATTTTAAGTTAAGTGCTTTTTATGAAAGTGAAACAAACAACGACGGGCGTTGGGTGGAAGCATATACTATTGCATCAGTTGGCCTAAGTGTTGCTGAATTTGAAAACTTGCCAGCATTGCGTACTTCCATAAACTTTCCTGGAAAATATGGTCTGTTGTTTCAAAAAGCACACACTGCTTGGTGGTGTGGGTTGTGTGAAGATTCTAAAAATATGTTTTTAGATTTATACACAAACTATGACATGGATGACAACTACAGAGCAACGGTATACAACAACTTACTAAACCTAAATGCATTTGTTACACATAAAATAATAAATTATAATAACTCACAAATAGAAGATTTAAAATATAAATTTGCTGACTGCGAAATTATTGAAAGAAACTATTCTGAAGCATTTCAAGATATGTTTGTTCTGACTATGTTAAATGGTAAAAAGAATGGAACTTACATAGAAATAGGCGCGGGCGACGCGTTTTATGGAAACAACAGTTACTTGTTAGAAAGTAAATTTGGATGGAAGGGCGTTTCTTTTGATATAGAAGAAGACTTTGTAAACAAATTTCTAAATGAACGAAAAAATACTTGTGTGCTACGGGATGCAAGATTGGTTAATTACGAAACATTTTTACCAAGCATTGGCATAGGCAAACATGTGGATTATTTGCAAATAGACTGCGACCCACCTGAAGTCTCATATCAAGTATTGTTAAACATACCGTTTGACACTATGACATTTTCAGTTATAACATTTGAACATGATCACTACACAAATCGTAATAACAGTTACCGCCAACGTGCCAGAGACTACTTGAAAAGTCATGGATATGTTTTAGTAGCTGGAAATATTTCTCCAGATGACAGCAGACCATACGAAGATTGGTTTGTACATCCAGATCATGTTGATTCTGAAATACTAAAAAAGATGATGTCAACTGAAGACTCTACGAAAAATGCTAGAAAGTATATGTTATCAAATGAATAAGATACCAGTAATTGGGGTTCCTGTTGTAAGTAATCCATATTGGTTACATCGGATGATCATGAGTGTGGATTATCCTGTTGAAAACTTTATTATTATAAACAACAATGGTAAAGGTGAGATTGATGAAGAATTAAACAATCTCACAAAAATAACACACAAGTTCATTGACAAAATAAAAGTAGTACACATGCCAGCAAATATTGGATGTGCGGGAGCATGGAATCTTATAATAAAATGTTATATGATGGCGCCATATTGGATAATAGTAAATGACGATGTGGCGTTTGGTCCTGGATTACTGAAAGAAATGGTTGACATAGTAAACAGTGACCCAGTTGTTGGCATGATACACCCAAATGCTGGAGATTTTGGGGTAGGGGCTTGGGATTTATTTTTAATAAAAGACATAATAGTACAAGAATTTGGACTATTTGATGAAAACACTTACCCTGCATATTGCGAAGATGCAGATTACATAATGCGTATGCATCACCGACCTATAAAAAAAGTAATAGGTTTATCGACAACATACTTACACGGGCTTGCTGATAAGAGTCAATACTATGAGCATGGTAGCCAGACTGAAAAAAGTATACCCGGTTTAAAAGCAATATTAGACAAATCAAATGAATACAACATTGAGTATCTAACTAAAAAATGGGGTCCTGGTTGGAGGTTTGTGCAACCTAATGCAATTCCATATGAAGGTCAACCAGTCCCAATATCTTATACATCATGGGATTTAAACTTTGTGAGATCAAAGTATACTGGCTTTTAACATAGCATACCATTACAGTTGAATATTGATAAATAATATAAAATCGACTGTGATGGTATAAAAATGAGTGATAAATTTCCAGTATCTAGAAAAATAAGAACAATTCCACCTGGGGATATCTCCCCAGATAGGTATGACTTCATGCGCCCAGGTGAAGCAGAACCCAACTTGGGTTTACCTCCATCTGACGGATGGGCATTGAAAGGTAACACGGATGGAACCCGTTTTTGGGACCACCCGGGCGTTCAAGGTATTCAGGGAATTCAAGGAATTCAGGGCATCACAGGTAGCCAAGGTATCCAGGGCCGTCAAGGTGCTCAGGGTTCCCAAGGAATACAAGGTTCTCAAGGTAGACAAGGTATTCAAGGAGTCCAAGGTGCAACAGGTACCCAAGGACTACAAGGTACCCAAGGGTTACAGGGTCGCCAAGGAACTACTGGTGCACAGGGAACTGGTGGTCAGCAAGGTATACAAGGTACTTACGGACCGTCACTTACTATTATTGGAAGTATAGCAACAGTTGGTGGTGATCCACAAACTGCACTTAACGCAGCATTTCCTGGATCAGTAACCGGGAATGGCGTCATTGCAAACGATACTGGACACCTTTGGGTATACGAAGGATCCTCTTGGAATGATGTTGGGGAAATAAAAGGACCACAGGGTTTACAAGGTACAACTGGTACTCAAGGTGCAACTGGTAGCCAAGGTACAACTGGCCAGCAAGGTATTCAAGGTTATACTGGCATACAAGGATCGAATGGTGCTCAAGGAACTATTGGTCAGCAGGGTATCCAAGGTTATACTGGTATACAAGGGACAACTGGACCACAGGGATCTCAGGGAGTGCAGGGATCTTCTGGAAGCCAAGGTACACAAGGTATTCAGGGAATTCAGGGGTTACAAGGCCGCCAAGGAATTCAAGGACCCCAAGGTACTCAAGGTATCCAAGGGTACACTGGTATTCAAGGTGCTGACGGGGCCCAAGGCATTCAGGGATCACAGGGTATCCAAGGAACCCAAGGTACTACTGGTACACAGGGGGCGATAGGTATCCAAGGTATCCAAGGCATTAATGGTACGTTGGGTGCTCAAGGTATCCAAGGAACACAAGGAACTCAAGGTACCCAGGGTCGTCAAGGTATAACTGGAGCAACTGGTTCTCAGGGCACACAGGGTATCCAAGGAACCCAGGGTATTCAAGGTACACAGGGAGTCCAAGGTATCCAAGGCCGTCAAGGTATTACCGGTTCTGCTGGTACACAAGGATCTCAAGGTATCCAAGGAACCCAAGGCCTACAGGGCATAAGCGGTGTTGTCGGTGGCCAAGGTACTCAGGGTATCCAAGGAACACAAGGCATACAGGGTATACAAGGCACCCAGGGTATAAGTGGTGTTGTTGGTGGCCAAGGGCCACAAGGAACACAAGGGGTCCAGGGAACACAGGGTACACAAGGCTTCCAAGGTATGATAGGCCAACAAGGTATCCAGGGAGTACAAGGTATCCAAGGACTTCAAGGGCTACAGGGTAATCAAGGTATCCAAGGTACTTATGGACCCTCACTTACTATTATTGGAAGTGTTGCAGATGTTAATGTTATTCCACCTGGAAACCCACAAACAACATTGGATACTGCGTTCCCGAGTGCTGTTTCTGGAAATAGTGCCATAGATGATACAACTGGTAACCTTTGGGTCTATGATGGATCTGTTTGGAATAACGTTGGGCAGATAAAAGGACCACAGGGTACGCAGGGAACACAGGGGCCACAAGGTATTCAAGGTCGTCAAGGTATCCAAGGAACTCAGGGTCGTCAAGGCACCCAGGGTATAAGTGGAACTGTTGGTGGACAAGGTGTGCAAGGAAACCAGGGTATCCAGGGTATAACTGGTGCTGGTCTACAGGGATCACAAGGTATACAAGGTACATATGGTCCATCACTTACTATAATTGGAAATATAGCAACAGTTGGTGGTTCTCCACAAACTGCATTAAACAGTGCGTTCCCAGGAGCAGTTACTGGTAATGGTGTAATTGCGAACGATACTGGCAGATTATGGGTTTATGATGGATCTGTTTGGAATGATGTTGGGGAAATAAAAGGTCCACAAGGTTTACAGGGGGTTCAAGGACCACAGGGCACACAGGGCATTCAAGGCGTCCAAGGACGCCAAGGTAACCAAGGACTACAAGGTATAAGCGGTGTTGTTGGTGGTCAAGGTTCACAAGGTATCCAGGGTATACAGGGAACTCAAGGCATTCAAGGACGACAGGGTATAAGCGGTGTTGTTGGTGGTCAAGGTACGCAAGGTATACAAGGGGTTCAAGGTTTCCAAGGAGAACAAGGACTACAAGGTATAAGCGGTGTTGTTGGTGGTCAAGGATCGCAGGGTATTCAAGGTATTCAAGGCCCCCAAGGTATTCAAGGCCGCCAAGGCATAAGCGGTACTGTCGGTGGCCAAGGATCGCAAGGTATCCAAGGCGCCCAGGGAATTCAGGGTATACAAGGGTTTGATGGTACACTTGGGTCACAAGGTATACAAGGTACCCAGGGTATAGCTGGTTTTAGTGGAATTCAGGGTATACAGGGAATCCAAGGAACAACTGGTTCACAGGGTATTCAAGGTCGTCAAGGCATCCAAGGTAGTACTGGTGCTCAAGGATCTCAGGGTATAACTGGTACATTGGGTAATCAGGGTATACAGGGAACCCAAGGTACAACTGGTTCACAGGGAATTACTGGCGCTCAAGGAATTCAAGGTATTCAAGGAAGTACTGGTGGACAAGGTGTCCAAGGGCGCCAGGGAATTACTGGTGCTCAAGGTATTACCGGTTCTGACGGTGGCCAGGGTGTCCAAGGTATCCAAGGACGACAAGGCATTCAGGGAACCACTGGTCCTGGTAACTCAATAGACGCAATTAATGACGGATCATCGTCAGTGTTGTATCCATTAATGGTTGCAACTGTTAACGCTGGTGAATTACCAAAAGTTTCAACTGTTAAGTTTAGTTTCAACGCAAGTACTGGAGATTTAACAACAACTGGTGTTATTTCAGGAAGCACAACATTTAATGATGTTACTGTTTCTGGAAACTACTCTGGAGCAAGTTGGACTACTGCTGGTATTAAGCTAAATGTAGGCGTTGCTACACACACTGATACTTCAAGTGCAGCAGCCGCAGTTATTGCTACAAGAACAATTAACTCAATTAGAAACTCTACGCTTGATTCAACCAATGCGATAACAGTTACTAACGCGGCAACATTACGTATAGATGGCCCACCAGCAGCAGGGGTCAACACTGCTATAACAAACGCACATTCATTGATTGTTGCAACTGGCAGAACATGGATGGCGGCTGGATCCGTAACAGTTCCAGCACTCGCTATTCGTGATGTGGATACTGGATTGTACTCTACTGCAACTGGGGTCTTGGATATAGCTATAGCCGGTGTTAGAAAGGGATCAATTTCAACATCAGGTTTAGTTGTAGCTGGAGAAGTAACTGCATATGGCTCTCTTTCCGATATACGTAGGAAAGAAAACATTGAAGTTATCCAAAATCCTCTAGAAAAAATTAGTAAACTAAATGGTGTAACATTTAATTACAAAAATGACTCAAACAAAATGACTGGACTTATTGCTCAGGAACTACTTGAAGTGCTACCAGAAGTTGTATACGTTGAAACTGACATAACAACTGGTGAAGAATATTATACTGTTAGATATGGTAACGTAGTGGGTCTTCTAGTAGAGGCTATAAAAGAGCTAAAAATGGAAATAGAACAGTTAAAAGCTAAGTAAGTTACGGGGATCAGATTTATGATCCCCGTAACTAACACAAATTAAATATCGTACTAAAGAGAGAAAGTTCTATGGCATTACCAGCAACTGGCGCTACTATAAGACAATATGCAGATGTTTCAGTATATTTCGGGGGACCGTCAACTACTGTCACCTTAAGTGGTCTTGGTACCTATGTGGGCATAACTGCTGGCGCTGTAGTAAACTTAAGTGCATCATTTGGTGGACAATAACTCTCATAAGGAGATTTAGTATGACTATAAGTTTTTATCAATTAAAAAATATAATTCTTGCAGAACAATATACAAAAAGTAGGAAATTGATTAAGCTAAATTCGTTGTTTTCACAAGGTGAAATAGATGAAAAGCTGTATGACAAAGTAAAAGCAGATCTACTGGAAGATGAAACAGAATCTTCAATTATAGAAAACTTTGAAGCTGATGAAAAAGAGCATTGGATTCAAGTTTATGCAAATAAGACCGCAGCTGACCTACTTACACTCGGAAAAGTTCAACCAGAGACAATGTTGGCAATGTCATTATTACCTGAAAGTGACTTTGAGGAAGTGGTTAAGTACGCGACTATAAAAGCAAAGAAGATAAACAACGCAACTATTGATGTTGAAAAGAAAATTAACATAAATACGATCCCATCTGATCTTTTGTAATGCTTACAATATGTGTCCCATGTCAAGACTCAGTGTCATCACTGTTTGCTAATTCCTTAGCAAATCTGACTGCACAACTAACTAAAGATGGTATTCCTTACCATCTTTATTTTGTCATGGGGACAGTGCTTTCTGAAAGCAGGCAACGGCTTGCTGAAGATGCTATAAAAAATGGCAGTGAATATATTCTATGGCTTGACACTGATATTGTTTTCCCCTGTGATATTTTTTCGTTACTTAAAGAACACGATAAGCACATAGTAGCTGCAACGTATTCAACACGTAAAAGACCGCTAAAGTCTGTAGCATTCATTGACGAATTTGATTACGACTGTAGGCTTACAGAATTATCAGGATTACATTCAGTATTTGCAGTTGGAATGGGGTGTATGCTAACTAAAACTGTAGTATTTAATACAATACCCAAACCATGGTTTCCTATAACATGGGATACAGAAACTAACAGCTTTATGGGTGAAGATATATCATTTTGTAAATTAGCTTACAACAGTGGATACGAAATCTTTGTAGATGTTGACGTAAGTAATACTATATCACACCATGGAAGTAAATTGTTTTTATTAAAGGATACAAATGAATACAATTCAAAGATTTGAAAGATTCAAGGCGCCAGTGTTTAACGCACAGGACATATTAAAAAATCATATTTTACAAAAAAAACCTGTAATATATACTGACAACACAAATGACTATTCACAAGCTACACAATACTCAACAATAACTAGTTATGTGTGGCTTGTAGACAACTCTATAACACTTGACAGTGATTTTCCGTTGTGGTTTAACCCCCCAGTTAGTCATGTCGGAATTGCTTACGAATTTCCATATGTGTTTAAACAAACAAACAATATAAAATCGTGGGGGTTGGTAAAGCTTGTCCCAACTACTGGAATTGTTGATACACTTGAAAGAAAATTTATAGTGTGTAGCCTTTACGATGTCTATAACGGCCACGAAAGCTTTGATAAGTTCTTCATAGGAACCCAAAACGACACAACGTACAAAGAATTAGTACTGACTTATCCAGACATAGAAACAGTATCGTCATCAAAAGAAGCATACGCTCGGGCTAAAACAGATATGTTTTGGTTAATACCAAATAATGTACGTATAGTTGAAGATTTTAAGTTTGACCTTTTACCATCTGAGCGCGCATACGATTATCCCCACGTATTTGGTAATGGTGATTTGAACGACCATTCTGGAATAGTCCTAATGTCCAAACTGTATACCCCATCAGATAAAGAGTTTGAGCATAACTTCTATGTTAAAAAACGAATAATAAAAAAAGTGATAAGTATGCCAGCCTAAACAGCAAACTTTATCCAAGCGTGAAATCGTATAAATACCATAGAATAAAGTATTCTAATGGGATTTTAGTTAATGGAAAGATTAGTAGTTGATATAGGGACAGCACCGGACTCAGGTGATGGTGACACTCTCTATGAGGCATTTTCTAAAGTAAACATTAACTTTGAGTATTTGTTTGCAGATCAGCAAAACAGTAATGTTTTCCACAATAGCTATATTGCTCTAACTCCAAATCAGACTGAAATTCTGGATGGAGTAACTGACTTTGGGCTGCTGGTAAACGCTACACCATCATACTATGTAACGATGATGTATGACTCATCATTACCAAGATTGGATCCATCAACGGGCCAAGTTGAATACGGTGCGTTTAGGGTTCAAGATAGCAATTACAATTTGATAGGAATATACACAAACAGTATAAGCACTATCAACAATCAAAATTTAAATCTAATTTCAACTGGTACTGGTATTGTAACTGTAACTGGAACACAAAACTATGAACGCCAAGTTTTTAGTTATCCAGCGGGCAACATAGATATAAACAATCCTTTGGACCCGGATGCACTTATAAATGCACAGACACTTATTGATTATGTTAGTGCATATGATTTTGCAGATACTGAAGATAGAATAGTAGCAATTGGCGACCTGTCTTCTTATGTGGAAGTTATAAGTGGTAGTGAAAAAACTGTTAGGGTTGTGTTGGGAAACACAACAGTCGGTGAATTTACTGAAACTGATGCAAAAATACATAGAGTGATAATAAGTGACAATGCTATTAGAACTTTTGGGACTGGAGACTTGGTATTGCAACCAGGCCTTAACGGAACTGTAAATGTTTCAAATTATAGAATTAGTGGGTTAGCAGATCCAGTTAATCTCACAGACGCAGTTAACCTACAATATTTAAATTCAAGATTTTTATCAATCGGAGCATTTGGTGATGTTGACTTATCTAATTTACAAGACGGGTCGTTGTTAATCTACAATGATACTACTAACAAATTTGAGGCGTCAACCCTTTTAAACAAACAGGACATAGATGCTGGTACTTACTAAAACTAGTATTTTGGATAAATAGATGTATATTACGGAGAGTGTATAAATGTCAACTATTAAAATTAAACGTTCCAGTACAAACGGACAGCCTGGGGCACTTGAGGCTGGTGAATTAGCGTATTCATACCTAGCTGGTGACTTAAGTAACGGTGGTGATAGATTATATTTTGGTACTGGTGCGGCAATAAATGTAGTTGGCGGTAAGTATTTTACCGACAAGTTAGATCATACCCTTGGGACATTGACTGCTAGCAGTGCTATTTTAGTTGATAGCAATAGCAAAATTGATAACCTCAAAGTTGACAACCTTGACTTAAACGGAAATACAATAAGTACTACCGACACTAATGGTAACTTAAATCTAACACCAAATGGGACTGGGGTTGTAGCTGCATCCAATATGCAAGTGGGTGACTTGACAGCTACTAGGGTAACATTCGCCGGTACTAGTGGACGACTAGTCGACAGTTCTAACCTTACATTTAACAGTGGAACAGGGTTATTAACTATAACTGGCGCTCTAACTGTTGACAATGTTAACGTAAACGGAAACACGATAAGTACAACAAATACTAACGGAAACCTTTCGTTAACTCCAAATGGCACTGGTGTAGTTGTCGCTGCAAAACTTGAAGTAAGTGATCTAACATCAACGCGTGTTGCGTTTACTGCTGCAAATGGCCGCCTAGTAGACAACGCAAACTTTACTTTTACTACTGCAACAAGCACCCTTACTGTAAATGGTGATTTGCAGGTAGATAACATAAACATAAACGGAAGTACATACACTGGGTCAGCCGTAAATAGTGACTTGCTGTTTATCCCTAACGGTACTGGCGTAATAAGCGTTCTTGGTACTACTGACTATGAATTAAACGTAACATCTGACGATGACATACCAAACAAAAAGTATGTTGATACTGCTATAGCAGCTCTTAACTCAAGCGCAAGTATGGATGTTTCAGGTGACAATAGCACAACTGCTGAAATAACTTTTAATAATGAAGTTCTTGCATTTAGAAGTGGTACAAATGATGGTATAACTGTTGAAGTTGCTCAGGGCACAAATGGTGATGCAAGTAACGTATTTGTAACTGTTAGCTTGGACCAAGCATTAGCAACTACTAGCAGTCCACAATTTGCAAACCTAACATTAACTGGTGACCTTGCAGTAAACGGTGGAGATATAACTACCACTGCTAGCTCGTTTAACTTGCTAAACACAAATGCAACTACAATATATTTTGGCGGTGCAGCAAGTACTATTAGCGTTGGTGCTGGAACAAGTACAGTAACTTTCAATGATGACGTTGTTATAACCGGTGACTTGACTGTAAACGGGGACATGGTAACCGTTAACACTACAAACTTGTCCGTAGAAGATCCACTAATTCGTTTAGCTGTTGGAAACACAACTACTGATGCGCTTGACGTTGGATTCGTAGGTAGCTATGGTAGCACTGGTGAGAAATACACTGGTTTCTTTAGAGATGCAACAAATAGTGAATACTACTTGTTCAATGGAGCACCAACATCCGCGCTTGCTAGTAACGTAATAGATCGCACTTCTGTTGGTTTCACTCTTGCTAAAATAAATGCAAGTGAGTTCGTCGGTATGATCGACGGCGGCACATACTAATATAATTCCCAACACGCCCTAGAGATAAATAATACTATATAATTTAGCTCTAGGGCTATTCCTTGACTATATAGTCAATATTACTGGGAAGGTTGCATATGTCAACTATTAAATTAAAGAGAAGTGCCCAGCCGGGCAAAATACCTACAACTACACAACTTGATCTTGGTGAACTCGCGATCAATACGTATGACGGTAATATCTTTATAAAAAAAGAATATGTTGACCCCATAACAACCGAAAGTGTTGAAGAAGTAGTAAAGATTGCTGGAAGTGTTCCTATTGAGAATACTCTTTATGTACAAAAAGCTGGAAGTGACAACAATTCTGGAGAAACTTGGAGTGCCGCATTTTTAACTATAGAAGCTGCGTTGGAGGCAGCAAATGCTAGACAGTCGTTAACCCTAATAGACATTGGGCCAGGTGTATATGAAACCGAGGGCCATTTAGATGTTCCAGACAATACTGTCATCAGGGCAGCGCACCGTACAGTTTTCATAAGACCCAGACCAGGATTTGAAGAAAAAAATGTTTTTAGATTAGGTTCTGGCTGCTTCCTAGAAGGACCCGTTTTTGAAGGCTGGCGTCTTGACGACATGGATAATCCAAGCGAAGGTTTTGCTGTATGTTTTAGACCTGGTGCGTTAATAACCAGAGTACCGTATGTTCATAAGATTGTAGTAAGAACCCCACCATACTGGACAAGTATTGCACCACCACTTGATAGGGCAAATGGAAATCCGTTAGTTGGGTTGGGTGCTGGTGTTGTGTTAGCAGATGCAAGCGTTTTAGACCCAGATAGTATATTTCCAAACATAATGACCTGGGGAGCAACGCCAGTAACTCACAATGGAATAGGCTATTGTGCAAAGAACGGGGGGCTCATAAACGCAGTTAATGCGGTTAGTATGTGGTGCCATAGACATTTTTATGCGTTGGCTGGCGGACACATAATACTATCAAGTTGCTCTACACAATTTGGTGACTATACTATGGTTGCGAGCGGTACTAGGAACTTAGTAAAACCAACTGAAATCGCTGTTACACTTACTGCACAGGAAACCGCAAGTGTATCTATAGATAGTGCGAAATCTACTATCATTAATAATTTGTTAACAGAGTTATCTGCTGAAGGATATACAACCGGCTGGCCAAGTGATTACGACGATATAACTGCAAGGGATGCTGGATTATTCCTGCAGGCGTTGAGTTGGACCTTAAAAACTGCTAACGAAAAGCCAATGCTTGACTTTGCAAAAGGCCTTTTTACAACCCAGGGTACTAGAGCATTTAGTCCAACTGAATACGATTATGATAAGTGTTTTAGGGACACAATCCTTATAAACGAAGCAATAGCATATGACGTATTGTTTAACAGTAATTTTAGAAGTATAAAATCAGCACTTGCATATTATAGAGGTAATGCAAGTGAAGTCGTTAGCAATCAAAAAGCAAACACAATAACTGCACTAACTAGACAGAAGGTAACTGTTGGTACATACTTATCTGGAACATCACTAACTAGGTCAAATGCGTTATTTGATGAAATAATTGATATAATAACAAACGGCACAGGCTCGGCTGATGCTTTTACAATAACGGATCCGTCAGGATACGACACTGGATATTACAACGCCCGCCGCCTGCTAATAGCAAACAAGACTTTTATTCAAGATGAAATAGATGCATGGATTGCTGTTCAAGTTGCTGGTAATATTTCACCTTTTACCACAGGATTTACATATGATTCAGCAGCATGTCGTAGGGATGTTGGATTTATTGTTGATGCGTTACGCTACGACTTAACTTATGGTGGAAATTTGGAAACATATAATGCAGCAATGGCCTATTATGTTGGTGCTACTGCACAATATGGTTCAGGAGAAAAAGCAGCGACACTAGCAGCTTATCAAAGACTGAAAGTTATACTAGCCGACATAGTGCAAGGTATATCAATAACAAAGTCAAGTGGTAACGCAAGTACGCAGGACGTTAGCGGAACTGCGGGAAGTTTAGCAGCTAGCTTGTTTACGCAGGCTAGAATAGACGACATAAAAAATACTATAAATTCTGATGGAACCCCACCAGTAAAAATACTACCAGAAGTTACGTGGCCCAATACTGAATTTAAAGACAGCTTCACAACTATAAACACAAACACCCGTGTCATTTCTAGAGATGTATCACGATATTTGAGTTTACAAATTAAGTCTTTACTCGGTGCTTTTATTTTTTCATGGGAATACATGAGGGACCAAGTCAATGCACTTGCTGGGGTCAATTCAACATCTGATGGTTATGTAACTGCATTGGTAAATGCTCTTGAACAAACAATTTTAGATCCATCGTTAGTTGCAGAACCATCTACAATAACTGCTATTGGGCACACATGGACTGGCATCATGGCAGGAGTTGCACTTACTAAAATACCTCCTGCTAGAAATTATGCAACTATTCCGGAAAGTATTTTAGAATTAAACCAGGGTCTTGTCATAGCAAGCGGGCAAGACGACCAAGGTTCAGCACTATTCATTGGTGGTATGGAAATAAATGCAGATACTGGTGAACTTAGCGGCCCACCGTTCGAACAAGCAGTTAACCGTATTGCTACACGAGCAGCAATAGCAAGGAGTTTTTAATAATGGCTAGAATTACATGCCGCACCCCAAGTACTGGAAAACCTATAAGAGTCAGTATGGTAGACGTTACAACAAGTTATACAACAATAGCAGAAGCACCAGACTTTAGTGTTCCAGATGCATCAGTAAAGTTTACTACTAGGGACCCACTTGATGAAGCCCGCGCGATAAGACCAGGAGAGGTGTTCTTTCTAACACCACTTGCTGCTAGAAATAAAGACAGTTCAACGAAGTGGATAGAAGTAATATTGTTAACCGAAGATGGCGTAACCATAGAATTGGGTAGAGCAAAAGTCCCAGCTGGTGACACTGCGTTTATACCACTTCAGGGACGTAGCTTATTTAAGCGTAACGCAAACGCTAGTAATGGCGACCGAGTTCAAATACGAGCAGAATCAAACAGCGTATTTGACGTATGGGCAAGTGCTGAAGAAAAACTTTCAAATGAACATGTAGGGGTTGAATAATCGTGCTTAACCAACTTCTGTCCAATAGAGTAGAAAAAACCCCCTCAACAGAAGTATCTGCTGACAGGTATGAATTCCTAACACTGTCTGAGGCTGAACCAGATCTTGGAGTTCCCTCTAGTAACAGCTATATTCTGGCATCTTCTACTACTGGTACTAGAAGTTGGATAAATCCAGCCACTAGCTTGACGTCACCTGGTAGTGACAAGCAGGTTGTATTTAACAATAGCGGTGTATTGGCTGGTGCCAGTGGGTTAGTATACGACACAGCATCTGGGAGGGTTGGTATAGGAGTCGCCGACCCAACTGCTGAACTTGAATTAGCAGAAACGTGGAATAACGCCGGAACTACATTTACTCATATAAAATCAAACGTAACAGACACTGCAAGCAATGCAGCAAGTTTGCTTTTGAATTTACAAGTTGGTGGCTCAAGCAAAGTTTATATAGATAAGACAGGTTTAATAAATTCAACTGGGTTTCTTATAGGAGCAACTACTCCTGGTACTGTTACAGGCGCACATGGATTTACTAGAAATGGTAACAACCTGTACGTTTATACTGCTGGCACACTGCGATACAACTTTTCAACATCTAGTTTTAATACAATTTTACCAATTGGGTTCGGGACAGCAGTTACATCCCCTGACACATTCTTTTTGCGAGAAGCAGCAAACACACTAGCCCAACGTAATAACTCCTCTGCTCAAAAACTGCGCGTTTATAATACTTACACTGATGCATCTAATTATGAACTAGCTACAATGGGATGGAATTCAAACATTCTAGAATTGGGGCAAGAATACGCTGGTACAGGTAGCCCAAGAAATATAAACATTAAATTTGGAACTAACGTTCTTTACCTAAATAACGGTGCATCAAATATAACACCAGTTATGGCTATTTCCGGAGCAAGCTCAAAAGCTGCTGGATTTTTGGTAGGATCTAGTGGGTCTGCTTTTATATTTGACAGCACTGGGCCATTTAACCTCGCAATTGACTCGAAATCAAATATTACGTCTGGTGCAAGTAATGGTGGAACTAGTAGACTTCATATAGATACAACTGGTAGAATTGGTATTAATACCACATCTCCATCTGCCAAACTTGACGTAGTTGGTGACATAGAAGTAAATTCAAACGTCAATATAAATTCTGAAGCAACGACACTTGCGACTGTAACTAAAACGCAAGTTGCTAGTTTTGCACTAGCATCATTTAGATCAGGTAAACTAATAGTTCAAGCTTATGACAGCGTTACGGGGGAGGTTCAAATTTCAGAACTTCTAGTTGCACATAATGGCACTGTGGTTAGTGCAACTGAATATGGTGTAGTTTTCACAGGGGCTAACTCTATAATAACTTATGATGTTGACATTTCAGCTGGTAACGTGATTCTCACAGCAACCAGGTCTTCAGCAAATTCAACACAATACAAAATATCAAAAACATTAATGGTGGCATAACATGACAACTTTCAATATTATTATAGAAGATACAAAACACTTAGCTGGAATATCTGCTGCTAGGGCAGCTTACAATCAAAGCATTCCGTTAACAATAATTAACGATGATAACGAAGAAATTGAAAATCCGGATATTATACAAACTGACGCTGACTATGTGCAATTTGTTATGACAAGGGCAGCAGACAGCTATTCAAAACAGTATAATACCTAAATAACAAATCTTATAAATAAGATATAAAGTGCCAATTGGGGAGAGTGAACCGTGGCGAATGATAAACGATTCGTAGCCAAAAACGGGCTGCAAACACAGAATATTGATCTAGTTTCTGCTGACAATTCTAAAAATATTTTAATTTCTGTATCAAATGCTGGAACACTTACGTTTGACCTAGCATCAACAACTACTGCTATTGAAGTTGACTACGCTGGTACTGTAAAGTTAGCAAAAACTACAGCCAATGTTTTAATTGGTACCGACACTGATAACTCTACTGACAAGTTACAAGTATCTGGAAGTATATCAGCAACAGTGTTGAAATCAAGTGTTTCTACTGGCACTGCACCACTTAATGTAACGTCAACTACAAAAGTGTCAAACTTAAACGTCGACTACCTTGACGATCAGAGTGGGGCGTACTATTTAGATTTTAGTAATTTTACAAATCTACCAAACTATGTTGTAAACATAACAGCCGGGACCGATATACAGGTTACAGGAACACCAGGGCCTGGTTGGTCCCCAACAATAAACAACACGTCAACACTTGACAGTGTTACCGATCGCGGCGCAACCACTACAAATGCAATAACTGTGGGGAACCTGTCTGCAGGTGACGGTGATTTTTCTGGAAATGTTGTAATAGATGGCAACTTAACAGTTTCAGGTGACACTGTAACAGTTAACGCTACAAACTTGGCAATATCTGACAATATGATATACCTAAACAACGGTATGGAATCAACAATTACTAATGCTGTTGGGAACGGGACTAGCATTACCTATACCGCTAACAATAACTATTCCACGACAATGGTTGTGTCAGTTTCAGGTGTAACACCATCACAGTATAACATTACTAATAGACAAATTACAGCAGCAACATCTACAACATTTACTGTTGATGGAACTGAAACTGGATCTTATGTTTCTGGAGGTACCGCCCGCGCCAAATCAGGAATAAATCCAGATTTAGGATGGGCTGGTGGGTACAACGACGGTTCCTATGCACACGCTGGTATGTTTAGGGATGCAAGTGATGGTCGTTTTAAAGTATTTAAGGGATACACTCCAGAGCCAGACACTGCAATATACATTGACACGACACACGCTTCGTTCTCCTTGGCAGATTTCCAAGCAAAAGACACATATGTTCAGTCTGTTAATAGTACCGATGGTGTTTGGATTGGTGGTAACCAAGTAATAAATGCCTCTGCTCAATGGGTTGGTTCTCCTTATAATCTGCAAGGAACCCAAGGTATACAGGGTATACAAGGTATAACTGGGTATACTGGAAGCAACGGCCAACCAGGAACCAGTATAAATCTCATAGGAAGTGTTCAAAATCCAGGTGATCTTCCACCAAGTGGAAATACAACTGGGGATGCATACATAGTACAATCATCTGGGGAATTGTATGTATGGGACGGCGATAGTTGGAACAACGTTGGTCAAATAGTTGGTCCAACTGGATACAGCGGTAGCCAAGGTGTGCAGGGTATTCAAGGTATTACTGGAAATCAAGGTATCCAGGGAATCCAAGGTATACAAGGACCACAAGGTGCACAGGGAATCCAAGGAATCCAAGGGGCAACAGGTCAGCAAGGTATACAAGGAATCCAGGGAATTCAAGGCCGCCAGGGAATTCAAGGAACCCAGGGCATACAGGGAATACAAGGCACCCAGGGGGCTCAAGGAACCCAGGGGGTACAGGGTATCCAGGGGATCCAAGGTACAGTAGGAGCAACTGGGTTTGTTGGAAGTCAGGGGTATACCGGAAATCAAGGTATACAGGGAACCACGGGTATTCAAGGCAGTACTGGTGAACAAGGTACCCAGGGAATTCAAGGACGCCAAGGTACACAGGGAATTCAGGGAACTACTGGAATTCAAGGTACTCAGGGCATACAGGGAATACAAGGTACTCAAGGACCGCAAGGTACCCAAGGCATTACTGGAAGTCAAGGCACGCAAGGTATCCAAGGAATCCAAGGAACCACGGGCAGCCAAGGCATACAGGGTATACAAGGTACCCAGGGCATTCAAGGCACCCAAGGACGCCAAGGAATTCAAGGTAGTACCGGTGCTCAAGGTACCCAGGGCATAACTGGTCAGCAAGGTATTCAAGGAATACAAGGAATTCAAGGCACAACTGGCGCACAGGGAACACAGGGAATTACCGGTGAGCAAGGTATACAGGGAATTCAGGGAATTACCGGTGAGCAAGGTATACAGGGTATTCAGGGTACAACTGGCCAGCAAGGTATTCAAGGATCTCAAGGCATTCAGGGTACAACTGGCCAGCAAGGTATTCAAGGTCGCCAGGGAACACAAGGAATCCAAGGAACTACTGGTAACCAAGGTATTCAAGGAAGTCAGGGCATCCAAGGTATACAAGGGTTACAGGGTTTGCAGGGTATTCAAGGAACCCAAGGGCCACAAGGTATACAGGGAAATACTGGTGAGCAAGGTATACAGGGAATCCAAGGAAGTCAAGGAATTCAAGGTATCCAGGGAACAACTGGTAGTCAAGGCACGACTGGAAGTCAAGGTATCCAGGGTATTCAAGGCGTGCAAGGTGTTCAAGGAACCCAGGGCGTACAAGGAACCCAAGGGCTGCAAGGTACACAAGGAATTCAAGGGGTCCAGGGAATTCAAGGTCGCCAGGGAATTCAAGGAATCCAGGGGTCTACTGGAAGCCAAGGTACGACCGGAAGCCAAGGTATTCAAGGTATCCAGGGTATTCAAGGGATAACTGGTAGTCAAGGCACGACCGGAAGTCAAGGAAGTCAAGGTATACAGGGTGTAACAGGGGTACGCGGAGCGGGAGAATGGACTCCAGTTCTCACAAATGTGACACAATCTGCTACTGATTCTACAGTTTTTACCAAAACTGGTGGGACCGACAGTGTTTATGATGCCCGGGTGTATTCACTACAGGGGTATGTGCGTGGGGTTTATGCTACTGGAAAAACTAACCTACTTTCAGGAACCTTTGCATTCGGTTTAAACAACAATCCAACTGCAAGCACTGATTATACAAATATTGATTATGCGTTTTACCTAAACGGATTTAATAATCAGGCAAGCGTTGTTGAAAACGGTGTATTCCAAGTAACAGGGATAGCGTACACTGCTGACAGCATCTTTACCGTTACATATGACGGATATAACGTAAGATATTATCATAACTCTACGTTAGTTAAAACAACAACACGAGCTATTGGTAACCCACTTTATTTTGATTCAAGTTTCTACTCATCGGGTGCGAGTATTTCAAATACTGGGTACGGCCCAATGGGAGAAGCGGGTTCACAAGGTGTCCAAGGTCGCCAGGGTATTACTGGGAACCAAGGGATTCAAGGCATCCAAGGTTCCCAAGGTATAACTGGTGAGCAAGGCATCCAAGGTAGCACTGGTATCCAAGGCACACAGGGAATACAAGGTATCCAAGGCCGCCAAGGAATTCAAGTGTCTCAAGGTATACAAGGAATCCAAGGCAGTACTGGTGAGCAAGGAATTCAAGGAATACAAGGAATTCAAGGTATCCAAGGGTTGCAGGGTATTCAAGGTAATACTGGCATTTTAGTTGAAACAGCTTCTTCAGCACCAGTTTCACCGTTAAATGGGCAGATGTGGTTTGATACAGACGATGCAACACTTAATGTATACTATTATGATGGAGCCAATTACCAATGGGTTACAACATCTGGACCAACTGGTGCAGATGGCCCACGTGGATTTACTGGAAGCCAGGGTATTCAAGGTGTCCAGGGTATTCAAGGCAATACTGGTATCCAAGGCACACAGGGAATTCAAGGTATCCAAGGTTCTGACGGGGTACAGGGTATTCAGGGCTTACAGGGAATTCAAGGCCGTCAAGGTATTCAAGGAAATACTGGTATTCAAGGTATTCAAGGAAATACTGGGAATCAAGGAATCCAAGGAATCCAAGGTCGTCAGGGCATTCAGGGAAATACCGGTATACAAGGTGTCCAAGGTATTACTGGAAATCAAGGAACTACTGGAAGTCAGGGTATACAGGGTATTCAGGGAACGACTGGATCACAGGGTATTCAAGGAATTCGTGGATATGTTGGTAGTGCTGGGACTGTTGTGGCGTCAGCAACTCCGCCGTCTACACCACAAGCTGGTGATCTTTGGTTTGACACTGAGGATACTACCTTAAACTTTTATCTAAATGATGGCGACAGCTCACAATGGGTCACTACTTCTGGACCCCGAGGACCTGCTGGTACAATAAGTGCTACTGGATCTAGTGGTCAACTATTATACAATAACGCTGGTGCAGTTGGAGCAACTGCAAATGTGTCATACGACAGCGTGACTAGCAATTTAACAGTTTCTGGGATTGTTGTAAACAAATACATACGGGAAACTGTTTATACCATTGTGGGTCTAACACCCACAATATCAACAGCAAACGGGACTATTCAAGTTTGGACACTTACTGCAAATGGCACTCCTACAATAAGCATGTCTGATGGTGAACGGATGACACTTATGATAAATGATGGAACAAACTATATTATAACCTCTTGGACTGGTGTAACATGGGTTGGTGGTGTAGCACCAACACTCCCAACAGTTGGCTACTGCGTCATAAACTTGTGGAAAGTTGGTTCAGTAGTATATGGTCACGCCATCGGTAACGTAGCATAATAAAGGAATACATTAATGCCATTAACTTTTCCATCTAGCCCTACATTAAACCAAGTTTACATTTATAATGAAAGAAAGTATAAATGGGACGGATCAAAATGGGTAGTTCCAATAGATGCATGGCAAGTGCCATCTGGTACTACTGCAACTAGACCAACTGATGATGTGCCTGTCATGCGGTTCAACACTGATACTAACATATATGAAATGTACTATCCAACATCAACTACTTGGGAGTATATTCCGTCTGGGTCAATACCAACAAGTGCTGCTGAAAACGGTGAACAATTATATAACGTCCCTGGATCTTATACTTGGGTTTGCCCCGCAAACATATTTATGGTTTCAGTAGTGTGCATCGGCGGCGGTGGCGCAGGTGGGGCGACTACTACTGGTGGTAGCGGTGGTGGCGGTGGTGGCCTTGGCTGGCGAAACAATTACATGGTAACTCCTGGAAACAGCTATACAGTCGTAGTGGGGGCAGGTGGGTCGACCAACACTACGAGTGGTGGAAATAGTTATTTTGTAAACTTATCTACATGCGGTGGGTATGGTGGTGCTGGTGGAGTAGCTGGGTCTGGTGCGAATGGTGGTTTCGGCGGCGGATACAGCCCATACGGTGGTTCAGGGGGCAATGGTGGTTCTGACGTAGGCAACTACCCCGGTGGTGGTGGTGGCGCTGGTGGCTACACTGCGAACGGTGGCGCGGGCGGAACTATTGGTAACAATGGCGCAGCCAGTACAGGCGGTGGTGGCGGTGGGGGCGGCGCAGGCGGCGCGGCTGTTCGTGCCGGTGGCGGCGGCGGCACAGGTATTTATGG
>JACCDQ010444549.1_pt1 | contig 35232 bp, 57 predicted proteins | sample 7446031 | NCBI WGS metagenome assembly JACCDQ01 (sample SAMN15323442, study PRJNA562643) | freshwater metagenome | isolation source: river surface water | place: USA:Blue River Watershed | collected 2017-08-17 | reverse complement strand
GGCCATATTGACCGGCGATGATTGCTTGATACAAGTCGCCGGAATCAATGTAAACGACAGCCTCTGAGGTGTCGTAGCAGATGCCGATGTGTTCGGGGTTTGCCCAGCGGATGTTGTTCATGGGTTTAGGCTGTCAAGATAAGAGATTATTGCTGGTCGAGATGTGTATCCATCCGATGCGGTAATTGAGTCCCATCTGAAATTTGTACTGTAACCACCGCCACTTGTTCTGATTCTCCACTCCAAAACATCGCCTGGTGCAACAGATGAATCAATAGTCCTTTGGACAAATGACTCAGATTCCGTGCCGTATTCCTGAACCAAGACGTTGTTTTTATATAAAGCCAACCAACCTCCAGGGCCAAAATACGTATAGCCAGTGTGAGATGCTTTAAATCTCATTGACCCCGTATAAAGCGAGATTGTTTGACGGTAAGCCACAACGTAGGATGTAGATGTTGTTACGGTAAGCAATGGGAGAAGGGTGATTCCAGCCGTTGCGTCGTACGTGTTTGCCGCACTAACAGTCAAAACCGGCATTTCCTGAAGACGCTTGACTGCCTTGCCGACCAATCGAGGCGCTGACGCATCGCCCTCAAACATCGCCAGCGGGTTGTCGCGCAGGGCGAGGCCGTCGATTGATCGAATCGGCTTTCCCGGCTCAAGGCTGGAGTTTGGGATTGTCGTGAATGTCGTCATTGGTTCCTCATTGCCATTCGTAGCCGCTTTCGCCGTCGATCAGGCCATCAGCGTCTGACCACCATGCACCCAATGCCTTTTCTTCTTCTGTTGCCAAAGAGAAAATAGGCGCATCATCGGCCATCCAGTAGGCGTATTTTGCCGTGAAATCGTAAGTCTGCAAAACGTACTTAATCACGGCTCCTGGTTGCACCTCTTGGGCGCTGATAACCTGGTAGCGACGAGTCAGTGGCAATCCTTCAGTGTTAGTCTGAAGACGCGAGCTAACGTCCACCACGTCAGCCGTCCAAGTGTTGCGGTCTTTGGCGTCAACACTGATGGTTAGGTAGAGCGGGTCGTCGCGGTAACGGGCGATGATGCGGGTCGTGATAGCGATCACAATGGCATCGGTGCGCACCCAGCGGGAATAGATTTTCTTGACCGCGCTCTCGTCGTATTCGCGCTCGCTCTCGGACTCGGCATCAATCCTGATTCGGACTTTTCGGTAGTTGTCCTCAGCGTCAACCTTCTTCGACAAGTCGGCTGGTTCGTAGTAGTACCAAAGCTGGCTCACTCGCTCGTTTGGCGCGGTCTTGATCGACTGCGAACCGGCAAGGATGTTTGCATCCTCGTTAAATTGGACAGGCACTTCAGTTGGTGGCCGCACAGCACGCAAAAGGATTTTTTGCAGGCGCTCGTCCCACCAGATAAAGAACTGCGCATCGCGGCAAAGCTCGGCCAATAGCGTGTTCAATCCAGTCGGTTCGCTGATAACGCCAGACACAATGAATCCATCCAGCCACTGCGCGGCCTCAGCAGTCCATTGTGCGGTGTCAATGTATCCAGCCGCCGATGGCGCATAGGTGTCGATCAGGTCTTTAGCGACTTCCCATGCGTTCTCGTTTGTGTAACGCACGCAAGTCTGCACTCGGCTTTCGGCTTTGTGGTCTTTGGCCGCGCTGCCGTCTGTCGCCCGGGTGATCCCGGTGAACGTGATGATTCCAGCGGCTTCAGTGCGGCCAGTGTAGGTCATCAACTCGGCCTCAATGCGCAGCGTCCCAGTGGCCGGGTAATCAGCCAAGACTGCGCCCGTAACGGTGATCGTCGTTTGGCTGTTGGTGATGTCTGCGCTCAGGTAGCCTTTGGACTGAATAGGCGCTTGGCTTGTCTTGTCGTCCAGCAGGCGCAAAGGGTCAACGGCGCGAACGGTAACGATGCCGTTTGAGTTCGGGCCATCAATGGAGTCAATCAGATATTCCCGTGTCACCATGTCGCCAGGATCTTGGCCGATGTAGCCATCTCGGATGCGCAAGGCGCGGCCTTTGGCAATCGGCCAGCGGGCTTTCAACTTTGTCCAGAACGTGCCATTTTCAAACGGGTTCAGTGATCGAGTGGCAACGTAGGGATCGGTCAGCGCGTCCGAATACGGGTGATCGTCAAACGTCACGGTAGCCTGAGCACGTTTACCCAGCGGGCCTGACGATGCGTCAACATCACCAACGTTCAATTCTGTCGGGCTTGTCGTGCTTGACCTGACCGATGGGATGGCATCCAGCGACATCGGAATGTCGGCTCGTGGCTTGGAAAACCTAATTGTCTGCGTTGTGACGGCAAAAACCGGCTTGATCTGGCAAGTCTGCCAAGTGTTGTAGCAGGGCGTGCCAGTGGCCGTACAAAGGCCAACGCCATAGGTCAGGGAACAAACGTCCCTGTCGATCTCAACCAGCGTGATTGGGTCAGTCATTTGCGATCCCCGCCACTTTGAAGCTGACGCTCATGAAGTTGCGCGGCCCGGTGTTTGATGGCCGGATGTCGCCAGTCGTCCAGACAAAGCCAACTTCTGCCGGGTATTGCTCTGGCCTCCATGCGTAGAAGAAAGGCGACTCACGCGCAGCCTCGACGAATGGATCAAAGTTGGCCCTGTACCAATCGGCGGTCAGGTGCTGGTATTCGCAAGACGTTTGCAGGCCTTTGCGAATGATCGACCGGCCCAAGTACTGCCCTGTCTCGGACGTGTTTTGCGTTGTCTCAGTGATGCGTGAAAGCGTCAATGGCGTGTGACCTTGGTACAGTTTGCGCTGCATGGCCAGGGCCGCACCGATGTACACCACGGCAATGCTGGGCACTGCGCCAGTCACTTGGATGCGCCAATATCTGGCCGTCACCGATTCAAACAAAAACATGGCGACCCGGCCAGTCGGTGCGCCGCTGACTTGAGTTGTCCAAGTGCTGTTGTCTTGGCTGCTTTGGACGTTGATTGTTGCGCCGTTGAAGTCGCCGACCAAACCAAAGTAATCGCAAGCAACATCAGAGCCGTTGTCGATGGCCCAAGTGGCAGGCACTGTCGATGGCTTCCAATACTCAAATGTCGTTGGATACGTTGCAGCGATTGCAGGGTATCCCGTGGCCGATGTCGATGCCGTTGGCGTCTTGCCTTGCACAATGCTCTGGATGCCAATGCGGCTGTGCAACAGGTCAGGCGTTGGCTCGTAGCCTGATTGAATGTAAATCATGACAAAACCACCTTTGATCCATTGCGCTGGGCTTCAATCAACTGGTCGATCAGTCCGCGCACGCTGTCGCCGGTGAACATATCGCCAGCGCCGATGCCTTGAATTGTAATGACTTGACCCGCACCCGACGAGCCTTGGCCTGCCTGCATGGCCGCTTGACCTGTTGCCGCAGTGCTGCCGCTTGGCGCGTATGCCGTGCCGCCACCACCGCCGCCAAATGTCTGCGAGCGGATCGCGTTAATTTGCGCACCGGTTGCGGCCACAGAAAGTGCGGCCATTGCAGCGCCACCGGCTGGGCCTCCCCACTTGCTGCCAAAAGCGTAAGCGTTCACGGCTGACTCGTAGCCCTTAATGACTGCGTTTGCCAGCGATGCCGCTTTGTTGATCTCAAACATCTTGCGGTTTTCAGTGGCCGCAGCGCCCGTCATGCTCATCAATTCGCTAGCCACGGTCTTGGCTTGGTCTTTGTAGCTAAGGGCGTTCCATTTTTCCTGATCTGTCAGGCCTTTTTTGCGAATGGCAAGCATCCTGGCCTCATGTTCTTCGGCCATCCTCTCTTTGACGCCGTGATATTCGGCAATCATCTCAGGCTCTCGGATCAAGTATTCCTCAAGCAAAGCCAGCTTCTGCTCGTGCTTGAATTGCTCCTGATCCAATTCAGACAGCGTGGACAGCTTCAAGGCTTCGGCATTTCGAGCCAGGAAAGCCGTGCGCATATCTTCTTCGCGCTGAAGCCTGTCTCGCTGCTCTTTTTCAGCCATTGCCCAGTCGATCATGTCGCCAAGCGGATCGGCTGCATCCTTCTGCTCTTTTTGAGCCTTGGCGATTGATGGCGCACTGCGCGTTGGCTTTGGCAGTTCTTCAGGCTTTTGGTTCAGTGAGTTCTTGAATACCTCATCGGCTTCTTTGAAGGCCTTTTTTGCGGCCTCCAGTTTTGCCTTTGTCTCGGTGATGTTTTTCTCCAAGACCTCTGGATTGATGAACGGGTTTGAGCCTCTAGCCTGCAATGCCTTCAGGTCATTGTTCAGGCGAATCACATCATCGGCAAGGCTTGCAAGGCTTGCACGTTCTGCGCCTCGCTCAAGCGCAGAAAACAATGCGTTCAGATTTGCCAGAAGTGGCGTTGCGATGGCCTTGGCAACGCTGCTGGCGCGTGCATACATACGATCAAGGTGATCGTTAAACTCAGCCGCTGCCTTGGCTGTGTTGGTGCTCAGTGTGTTGCCGAGTTTGTCAGACTCAAGCGCCAAAGCTCGAATTGATGCGCTGCCGCCGTTCAGCATTGGGATCAGTTCGGCACCAGAGCGGCCAAACAATTGAACGGCAAGCGCAGTCTTGTTTGCGCCGTCTTGGTATGTTGCAAATGCGTCTGCAACGTCGTTCATGACGTCAAGCTGTGAACGCATTGAGCCATCGGCGTTTTCAATGTCAACGCCAAGCGCGCGGAAAGCCGCGGCAGACTCATTGGCCGGGTCTTTGCTGTTCGCCATGTTGATGGACAGCTTTTGCAGAGATGCGGTCAATGTCTCGCTTGATGCGCCTGACATTTTCGCGGCCCATTGCAGTCGGGTCAGGTCTTCAACACTCACGCCAATGCGCTGGCTCAGTTCATCCAGCTTGTCCGCGCTGTCAGCCAAGCCGCGCACCATATTGACGGCAAAGGCAGCGCCAGCCGCAATCGCCAAGGGTGCAATGGTTTTTAGGTTAGATGCCAACCCATCCATCCGAGCGTTAAAGTCGGATGTGGATTTCTCGGCGGATTTTAGGCCAGCATCAAAGTCTGACGTGTCAGCCGTGATCTGTACCGCCAGCTTTCCTATCGTTGCCATTTATTTCTCCAGCAAATCATAAAGCTCGGCACAGTCGGCATCTGTCAGTCCACCGGCATAGTCAAGCTCCCTATCTCGTGGGCGCTTGGCTTCGTACACCAGCCACCATTCGGCTGGCGACATTTGCCAAAACTCGGATGGCGACAGACCCCACCCAATAGCGGCGACATAAAAGCCGCCCCAATCAACATCCGTCAGCTCAACGTTGGTTGATTTTCTTTTTTTTTCGGCTCAGGGAAAATCGCCATCAGGATTGAATCCCGCATTGCCAGCAAGGACTGGACGTCACCAGTCATCAACTCGCGGTAGATTTCATCATCCTCAACCCGCGCACCAGCAGCCCGCAAAAACTCGCCAACGACAAAGGCCAAGTGAGACAGCGGAGGCGCATCAGTTGACAGGCCGCGCACCAGTCCAGCCAGGCTTACCCGCTGCTCGATCTTGTTCAAAATCATCATGGTCGGCTTGACCGAATAGGCCTTGCCGTCCCATGACAATTCAACGTCCCTGAAGACTGCGCTCATTAGACGACAGGCGTGTAGGTGTAAGCGCCGGACGATTGCAGCGATGCGCTGAAGGTCGTGGCCTCGTTGTACGTTGCGCCGATTTCAACCGAGGCCACAAAGAAGTCGCCAGCGATAGTGCCAACGCCTGGGAATGTGATCTCCACGCCTTCAATCAGGCCGGACGATCCGGATGCCAATGCGATCAAAGCACCGTCCTTGGTCACGCCTTCAATGGTCATGTCCAGAGTCTTTGTGCCCGCGACAGACAGCATGGTGCGGAAGCCGCTGTCGTCGTCAGAAGTGATGTCCACTGGCTCGTTACCAATGGTGAATGATTTTGTGCGAGCGCCAGCCACGGTAGCGGCATTGACTTCAACAACAACAGTGCGACCAACAAAAGCAGCCATGATTAAACCCCTTGTTCAGCGACCAAATAATGGCCTGATTCAGATTGCAGAAAAACCCCCGCCTCGGTGTCCAGGTACTGTTCAAAATACCCGTTTTCCTCAACGATCAAACGAAACCGGATCACTCCATGCCTCGTCAAGCCATCAGGGTCTAAGAATGATTCCTCAAACTCTGCGTGACATTCTACCAAGTGACCACCAGTAATGGTCAAGTTTGCGCGGTTCAGCGTGTGATACACCGAGCGCATGATCTCTTTGACTTCTTTGCGGCCACGGTACTGCGACCAGACGTGAATGGTGCAAGTTGTCTCTGACCCGACAGATTCATCGGTATCAAATGGGATGCTTCGATCATCGCCGACCACGATGTATGGATAGGCCGTGACCTGGGGCACATCGTCAAATGTCGGGTAGCCAATGGCCGCGACTGCCTCATAGATGGCGGTCTGGATTTCTTCTTGCATCATGGCGACAGCCCTTTAGATGCCTGCTCGGCAAGGTTTGCCAATCGGCTGTTGAACTTCTCGCGCTCAGACTCAAGCGCCGGCTGAAGGAACGGGCGTGCGGCCATGTTGACCGTGCCAAATTCCAGTGGCGCGGCGTATTGCACGTTGGCCGATACTTCAGCAGTCAGGCCGGTGATGTCGGCCATGATCGACGACACAAGCCGCCCGGTATCAGTGGCTGGCGCTTGTCCTGGCGATGATGCGCGATGCGTGCGGCGTGGCGAGTATTTCTCGTATTTCTTGCCGTTCTTTGGCCCGCCTTGGATTGACCGGATCGCATTTGTCCGCACGTTCTGCGCAGTCGCCATGACGATCTGCGCCAATGCCGCATCAGCTTGCGAACCAAACTTGCGGATGTTGGCGATCAGTTGCTTGTCTCCAGAGATAGTCATTTTCATGTCGCCACCCCTTCCAAGCACTGAAGCTCAAGCCAGCGGTTGCGCATCTCGACGTTGATGATGGCAATGATCTGCATGGGCTTGCCGCGCATGGTAACGCGATCAGATGGCAGCAGGTCTTCGCGGTAGCGAATAAAGATGCGATGCGACACGCTGGCCTCGCGCTGCATCCCCATCAGGTATTCACGGCCACTCAGCGGGCGCACGTCGCCCTTTGTGCTGAATAGCGTCACCCAGTCAATGTCAGTGCCGCCCATGCCGTCAGATTGCGTTTGGCGGCGCTGGAAAACCAACGGCTCACGCAATCCACCCGCAGACAAGTCGCAGCACTTCAAATCACCACCTCGACTTTGTAAGGGCGCAGCAAGTTGGCTGCGCCGGACTTCTTGATGGAGTCATTGGCATCGCACTGACCTCGATGCTCGTACATGAAGGCCGCGATCATCATGATGGCCGTCTTGATGGCTGTTGGCACGGATGCCATGCCAGCGTTGTAGGTGATCGTGATTTCAGAGATGCCGTCCCACCCGTCAATGCGAATTTTGGCTGGCCTGCCTGTGCTGACGACTTCCCAGCAAAGCGATGCGCACGCGCTTGACACCGATAGCACGCTCACCAGCGCAGTGAATGGCAACTCAAAGATGTTCGACTGGTAGCGCATTGGCGAAAGTTGCGCCTCGGCCCCAATGTTGTCGCCAATCTTCAAAACCCACTTTCGCCGGGTCAGGTCTTGATTGATCCAGTAGATGACCGAATCAGTCGCAGAAACAAGCATCCCATCCAGCAGCGGATCGGTTGCATCAACGCCCAAAAATACCGCCAATTCAGCGGCAGTGACGGGCGATACTGTCTCAGTCTGCGGTGTTGCTTGCATCGTCTTTGCGTGGGCGACCACGGCGTTTGGTTTCTTGTGGGCCGGTCACTTTCGTGATCTCGGGGCCGCTGACCTTTTCGACTTTCGGCTCAATGACTTCGGTGACTTCTTTGACTTCGCCAGTCATGCTCGACACGGCGCGTGTAACGCTCACAGGCTGACCAAAATCAATCACGCCATTGACAGCCAACTGCCTTGCCATGTTGTCGTCGGCCTCAATTTGAGCGCCTTTGCGGCCAAGGTGGCAATTCATTTTCAGAGTGTAAACAGTCATGGACAAACTTTCAAAAAATGGGGTGAGCCACCATGGCCCACCCCGTTTCGCCTAATTAGGCAGAGGCCACGTCGAACGAGCCTTTGGTGAAGGCTTTTGGCAGTTCGATGCCGAAGCCGTAGCGCTCCTCAGCCAAGATGGCCACGCCGTTCTTGACGAAGTAATCGCTGTGCGACTCGCTGACACGGATGTCCATCTGTTCGCGGTCATAGATGGTCGCGCCCATTGTCCAGTCACCCAGCAAGAAGTCGCCCTGGGCCATCGCGTTGGACACGATGACGGGAACGCGCCACAGACGCTGCTCACCACCGTTGGGCACAGTAACCCAGATGTAGTGGCCATCGCTGCCCTTGGCTGTTTCCAAGGTTTCCCAGTCGATTGGGTTCACCACCAAGCCGTTGATGTTGTAGTACTCAAACGTCTGGCACTTGGTGATGGCCGCACGGATGTGGTTCAACATCGCGCCAGGAACATCAGCAGCGGCTGTACCGGCAGCGATTTCGCCAACGGTGGACACGCCAGAGTCAACCATCAGGCCGGTCAGGCTTTGGTTTGTGCCAGCGCCGTACAACAACTGGGTGTCACTCAGCAGGTTCAGGCCGTACATCAGCTTGGTGTCAACCAGACGCTGGAGCATTGGAGCATCGGACAGCACTTGACGGCTGGCGGCGATCCAGTGAGCCATTGTACGGACGGGCACAGTGACCAGTTCGTATGTCAGGTTCGACTCAGCTTTGGACTGGAACTCACCTGCGCCGATGGCTGTGGAGGCAGAGCCGGGCTGCTGAGGTGCGGCGCTGTTCGTGAACACGTTTTCACGCATCACTTCAACGGCATTGCTCGAAGTTGGGATGCTGGTCAGCAAGTCGCGGATGAAGGCGGTACGCTGTGCAGGCATCACCACATCGGCGCGGCGCTGAGGTTGCACCAAAGCACCAGCAGAAGCAGCCAAGTTGGACAGAGCCTTGTTCACGCGCACAGAGTCAGTGCCGTTGCTGCGGGCGTTTTTGTAGGCGTTGGATTCAACAAACTGTTGACCCAGCGATTTGGCTTCAGCAGCGCCGCCGAATTGGCGTTGTGCAGCTTTTTCCATTTCGATGACGCGAGCGTCGATGCGATCCATGTCACCCTTAATGGCGTCCAGGCGCTCGGTGGCAGCGGTCAAAGCCTTGCGGGTGGCCTCTGTGGCTTCGCCGTATTGCTTAATTTCGTTGTCACGCTTGGCAACGGCGGAAGTGATCTCGGACTTAACGGTGTCCAAGTGACCTTTCAGTTCAGTGATATCCATGGTTTTCTCCAGTTAGATTCGGGCCAGATCGCCCAGTGTGGAATCAATCAGGGTTTTAAGCTGATCGACAGACAATGGCGGCTGTCCCTTGGATTGAGTGCCTTGCAGCGGCTCACCCTTCAACAGTGCCGTAATGCTGAACAACTCGTCCAGCAATTCTTTTTTGGCCTTTGCGTTCAGGTCGTGGCCTTCCGCAAATTGCCGCAGTTCTTTGAGCGTTTTCACGCCTGTGATGATGGCCTGATCGTTTGCAGGCCATGTGACCAAGGAAAACTCAAACAATTTTCCTTCGTAGATGTGACGGATACCAGCCTGGTCATATTGCGACTTGCCGCCAGGGATGGAAAAGCCAACGCTCATGCGGTCAATCACGCCATCGCGCATCAACTCCAGCGCCTCGTCGCCTTGGCGGGTCTTGCTGATCTTGCCCTTGACCCAAAGACCCTTGGCGTCTTCGCGCATATCAATCGGCATACCAATAGGCGAGTCGCTGCGATGCTGCCACAAGACCTTGATGCGGCCTGAAGGAAAACCCTCTTTGATCGACTTGGCAAACGCGCCCTGCTCAATGATGTCGTCATCGCTGTCGGTGTTGCCGTATGCAGCGGCGTAACCCTCGAACGTGCGTTCTTCGGCGTTCAGCGCGGCATCATCAAATTTCAGGCTTTTGAATTCCATATTCATCCCTCACTTTTGCGAATTATCGCATTGGTCTATGGTGTGTCAAACTTAATCGGTCAAATACACCACGGCGCATCGGCAGTTGATGAGGTTCCCTGCGCTTGCGCTTGGGTCGCCAGGGAACATCAACTGTTCACCGCCAACGTCAAAAGCCTCATTCATGCCCACCACTTGGCCGTCGGCATCGGCATGGTCAAACTCGTCTGGCGGCGTTGTCCTTGTGCGTTCATCCTGCGCAGACACCCACTCTTTTTGCATTTTGAGTCCGGTCAACTCAGCGCCAGCCTGCGCCCCATAGTTTGCGGCTGTGTGCGTTTCGGTGCGGGCAATGATGTTGGCTCGGGTTGCAGACATCGGCGCGGCATAGTCTCGGATGTTCTTTCCAATTTGCGCCACGCTCAGGCCTTCGTCGTAGCCGTTGCGAATCACGGTGCGAATCTGGTTTTCCGTTGTCCTGTCGATTTGCGTGACTCGACGGGCCACCCATTGAAGGATGAATGTCTCCAGCGCCCGGTTAAAAATGTCCATGACACCAGCTTTGGTCACATCAGCGCCGTGATGCGACTTGGCCTCGATCAATATGCGCTTGCCAAAATACGATGCCACCGTGCGGTAGTTTGTCGCAAAGGCCTGCGCCATGGCCAGCTTTCGATCATCAATGGCTTGCGAGATGGCAAGCTCCCCGCGCTTTTCAAACGCATCGGCCACTTGGCGCACAGTTTTGGCAAGCTCGATGCGTAGGCGGTTTTCAAACTTGGCGCTCATGCGGGTCTGGATGGCGTCATCCATCGCCCGCTGGCGCTGTTTGTTTGATGGGTTGATTGCGCTCATTCTTTGCCGTAGGCCAGAGCCTTGAGCATTTCAGGCGACAGGCCGGACAGTTGCAGGTTGTCTTGCGCCGCCGTGAATCCCGCAGGCAGCAAGCCGCCTTGGAGGTATCCGATGTCGCCGCCCTCGATTGGTTCAACTCCCAACTTCAAAAGCTCGCTGATTGTGTTGAACGGCACGCCCATGTCAAACAGCTTCTTGGCCTCGTCCAGCTTCTTGGAATAATCCTCGCGCAAGGCTTCAACGCCGCCCAGGTCGTAGTCAATGTACCATTCAGGGCCAAACTGTGCGGCCAGTTGTGCGTTCAACTGTGAACGAATCATGCGCAAAAGTGGCGTGATTGTGTCAGCCCAGAAAATCTTGCGGGCTGTCTCGATGTTCGCCAGGGTGGCGTTTTCCATGATGCCGACCATGACGGGCGGCACGCCCATGGCTGAACAAATTTCTTCCCAGACCTTGGCACGGCTATTCACGAAATCCAGTTCAACGGCTGACTGGTTCAGCGTCTTGATGTCGCGGGTTGTGAAGAATGGAGCGCGAGCATTGTTGCTGCTGGCTTGCTTTTCTTTGTGCAACTCACGCAAACGGCTCATTTGTTCTGCGGTTGTCTCTGGGTCAATCACAATGGCGTAATCGCTGATGCCTCGGTTGTGCATCGAGTTCAACTGCCACTGGCTTGACTCGCGGTCAACGTCCACGGCGCGGCCAGCAGCCTGGATTGTCGGCATCCCAAAGAGAAAATCATTTGGGTTGACGGTCTTCACGTGAACCATGTCATCGGACTGGATGTCACGCGAAACACCGCCGTATTGATAGCGGTAGAGTTCAACAAGGCGCGTTTTCCCGGCCTGAATCTTGATGCCTTGAGGCAGCATCGGCCACACCTCGACTGGCGCGTTTGCATTGCCCGCGCGGATCAGCGACCAGTACGAATTGCCAGCCAGGTCAATGTGCTGGCTCATGAGTTCAGTCATTTCAGACCAAGAGAAATCAGGATTCGGGTTGTCGATCAGCTTTTGAAGTGGAGATTCAGGCGCTTCAACCATCGTGCCGTCGCGCTGCTTTTTCTTTGCCACCCATGGGATTTGACCAACGGACTGGGCGCGGCGGTTGACGCAAGCGTAGAAGATGGCCGAGGCTTTTAATCCCTGCTCAATCGCCACCTCTGTGTCCCACTTTTGAAACTGTGGAGCCGTGCGGCTCATGGTCATCAAAAGCTCAGGCAAGGTGACGGACTTCAACTCAACAGTTGGCGCGTTCTTGAATCGTTTGAAAAAATTGAAATCCATCATGGCTCCTTTTTATACACCGATTGAGCCAGCCATGTCAGGCTGCTGCATCACCCACGCATAGCACTTTGCCAAGAACGTATCCCCCGCCAATGCTTCCACTTCGCTCAGTGGGCAGTGGTAGCGCCTGAAGTCCACCTCGCGGGTGTCATCGTCTTGTGGCTGCGTAGCGTAACCAACCACATCCAGCATGACGCTGTGGCGATTGGCTGCATCACGGGTGCGGCTCAAGGCTGCGGTGACGATGCGAAAGTAAGCGCCCGCAAAAGGAACGCCATACTGTGAAGTTGAGAGGTCGAGTTGAATTGCCATGATTGTTCCTTATGCGTAAGTGACTTCGCTGGTCTGGATCGTTGCCACAGTGCGAATGTTTGTGGCCGCTGCGCCAGTGAAGGTGACAGCCAAGCCTCCGTTGGTTGTATCTGCCGAAATCGCCAGTGTCCACAAAGGCAAGTTGCTGATTGGCGTAACCATGCTTGCAACCAGTGTTGTGCTGGCTGCTGTGCCTTCCCTGCGGATCAAGCCTTCAACCTTCCACGCTGCCGACTGTGTGCCTCCTGCTGCTTGCTGACGAGCAACGACGATGCCGCTGAAAGCGTAGGCTGAATTGTTGGGCAGGATTACTTGGTTAGTTGTTGATCCTGCTGCTCCCGAGGAAGTGAGTACAGAAGACGTTGCATCTGTTGTGGCACAGCGAAGAACGACAGTGCCTGTTTGCGCGTCTCCTACAGCAGCAAAAAAGCCAGAAGCATAGTTCATCTTTCCGTAGATAACAGATGCCGAACGATAGCCGAGAGCAAAGCTATATTGGCCTGATGCCGTGTTTCCTCCTCCTCCTCCTATCGCAACTGATCCAGTGGCTGAAGCCGTGTTGATGGAGCTAGTTGTACCTCCTAGTACTACAGAATTAGCTCCAGAAGCGGTGGCTCCAGCCCCTACAGCAACAGAACTTGAAGCTGCGGCGCTAAAACTACCAATCGAAATTGAATTAGATGCTGTTCCCCCATAAATGCTTGAATCTGACCCGATATTTGAGGCAAAAGCATTTGTACCGCTTGCTCTTGCGTTCTGTATCGCAACACCATTTGAAGCCGTAACTAAAGCGAATCTTCCAATTGCTATGCCTCTAGAAAAACCTGCATTAACAGTCGAGCTGTCGCCAAGTGCGATTGAGTAGTCAGCTTGCGCTTTAGCGTTGTTGCCAATAGCAAATGAATTCTCCGCAGAGGCAGTAGGCCTCGAACCAACTGTTGAAGTATTTTCAGCATACCCGCGCATGGTCTTCTTATCGCCTGTTTGGAAGTTCGCTCCATCACAGATGATTTGCATACCTTCACCACGGCTCAGCATCAATGTCGTAGCACCGTCAATGGTTTCTGCTCCACTTGGATCAATTGTGATCGTGTGAGTCGAGGTTGCAGAAGTATTCCAAATCCAGCAGTTGAATCCCGCACCCAGCGTAGCAGCAGCCGTCAAAGACACCGTAAACGTTCCGCTAGTGCAGTTGATTATCGTGCCAAGGTCGCCAGCAACTACGGTGTAGGCTGCGGTCTTGTTGGAGATCGTTAGAGCGCCACCGCCGCCACCGCCACTCTGAGCCACCCAATCGTAGTCAGCGCCAGTCCATGAAAGAACTTGGCCGGTAGTTGCTGTTGATGTATTCAGGTGGGCATCGACATCGGCGTTTGTGTAAGCCGCTGGCAGAGTTGTCCAAGTTGTGTCGTAATCCGTGCCACTGGCCTTGACCAATGCTTGGCCGGTAGTGCCGCCAGCAGCCACGCCCGGGCCAGTAGCTCCAGTTGCACCTGTGGCCCCAGTCGCTCCGGTTGCACCCGTAGCGCCAGTTTCGCCTTGAATCCCTTGGATGCCCTGCGGCCCCTGAGGCCCGGTTTCACCTTGGATGCCCTGCTCGCCTTGAGGGCCGACCAACGATGCCAGCCACTGAGTCTCAGTGCCGACGAATCCGTTTGCGACCGCCACTTCATAAGCCGAGTCGCCATCCGCACCCGTTGCGCCAGTGGCCCCTGTCGCCCCGGTTTCGCCTTGGATGCCTTGAATCCCTTGGATGCCCTGAATCCCTTGTGGGCCTTGTGGGCCTGTCTCGCCTTGGATGCCTTGCGGGCCTTGTGGGCCGACAAGTGAGGCCAGCCATTGCGACTCAGTGCCGACAAATCCGTTTGCGACTGCGACCTCATAGGCCGAATCACCATCAGCGCCAGTTGCACCGGTTGCGCCCGTAGCGCCAGTTGCACCGGTGGCCCCCTGAATTCCTTGGATGCCTTGGATTCCCTGCGGCCCCTGATCCCCGGTGTCGCCCTTTGGCCCTGTTGCACCGGTTGCGCCTTGGATGCCTTGTGGCCCTTGGGGGCCAGTTGCACCTGTTGCGCCTTGTGGCCCAGTCAAATCGCTGGTTGTGGTCGATTGGCCGTCGCCGTAGTAAATCGTCAGCGTGCCGTCGCCGTTGTCAACCACGTTGGTGATGCTTTGGCCTTCTGGGCCTTGTGGGCCAGCGCCAATGATCTCAATGGTCTGCGTCACCTGTTCCGTGACAACAACAGTCCCATCCTCAGTGATAACCACTTGGTCTGTCATCGCGTCACCTCGCGCTCAAATGTCACAGCGCCAGCCAAAATGGCCGTGACAAAGCCGCTGGACGATTCGAGCTCCAGATCATATACCCCGCATCCGGCAGTGATGGCCGCTGTGGTGTCTGCGTCGATCTCCAGGACAATCGTGCCAGCCACGCCGCCAAGCGTGATCCGGTCGTTTTCGGTTGTCAGTTCAACGATCACGTCAGGATTGCAAACGCCTTGGCGGATCTGCATCCGTGCGGTGTATCCGGTCAGGTCAACGGGCACGCCTTCGGAATCTTTCCAGACAAGGTTTTGCAGGAATGTTGAACCCTGACGGATGGTGATGTCGTATTCTGCTGCCATGTTTCCCCCTTATCGGCGCACGAAAAGCACGCCATTGTTGCCAGCGTTTAAGACCATGGCGATTGGCAGTTCAATCGTGTGCGTGCCCTTAGTCAGACCACCTGCAATCGTTGGGTGAGGATAAAGAACGTCGCCATCCACCCATGTCTCGCCAACCACTGAGCCATCGCTGTCAATGCCGATGATCTCGCCAAATGTCGTCACTAAGCCTGTCGCGTTGTTGGCAATCGACGATTTGGCCACACCAATGATGAACATGGGGTTAATGTCAACGGCTGACTTCGCTGCCTTGATTTTCCCACTGCTGCCATCCGACCCAGCGGCCATGACCAAATCACCCTTTGCGATTGTCACGCCAGACTTGTTGACCACGGTAATCATGTCTTGCCCCATGATATCGGACACGGGCACTTTGACGGTTACGCCGTTCTGCACGATTGGAATGTACTCATCCCCTTGTAGGTGCGCGGCCAGTGCCAATTCGGAAATCTTGAGCGTCGGTGCTGTCATTGGGCAATCCTCGGGTTTTGCGGCATTTTAGGCCGGATTACAGAAATTCCATAACGATGTCAGCCTTTGGAGCCTTGATAAGCGGTGCTAGGGCATAGCGAATCGCATCCATGCAATGGTTATGCGCATCCACCACGTCAGGCAGGATGTCGCCAGTCAGTCTGTCCACTTTGTAGCTGTAAAGCCGCGACTCTTTGACCGTCTCAACGCATCGAGGGTGGATAACGATTTCAGAATATCCCCTCATGTGGGCGATGCCATCCTGCACCGATCCGGGCCATTTTTTCACCGCCTCAATGCGTGAAAGCCCTTTGCGCTTGAGGTAGCTGATTGTCTCTGGCCGCGCGGAATCAGCCCGAATAACGTGATTTTCAATGCCTGGTACGCATTTTTTGAGGTATTCCGCTGTCTCGTCAATTTCAAGCGCCACCTTGTAGGCTTCGTGCTCAACGTACAGATTCCCGGCGTGAATCCAGCATTTGACCGCCGTCGTTGGGTCTTGCGCAAATCCCCAGTCAGCGCCGTGATATGGACCATCCCAGTCTGCCCCAGGCACAAACTCAGCCACTTTGACCTTGCGTGCCAGCACCTGCGAATCGCTGTTTTGCAGGTAAGCGCCCTCCCAAATGTGGGCATAAGTGGCCGGGTCCAGCGTGGAATGCTGGTGCTTGCGCAGTTTCTCAAGGCCAGCCGGAAACCAAGGGTTGTCCCCGTGGTTCATCTCCACAATCATTGAATCCTTGGGCGGGTTCTTTCTAAACCTTGAATCCACCGGACTCCCGTCCAATCGAGGGTTCCAGACAACCCACATCTCAGACTTCGGACGCCTGAAAACCGTGGCCTCCAGCGCCAGCCAAGATTGCTCTGGCACATCCTCGGCTTCTTCAACAATGGTCAAGTCAATCTTAGCCAGCGACTTGATTGACCCGGTGTTATGCCTCAAACCCCTAAAAATGAACTCAGTGCCGTTGTAGCCGCGCAAATAGTCAATGCCCACATCGTATGCGGCCTCAAGCCATGGGTATGTTGCGATCGCCGCCTTCAGTTCAGCGTGAAATGATTCCTTGATGCTTGCCTGCAAGTCACGGGCGCAAAGAACCCTGATCGGCTCGGCATAGCCCCAGATTGCAGCCATCAAGGCAAACGAAAACGACTTGGCCGACCCTCGCCCGCCGTGAGCGCCCCTGTATTGCAGTTCGCCTCGCTCTTTGGCGAAAAGCGGGACTAGCTTTGGAGGCAGTTCAATCTTTGCTTCGGTCACTGCTTGGCAATGATTCGGATGACGGTCGGCTTCATGCTGCCATCGCTGTTCATCAAGTCCACCTTTTGGGGGGCGTTGAATCCGTGCATGGCATTTAGCTCTTTAACGGCTGAAACCTTCACTGCCCCATTGCCCTCTTGGTACGCTTCCAAAAGCGCCTGAACGCTCATTTCTCGCGTCCAAAGGGCTTTTTGTGTCAGCTTCTCGCGCAGTTCGGCGACCCTAAGTGAAACCTCTGGCTTTGCCATGATCTTGCTGGCCGCATCATGGATTGTCGGCTGTTTGGTTTCTGGCTTGACATTGAAGGCTGTGCGGTATGCGTCAGCCTGGGTCATCCCATCGGCAATGCACTGAGCGAACTTCTCCTGTTTCGGCGTCAAACTCATATTCTTTCCTTGTTCTGGCCCGTTCCCAAATTAACACCTTACAACTTACGGCTTTCCGGTGATTGACCTCGCAGCGTCATGAGTTCTCTTGCGGGTAGCGCTGGTCTGGCATTTGGGCTTTTTGACAAGTGGGCATCCTTATCTGAAAGTTGGAAAGCCCCGCCAACTGCGCGAATTTTATGCGTTAATCCTTTGGGTGTGGACAATTATCAGGCGGCACGATCACGCACCAGACTGATTCAAATTGGCCTCTTGAGCTTGGGTTGATTGTCCACCTATCAATGTAAGCATCAGGCATAGCCTGGAGGCTTTTGTAAACAACCATCTGACTTGCACCGATGTACTCGGAAATGCTGCGAGTCGTCATGCCATCATCAAACTTCCTCAAAAGAAGGCGAATTTCAGGATGGCGTGATTTGCTCATGGCTGTATTTTTGCAGAATTGGCCGTTTGTTTTAAATTTTCACGGACAGGCTCTGTTTTTTCCAGTTCCTCAATGGCGCGTTTGCAGTAAATCGCAGCGTCCAAAAGCTCCTCATATTGGTGTTGCAGCCATTCTTTGAGGTTTAGTGGGTTTTGCTCAATGCTGATGCCGTACTTTTTCAGGCCAAGCTGCTGGCGCTTTGCGATGTCTTGACAGACTCTGGCTTCTGTTCCTTGGGCTGTCATGCTGCGCCACCGTTCTTCTCCTTGAGTTTGGCTTCGGTCAGCGTGCAAACTTCATGCGCCACCTCGTCAGGCTGCATGCCGAACCAAGCGTGGTTCTTATTGACGATGTTCATCCACTCAACATCATTCAGCCCAACCCATTGCCGCTGTGCTGCTGGTGGGGCGACCAACGGGTCACCCATGCCTGCTGCGTAAGCGTCACGGGAGCGCTGCTTGTCACCTTTCCCTGTCGGGTTGTATTCGCCGAACCAGCTTTCAAAACTGCTATCGCCAACGCTCAACTGTGGCGTGCTGTCCTTGTAGGCTGGCTGTGCTGCGGGCGGCGTCCACCCAAGCTCAATCAGCTTGTCACGCAAAGCACCTTCCTTTTCGGCCTCGCTTGCGTCAATGCGGATATGTGCAAATGGGTACTTCTCGCTGGTCATCTTTGTGATGGTTTCCGCTTGTTCTTCGGCGAGCGCTTTCCAGTCCTGCGCTGGCTCTTGCTGTGCTGCAAGGGCTTGCTTGATGGCAGCGATGGCTGCGTGATATTTGCACTGAAAGCCATCCTTCAACATATCGCTGAACGGTGCGCATTCTTTGCAAGCCCAGTCTTTTGGTGCTACGCCATGCTTTTCCAACGCCTCCAGCGCCATCTTCAATGCTTCAATGTGGTTCATTTCAAAAACTCCTGTACAAACTCTTCAATAGCCAACGTGCGCTCAGTACTGTTGGCCCAACGATCAAAACTGTCAAAGGACTCACCAATATCGACAACCCCATCTCCCCAACGCACGCGGTATAGGCGGCCATGTGCGCGGCAATACATCCAGTGTTTACGCCATGCTTGGTTGCGAACTTCACAACGAAAGCCAGCTTGTCGCATCTTGAATTTCAGTGTAGATTTGCTGATGTATTTCATTTGGTTTCTCCTCTTGCTCGAATTTTCCCCGCAAAAATGTTTAGCGTGTGACTTACTGCGGAAGGGAATCCCGCTTTTGTGGACTCAAGAGCAAGTTCGTTACACATCGCTGCGAACTTTGCGCGTTCAATGCTCCGCTCATCAGCACGGACAAGGACTTCAAAGGCTTGCAAAGAAAATTCATCAATCTCTGCCTCCAGTACACCAGCAAACTGTGCAGGTGAAAACTTGATCCCAGCCTCACGGGCCATGTCTATCGTGTCTCTCATGCCGTCACCTGCGCCATTTCCCAACCAAGCTGAAAATAGTTCCACCGAACGGCCAGGCTTTGATTGACGTACTTACCCTTGGAAAGAGTGAAGTCTGTATGGCCTTTGGCCCGCATGATGGCCTCGAATACCCGCTGTGATTGGCTCATTTCAGACTCCTAATTGTTTCAGTGCTGCTTGCAAACCGGCCAATCCGCCGACGCGCTGGCCATTGATAAAGATTTGTGGCATTTGACGGGCGTCGGGGTGGTCGTCCAAAAGGTCTTTCAGTGCCCACGGATCAGATTCAACATCAAATTCGTCACACTCCAGCCCCTTGGACTTCAGCAGGTTCTTGGCTGTCATGCAGTTGGGGCACGCGCTCTTGGTGTAGAGGGTGATGTTCATGCTTTGCTTTCAAAACGGCGCATCAGGCATTTGCTGGCGCTGCTGCTGGTTGTATTGCTTGATTTGCTTTGCAGTCCACGGCACTGCGCCTGTAACTGGTGGAAAAGGCCAGTTCATGCGCCAATCCCCCGCGACTTGATTTGCATGGCATCCATCGCGCCAGGGCGAACCGGCACAAATTCCTTGAATACCATCGGCTCGTAGATAAAATTCTTTTGGATTGTGATCTTCCCAATCCTTGCCATGCCTTCATTTGTCAGACGGTATTTGCGAAGTTCGCGGGCTTTTTTTGGCAGGCCGACGATCATGCCTTGCTGCTGCATATAGTTCACGATTCGATGCAATCCGGCCATTCCTAACAAGCGCTCCAAAGCCAAATAGTCTTGCGGTCCATTCAGGTGAAGTGCGTTCAAAATCGCTGCGTGTTTTACGTTTGTCATGCTTCCCTCGCTTTCAGCATAGCGTCGGCCTCAATGTAACGAAGAACCGCTCGACAATCAGCCCAAAATTCAGCAAACCCTTTTGGGTCTTCGATGTATATGGGGCACTCTCTACCCACAAGTTGTTTTGCGTGTGCCAAGGAAACATCAAAGATTTCATTTGTCGCCTTGGTGGCAAAATAATCGCGCAGGGTCATGCCTTGTTGCAATCGAAGCGCATCAGCGTCCGTTCGCGGGCATTTGACTGCAAATGGGTCTGCCACTGGAAACGCTGGTCCGCCTGTGTTTGTATTGTTCATTGGTTGTTCCCGTTATGGCCGCAATCGGCGCATGGTTGTTCTGTGTCTTCGCCGTGGCGGTGTTTGCACCAGCAGCACGGGGCGTTGAATGTCGATCCTTCTGGCTCAAAATGATCGTTTTTGACGATTGGAATCCAAACTGGTTGATTCATTTCTCGCCTCGCACTTCGTCAATGATTGCGCGGATTGCCGATACCCTGTCGCTTTTGACGCCGTACAAATGCTCGGCCAATGGCAGCAAATCTTGCACGGTTTGGTAGAGGTCTTTTGATGCGGCGATCAGGCGGGCATCGGCTTCGTTTGTCTCTGGAAAGTGCCCATGAGTCGACGCAAACGGTAAGCCCGAATCGCCTGGGCAAATGTAAATCCAGCCCGATGACCCGCGATGCTGATCAACTGTCAATTTTCCTGGTGTGAACATGGCTTACCTCACTTTGACAGGTGAACGAAAAGCAGCGCGGCCAAGCCAACGCCGATTGCGACTGCCAGCAAAACGCCCATTGCGGACTCTGCGCGGCTGTTGATTTTTTGAGCCTGACGCTCATAGTGCCATTGATGTTTCATGTCTTACTTTCGGTTGTGGCTGCAAGATGTTTGCCGCCTGTTTTGAATTCTAATCTAATATTTTGCTCTTGTGCAAAATTATTTTTTCATGTCCTGCATGGCCTTCGCCAAGTCAGAATCAATCCCAGCGAACAAGCCAGAATCGCACGCTGCAAGCTCCTTTGCGTAGTGCCATGCCCACGCCTTCCATGCTGGCTGTTTTGCAAGATCAATCAGCCTCTCAAGTTGCTTGCGGTAGATAAGTTCGCAGTCCATCATTCCTCCGCATTTGCAATGGCCGCATTGATGCGATCAACGATGCCAAGCGGAACATCGTACTCGCTCCAATATGCGGCGCTTTCTTGAAGTTCTTTCAGCACGGCCAGCAGTTCATCGCGCTCGGACTTGATGGCATTGAAGTGGTCAACGCAGTCGATGTTGGCGGCGTGAAGGCGGCGCAGTTCGGATGCGGCGGCTTTGTCCCATTTTGTTGACAGGCTCATGATTTCCAATTGATCGGCAAGTCGTAGGGCTTCTGGCTTGTCGCTCATGCTTTCCTCCAAACATTCTTAGGCGAGCAATGGCAAGTCGCCGATTCTTGGCGCTTGTAGCCAATGCTGCGGATTACGTTAGCCTTGCTTGCGGACATAAACACGCCACCCCATGCGCGGGCGTCTGGAGGCTTTGGCATACCGCATGACTCAGACCAAACCCTGACCTGCTCGGCCATGAATGTCTTGCCTGGGTTTTGCTTCATGAACAAAAGCATCATCACGCTAGCCTTATCAAACCAGTCGCCGTGGATGCGCTCGGCGTGATTGACTGCGCGGGTGATGCCGGTGTCTCGGCGTTTTTCAGCTTGTTTCATCAATGTCTCCGGTGAGTTTGAGGGCTTGCGTGATGATGTGCTCGGGGTATGGCTGGCCTTCGCGCACTTGATCGAGGATTTTCATGGCCTGGTGGTGCGTCATTTTTTCACCTTCTCAATCAATTCAGCAATGCGTTTTTTGTTAGCGACCATTTGCTCGGTTGTAAGTTTGTTTTCCAGCATGAGGACAGTTGATTCTGGGGCTTTCCTGCACATAGCGCGGAACTCTAAAACCGTTGGGGGCTTGCCGCTGTCTGGCAGGTTTTTCAAGGCATAGGCGATGGATTCTGCGTGGTCTTTGAATCCTGAAAGCTCATGCGCCCAATCCGCCTTGACCTCGGAAATGTCCAGCCCCTCCCATCGGCCTAAAAAGTCCCGACCGTAAACCATGGTCAACTTGGTAAAAATTCGCTCAACCCAAGGCATCGGCAGACTCATTTTTTCACCTCAATTGCTTTCTGGGTTTCCATGTCAATGGTGCGGAAAAAGTCGCTGGCGTCCTGGTAGGGTTCAGGCGCCTGTTTCGCAATGCTTGGTACGGCCTCCTGCATCTTGAGCCGCATTGATCGCTGGTAAACGGTCTCTGTTTGATTTTTTTTGTCAGCCACCCAGTCAGCTTTGAAGCTCTGCCAGTTTCTCAAGCAGCACTCCTGAATTGCTTTTTCAATCGGCCACCCAGCCCTACTGGATTCTTTTGCCATCAAAGCCCATGCGGTTTCGGTCAATGGAGCATTTTTCTTTTTCCGAATAATAAGCCAATCATTCCACAACTGCTCATCAACAAAATCAGGACGCGTCACAATGGCGCCTTCCTTGCTCCCCTTCCTTTTCCCTTCCTTTTCCCTTCCCTTCCCTTCCCCTTGTGCAAGCACAAGGGGCGTGCTTGACGCGTCATCCACGCGTGATTCATGCGTGCAAGTTGTTGATTCTTCAGGCGAAGGAATAATTGAGATGCTTTCTCGATTGTTAATGACTTGATGCTGAGACCATGTTGGAATGCAACCAAAACAATCGCCTTCAAACTCGTACTTAACGATAAATCCATGCGTGACTAACGCGTCAAGCACGCGTGAAAAATCAATTTGGTCGTATGGAAGAACATCCAATTTCAAAACTCTTGGCTTCCACTTGAATCTTCCTTCTCTGTCGCACGCCGTAAACAATCCAATGTATGCCAAACGCAAAGGCAAAGCCGTCTTTATTTCTGCCTCATAAAGAGCTTCATGCCTGAATAACTCTGGCTTGACCGTCCTAATTCTTGCCATGAAATCCCCAAAAAGAAAACCCCTGAACTCCGGTGGTACGAGCACCAAAATTCAGGGGTCAGCCATGACGGCTTAGATGTATCAGCGTCTCGTACACGCCACACCTAAGCCGTCTGTCGGTATTTTACATCAAGCAAACAATCCCTGCTGTTCTTTTGATGCGTCTGTGATGTTCAGGCAGGCCAGCTCAAAGTATTGCGGCTTAAGCTCGGTGCCAACAAATTTTCGGCCCATCTTGATGGCCGTGTAGCCTTCAGAGCCAATGCCGGTGAACGGGCTGAAAACAACATCGCCTTTGTTTGTCCACAGGTGGATGCAGCGCTCAATCACATCAAGCTGAAGCGGGCACATATGCTTCTCGTCGTTCTCGTCACGCGCTGGCATTTTGTTCAGCGTGCGGCCCTGGTCGATGTCATCCCAGATTGGGCTGGCGTACTTTTGCCACAGGTGGACTGGCAAATCATCGCCGTGCGTGACGCGCTCCTCAATCTCTCCAGGCTTTCGCATGGTCACGACGTAATCAGGCAGGCCCATGCGGCTCATGGTGCTGTTTTCGCGGATTGTCTTGTGCAGCAGACCAAGTGCCTTTGTGCGCTGCATGGCGACAACTGGATCTTTCCAGATGCAGACCTCAGAGTGATAGATGAATCCAGCATCTTGGAACGCGCGGATCAAATCTCCACGGAAATCACGCAGGCCGATAAAGCCCTGGTGCATCTTTGTTGTCGGCAGATTCATGCAGTGGAATGAGACATTGCGGCCAGGCTTCAAAACTCGGAAAAGCTCAGAGATCAGGAACTTCAACTGCTCGACAAATTCCTGATCGTTCTTGCAGTTGCCCATGTCGTGATCGCTGTTTGAGTAAACAAACAGATCGGCGAATGGCGGCGAGAAAACAGAATAGTCCACGCTGTTGTCTGCCATTCGGCGTGACCACTTGACGCAATCACCTAAGTGAACGGTAAAGCCATCGCCATTAAAAGTGTCTTCGCGGTACTCGTCAACGATGTTTTCTTGTCCTGCCAGTTCTTTGTTCATAATGTCTTTCATGTGTTCGATCATGTTTGCGCTCATCTCGTGATGCTGCACTTCTTTGCGTTTGAGGTTTGCCAGAATCTGGCCTTCGTTTTCTGCGGTGAACATATGCACCTGCACATTGCGCTTTTGTCCGAATCGGTAGCATCGGCGAACGGCCTGGTAGAACTTTTCAAATGAGTCATCAAGTCCCACAAACGCCATGCGTGCGCAATGCTGCCAATTCATTCCGAACCCGCAAATTTTCGGTTTAGAAATCAGGACTCGAAGTTCACCGCTGCTGAATTTCATCATTTGCTCGGCTTTGTGTTCGGCTTTGTCGCTGCCTTGTACGTTGACAGAGCCTTCAATCAATTCGGCCAGCAACTCGGCTTCGTCATTCAAGTGACACCAAATAAGCCATGGCTCTGATGTGTCCGCATTCACCACTTCGGCCAATGCGCGGCATCGCGCCTCAATGCTATCGCGCTGGGCCTTTCTTCGCTCGGTCATGGTCATGGCTGGGCGCGAGAACAAATCGCCTTCAATCGACTCAGTTTGAATGACGTGCTCGACGTATTCAGGCGCTGGCAAAATGTACTTGCTGCCATCAAATCCCAAATCAGACGGATTGCGAAGCACCACGGCCCACGATCCCATCCATTCCCAGAACTTGGATGCGCCCCATCCCTTGAGTCGCCATGTTCCGGTGTCGCCGGTGTCGTTGACAAAATAAGTCGCCAGCATCTCAGTGCGTGTCATGACGCCCAAGAACTCGCATTGGTTGCCAAGCTCCTCAAAATCGTTGGGCGATGGTGTGGCCGTGCAACTCAAACGATACGGCACGCCCTGGGCTGATGTGATGATGTGCTGGCGCGTTTTGCCATCGTGAGCCTTCAGGATGGATGATTCATCCAGCACCAGGCCATGCAACTCGGTGAAGTCGATGGTATCCATGCGCTCGTAGTTTGTGATCCAAACTCCAGGCGAATCAATAACACCGGAATGAGGCACGCGCTTGACCTCAATGCCAAACGTGGAGCCTTGCTCAATTGTCTGCTCAGACACAGCAAGCGGGGCCAGCACCAGCACAGACCCGCCAGTGTGGCTTGCCACCTCATCGGCCCATGAAAGCTGCATCAGCGTCTTGCCAAGTCCTGTATCTGCAAATATGGCTGCGCGGCCACGGCGAACGGCCCAGCTAACAATGGCGTGCTGAAAGTCAAACAAATGCTCGTTTAGGTCGCCAGGTTGATGGCCTGTCGCCACTTCTTTTCGGCGCTTGGCCGCTACAAAATTTTCATATTCCACTTCTGACTCTCCAAAAAAGAAAACCCATGAACGCCGATGGGACTAGCATCGGACATTCATGGGTCAGCCAATGAAGGCTTAGATGTATCTGCACCTAGTCCGTGCAACATCTAAGCCATCAAGTTGATATCTTAACCGACCAAAAACATCGGTTCAAGGTTTATTTTCACCATCCCGCCGACATCTCCAGCGAAGGAAAAACTCATTGTCCACTTGCTGTCGTCAACGCCGCTGATCTCGGCCACAGCGTCGATGGCTTGCTTGATCCTGGCGATGCAGTTGTCCAGGTCAATCCTGCGCTTTGATGGCGGGTAAAACGTGATCGTGGCGTGCAGGCGTGGCGCGTCAATGCGGGTCAAGCCTTGCTGCTTTGCGGTGATGTAGCAGGCTTGGCGGTAGGCTTTGGCTGCGCGGGCTTTGATGGCCCAGTGGCCACGGGCGTTTGGGCTTAGGTCTGGCGATGGCCAAGGCAGGGTTAGTTCAATCATGATCGCAAAAGTGTTGCCGCTGCTCTCGCAGCCATTGCTGGAACCCATCCATTTCCAGTGGTCTTGAGCCCGTCCATCCCTCGGGCCACATCATCAGGATTTCTTGGCATTGAGGTGTAGTCATCCGCTGAAATTGTCGCATCAATTGCTCTTGCAAATTGCCGTCTGCGTGATTCTTGCGTATCAATGCAAGCGGGTTTCGGAATGTCCAAGCCTTCCAGCTTTGTGCCGTAGGGGTAAGCAACCAAGAAAATTCTCGATCTGTGATGCGCTGCTCCAATGGTTGACGCTCGAAACACTCCCCATTTTGCATCAAACCCCATTCCGGCCAAGTCTCCAAGAACTCGTCCAAGTCCCCGAGAAGTGAGCATTGGCGAGTTCTCCACTTGCACAAGTTTTGGTCGAACTTCGCAAATGATTCTTGCCATTTCTGTCCAAAGTCCCGACCGTTCGCCATCAAGTCCTGCGCCTTGGCCGCATTGGCTGATGTCTTGGCATGGAAATCCGCCAGTGATGACGTCGATTTTTCCTCGCCATGGATTTCCGTCGAATGTTCGGATGTCATCCCATATTGGGAATTGCTCAATGACTCCATCTCTTTGTCTGTCAAGAAGGATTTGACGCGCTCCGGCATCAATTTCAACAGCGCATCTGGTGCACCATCCAAGGATGCTTGCGGCCAGCACGCTGCCACCCCCTCCTGCAAAAAGTGCCAACTCATTCATAACCACCTTTCATATTTTCAAACAGATCGCCCTGGCCATTGCTTTCAGCTTTGATCGGCTTGATAAATTTCAGCCGACTATTGCGCCACGACTTTGGCAGCAGTCCAGCCTTGGCCGCGCACTTCGGGCCGATGGCTTCGCGGCCAATCATGACGAATGGCTTTGTAGGTCGGCCACAAAGTGCGCAGATGGGTTTCATATGATTCGCCTTGCACCACCAGAGCGAATGACGGTCTTCACGTAGTCCACCGCTTTTTCAAGCTGCGCGACGTTGATGACTTCAAGCTGTGCGTCGTGGATTTCCATTGCCAAGTTGAGTGCGTTCAGTTCGTTGGCTTTGAAGACAAACCGATCGCCCTTCTGGACGCCACGGGCGCAAAGCTCTTTGAGTGCGTCTTGGCCTGCGCGGATTTGTGCGGCGTATTCATCGCCAACGCCATCAATAGCCAAAGCCTCTGCGATGTTCATTGAGGCGATCAAAATGTCCATGTCGCTGCGTGTGGCATGGCCCTGCGCAGTTGATGCCATTGCGCCGTGGTTTTTGATTTTCAGCATCGCCAAAGAGTCGCCAGTTTGCGTGAGTGGCTTGAATCCAGACAAAACATAGTTGACGACATCGGCGCGGATTTGCCTTGGCCGGTATGCGCTGCGCTTTCTCATAGTCCCGCCCATGGGTTGTTCTTGTATTGCTTGTAGCCTCTGCCGCTTCTGATTCGGTTGACCACATCAAAGTTGATGCCAAGCTCACGCGCGATGCCTTTGTGCGTGCCCTCCATGCTCCTGATTTTCTCAATCAACTCAAGAGGATGCGGCGAGCGCTCGCGTGCGGCCAGCGCCAGCTTGTAATTGCGGGCTGGGTTCTTGTGATACTGCGTGCGCTTGGCTGCGTCCGCCGTCAGCATCTTGCGGGTCTTCATGGCGACATGGCCTGGCTCGACGCAAAGAGGATTGCCGCATGAGGTACTAGCCAGCAAGCCATCTGTTTTCAGGTTCAGCACGTTGGCAGCAATCCATCTGCGAACAGGCATCAATTTTTTATTGATGTTGATGTAAGGCACGCCAGCGACTTTACTGCTTGCTTTTGCGCCATCCCAGATCAGGCAGTCGCCGTCCTCGTGGCTTTTTGATTGAATGAACTCCATGGTGATTGGCTCACCTGTTTTTCGTTTGACTTTCATTGGCTTGATGATTGTTGTTGGTGGAAATTTTATTGTATATCAATTTTCAGGGATTGGCACATCATCAGGCCACAATCCTAGCTTTGTCAGCTTTTCCACGGTCTTTTTGTGTGCGGCCTCCCACATTTCCTGGCGCTCCGACTTGGTCATGGCCGCGCCCTGGTCAAGCGCGTGATGGCATCGAAAACAGAGCGAGGCGATCAAGTTGTCTGAAGCCTTGATGCCCCGGCCCTTGCCGCCGCCGTGATTGGTGTGCGCGGCCACCACTGTCCCGTCATCAGCGCCGCAATGCTGGCACGGAATCTCGCGGGCGTTGCGCAGCAGGGTCTTACTGCGGACGTAATCGTGTTTTGGGAATTTCATTTGAATCTGTAATCAATTGAGTTTTTATTGCCTTTTTCTTTGTTGCATTTACAGCAGAGGATTTGCAAATTATCAAACTCAAGCGCAAGCTCTGGATAATTTTTTCTGCATTTGATGTGGTCAACATGAGTCATACTTGGATTTTTTGGGGTTGATCCGCATTTCATGCATTTTCTTCCGTAAACCCTTATCGCAAGACTTCTCAATTTTTTCCATTCCGCTGATTGCAAAAATGATGATCCTTTTTGCCTTAGCGCGTTGGCAATCTCGTTGTCTTGCTTTCCATAAATCATTTCACGCCATCCCCAAGATTTGTTCAATCACCGCATCAAGCTGGGCGCGGTCTTCATATGTCGTCAGCACTCGCTGAAGCAAGACATTCACCACGGCAGAGTAAAGCGCCTCGAACTCGGGTTCTTCCATGCTGCCAAAGGCGATTGACTTTGCCTTGAGTGACATTGCGCCATCAAGGGTGAACGTCTGCTCGTAGAAACCGGCAAGGATGGTCACGTCGCTGCGGAACTGGTCAAAGTCCTTGGCGATCTCCATGCCTTTGAATTTGGTGGCCGGTTGCCAAGCCTCAAAACCAAGATTCAGCAAAGCAAAGAACTTGCGATGGAATTTGAGGTTTCGCGGAAACGATGCCTCTATGTTGACGATCTGACCGGGCTCTGACTTGATAAGCCGTGACCACAGCTTCTTCCATGCGGCGGTGTCTTCTTCGGTGCGTCCTTCAAAGCATTTGAAAAGAAGGGCGCGTGCGCCCTCCAGTTCTGCTGGGATGGCTTGGCCGGTGCGTTGGATGGTGAATTTAGCCATCAAAAAGGCACATCCGAGTCCATGTCATCAAACCCGCTGGATTCTGGCGCTTGCCGTGCCGCTGGTCGCTCTTGGCGTTGCGCGGGTTGGCCTTGCTCACGTTGGCCTGCGATCAATTCGATCTCCAGCACAGTCGCTGCCAGCTTGTGGCCTTGTCCGTTTTTGCCTTCGTAGGTTTGAATATGCGGGTCGCTCAGGACGGCGTAAATCTGCGAGCCTTTGAGCAAATAAGGCGCGAGCGATTCGGCACGCTTGCCCCAGATGGATGCGTCAATCCATTGCGATGGGCGCTTGCCATCGTCTCCTTTTTTGCCGTAGTTGTAGGCCAGCGACAGTTGAGCGACAGCATCGCCGCGCGGTGTGTGACGGACTTCAGCGTCCCGGCCAATGCGAAAAACTCCAGTGATTTGAGCCATGATATTCCTTTCAGTATGAACTCAGCGCGTCGTGCGCCGTTTGGATTGACTTGGCGGCTTTCGCCAGGTCTTGCTTGACCTCGCCAGCGATGGCTTTGGCCTTGATGGTCTTTTGTTGAATGGCCCCGAGCATTGACGCTTTTTCAACGCCATCATCGGTTTCTGCGTCAACGTGGATGCCGCAAATGTAGCGGGCCACCACCAAGATGCGTACGGGCTTTGGGATGGCTGTATCGTTCTCGTAGCCTGATGCGGCAGCTTGCTTAACGCCGATCGGCCCCCAGAATTCAGCCTGCCCAAGACCCAGCGTCTTGCGCAGCATCTTGACTGACTCGTTTGTGATTTCTTGCTCTGTCATGAATTACCCTTTGCTATCTTGATTTTGATAATTGTAATCTGTTTTTTTGGGTTTCGATGGAAATTATTTTCAGACAATCGCGCGGAATTACATTACAATAATTTCCATGGCACAGTCGCCATGCAAACTGAAAGTGAGACATGACAAAAAACGTCTATCAACTCATTGCGGAGGTCGCCAGCGACATATCCGCGCACGGCATCGCCAAGAACCGGCGCAATCAACAAGGCTCAGGATTCAACTTCCGAGGCATTGACGATGTGCAAAACGCTCTTGCCCCTTTGCTGGCCCGCCATAAGTTGGTCATCCTGCCGCGCGTTATCAGCCGGTCATGCGAAGAACGCCAATCCAAGTCGGGCGGCAATCTTTTTTACACCACGGTCGAAGTGGAATACGACTTTGTGAGCGCAGAGGACGGCTCAAAGCACACTGTCAAGATGTATGGCGAGGCCATGGACAGCGGCGACAAGTCAACCAACAAGGCCATGAGCGCGGCGTACAAATACACGGCCATCCAGGCGTTTTGCATCCCCGTTGAGGGCGATCCCGATCATGAGTCGCATCAAGTTGAGGCCAAAAAGCCAACGCTGACAAATGCCCGCTTTGCCAAGGCTGTTGAGTCGATCAAGTCTGGACAATACAGCACTGAAAAGCTGCGCAATGATTTTGCGCTGACCGAAGAACAGGAATCCGTGCTTGTGGAGGCACTCGCAAATGCTTGACCATAAATTGATCTTCCGCGCATCGTCGCTGGCCGACATCATGACCGAGCCAAAATCCAAAAGCGAAACGCTTTCTGTTGGCGCAAAGACGGCCATCACCAAGATGGCAAAAGAGGCCGTCTATGGATATGACGAGCGCGTCACCAGCAAGCCAATGACCAAGGGCATCCAGTGCGAAGACCAGTCCATTGAACTGCTCAATTCAGTGCTGTTTGCCAGCCACACAAAAAACACCGAGCGCAAGACAAATGAATGGATCACTGGCGAGTGCGACATCTTCACCGGCTCCAAAATCATTGACATCAAGTCGTCTTGGTCGCTTGCCACGTTCCCAGCGATTGCGGAGGATGGCGAAAACAAAACTTACACATGGCAGCTTGCCGCTTATATGTGGCTTTGGGATGTTGATAGCGCGGCCATAGCTTACTGCCTGGTGTCAACGCCAGAAGAGTTGATTGGGTACGAAGACCGCCAGTTGCATATCGTTGACCACATCGCTCCAGAGTTGCGCGTTACCTTGCTGCACCAAGAGCGCGACAAGGCAATGGAGGCCAAGATCATCGAAAAGGTCGAGGCTGGCCGGGAATACTATCGCCAGGTCATTGAGCGCATCGCCAATGAACACACTTTCTGAAAGCAAAGCCATGAAACATCAAATCAAACACCGCTACACGGACGCCGTTCTTTTTGAATGCGAATTGCCAGATGGCACACAGTCAGGACTTGCCACTCGACACGCACTAGAAAAAGCCGTGAACGCCAGGGCCGACCTCGACGGGGCCAACCTCGCCGAGGCCAACCTCGCCGGGGCCAACCTCGCCAGGGCCGACCTCGCCGGGGCCAACCTCGCCAGGGCCAACCTCGCCAGGGCCGACCTCGCCGAGGCCAACCTCGCCGGGGCCAACCTCGCCGGGGCCAACCTCGCCGGGGCCAACCTCGCCAGGGCCAACCTCGCCAGGGCCGACCTCGCCGGGGCCAACCTCGCCGGGGCCTACCTAGACGGCAAAAAACTGATTGGAAATCGCCCAATTCTCATGATTGGCCCAATCGGATCGCGCTACTCCTATTTCACGTCATACATTACGGATGCGGGCGTGATGCTTCGTGCTGGATGCTTTTTTGGCACGGTCGAAGAATTTAAAGCCAAACTAATTCAAGAGCACGGCGAAAACAATCACCGCAAAGAATACGAAGCCGCACTTTTACTGATTGAGTGCCATCACCAAATCTGGAAATAACCAAGGAGAAACCATGTTCAAAAACGCCACAATTTACCGCTATCAAATTGAATCAGCCTTGCCGCCAGACTTTGGCAACTTTCAGCGATTCGTGCCATGCGGCGATCCGCAAGAGAAATCAGTCGGATGGATTGAGCCGCGCGGCCACAATCACGGCCCGATGGTTGAAATAGTCAACGGAGAGCGCATCGTCAAGCTGATGATTGAAACCAAGTCCGTTCCCGGCAAAGTTTTGCGCGATGAAGTGGACAACCGCATTTATGAGATTGAGCAGGCCACGGGCCGCAAGCCGGGAAAGAAGGAAATCCGCGAAATCAAAGAGGATGCCCGCATGGCATTGCTGCCTCAAGCCTTCCCAAAACAGACGGCAGTCATGGCATGGCTGCGCGATGACGGCCTGTTGATCGTGGACACGGCCAGCCAGTCTCGTGCCGATGACTTTGTGTCTGCGCTGATGGCCGCAATTCCAAGCCTGAAGCTGTATTTGTTTTCCACGGTGCAAGACCCAAAAAGCATGATGATGAATTGGCTTTTGGGCGATCATTACGAAACCCCTTATGGCTTCAGCATTGGATACGATTGCTTGCTTGAATCAGTGGGTGAAGATATGTCCAAGGTCAAATTCACACACCATAATCTTGACTGCGATGAAGTGCGCCGCCATGTGTCAGAAGGCAAGCTGCCAACAGCGCTTAGTCTTGAGTTTGATGGCAAGGCTCAATTCACGCTGACGGACTCCATGCGCATCAAGAAAATCAACTTGCTGGACACTGGCGAGGCCGAGCGCGGCGAGGATGCGTTTGATGCGGACGTTGCGATTTTTACTGGCACATTTGGGCCGCTGGTGGATTCGTTGGTCAAGTCTTTGGGCGGAGAGATGAAGTGAAAGAACATATTGATGCACTTAAATTAGCGCTGGAAGTTCTGAATAGCGCAACTCCAAAATACGCTCGCCAAAGAAAAGATCAAACAGAATTAGGTGGATATTTGGATTACTGGAAACTTGAACAAAGCCATAGACAAAAAGGCATTGACTGTATAAAAACCGCACTTGAATTACAAGAGCGGTTTTACATTGGAGACAAAACAATGGAAAAAGTTTTTGAGCCATCCCAGATGACAAATCTAAGCGATTTGCAATCTGTTTTTGATTGGGTTGAAAAAGCTCTTGTTGCAACAGAGGGCGAAAATTTAGAGTCAGCGTACCAGCGAGGGTACATGGACGGCATGGCAAAGCGACAAGAATAGATTGGACGAAAATATGAGACACGGTGATGGCGGAAAAGGCTCTGCGCCACGGACATTCAGCGTGCCGCTTGAGACATTTGGCAAAAACTTTGATTCGATTTTTAGGAAAAAACCAATGACCAATTTTGAACGTACCGCCAACTGGCTCAAGGCCTGCGGCAAAGAGCCAACGCCAGAAAACCTATCGACACAGGCTGGCGTACACGTCGAGGAGTTCTGCGAGTTCTTGGCTTGTTTGCGAACCGATAGCGAAGGCTATGCCAAGCTGCTCGACCGTACGCGCCTGGATTTGGAGTGGTTCGCCTCAAAGCTCAAGCGCGGCGAGCAATCGGTCTATATCCCAATCCACCTGCGCGTGGATGCCCTGGACGCGCTTTGCGATAGCGAGGTCACGGGAAATGGCGTTGCTTACCTTGCTGGGTTTGACAAGGACGCAGCAGATCAGGCCGTGCTTGATTCCAATGACTCAAAGCTGGAAAACGGCGTGGCCGTGATTCTTGAAGGCGGCAAGATTGGGAAAGGAAAAAATTACTTGCCACCCAACCTGCGCGGCTTCGTTTAAGCGAATGGCCGTGTCCCGGCCTTGTCGATGATCAGCGCCTGCTTTCTGGCTGGCGTTGATTCTGTGTTTGGCACGCTGATATGCGTCCACGCAGAAAATTCTTCGATGCACTGGTCGAAGTTGATGCCGCTGGCAATGATCTTGCGCACCACCTGATCTGGTGTCATGCCTGGCACACGAATATCAGCCGCGCACCCGATGCGGTGCTGGCTGGTGTCTTTGCTGCCAACTGCATCGTTGACTTGCTTTCCTCGGTAGGCCGAGTTCACCAGCACTGGCTTGCCAAGCAATGCGCGGACTTGTTCCAGCAGGTCGGCCAGGCGCTTGAGGTTTGCAAGCTCTGACGGGCCTGGGGTGTTGTCCCATCCACGCCTTGCCGCTGTCTCGCTGGCCGTCAATTCAGCCAGGGTGAAGTTTGGCGTGATGTTCACTTTGCACCTTTTGACATTGCAACGGTCTTGTCTTGCGAAGACTTGGAAGACCCAAAATAATAGGACAAAACCTGTTGCGCACTTGCCGTCATGAAACCAAGCGCAAAAATGATGAGTTGCTGCTGTTCAGTTGGCACGACTTTGAAGAGCAGGATGCCGACAAACAGATACGTCAGCGCCACCGTGCCGACAGCCAAGACGGGCATAACCAATTGAGCGATTGGACTGCCGCCAGCCGTGACCAGTCCGACCTCACGTTGGCGTGCGCTGTCTCGATCTGCGACCTCTGCTTGAAACTGCTTCAAGTCGATTTCCGCAAGTTTCTCAGCCGCTTGAGGGTCTGCCTGGATGGCTTGCGTGACCGCTTCAACAGTGTCTGCGACACCCATTTTTTCAGCAATGGCCTTGACCACCAAGCCGCCAGCAGGGCCAACAGCAAGAGTAGCCAATGCTGGCGCAGCGGTTTTAAGAAGTGCCAATAAGTCATTCATGGGATGCCCTTGTCATTTGCCGCACTGAACGGCTTTGCAATAAAAAACAATCTCAATGCCGATCCACATCAGCACGAAAAGAACGATTGACGCCAGTGACACGGCAACAAACAAATCGAAGTTCTCACGGCGCTTTTTCCTTGCTTGGATTGCCGCATCAGCTGCGCGTCTGCGCTGCGCCTTGTCGTCTTCGTCCATTTGCTTTCGGCGGTTGACGATCTTTTCCCACACGTCCATGTTGTTTGGGAAAAACAAGCCTTTGACCTGCTCCTCAAACTGGCGGGCATTTTCAATCGCCAATTCAAGCTCAACAGCCTTGCCCATGTTTGAGCCACTGAATCCGCCTTTGTGGACTTCCTCCAATACCTTGATGGCATCGGACTTGGCGTCAAAGTATTTGCCAAGCACAGGCCCAAGGCTGCGCACATCGTCAACGGTCTTTGCTGCCTTTTTGACAAGGTTGACGGCGGCTGATACCGCTGCAAGTGCGCTTAGTGGGTCAATCATTTGTCCTGCTTTGCGTCCAGCTTGTCAAATATCTTGCCCAGCATATCCTTCAACTCGCGCATATCCTCGCGGAAATCATCGCGGGTGACGTATGTCTTTGGCAGTTCTTCGCGCAGCTTGGCAAGGTCGGACTTCAGGTCTTTGACAGCAGTCCAAAGCTCACGGGCAAACCAGCCGATGGCCGTGGAGGCAATGCCCAAAACGAAGTTGATGATTGTCTGAGGTTCCATTACTCACCTGCGATTGGATAGCGTGCCTTGATGGCGTTGATCTTGTCGATCCATTCCTGCTGCGTGGCCTCGCCTCGCTGCCACTTGAAATAGATTGGATCTGATTCGGCGGCGTATGCGGCCCGGCGAAGCTCTGCGGCCTGCTCTGGCGTGTACACCACCGGCGCGCCGCCTTCAATCTCGCATGGCGGCGCGATGGGGCCATATTGACCGGCGATGATTGCTTGATACAAGTCGCCGGAATCAATGTAAACGACAGCCTCTGAGGTGTCGTAGCAGATGCCGATGTGTTCGGGGTTTGCCCAGCGGATGTTGTTCATGGGTTT
>JACCDQ012233076.1_pt1 | contig 35299 bp, 41 predicted proteins | sample 7446031 | NCBI WGS metagenome assembly JACCDQ01 (sample SAMN15323442, study PRJNA562643) | freshwater metagenome | isolation source: river surface water | place: USA:Blue River Watershed | collected 2017-08-17 | reverse complement strand
GCCTGGTCGGCGAGCTTGATCGCGCGGTCCTCGGCAACGTCCTCGGCCAGGTCCACCGGCGCCTCGGCCAGCGCCTTCTGGTAGGCGCCCCACCAGGTCGGCATGTCGGCCACGAGCTGCAGCGACTGCATCGGCGCGAACATCAGCGCGTCCAGCTTCGCGCGCGCCGGGCCCTTGCCCTGCACGACCGACTGGATTTCGTTGAGCTCGCGCTGCATCGTGCGGTGGCGGTTGCGCATGAACTCGGACTTCTCATGCACCTGGCGCACCAGGCCGACGGGCGACTTGGCCCATTCGGCCGTGCCCATCGCGATCCACTTCGCGCCAACGCGCACGATGCTCTGGGTCAGGCCCAGGGGCTGCAGCATGGCGTTCATCAGGTTGAAGCCCAGACCGGCCACCGCAGCGCCGGTGCGCAGCGGCGTGAGCACGCGGGCCAGCGCGTCGTGGTTCGGCGCGTCGCCGGCGGCGATGTCGCGGATCGCGGTCTTGAACTGTTGCACGACATCGGCGCCGTAGGTCGAGCGGATCGCCTTGTCGACCTGCTCGTTCTTCACGATCCGGTTCGCGTCGATCACCCACTCGTGCCAGGCGAGGTCGTGAATCACGTCGTTGACGCCGCGGAACAGCGCGTCCCAGGTCAGCACCAGGGGGCGGCCCGTCACCTGCTCGGCGCGGGTCTTAGTGAACGAGCGCCGGGTCGTGGCGGCCACGAACGCGCCCTTCATCTGCTGGCGTGCGGCCTCGGCGTCGGCCTGCTGCTCTGCCCTGCCCGACTCGCGCGAGTCGTAGACGATGGGGAAGTACCCGCCGCGCAGGTTGAGCACCTCGCCGTCCTTGGTTTCCACGGTCAGCGGCAGCGGCTCGACCCAGGCCGGCTCCTTGCCCATGACGCGGCGCTCCTTGGCGGCGATCTGCGGGCGGTAGGACTCGAAGTAGTCCCAGACCTGCTGCACGAACTGCCAGTCGGCGGCGCTCAGGTTCTGGAGCACCGGTACAACCTGCTCGAAGGTCCAGCCCCGGCCGTCCAGCAGTCGCTGCTGGTTGCCGGCGTTGCCCATGTTCAGGGCCAGCACGAGCTGCTCGCCGCGGTTCAGGGACTCGGCGATGCTCGGGAAGAACTGTCCCTTGCCGCCCATGCGCCCCTCGGCCAGGACCGGCTTCAGGAGCTCGGTCAGGCGTCGGGTCGCGTCGGCGCGCATCGTGGCCTCCTGGTCGCCGGCGGCGTTCATCGACTGGATCAGGTAGGTCCACATGGGGCCCGCGTCCTGGAACCCGTCGAGCTCGCGCGCCAGGCTCGCGGTCTTGCGATGGCTGGCCAGGAACCCCTTGAACAGGTTCACGGCGCGGTTCATCGCAGTGTCGCGCGTGCGGTTGTTCGCCCGCTTGTCGCCGGCGTGCTCCTCGATGGACATCGTGATCTCGCGCACGACGTCGGCGAACCGGCGGTTGTCGGCCGCGGTCAGCAGCTTTTCCTTCAACCGGCCCAGGTGTTCGATCTGCTTGACCGAATCCACCAGGCCGCGGAACTCCTCGACGGTCAGGTCCTTGTACGACTGGCGGAAGGCTTCGGCTGCAATCTTTTCGGGCAGCTCGACGTCGATGCCGAGCTCCTCCTGCTCGCCGATCCACTTGGCCAGGGCCTTGCGCTTCTCGATGGCCTTGAGCGACACGCCGGCGCGCAGGTCGAACCGCTCCAGGATCGCGTCGATCTGGTCCAGGTAGTCGAGGTCGATGGCCTTGCGGGTGCCCTCGCCATCGAACTTCTTCAGATACCGCAGGCCCTTCTCGACCTCGGTCAGCGCATCGTGCGCGGCGCGCGTCGCGTAGGTGTTCACGAGCTGGTTGCGCTTCTCGGCCGCGGCCTGGGCGGTGTCGCCGGCCTTCATGGCCTTCTCGCTGGCCTTGAACGCGCGCACCTCGGCGGCGGCGTACTGGCTGGGCTTGACGTTCCTCACCAGCAGCCGGTCGACGATCTGCCGGGCGTACTCGCGCGCGGCCTGGGCGAGCACCTTCGGCTTGCCGGTGGCCTTCTGCAGCGCGTTGAGCTCGGTGGCCACGAACCGGGCGCGGGTATCGTTGTGGATCGCCTGGTCGGCGGCGCGCTCGATGGCCTCGGGAGTGGCCAGCTCGCCGTACCGCTCCAGCATCTTCTGGTCGGTCAGACCCTCGATGGCGACCTTCGGCGCCTCGGCGATGGCCAGCGTGCGCACGAGCTCGTCGCCCGACGTGAACCCGAAGGACTCGGCCACCAGGTCGGGGTGAATCCCGTCCTTGGCCGTCATCTTCAGGTTCTCCATGATCTGCACGATCTCCTCGGGCAGCGCCATGTCCTTGAGCGCGAACAGGTCCAGGCGGCCGGCGCCCATGTTCTCGATGTCGGCGTCCTCGCCGGGGCGGCGCTCGCCCATCGAATCGGTGTAGTCCTTGGCGACCGAGTAGACCGGCTCGCCGCGGTACTCGGCGTCGAACGCGTCCTCGAAATCGCGCTGGTCGAACTTGCCGTTCTCGTCCTTGGGTAGGTAGCCGTACTCGGCGAGCTGCTCGCCCATCGCGTCCAGGCTCAGGCCGTCCTCGCGGCGCAGCAGGTACTTGCCGAAGATCGGCATCGGGCTGCGTTCCTTGGCGTCCCAGCCCCACTGCGACTCGACGGCCTTGCGGTCCAGGCCCCCCAGCTTGGCGATGGCCACGAACAGGGAGTCGACCTCGGGGTCGACCGGGCCGGGACGCGACTTGCGCTCGGGCTCGGGGGCCATCATCGCCTTGTCGTTGGCGTCGAGCTTGCCGGTCAGGAACTGCCAGGCGCGATACACCGGCTGCGACATGATCTCGCGCCGGGCCTCGATCTGCATTTCGGCGCGGCGTGCTGCGGCCTCGCGCTGCAGCCTCTTGACCTCCCGTCCGCGCGCGTTGCGCATGTAGGCCATGTCGCGCAGCGTGCGGGCCTGCAGGTCCTCGATAGCGTCCTGGGTCGCTTGGGTCCCGAGCTCCTGGTAGGCGGCGAACTCCTCGGTCGTCATGCCGGCCTGCTGCGGCTCGGTGAACAGCGGCAGCATCGAGCGGCCCTTCTCGGCCAGCTCGATCTGCTCGGTCGTGGCCAGCATGCGGTCCATCACGCCGCGCACCTCGTCGGTGAGCTCGACGCGCAGGGCCTTGAGGTCCTTGTAGACCCGCAGCAGCCAGGCACGGAACCGCTGGAACATGCCCTGAAGCTCGATACTCGGGGCCTTACCCTCGAACAGGTACGCCTCGAACCCGCGGGCGAATTGCTCGTGATACGAGCGTTTCTGCTCCATCGGCAGGTTGAACCACTCGTCGATGGTCTGCACGCCGAACCAGTCGAGCAGGGCCTGGGTGTCCTTGAGGATCGCCTGCTCGCCAGGGGTGGCCGACTCTGCGCCGAACATGGCGTTCTCGCCGCCGATGCGGCTGGCCAGGTCGAACTGCACCTCCAGGAAGAAGTGCCCGGACTCGTGCAGGAACGTCGACAGGTCGGCGCCCTTGAGCAGCGTGATGATGCTGGGCACCTGGGTGATGTCCTGGCCGAACGCGATCTGGCCGCGGTTGCCGGTGCCCTGGAAGAACAAGTTGTCGAACTCGCCGATCTTCGCGGCGCGGTCGGCCTCGTCGCCCTTGGCGTAGGTCTTGATGTCGGTGACGCCGGCGTCCTTCAGCAGCTCGATCACCGCCGGGTCCGTACCCTCGGGCACGACCGCGCCCTTGAACTCGGACAGGCTGACCTCGCGCAGAATCTTCGCCTCGAAGTACGCGGTCGGCAGCGTGCGCAGCTTGTCGAGGAAGTTGCCGACCTGCTGCGCGACTTCGGGCGTGAGCTCGTAGCCGTAGTCCTTGGCGGCGCGCACGACGCCCTTCTTCGCAGCGTCCTCCATGATCGCGACGCCGGTGTCGAGCGACAGGTCCGGGTTGATCGCCGACACGACCTGCAGGAACTCGGCGTCGATCTCCTTCTTCACCGCCTCGAACTGCTCGGCCGAGATCAGTCGGTCCTTGCTGGCGCGAATCTGCGCGACCGACTTGAACTGCGGGGTGTACTGCGCGCGTAGCGAGCCCACGCCGTAGTTGAAGTTCTCGCCGCCCCGGAGCTCCTTCTTGAGGAGCTTCACGACGTTCTCCAGGGTGTGCGGGATGTACTTTCGGTTCCCCGAGTAGGTGAACCCCTGGAAGATGCGCTCGCTCTTGGTGATGCTCTGGATCAGCTCGGCCACGTACTCCTGGAACGCGTTGCCCAGGTCGGCATCGGCCACCTGGGCCTCCATCGCCTTCTGGGTGGCGTAGCGTTCGATCTCGGGCTGCTGGCGCAGCTTCGCGGCGTTGGCGATCTCGATGGCGGTGTCGCGCACCATGTTGCGCTGGGCGTCCTCGTCGGTCTTGAGCTTCTCGACGAACGCGGCACGCTTGCCCTCCATCGACTCGTAGACGTCGATCAGCTCGGCCAGCGCAGCCTTGTGGAACGCCGGGTCCTCGCGCAGCGCCCACGAATCGGCGACATCCAGGAACGGGCCCAGGCCGAACTCGCGCAGGCGTGCCTCGCGCTCGGGCGTCATGCCGGGGCGGTCGACCAGCGTCGGCTCGATGCCGTTGTCGCGCAGGAACTGGCCCATCACGGCCAGGTTGCGCTCCAGCTCGCGCTGGGCGTCGCGCTGCAGCTCGGAGGTTCCCGGCAGGTCGATGCCCATGCGGTCGACCATCGGGCGGAACTTCTTGTCGAGCGCAGCCTGGGCCTTGCGGTCGATGTCGCGCTCGATGCTCGGGTAGCGCGGCGAGTAGATGTCGGCACCGAACACCTTGGTCGAGGCGTACCCCTTTGGGTCGGCCATCTTCTCGTCGCCGACCAGCGTGATCTCGCCGAAGTTGGTGAGCGGGGTGTCCTTCTTGGTGATGGCCAGCGACGGCACCGCCAGGCCGCCCATGCGCTGCGCGAACCGCAGGTTGTCGGCCGTCAGGTTGTGCGTCACCACCAGGTCGCGCTCGGGCTGCTTGGCCTGGTCGAACGTCGCGGCAGCGTCGGCCACACCCTCGGCCTGCACGCGCAGCGGGTAGCGTTTCACCAGCTCCTGCGGCGTCGTGCCGACCTTCGCCGCGGTGACGGCGTAGAAGTTGGCGAGCAGGTTCGCGTAGGAATCGTTCACCTCCGGGGTGAAGCGATTGGCGGCGTCGAGCTGCGACTTGAACTCGCCGCGCACCTGGTCGATCTGGGTCTTGAACTGCACGTCCTGGTCGCGCTCGGCGAGCGCGCGGTCGACCTGCTGGCGCAGCTCCTCGACCTGGGTCTGCATGTAGACCTGGGCCTCGGCGCGGCTCATGCCCAGCGGGTCGGTCTTGACGTGATCGAGCAGCGCCTGGGCGTATTGCGTCGGCGCGATCTGGGCGGCGAACTCCTCGATGGGGATGCGCAGGTCGCCGCCGGTGGCGAGCGCCTCGGGCAGTTGCGTGCGCACGCCCTCGGGTAGTTGCTGCTCGGTGATGCCGGCCTCCTGGGCCATCTGCGCGAACACCTGGGCGTTCACGTAGACGTCCTGCACCGGGCCGTCCTGGGCCGCCTGGCGCACGAACTCCTGGAACGTGCCGGCGTCGCGCTGGGCGAGCTTGGACTGCTTGACCAGCTCGGTCAGTTGCGTGACGGCCTGGGCGTCGCGCTCGGCCATTTCGGCCTGGGCGCCCTTCATGCGCATCTGCAGCGCGCCCTCCACAATGGTCTGGATCGTGGCGCTTGATGCCGCGGCCTGGCCGCCCTCCTCCACGCCACGCGGATCGGCCAGCGAGCCGACCATCGCCTCGATGCCCTTGACCACGCTGATCTGGCCGCCGACGCCGACGACGGTCGCGATCAAGGTCTGGGCGGCAGCGTTCGGGCGCTCGGCCAGGTACTCGCGGAAGGGCTTGTCGGGGTTCAGGACCGCCCACTCGTTCAAGTCCTGCAGGACGGTCGCGAGCTGCTCGCCGGGGATTTCGGTCGCGAGCTGATTGGCCACGACGCGGTACAGGGGCGCGCCGACCTTCAGGTCGCCGATCAACTTGGCCACCGGCAGCTTCTCAGTCGCGTACTCGACCGCGGCCTGCGAGACACCGAACGACAGCGCCTGCAGCGGCGCGACGTTCTTGTCGCGGGCCTCGCCGTAGGACTGGCCGAACACCGGCGTGACCATCTGGGTCATGTACGCCTGCTGGCCGCCAGGGCCGCCGAACAGCAGCAGCGGCAGGCTCGCCAGGTTCGTCGACAGCGACTGCACGCCCGAGATCACGCCGGCGCCGACGACGCCCTCGGTCTTGGGGGTGTTGGCCTTGGCCTGCGCCTCGATGCTGCGGCGGTACTGCGCCAGGCCCTCGGCGGTGGCGCGCAGCGGATTGGCCGGCAGCACGCGACCGACCAGGGGATCGGCGAGCGGCGCGGCCAGGTCGAACGGGGCTTGCACGGCGCCCACGACGCCGGCGCTCGCGCGCTGCAAACCCGACACGCCGGCCTGGCCGACCATGCCCAGGTCGCTCACCAGGCCACCACGCGGGGCGCCCGGTGCGCTCACCATGTAGCGCACGGCCGACTCGATGGTGCCCAGCACGCCCACGTCGTCGTGCGACACGGCGGCGTTGTTCGGATCGGCGACCCACTGCGCGACGGTCGGCGAGTTCTGCAGGATGCGGTCGAAGTCCGACAGGAACACGTTGCGCTCGACCTCGGGCAGGTTGCGCTGCACGACGTCGGCCGGGATGCCGGCCTGCCGGCCCAGGCGCTGCGCGCGGGCGGCCATGTCAGGGTTCTGCAGGAGCGCGTTGTACAGGCTCGTTTTGGCCTGGGTGCGCTGCGAGTCGACGACCTGGCGGGCCGCGGCGTCAATCGGATCGGTGGACAGTTGGCCGGCCACCTTGGCCGCGGCGGCGTCGAAGTCGTCGGGTGTTCTCATTGCATGCCGTAAGTTGCGCGCAGCACGGCGTCGACCTGCTGCGGTGTCGGGTTCTTGACGCCCTGGCGCTGCAGGGCTGCGGTGGCGTTGCGCTTCTGCGCGTCGTTGAATACCGGCGTGAAGGGCTTACCCTCGGCCTGCGCCTTGAACGCGCGCGTGCTGGAGTTCCAGAGCGTGCCGGGCGTCGTGCCCTCCAGCACCAGGCGGTCGAGCACGCGCTGGCGCTCCTCCTGGGTCGGCATGCGACCGAGCCGGGTCTGCTCGGCGAGCAGCGCACGGTCGGCGACCTGGTGGAACACGCCGACGTCGGCGCCCTTGAGCTCCAGCGCCTTCACGATGGCGTCCTTCTGCTGGGTGACGGTGGCCATCTGCTCGGACTCGCCGGGCTTGTTGGCCTTGCCCTGCAGGTCGACGAAGTGTTTGAAGTCCGTCGGCGAGAGCTTGTCGGCGTACTTGCGCAAGTCCTCGCCCTTGAAGTTCGGGTCGGTGGCCGAGGCCAGGGTCAGCGCGTAGTAGATGTTCGGGTCGGTCTTGATGGTCTGACCCTCAGCCGCGGCGCGCGCGGTGTTCTTGAGCGCCGCCCAATGCTGGGGGTCCATCGCGGCCTGCACGGACGCGGGAATCTTGGCGAGCGAGCCGGTGCGGTTGTAGATGTCCCAGGCGGTGTCCTGGGCCTGCGCCTTCACACGACCGTCGATGGCTTGCTTCTCGGCGTCCAGGGTCTTGAGGCGCGTGACGATGCCGTCCTCGTCCTTGCCGCTGTACTTCGAGCGCGCCTCGGCCAGCGCGCGCTTGATGTCGCCGTTGCTCAGAATCCAGAGCCCCTCGGCGGCCTCTTGCGTGCGCTTCTCGAAGTCGCCGACCTCGACGGCCTTGGTGAGCTGCAGCCGGGCCTGGGGCGCGAGCTCGGCGGTGTTGTCCTTCAGGTACTGGCGCGCGTACTCGACGTTGCCGGCGTCGACCGCGGCCGAGATCACGGCGGCGTGACCCGGCGACAGGGCCTCAGTTAGCGCGGCCTCGGCGGCCTTGCCCGACAGGCCGTACCGGCCGGTCTTGTTGACCACCGCGGCGCGCACGGCGTCGCTCGCCTGCTTGATCGCAGCCGGGTCGCCCCAGGCCAGCGCCATCTGCTCCTGGCCGGTGCGGATCGTGCCGTCGTCGACCGAATCCTGGTAGGTGTTGAATTCCTTGGCGATGTGCTGATTCAGGCTCGCCTGGAATTGCAGGCCGATCTGGTCGACCTGCTGCTTGAACCGCAGGCGCTGCTGATCGTTGCCCAGGCCCTTTGCGATGGCGTCGACACGCGCCTGGAACTTCTCGCCGTACTCCTGGTCGAGGGACTTGTCGCCGGGGCGCTTCAGGGCGTTCTCGCCCTTCAGGTTCACGAAGCCCTCGTTCGGGTTGAACGTGAGCTCCAGGCGGGCCTTGGCGGCCTGGCTGACCGCATCGTTGACGCGGGTCTGGTTCGCCTGCTCGAACTCGTCGAGCACGATCTTGTTGATGCCGGCGCCGGCCTGGGTCATGCCCTGGCCGAACTGCTGGAGCTGGCGGCCGGGGGCGGTGGCCATGCCCTCGGTGAACGGGGCGTCGAAGCGAGCGCCGACCGGGCGCACCTGCACATTGGGCAGATTGGTCGGGTCGACCTGGAAGTTGTCGTAGGTTGGAACGCGCGGCATGTCAGCCTTTCATCAGGACCACCAGCCCGCGCCCTGGCCGGTCTTGTAGACGTTGGGGGCGACCGAGCCGGCGGTGCCGAGCAGCGAGCCGACGCCTGCGGCCAGCGGCGAGATACCCGACGCGCTGGCTGCAGCGAACGCGCTGCCGGCCGAGTAGTTCACGCCCTGGGCGCGGGCGCTCATGGCCGCAGCCTTCTGGTTCACGCGCTGCACCTGGTAGCCGAAGGCGGCGCGCGCGGCGTTTGCACGGATTTCGCCGGCGTCGACCTCGGTCATGTAGTCGGTCGTGGCGAGCACGCGCGCAGCCGAACCCACGCCCAGGTCGACGCCGTTGGCGGCGAGGCTGGTGCGCTGGCGGCCCTTGAGCTGGGCGGCGCCGAGCCGCAGCTTCTGCTGCTCGCGCTGGCCCATTGCAATTGCCTGGTCGGCCTGGGTGTCGCTGATCGAGGCGTTGAGCTCCAGCAGCGACGCGTCGCTTTCTGCCATCGCGGCGTTGAGCTTGCCCATCGCCGCCTGGTACTGGAGCTGGGTTTTCTGGCCCGACGCAGCGGCGGACGCGCCCAGGGCCGAAGTGGCCATGCCCGCGCCCATCATCACTACGGAAGAAACAGCCATTGATGCCCCTTTTGCTTGGCGTCGAAGATAGGCGAGCCGGTGCGGACTACGCGCACCAGCTCGCAGGCGTCACGACCCGATGGCGACTTCGAGGGTCAGCGACACGACGGTGAGCGGCAGCGGGTCGGACTGGCGCACGTAGACCGAGCCCGAGTCGGCCCAGGTGGGCGTCACCATCACCTGAATCTCCTCGGACTTGAGCGCCGGCGGCGTGCCGTAGGGCTCGGTCGTGCGCTGCTTGGCCTCGACCAGCTCGCCGGGCGTCGGGCCCACGAAGATGCCGCTGGAGCGGAACACGCGCAGCCATACCTGGTTGACGTTCTTCACGCGGCCCTGGCCGAACGCCTCGGCCTCGAAGGACAGCGGCAGGGTCTGCATGTCCGCCGTGATCGGCAGGCCGACGTGGACCTTGGACGCCTCGACGTCGAGCGAGATCGCGCCGCCGGTGACGACGCGCTGCGGGTGGACAGCGCCGTCGGCCAGGATCGAAACGGTCTTGCCCTCCAGGTGCCCCAGGCCCGATAGGGTCGAGACTGGCGTGCCCGAGTAGGTAAGGCCCGAGTCGACGAAGAACGCGTCGGCCTGGTTCACGAACTGGCGGCTGGCCAGGCGCTCGACGTACCGCTTGGTGGCGCCGCCGATGGTGCGCTTGACCACGACGTAGAGCACGTCCTCGTTGCCCTCGGACACGACGCAGCAGGACTCGAAGGTCCCGTCGGTGTCGTGCTGGTGCCAGGCGCCGACGTTGTGCTCGGGCACGTATGTGATGCCGAGCAGCTTGCCCGACGTCGACACCATCCAGATGATCTGCTGCGGCGCCTTAGCGAACGCCATGTCGGTGATTTCGAGGTTGTCGAACAGGTGCGGGGCGCGCACCGACAGGTCCCCGGTCATGTAGCCGCCGGCCTGGGCCGAGTAGCCGAGCTCGCGCACATGGCCACCGCGGGCGGCGGCGAAGATCAGGTTGTTGTTCACGATCACCGGCTGCACGTTGTTGGCGCCGATGTAGCTCTGGGGCTTGACCGAGAACGACGTCGGGGTGATCGCGTCGGTGTTGATCGAGGTCACGCGCCACTCGGCGCTGCTTGTCAGCAGCACTAGCTCCTGCAGCGGCACGATATGGCGGATCGTGTTCGCCTCGCGCGCGGACACGCGGAACTGGATCGAGTCGTCGTCGCGGGTCGGGATCGAGTAGTTCAGGTTCGACTCGGTGCCCGAGCGCGTCATCCAGAGGGTCTGCGGGGCGTTCAACGTGCCGCCGAACGCGCGGCGCTGCTCGAAGTACGACACCGCGGCCGGGTAGTTGCCGGCGCCCAGGAACGGGTCGTTGATCTCCGGGGGCGTCACCGACACGTCGGGCGTGATGTTGTCGTCCTTGAAGGACGTGCCCTGGGTCTGCCCGATGTAGCCGTACAGGCCGTTCGAGAGCTTGTAGACGTAGTACCGGGTCGCGCCCGAGGCGGCGGTCCAGGTGATCGTGTTGAACGCGCCGTCGTCGAACAGGTTGTTCGAGCAGGTGGCGATGGCCGAGTACGTGGACTCGTCCAGGCCGTTCGGGCCGACCGAGCTCACGACGTAGGTATGCGTCGTCGGGGTGCCGGGCGTCGAGCCTGGCGTCGCGGTGGCCGACACGCTGGTCGGCGGCGAGAGCTTGGAGGCGAAGGTGATCGTCGAGAGGGTCCAGTTGAGCGCACCCAGGCGGCGCAGCTCGCGGGGGATGTAATTCGGGTGGACCAGGGTCAGCACGTCGGCCGACTGCACGAAGTGGATGTCGAACAGGTCCGCCTCGGCGTAGGGCGTTGCCACCTCGTAGGGGCTCGCGCCGTTCATCAGGGTGGCGCCGTTCGTGTGGAATCGGACGTACTCGTGGCCGAACTCCAGCACCATCGTCTGGGTCGTCGAGTACGAGAACGGGATCAGCCGGGTCTTGCGCGAGCTGGTCTTGACCTCGCGCACGAAGCCGAAGCCGGGACGGTTCGACACCGGGCCGTGCGGCAGCGGGATGAAGTTCAGGCACTTGGCCAGGCCGGTCTGGAACTTGGCGTCGTCGATGCGCCCGTAGAACTCGGGCGTGACCTCGCCGCCGGCGAAGGATCGGGAGAAGGTGCGCACGTTGGCCATGTCGTCCCCTTCAGCGACCTGCGATCCAGCCGACCGAGTGCGTCGGGTTCACGCGGCGCTGGGCGGTGTCGGAGTTGCGGGCCTGGATCAGCCAAGTCGCGGCCATCGCCTCGCAGCGTTTGCCCTCGGCGCGGCCGGCGTCGCCCTTGATGACGGGGCCGGCGAGCAGCGAGGCCAGGTGCCAGGTCAGCGTCGTGACGAACAGCGGCGTGAACTTGGTCGTGTCGCTCACATAGGCGACGTACCGGATCAGCGCGTTCTCCTGGTTCGTCAGGACGATCTCGCGACCCTCCTCGTCGGTTTCGCATACGAAGGGCTGCGGGGTGTACTGCGCCATGCCGGGGTTCGGCATGCTCATGCTGAAGTCGTCGGTGGCCTCGGGGTCGAGCACGGCCAGCACGCGCAGGCAGTCGGCCGGCTGCACGTAGGCGTATTTCCACTGCGGCCAGGGGCTCGTGATCTGGGCCGGCTGGCTGCGCCGGGTGGCGAAGTTCCAGTCGTGCAGCTCCAGGATCGCGTCGCGCGCGAGCGGGTAGAAGCGCGCGCAGTGCTCGGCCTGGGCGCTGCCCTCGGGCGGATCGAGCGACGCGACGGTGGCGTTATCGCCCAGGTGCCCCAGGGCCAGGTTGCAAATATCGACTTCGGACGCCATCGCGCACCCCTTCAATCAAAAAGAAGGGGGGCCGACGTTTTCACGCGCAGCCCCCCGAATGGCCTTCCTGCTAAGAAAGACGGATCGGACCCTTACACCAGGTCGGCACCGGCGTCGCCGGCATCGGAGGCGGCAGGCGCCGCGCCCTTACCCTTGCCCTTCGCCTTGGCCTCGGGCTTGTCGCCCTCGACCAGCTCCAGGTTCGTGCCGGCCTTGCCGTCGTACTCGACGACATCGCCCGCCTCGACGATGGTGTTGTTGATGAAGGACTTGGTGAGGACGCGGTATTTCGCCATGCCGATCTCCTATCAGGCGACGGTGAAGCCCGAGGCGTAAGCCTTGGAGTCCTGCACGCCATGCACCACGTCAGCGGTCACGGTGCCGGCGGTGTTGGTGCCGACGACCACGTAGCGGGCGCCGAAGTAGCGCAGGCCGTTGCTGCCGATCTGCGGGTTCACGCGCACGGCGACACGCTTGCCGGCGGTCAGGCCAGCGGTGGCGATGGCGCCAGAGCTGCCCAGCACGGTCGGCGAGCTCAGGTCGGCGGAGGCCGAACCGATCACCTGCATTTCGGTGGACGTGCCGCCGGCGAAGGCGGTGCCCACGGTGAAGTGCATGAACAGGTTCTCGCCGGCGCCGATGTCGCGGGCCACGCCCAGGTCGACGGTATCGGTGGACACGGCGGTCGTCGTGACGGCCTGGGCGTTGGAAACGCGGAGGAGTTGGTCGGTAATCATTTCGGGGTTCCTTTCAGAAGTTCGGTTCGCATCGCGAGCAAGGGGCCGAAGCCCCTCGCATCAGCCTCAGACCACGCGGGCCTCGGTGTTGAGCAGGGCATCGACCTTGCGCAGGGGCACGCCCTCGAAGGACAGCCAATTCGCGGCGGTGCCGAACTGGTTCAGACCCTTCTCGACGGCCAGCACGTTCTGGCTCTTGTTCAGGGCCTGGATGCGCAGCATCGAGTAGACGGTGCGGTTCATGTAGAACACCGGCTTGCCGAAGTTCAGGTTCGGGATCTTGTCCAGGGCGCGGCTCATCAGCTTGATGAGGTCGGCGGCGCTGGATTCGCCCACCAGGTTCGACACGTCGATGTTCGCGATGCGAACCACGTAGCGCCAGTCCTTCACGACGAGGCCGTTCTTCCACTGGTACTGAGTGGCCAGGGCCTGCATGCGGGTGCCGTCGCCGTTGTAGACGGTCTGCTCGCCCAGATCGTTGTGGATCAGGCCAGCCTTGGAACCCTTGGGGAACGTGCCGAACACGGTGTTGTCACCCCAGACCACCAGGTAGATCGAGGTGTTGTCGGAGCCAGTGCCACCGGCGTCGATGATGTTGGCGGCGTTGCCGGCGCCAGAGATCGTGCCGTAGCGAGTGGCCAGGCCCAGGTACTGCTTGGGGTCGGTGGCCGGGTTGCCGTAGAACATCGTGGACGCCTGGGTCTGGTTCATGGCCTCCAGGAACGCCTGATCTTCAGACAGACGGAACTGCGCGGTGTTGCCGTTGAGTTCGGCCAGGTCCTTGTCCACTTCGCTGCGGGCTTCGAGGATGCCGCAGGACTCGTCGACCTGAGCGGTCGTCGACTTGGAGTTCGGGATGCCCTGGTTCAGAGCGCGCCAGTAGACCGTCGGCAGGCCGGTGCGGATCACGACACGGTGGCCGGTCGGCAGGTTGCCCTCGACGAACAGGCAGTCCTCCAGGATTTCGTTGGTCTGCGAGAGCAGTTCGGCCACGACGGGCACGCGGCCCTCGGGATCGGTGCGCTTGGCCCAATCGGCCAGCGTGAGCGCGGTGTTTGCGAGAGTTGCCATTTAAGAGCTCCTTTTAGCGTTGCTGATTCGGGTAGAGGGCGTTAGCGGCATCCTTCGCCCCCTTTGGACTGCCGCCCGTTGCCGGTACGAACTTGTCCTCACTGATTGCCTTGCCCGCCCTGAAAAACGCCCGAATGAGCTCGGGGTGATTTCCCAGACCGGACTCGTTCAGCAGCGCGCGCAGCTCGGGCGATCCGAACGTGTCGAGGGCCTTCTTCGCGACCGCCAGGTTCTCGGCGAGCTTCTCGCCCCCGAATTCCTTGTCGGTCTGCGCGGCCTCGACCCATTGGGCTTTCGCCTGGGTCAGGACCTCGGCATGACGGCCGGCGATCACCGGGCCCATCTTGTCGAGCACCTTCTGCGCAGCGTCCTGGGTCAGGTTCAGGTCCTTGGCGACTTCGGAGAACGCGCCGAGCCCCTTGTCATCCAGTTGGATGCCGTCGGGCAGCTTGAACTCGTACTTCTCGGGCGCACCCTGGGGGGCGTCGGCCTGAGTGCCTTGGGTCTGGTCGCCCGGTTTCGGCTCGGTGCCGGTCGTTGCGGTCTGACCTGGTGCGGCTTGCTGCTGGGTCTGCGCGCTCGCTGCGGCTGCGGCGTCCCCTGCAGCCTGAGCTGCGGGCGCTGCGGTCGCGGTCTGCGCGCCTTGCGATGCGTTGCCTTCAGTGGTCGTTGCGGCGTCCGTCATCAGCGATTCGGTTGTCATGTATCTGCTCTTTCATCATCACCGGGTACAGCTCAGGGCATAGCGAGTGAATCTGCGCCAGGATGCGAAGGCCCTCGTTTCGGTTCCCCTCCGCGAAAGCCATGTGCATCGCGTTGGTGTTGAACGAGAGCCGAAACACGCCGGCTCGATCCAGAAGGCGCCACACGATGCGACGCCCCCGCTTGCTGCCCATGAGCCACTTGAAATCGTCGACCTCGGTTGCCTGGGTGATCCGCTCGCGATGCTTGGCATCCTCGGCGGCTCGCTCCTGACCCCGGAGGTCGAGGGGATCGAATGAACTCATGGCGCGAATCTATTGCCCGGTGAATCAGGTACGCGCACCACTCAGGCGTTGTTGCCGTAGAGCGCGCTGGCCGCGGCGGTCGTGCCCGACGCCTGGCCGATCTCCAGGTCGGTGATTTGCAGCTCGACGCGCATGTCGGCGCCCTCGCCTTGTGTCTCGTATGAGCTCACCGACTTCACGGTCGCGCGGGCCATCACGTTCATCGCGGCGCCGACCGTCGGCAGGCTCGTAATGCCGAGCTTCTCCAGCTCGTCCTTGCCCAGGCTGATGCACAACCCGTAGGGGTAGCGGGGCTCGTCGGCCTCGATCTCGCCGGGGGTTTCCTCGCGCTCGGGGGCGCGCTTCATGTTGACCATTGCCATGTCGTTGTCCTTTACTGGTAGCCGCTGAACATGCTCATCGCGTTGGTGAGCCCCTCGGGTCCGCCACCGCCGGCGGCGGCTGCATCCTTCGCGGTCGCCGCGGCCTGGGCGACCTGCGCCTGCTGCTGGGCAGCGGCTGCTGCCTGGGCGCGCGCGTTGCGGATCATCGCGACCTGCTCGTTCGGCACGATCAGCTCGGGGTCGATGCCGAGCATGTCCGAGTAGGCGTCGGCCCACTTGTCCGAGTCGAACTTGTCAAGCACGTCGGGCTTGATGGCCGCGACCGCGCCCAGGTTGCCGACGAATCGGTCGACGCCGTTGGTGGCCACCGCGCGCTGGGCCTGGGCCAGCATCGACACGTACTGCACGTTCAGGTCGACGCCCTGGAGCTCCTCGGGCGGGGGCGGCACCAGGCCGGCCTCGATCATCCGGGCGAAGGTGCGCTCGATCAGCGGGTCCAGCAGCTCGTTGTGCAAGCGTTCGAGCACCGGGCCCAGCATCAGCAGCTTCTCCTCGTGGCGCTCGGCGACCTCGGTGGCCGTCATGTTGTTGCGCGGGGCGCTGGCCAGCATCAGGAACAGGTCGGTGTAGAACGTCTGGTTGATCCGACCGCGCACGTCCTGGATGTCGGCGAGCAGATGGTTCAGGTCCAGGCGGACCTCGAACATGGTCTTGACCCCGGCCGACGGGCCGGCCATGTCGACGTAGGTCGTGCCGCCGGGCAGCGTGTCGATCATGTGGTTTTTCATCGAGCTCGGCGCCTGCAGCGGGGGCTTGGTCATGTAGTCGATGCCCTGGGCCTTGCGCAGTTGCTCGTGCTGCAGTTGCTTGATGTCGCCCAGCGCCTCCATGCCGGGGCTCGATCCATAGATGTCGCCGCCGATCACGGACCAGCGCGGCACCAGGGCCGGGAACTGCTTGAAGCCGGACTCGCGCAGGAACTTGGTCGAGTCCTGGCCGACCTCGAAGTAGCAGGACATGAAGGGCATGTTCTTCGCGTCGCGCAGGCGCGTGTCGCGGTCGATGCGCGGCTCGATGGCATGGATGATCGGCACCCAGGTGTCGAGGCTCCCGCGGTCGTGCAGGTTCTTGACCGTCGGGCTCACGTTCTCGATGCCGAACTCGCCGACCAGCTCGCCCACGGTTTTCTCGAACTCGCGGTAGAGCGTGACGATCTCGCCGCGGTAGTTCTGCGCGATGGCGTACTCGCCGGTCGTCAGGACGTGATGGCGGATCACGTCGTCGAAGTCGTCCATCACGACCGACGCGCCGGTGCCGAACGCGCCGATCTCCTCGTACATGGAGTGCAGCGCGCGGTAGGTGTTGGACCGCTGGAAGATGTCGAGCATCCCGCGCTGCACCTGGGACAGCCAGAGCTTGACCGGCGCGTAGTCCATCAGGTCAGGGTCGGCCGTGGCCAGGCGGAACCAGGGACGTGCGGGGCTCGTGGCCCCGCCCATCAGCCCAGCCCCCAGCACGCGCAGGGCGCGGGTGCCGGTGGAGTCGTAGATGTTGTTGTGGCGGCGCTCGCCCTTGTTGCGGTCGGTCACGAAGAACCGGCCCGAACGCGGCAGGAGGTAGTCGCTGATTTCCTTCCAGTGCGACCAGTAGGTCGACCGTTCGGTCTTGAGGCTCCCCCATCGGGAGTAGAGCCGGTCGCGCGGTGTCTGGATGAGGGCCATGCGTTAGCCCCCCAGCAGAGTCGTGCGGCCAAGGGGCAGCGATGCGGCCGACACGCCCTGCATGCCGGTGAGCAGCGTGCTCGCCTGGCCGGTCATGCCCTGGCGCTCGTTCTTGGCGATGAACTCCTCGGTGGCCGGCTTCTTCTGGTTCGCCCGGTTGCGGGCCTCCTCGGCCAGTTGCGCCTGGGCGGCGGCCTGCTCGCGCTGCTGGGCGACCTGCTGCTCGTACTGAGCGCGGGTCTGCTCGGACTGCTGCGCGAACTGTTGCTGCTGCTGGGTGAGCAGCGTGTCGAACTGAGTCTGCTGGGCCAGCGCGGCCTGGGCGGCGCGCTCGCGCTCGGTCTGCAGCGTAGTCTCGAACTGCGACTGCTGCTGGGTGAGCAGCGACTGGTTGCTCTGCGCCATCAGCTCCATCTGCTTGCGCGATTCTTCGAGCTGGGCGCGCAGCGCGTCGGTCTGACTCTGAATCGCCGCAGCCTCGGTTTCGGCGGCGGTCTGCGCCTGGGCGGCCGCGGCGCGGCTCGCGTCCTTGGCGTCGTCCATCTTGTCGGCGACGTAGGCCGTCCCTGCGACGGCTGCGACGGTTGCGGTGATGGCCATCGTCAAATCTCCTTGCTGAAAATGATGTCCTGCACGCCGTAGCCCATGCGCGGCATGATCTTGGCGAGCGCGGTGTTTTCCTTGGCGTGCCAGAGCATCAGCCTGGCGCCGCGCTCCTTGGCCACGCGCTCGGTTTCCCGGATCAGGCGCAGCCCGACGGTCGACGGGCGCAGGTCCTCGCGCAGGAACAGCACGTCGTTGTTGGCGACCACCAGGTCGGCGTAGTGAATGTGCGGCCCGATGAAGTTGACCGAGTAGCCGACGATCTCGCCGTCGGGGTCCAGAGCCCAGAGGCACAGCAGACCGTTGTTCTCGTCGAGGAACGCGTAGCGATCCCGGTCGGGCTTGAGCACCATGACCTGCTTGTTCTTCGCTACCTCGTCCCAATGCGCGACGAGCAGCTCGTGCATGTCGTCGATGCGGTCGCCCAGGGGCGCCTCGACGATGCGCACGCCGGCGGCCGGGTTCCTGGCCACCGAGCTCAGGGGGCGGACCTGAAAGCCCGGCACCTGGGCGTCGAAAATGACGTGGATGCGGGGCTCGGCCGAGTCGTTGCGGACGGAGTGCTCGCCCCGATGGTTGAACCACCAGAGCTCGCCCGGTTGCATGTGGACAGTCTCGCCGTCGCAGGTGAACGTGTTGCCGGTGGCCGAGCTCAGTACCAGGTGGAACCGGCTGAAGGTCTTGGCGTACTGGCCCTGGTCCTCGTGGGCGTCGATCACGCCGCCGGGGTTGAGCTTGACGATCATCACCCGGCCCAGGGCCGTCGAGCCCAGGATGCGCAGCACCGGCGCCAGCAGCGGGTAGGCCACCTCGGCGAGCTCGTGCATCGAGAGGTAGTCGACCGAACGCAGGTCGTTGAACACCGACTCCAGCGTGATCTCGCGGGGACCGCGCAGCCAGATCGCCTCGGTGTCGTGATGCGGCGAGCCGGGCGCCTCCTGGCGGACCGTGATCTCGCCCCAGAGTTCGGGACGCGCGTCGAGGGCGTCGAGCATGGGCCCGACGTCCAGGTCCGTCAGTAGGCGTTGAAAGTTGTGCATCGAGCGGCGCGCGTCATCGCAGTAATTCGAGCGGATCGTATTCACCGCGGTTTGCAGTACGCGCACCGAACTGCTGCATCAGGCTGCGCTTGGCCACCGGATGCGCGAAGGTCAACGCCAGGGCGTCGGCCAGGTCGGGCGAGCCGGCGTCGGGGAGGCGCTTCTTGATGTCGTCCTTGCTTTCGAGCTGGATGCGGTTCGCCGCGTCGTACTTGTAGGTCGGCGTCGCGAGCTCCAGCTTCAGGCTGGTGTCGTTCGGGATCGCGCCGCCGGCCTTGATCCACTCGGCCAGGTCGAACCACATTTCGGCGCGCTTGTTGACGTAGCGCGGGTCGTTCGGCTTGCCCCCGAAGTTCACCTCGGTGACGTCGTAGCCGAGCTGGCGCAGCCGGTCGATAACGCCGGCGCCAGCGCCCGAGTCGATGAACGTCGCGTCGGGCTCCCACTGGTCGATCTTGCGGGCGACGTGCCCGGCCAGCGTCATGTTGTCGACGCCACGGAACACCAGCGGGTCCATCGCGATCAGGCCCTGGCGCGGGTAGACCACGCTGCGGTCGTCGCCGAACCGGGCCGGGTCGACGCCCAGGATGCGCGGCGCATAGTCGTTCGAGCCCGGCGTGTGCTGGCGCCGGGCGGCAGTCTCGACGTCGGTCAGACTGAGGAGCTGGTCGTCGCCGGCGGCGGCGAAGTCGCACAGGTACTCGCGGGCCCAGGCCGTCGCACTCATGGACGTGCGCAGCCGCTCGACCTCGGCCGGGTCCAGCGCGTCGGTGTCGTAGACCGTGTACCGGGCGCGCGCCCAGCCCTCGCGGTTCTCGGCCGCGAAGAACAGGGAGCTGAACAGGTTGATGCCCTTGGGCGTGCCGATGAACCAGGCCCAGCCCTTCCGGTCGGACAGGGCCGGCTGGATGATCTCGTCCCAGACCTCGGGCTTCATCTGGGCCACCTCGTCCATCACGGCGCCGTCCAGGCGCACGCCGCGCATGGCGTCGGGGTTGTCCGCGCCGAAGATTCGGATGATCGCGCCGTTGTGCCTGAAGGTGACGGCGAGCTCGGACTCGTTGATCTCGACCGCGCCGTGCGGGATGAGCGGCGCCACCATCTGCTTGAGCCGGGCCCAGGCGATGATCTTGGCCTGCTTGAGGAACGGGGCGACGTAGAAGTACAGCGGCAGCTCGTGCTCGCACTTGACCGCGGCGTCGAGCAGCTTCTTCAGCGCGATCTCGGTCTTGCCGGCGCGCCGGTGCAGGGCCAGCACGATGAACCGGGCCCGCAGCCTGGCGCACTCGCGCTGCCACTGGCGCATGGGGAGCCCGAACCGGATGGCCTGGCTCACTGCCCGCCCACCAGGTCGTCGAACTCGCTCACAATCTTGAGCTGGCCACGGACGTCGGCGTTGACGTTCGCGTTGACCTGCGCCAGCCGGGCGTGCATGTAGGGGGCGGCGTCCTTGGCCAGGGTCGACGCCTGGCCGATGGCCTCGCGGGCTGCGCGCCGCATCTTCGCCGGCAGGTCCGCATCGCACTCGCCGATGAGCGCCGCGGCCTCGGCCTGGGCGGCCTCGGCGTGCAGCGCATCGGCGTGCTCGACGTGCTCGCGCATCGCCCGCAGCATCACCTCCAAGGGCGTGATGCCCTCGACCTGAGCTCGTGCTGCGATCTCCTGGCTGCGCTTATTGGCCTCGCCAGGCTTGCGCCCTGATCCGGGCCGTGCGCCACCTCGTGCCACCTTTGAATCCTTTGAACAAAATCAATCGTCCAAAGGCTAAGGGGCTCACAACCAGGTACGCGTACCGTCAGCCGGCCACCGTGCGCCAGCTCACCGCGAACTGGCCACGCCGGCGCATCTTCACGATGTCGGCGACGGTCGACTTGCCGACGCCGAACTTGTCGGCGAGCTTCTTGTAGCTCATGCCCTGCTCGTGGAGCTGACGGATCAGCTCGACCTCGTGATCGGTCAGCCGGGCGTGCTGGTGATCTTCACCGACGCGCAGGCCGCGCTCATTGACCCCTACCAGTTTCTTCATCCATAGCCGCCTTTCTCCAATCCGCAATTTTTTGCGTTGTTCCCGATGTTCCCTTTGTTCCCGACCTTTTCCCTATGTTGTCCCTAAGCCCCCTTTTAGTCCTTTCTATCCCCTCTTAGAGAAAGAAGGGGAACAAGGGGAACATCGGGACAAGCCAGTATCCATGCGGGTTTGGCGTGTTCCCCTTCTTTTTTGAGAAGGGGAACATCGTCAAAGATCGGGAACAAACCCCCACGTCAGCACGCCGTCGACGCGCACTTTTTTGCGTGCATAGCCCAACACGCGAAGAACTGCGCCCGCGCGAATCTCCTCGCGCCGACTGACGTGCTTGGGTTCGTAGCCCAGCGCGCCCTTCAGCACATCGCCAATCCGCAAAAACTTGCGCGCACGAGGCGCGTCGCCCGTCAGGGGATCGGGCTCGTCGAGCCACTGGTTGATCGCGTCCTCCCAGGAGTCGCGGATCGTGTGATCGTCGTGGATGTCGCCGGCGAGCTGCTCGGCGTCCTGGTAGTCAATGCCGATCAGGTCGTACATGGCCCGGCCCTCGGCCCAGAGCTGCAGCCGGTCCCGGCGGATCGCTTCGACGTCGGCCTGGTGGACCCGCACCGGCAACCAGCGCCGGTTCCCGGTGTCGTCGGCCAGGAACTCGTCCTTGTTGGTCGTGCCGACGAACACGATGCGCCGGGGGAAGTTCACCGCGAACTCGCGGTACTTCGGCACCCAGGACTCGTGCGTCCTGGTGATGAACGCCTTGATCGTTTCGAGCTCGCGCGTGTGCAGGCCGCGCAGCTCGCCGATCTCGCCGATGAGGCGCCCGCGCATGCGCCTGGCCAGGTCGTCCTCCTTCTCGTGGAAGGACACCTCGGTGAAGAAGTCGGTGGCCGGGCACATGGCCGCCACGCCCGTCGACTTGCCCACGCCCTGCCCGCCCACCAGGATCGGCACCATGTCGGCCTTCACGCCCGGCGTGACGACGCGCCCAGCGAGCGCGGTCCAGAGGTATTTGCTCACCGCCCTGGTGTAGGGCGTGTCCTCGGCGCCGAAGTACCTGGCCAGGAACTGCTCGACGCGCGGCACGCCGTCCCAGGTCTGCTGGTCGAGCCAGGTCTGGGCCGAGTCGAACGGATGGTCGTCGGCCACCAGCAGCACCGAGTCGCGGATCAGCTCGCGCCCGACCGGCTTGAACCCGCGGCGCTCGAGCTGGATGCGCAGGCGCGAGTAGTCCGAGTCGGTGAACGCGGCCCACTGGTCGTCGGCCTCGCGCGCCCACATGATCTCGTCGCGGAACTGGTCGTACCTGATCTGCATGCCGCAGAAGTCAGGCCGCAGCAGCGCGAGCTGCAGGTTCTTCATCGTCGCCTCGATCCTCCCGGACCGATCCCGCGAGAAGGCGGGCAGCGGCAGCGGCTCGGACGCCGGCGCCACCACGACCGCGAAGTCCTCGGCCAGGTAGCCGATAGCGTGCTGGAACTCGGAGTCGCCGCGGCCGGTGCAGTGCGCGTGCAGGCACTTGAAATGCCCCTGCTCGTATCCGTTCGTGCCCGCCGGGAAGTACACCGTCGAGCCGTCGCCGGCCGTGCCGCCCGAGTGCTCGTGCTCCCAGGGGCATCGCACGTTCAGCGCGCCGTCGCGGTCCTGGCCCAGCACCAGGCCCTTGTCCTTGAGGAAGTCGGCCACGTCGTCGGCCATCGCGATGCGCTCGCCCTTCTTGCGCACGCTCACGGCGCCCTGCTCCACCGGCTCGGTCGCGAACCGCTCGGCCAGCGCCGCCCAGAGCGCCTCGAACTCGGCCAGGTCGAGCTCGGGGAACTCGCCGGGCAGGCCGCCCAGCCACTCGTACCGGGCGCCCGAGGGGTGCGTGCCGATGGCCACGAACTGCTGGCCGGTGGCCAGGAACTCGACGACGCCGCCCTCGACGGTCATGCGCCGCTTGGCCAGCTCGCCGGGCAGCGTGAAGGCCAGCAGGCACTTGCCCGAGTTCACGCGCATGCGCGCCGGGAGCTGCTGCCCGAGGTGCCTGGCCACGAACAGCGTGATCTCCTCGGCGAGCTCGGTGTCGGCGACGTCGATGTCCAGCGCGCGCACCGTGCGGGTCTGCAGGCAGATGCCGTAGTCGCCCTGGCGCGCCCAGCGCGCGATGTCGCCGTCGCTCGCCTGGTGCGCGGTCCAGCCCGCGATGCCCACGACGCGCCCGGCGCCGTTGTAGCGGCTCGGGGTCTTGCCGATCTCCTTGAGCTTGGAGTCCGGGTCGAGCTCGGCCAGCGGGTTCGACACGACCGGCAGCAGGTCGGGCCCCAGGCCCAGCACCAGGTCGAAATGCGTCCAGTCGTCGGGACTGGCACCGTAATTTGCAGGAAGGCTGGCCATGTCTGTCTTGTTGTTATGGGTGAAGCAGTCCCGCCGCCGTCAAAACGGCGCGGGCTCGGAGTCGTCCAGGTCGGTGCGGCGCGGTGCGCGCTTGGGCGCCAGCGCCTTGACCTGCTCAGGCGTGAGCCTGGTGAAGGGCCACGTCGGCCACTGGCCGCGTGCGATCTCGTCGGCGGTCTGCCGCTCGATCTCGGCCTCGCTCACTGCGCGCTCTCGGGCAGGTCCACCAGGTCGGCCAGCCGCGGCGAGATCAGGCGCGAGCGCGGGATGCCGAACTGCGCCTCGATCTCCAGCGCCCGGCGCACCGGCACCCAGCCGCGCCGCAGCCAGATCGACACGGCCTGCTGCGTGACGCCGAGCTGCTGCGCGAGCGCGACCTGATTGCCGGCCTGCTGCAAGGCGTCGGCGATGCCAGAGGGGGGAATCTTGGATTTCTTCATGTAGCGAGGGCTTTCTTGTGTTGTGTAGCGCACTGTTACAACTTTGCGCTCGGTAAATTGTACAACAGGTCGATAGTAGAAAAACAAGCGCCCGCCCTCACTTGGTCGTACAATGACCAGAACAACCATTCGGTAGTGTTTATGGAAACCTTTGGCGCGACCCTTCGGACCGACCGCGAACGGCTGAAGATGTCGCAGGATCAACTCGCGGAAATGCTGGGCGTGTCCCAGCAGGCAGTCGCCAATTGGGAGGCAGGCGTGTCCATGCCCCGGCGCGAACGCCGTGCGCGCCTGCTGCAGATACTCGGGCCCGGCTCCGAGCTGGCCACGAATCCGCCCCGCTATGAGTTCGTCCCCAGCGAGGATCGGCCAGTGAGCCAGCCGCTGCGTAGCTTGACGGGTGAGCCTACCGAACCCGAAAAGATGGCAGCTAACCCAGACTTCAACCGACGCCCGCAGGGCGCGCTTCACTCGTTCCGACGCAACCAGTTCAAGGCGTTCGCCGACCGGCTCCCGACCGAGCTGCGGCCCTACGTCGAGAACCGGATCAGCATCGGCGCGCAGTCCAGGACCATCGACTATCTGTCCCCGCGCTGGGGCGTCGAGGTCAAGGCCGTGAACGACCCGCGGTTCGTATCGCTGACGGCCGCGGCCGAGCTGGTCAGACTGGCCGTCGTGCGCGGCATCGCCGACCAGGGTCTGCGCCCGCCGCGCGAGTACGCCCTGATTCTGGTGTCTGAGGGCGGCCCCTTGCAGGCCAACGCCGGGCTGCAGCGCCTGATGTTCGACGCCGGCGTGCTGGGCATCAGCGTGTACCAGGTCGAGTCGTTCAACCAGGCCGCCGAGCTGGTCGTGCAGCTCGAAACGGGCGAGGAGAATGTCACCGACGAGACACCGGACGACGAGCTGCCACCGACCTAAACAGCAAAAACTCCTTACGAATCAAGCCCTTGCGCGTCAAGGGCTTTTTTGTGCCCGCGTTCACAACAAAAAAGTAGTTGCATCCCCTTGCACAAGTCCGAAGTTGTGTATACTCACAACAAACAAGTCGTAGAACTTGTGACCCGAAACTTGTGAAAGGACCTCCTGCAATGACCCCCGAATCCACCCTCGCCGACTACCTGGCGGCCCTGGTGATCGGCCTGGCGCTCACGGCCCTGGCCCTCGCCTACTTCGACGTGCTGGTGCCCTGATGGACCACACCAACCTTTCCCGCCTGAGCGACCGCGAGCTCCTGCTGCACGCGGACAACCGCCGCGACCCGCTGACCTCGACCGACGTCGAGATCGAGCTGGCCAACCGCTTCGCCGATCTGCTCGGACTCACCGAGATCGACGACGCGATCACCGAGCACGGCCTGGAGCGCGATGACCTGCGCCCCCTGCTGGAGCTGCTCAACGACCACAGCGCCACCGACCTGAAGGTCCTGCGCCAGAAGCTCGAACGCGCCGACAAGTTCTACGACATCGCCCAGGACGCCGGCGACGTGATCGCCCGGCTCAACACCCTCGTCACCGAAACCCTCTGAAAGGAAAACCATGTTCCCCATCACCGTCACCGTCCACGACGCCGCCCAGCTCAACGCCATCATGGCCGCCCTGGGCACCACCGGCCTGCAGCCTGCAGCCGCCGCTCCCGTCGCCGCCCCTGCCCCGAAGGCCGAGCGCGCCGCGAAGCCCAAGGCCGAGCCCAAGCCCGAGGCCGCCGAGGGAAACGCTGCTGCGGCCAGTTCCGAACCGGCGACCACCGCTGCACCCGCTGCCTCCTCGACCGCCTCCGAGCAGCCGGCCGCTGACGCCCCCGCGATCAGCATCGCCGACGTGAACGCCGCGATCATCGGCCTGGCCAAGGCCAAGGGCCGCGACGCCGCGGTCGCCGTGCTCAAGGAGTTCGGCGTCGCCAAGGCCCCCGAGCTCAAGGCCGAGCAGTACGCCGCCGTCGTCGCCGCCGCGAAGAAAGCGATGGCCTGACATGAACGGCAAGAAAGCCAAGGCCATGCGCCGCCTGGCCGAGCACGTCGCCGAGGGCAAGGGCCTGCCGGCCGTCGCCCATCGCGACATGCCGGTCGGGTTCAACAAGACCCAGCGCGTCGTCGCCGCCGACACGACCCGCGGCCAGTACCGCGCGATCAAGGCGATGGTGAAGTCCGCCTACGGGAGGGCCGCAGCATGACCGCGCACGCCCGCCTCTCACCCTCTGGCGCCCACCGCTGGATGCGCTGCGCCGGCAGCATCTACCTGGAGTCGCAGCACCCCGACCGCTCCAGCAAGTTCGCCGACGAGGGCACCGCCGCGCACGAGCTCGCCGCCTGGGCGCTCGAATCCGGTAGCGACGCCGGCGCGTACATCGGCCGGATCATCGACGTCGACGGCAACGAGTTCGTCGTCGACGAGGACATGGCCGCGAACGTCCAGGTCTACCTCGACAACGTGCGCGAGTACGCCATCGACGGGCAGCTCCTGGTCGAGCAGCGCGTCGAGTTCTCCGAGTACGTCGACGTCGAGGAATCGTTCGGCACGTCCGACGCGGTGATCCTCAAGGGCGCCGAGCTGCAGGTCCACGACCTGAAGTACGGCAAGGGCGTGAAGGTCGACGCCGAGGAGAACGAGCAGCTCATGCTCTACGCGCTCGGCGCGATCAACGAGTTCGGCATGCTCGGCGACTTCGAGCGCGTCGTGATGGTGATCCACCAGCCGCGCCTGGGCCACGTCAGCGAGTGGAGCTGCACGGTCGCCGAGCTGCAGGACTTCGCGTTCCGCGCCCGCGCCGCAGCCGCGAAGGTCATCGAGATCGTCGACACCGAGATCGTCGGCGTCGAGGACCTGGCGCCCGGCGAGAAGCAGTGCCGGTTCTGCAAGGCGAAAGCCACCTGCCCGGCGCTCGCGCGCCAGGTCGAGCAGACCGTCGGCGCCGACTTCGAGGACATCGAAGTCACCAAGACCCGCGTCACCTTGTTCAAGGAGGACGCGCAGTTCATCAAGCCGACCGTGATCGCCGACTACCTGGCCGCGGTCGACCTGATCGAATCCTGGTGCAAGGCCGTGCGCGCCGAGGCCGAGCGCCGCCTGCTCGATGGCCAGGACGTGCCGGGCTTCAAGCTGGTCGAGGGCCGGCGCGGCGCGCGCAAGTGGACCAACGAGGCCGACGTCGAGGCCGCGCTGAAGTCGATGCGCGTGAAGCACGACCAGATGTACGACTACAGCCTGATCTCGCCGACCACGGCCGAGAAGCTCGCCAAGGCCGACGTGCTCGGCGAGCGCCAGTGGGCCCGCCTGCAGTCGCTCATCACCCAGGCCAAGGGCTCGCCCAGCGTCGCCCCCGTATCCGACAAGCGCCCCGCCCTACAGATCACGCCGGTCGAGGACGACTTCGCAGACCTCGCGGGGTGACGCCATGCAGCAAGGCCGCCTACCCGAGATCGCCGTCGAGCTCCTGAAGCAGGCGGCCCAGACCCCCATCACGCGAACCGATCCGCTGGCGCGTGTGAAGGCAATCGAGAAAGCCACCCAGCGGATCAAGACCCTGTTCCCCAACCTGTTCAAGAAAGACCACTGAAATGAAGATCAAGCTCAACAACGTCCGCCTCGCGTTCCCCGCCCTGTTCGAGGCCAAGACCGTCAACGGCGAGGGCGAGCCCGCGTTCTCCGCGTCGTTCCTGATGCCCCCCGACCACCCGGCCGCCAAGGAGCTGCGCGCCGCGTTCGAGGCCATCGGGAAAGACAAGTGGGGCGCCAAGTGGCCCACGGTCAAGAAGGAGATCGAGGCCAAGGACCGCTACTGCCTGCACGACGGCGACACCAAGGCCGACTACTCGGGCTTCGAGGGCAACCTGTTCGTGTCCTCACGCAACAAGTCGCGCCCCCTGGTGATCGACCGCGACAAGACCCCGCTCACCGCCGCGGACGGCCGCCCCTACGCCGGCTGCTACGTGAACGCGTCCATCGAGCTCTGGGCCCAGGACAACAACTACGGCAAGCGGATCAACGCGAGCCTGCGCGGCGTGCAGTTCTTCCGTGACGGCGACGCCTTCGCCGGCGGCGGCGCCGCGAGCGACGACGAGTTCGACTCGGTGGACGACGACGCCACCGCGGACGACCTGGTGTGATCGGGCAGCACCCTGGGCCCCGCGCCCAGGGCGCTTTCGCAAGGGCGTGAACTCAGCTCACACCCTTTCGTAAGCGGGAGCCTTCCATCCTCCTCGCCGGGCTGACCACCTGGCACCCAGGCCGAGATCGCCGCCATCGACGTACCCGCATCGCTTTCATCGCGTCGAGCAGCAGCGCAATCCGGGGGAAGGCTGGCAAGCATGTTCCCGGAAATCTCGGCAACGGTCACGAACACGAACGACATGAACAACAAGCAGACCCTCATCCTCGACCTGGAAATTTATCGCGACTACTTCCTCGCGATGTTCCGCAACGTCGACACCGGCAACGTGCGCGCCTTCGAGCTCTACGACGGCCAGGCGTTCGACGTGGCCACCGTGCGCGCGATCCTGAAGAAGTACCGCCTGGTCACGTTCAACGGCCTGAACTTCGACCTGCCGCTGCTGATGCTGGCGCTGCGCGGCGCCGACAACGCGCTCATCAAGAAGGGCAGCGACTCGATCATCCTGAACAACCTGCGCGGCTGGCAGTTCGAGCAGCAGTTCAACGTCGAGGTGCCCAAGACCCTCGACCACATCGACCTGATCGAGGTCGCCCCCGGCACCGCGAGCCTGAAGATTTACGGCGGCCGGCTGCACTCGCCCAAGCTGCAGGACCTGCCCATCGAGCCCGACGCGTCAATCTCACCGGCCGACCGCGAGGCCCTGCGCACCTACTGCGCGAACGACCTGGCCACGACCGCGGACCTGTACCGCAAGCTGCTGCCGCAGCTCGACCTGCGCCAGCAGATGTCGGCGCAGTACGGCATCGACCTGCGCTCGAAGTCCGACGCCCAGATCGCCGAGGCCGTGATCGGCCGCCAGGTCGGCCAGGCCATCGGCCGAGAGATCAAGCGCCCCGAGGTGCCCGGCGGCACCGTGTTCAAGTACCGCCCGCCCGCGTTCATCCAGTTCGCGACGCCGGTGATGCGAGACATGCTCGCCACGATCCGCGGCGCCGAGTTCATGGTGCCCGACAGCGGCAAGGTGATGATGCCCAAGGAGCTCGCCGACGCGAAGATCGAGATCGGCGCCGGCGTCTACCGCATGGGCATCGGTGGCCTGCACTCCAGCGAGCAGTCGACGGCGCACCTCGCCGACGACGAGCACATCCTGGTCGACCGTGACGTCGCCAGCTACTACCCCGCGATCATTCTGCGCACCGGCCTGGCGCCGAAGCACATGGGCCGCGCGTTCACCGACGCCTACCAGGACATCGTGCGCCGCCGCCTGGACGCCAAGCGCGCCGGCGACCGCGTGACCGCCGACGCCCTGAAGATCACGATCAACGGCTCGTTCGGCAAGTTCGGCTCGAAGTGGTCGAAGCTCTACTCGCCCGACCTGCTGATCCAGACCACCGTCACCGGCCAGCTCTGCCTGCTGATGCTGATCGAGGCGCTGGAGTCCGAGGGCATCCAGGTCGTCAGCGCCAACACCGACGGCATCGTGATCCGCTGCCCGGTCGAGCGCGCCGCGATGATGGAGTTCATCGTCTGGGAGTGGGAAACCGCGACCGGGTTCGAGACTGAGGCCACCTACTACCGGGCCCTGTACTCGCGCGACGTCAACAACTACATCGCGATCAAGCCCGACGGCTCGTTCAAGTTGAAGGGCGCCTACGCCCCGGCCGGCCTGCAGAAGAACCCGACGAACGAGATCGCCACCGGCGCCGTCGTGAAGTACCTGGTCGACGGCACGCCGGTCGAGGACACGATCCGGGCCTGCACCGACATTCGCAAGTTCGTGACGATCCGCCAGGTCAAGGGCGGTGCGCTCGACCAGGCCGGCAACTACCTGGGCAAGGCCGTGCGCTGGTACTACGCGACCGGCGTCACCGGCCCGCTCACCTACAAGATCAACGGCTACACCGTCGCGCGCAGCGAGGGTGCCCGCCCGCTGATGGAGCTGCCCGAGCAGTTCCCCGACGACGTGGACTTCGACTGGTACATCGCCGAAGCCCGCTCGATCCTCGACGACATCGGTGCCGCAGAGCATGAGTCGCTGATCGCATAACAAGGAGAACCCAATGAACCACCACCTCGACAACAACACCCGACGCTATCCGCGCACGCTGGCCGAAGCGTTCCCGAACTCGCCCGACTACGCCTGCGCCATCGAAGGCCCGCGCCGCTTCAGCAACGCGCGCCTGGCGTCCGGGGTCCTGTGGGCCCTGCTTATCGCGCTGCTGCTCGGCGCGGCCTGGGGGGCCGCCCAATGAAGGCCACGATCAACGTGCTGACGCTGGCCGGCATCTGGGTCACGACCGTGATCCTGCTCGGCGCCCTGGGCCGCATCACCTGGTTCCTGCTGCAGGTCGGCTGGGGGCTGCTGCCATGAATTGCTGCGACTACGACTGCAACCAGGGGCGCGACTGCCCCGCCCGCGCCTCGGTCTGCAAGCACTGCTACGGCCTCGGCTACGACGCGAGCGGCCTGCACTGCACCTGCCGGCAACCCACGAAGGTCGCGCGCATCGGCCGCAAGGACTACGCGCGCGAGCCGCTGCCGCCGTCGCCCTCGCGCGCGTACCTGCGCCACCTGGCCAAGTGGATGCTGATCGTTGTGGCCATGCTGCTGACCGCGGCCCTGGTGTCGGGAGTCGCCCATGCGTGAGCGCGACATCGAGAACTACCTGGTGCAGCGCGTAGGCGCGATGGGCGGCGAGGTCAGGAAAGTGAAGTGGATCAACCGCCGCGGCGCGCCCGACCGGCTGCTGATGCTACCGGCCCGCTCGGTCGAAACCGGCGGCGGTCGCTACAACGCCCCGCCCGCGACGGTCTGGGTCGAGCTCAAGGCCCCCGGCAAGGCGCCCGAGGACTACCAGCTCCGCGAGCACGCGCGCATGCGCAAGATGGGCCAGATCGTCGTCGTGATCGACTCGCTCGAAGGCGTCGAGGAGCTGCTGGGATGAGCAAGCTCTTGTCGACGAAGTACATCGAGGTTCGATGGGAGCCGCGCTGGCCGGCCATCGCGCTCGGGTTCTACTGCTCGCGTCCGACCGGGCGCACGTTCCTGATCCTGTTCTCGCCGCTGGTGATCGAGCTCGGGAGGCGCAAGTGAGCCGAGCCGCCCCCACCCGCGACGCGATCCTGGAGCTGCTGCGCCACTACCAGGACGGACTGACCAAGGACGAGATCGCCGCCGAACTCGGCAAGCACCCGGCCGCCATCGAGGCGTCGATCTGGCACGACCGCCACAAGCACGGCACCGAGAACATTCGCATCGCCAAGTACCAGCCAGTGCGAGGCCGCGGTGGCCGCGCCCAGGCGGTCTACGTGCTGGGCCCAGGGCCCGACGCCGAGCGCCCCGACTTGTCGGGCATCGAGCAGCACCGGGCCCGCAATGCCCGCTACCGCGAGCGCCATCGCGCCCGGATCAACGCCCGGCTGCGCGTCCTGCGCGGCAGTCCGCAGCCGACCAACCCGTTCAAGCAGTTGATGAAATGAGAAAGCGCAGCAAGTACAAACCGCGCGCCGTGTTGGCCAACCCGGTCGCCTGGGTCCTGGAGGGCTTGACGCCGGTCGCCCACCACGACAGCTACCTGATCGACCTGAAGATCAAGAACCACGGCGCGATGGCCGCGCTCACCCAGGGCCGTGCCACGCGCATCGAGATCGACGTTCTGATCGCCATGTCCAACGTGATCGAGGCGCTCTGGACCCTGGGGTTCGGCACCGAGTACGAGGACGTGATCGTCGCCGGCCAGGCCGCGCTGATCGAGGTCGGCCGCCGCGGTCTGACCACCGGCAAGTTCATCCTGCGCGCGGCCGAAATGACGGCGCTCAACGAGCTCATGGAGCTGCACGACGCGCAAATGGACGTCATCACGATCCGCGACATGGACCGCGCCCTGGCCGTCGTGAACAAGCGCGTGAAGGCCGGCAAGGTCCAAAGGATCACCGCATGAGCGCGCGCCAGGACTTCACCCCGCGCGAGTACCAGGGCGCGATCATCGAGCACGCCCTGGACATCCAGCGCGCCGGCATCTGGGCCGGCATGGGCATGGGCAAGACCGTGAGCACGCTGACCGCGCTGGACGTGCTGGAGATCGTCGAGCCCGGCCCGGCCCTGGTCGTCGCCCCGCTGCGCGTCGCGAGCTCGACCTGGCCCGACGAGGCGCGCAAGTGGAACCACCTGCGCAACATCGAGGTGTCCGCCGTCGTCGGCACCCCGGACGAGCGACGCGCCGCACTGCGCCGGCCGGCGTCGGTCTACACCACGAACTACGAGCAGCTCCCCTGGCTGGTCGAGCACTACGGCGACAAGTGGCCGTTCAAGAAGATCGTGGCCGACGAGTCGACCAAGCTCAAGAGCTTCCGCCTGCGCCAGGGCGCGCAGCGCGCGCAGGCCCTGGGCAAGGTCGCGCACAAGTACGCCAATCGGTTCATCGAGCTCACCGGCACGCCGAGCCCCAACGGCCTGCAGGACCTCTGGGGGCAAGCCTGGTTCCTCGACGCCGGCGTGCGCCTGGGCCGCTCGTACCAGGCATTCACCGACCGCTGGTTCCGCGCCGAGCGCGTCGGCAACGATCCGCACGCCGTGCGGCTGGAGCCCCTGCCCTTCGCGCGCGAGCAGATCGAGGACAAGCTGCGCGACATCTGCATCAGCCTTGACGCCCGCGACTACTTCGACATCGACGAGCCCATCGTGAACGTGATCCGCGTCGAGCTGCCGGCCAAGGCCCGCAAGCTCTACCGCGACATGGAGCGCGAGATGTTCATGGAGATCGACGGCTCCGAGGTCGAGGCGTTCAACGCCGCGAGCAAGACGATCAAGTGCCTGCAGCTCGCCAACGGCGCGGTCTACACCGACGACTCGTGCAGCACCTGGTCCGAGGTCCACGACGTGAAGCTGCAGGCGCTGGAGGAGATCGTCGAGGAGGCGGCCGGCATGCCGGTCCTGGTGGCCTATCACTTCAAGTCGGACCTGGCTCGCCTGCAGCGCGCGTTCCCGAAGGGACGCGTACTCGACGCGAACCCGCAGACGATCAGGGACTGGAACGCCGGGAAGATTCCCGTCCTGTTCGCCCACCCGGCCAGCGCCGGGCACGGCCTGAACCTGCAGGACGGCGGGAACATCCTCGCCTTCTTCGGTCACTGGTGGAACCTGGAGGAGTACCAGCAGATCATCGAGCGGATCGGCCCGACGCGCCAGGTGCAGGCCGGCCACGACCGCCCGGTGTTCATCCATCACATCGTCGCGGCCGGCACGGTCGACGAGCTCGTGATGGCGCGCCGCGACTCCAAGCGCGCAGTGCAGGACCTGCTGCTGGAGGCCATGAAGCGATGAGCCACTTCAACGGCCCCGAGTTCGACCAGGCGCGCGACGGGGTGCGCCTATCCCTGCAGCACGAACGCATCCTCGACCTGATGCGCGATGGCCACTGGCGAACCCTCGCCGAGATCAGCGACATCACCGGCGACCCGCCGGCCAGCGTCAGCGCCCAACTGCGCCACTTGCGCAAGCCGAGGTTCGGCGCGCACCTGGTCGAGCGCCAGCACGTCGGCCGCGGCCTGTACCGCTATCGCGTGATCGAGAACATCTGCCCCGAATTGACCACATAGGAGAACCCCATGTCACCCGAACCGAACGCGCTGGACGTGCAAGTCGCCGGCGACCACTACAAGAACCTGCCGATCCAGCCGGTCGAGTTCATCCATGCCAATGGCATCGGATTCTTCGAGGGCAACGTCATCAAGTACGTGACCCGCTGGCGCGCCAAGGGCGGCGTCAAGGACCTGGAGAAGGCCCGGCACTACATCGACCTGCTGATCGAGCTGGAGGGTCGCCGCCATGACTGACGACGCCGACCGCGCCGACCAGGAGATCGAGCGCCACCTGGCCGAGGCGATGCGCCGGGCCGCGAAGGAAATCCCGCCCGGCAACCCCGGCGAGTGCGACTTCTGCGGCGAGTGGTCTGGACGCCTGGTGAACGGGGCCTGCGCCCACTGCCGCGACCGCCGCGGCCTGGACTGAAAACCATGAATACAACCAGCCAGTATGATCCTCGCATCGCCCTCGCCCGGCTGCTGGTCGAGCGGGTCGTGCGAAATGCCATCCAACCTGCAGGGCAGAACGAGGAGCTGGTGCGCCCCCACCGGCAAGCCCCTGACAATCGTCAGCGCCCGCAGCTCAGACTCGTGAAGGGGTAAGAACATGCGCGCCGCCCTCTACGCCAGGTTTTCGACAGACAAGCAATCGGAGTCGAGCATCGACGACCAGCTCCGAGTGTGCCGGCTGCGCGTCGAGCTCGAAGGCTGGCGCGTCGTGGCCGAACATTCCGACCGTGCGACGTCGGGATCGACCCCGATCCTGGCGCGACCAGGTAGCCGCGCGCTGCTGGAGCAGGCCCTGGCCGGGCGCTTCGACATCCTGGTCGTCGAGGGGCTCGACCGCCTATCGCGCGACGCGGTGGAAAGCGAGCAGACCGTGCGCCGGCTGGAGCATCGCGGCATCCGCATCGTCGGCGTCGCCGACGGCTACGACAGCCAGTCGAGCGCGCGCAAGGTCATGCGCGGCGTGCGCGGCCTCATCAATGAGATTTACCTGGACGACCTGCGCCACAAGACCCACCGCGGTCTTGCCGGCCGGGTCGACGGCGGATTCTCGGCCGGTGGCCTGAGCTACGGATACCGCTCGATCAAGAGCGACGCCGGCAGTCGCCTGGAGATCGACCCCGAGCAGGCGCGCTGGGTGCGGTGGATTTTCGAGGAGTACGCTGCCGGCCGCTCCGCGCAGCACATCGCGCACGAGCTCAACCGCCAGGGCGTGAAGTCCCAGCGCGGCGGCACCTGGGCGGTGTCGGCCCTCTACGGGAGCCCGGCCAAGGGCAGCGGCGTGCTCAACAATGAGCTGTACGTCGGCCGGTACATCTGGAACCGCTCGAAGTGGGTGAAGGACCCCGACACCGGCAAGCGTCAGCGCCTGGACCGGCCCGAGTCCGAGTGGCAGATCGACCAGCGCCCCGACCTGCGCATCATCGACGAGGAGCTCTGGCAGACGGTGCGCGAGCGCCGCACCCGGCCGCAGCGCGAGGGCGGTGGCAAGGGCGCTGGACCTGGCCCGCGCACCCTGTTCGGCGGCCTGATGACGTGCGGGGTCTGCGGTGGAGCCATCGTGGCCACCAGCGCCAGGCACTACGGCTGCGCAGCGCGCAAGGACCGCGGCCCGACGGTCTGCACCGGCGTGACCCTGCCGCGCAAGGACACCGACCAGGTGCTCCTGGAGTACGTGCAGCAGGAAATCCTGGCGCCCGAGGTGATCGACCGCGTGCGCGCCGAGATCGAGGCGCTGGCCGGCTCGGCCGGCGACACCACGCGCCAGGCCCGGCGCCAGGTCGAGGCCCGCCTGGTCGAGGTCGAGCGCGAGATCGGCCGGCTGGTCGACGCGGTGGCGTCGGTCGGACTGAGTGAGGCGCTGCGCACCCGCCTGGCCGCAGCCGAGGGCGAGCGCGCCCGGCTGCTGGGTGAGCGCGATGCCGATATGCCCGAGGCCCCGGAGCTCGACGTCGACAAGCTCATGGACGACTACCGCGTGATGGTGGCCGACCTGCGCGAGGCCCTGGCCGACGACGTGCTGCGAGCTCGCGAAATCCTGCGCCACATGCTCGGCCGCCTAGTGGCGAACCAGGACAGCGAAGGCGCGTATCTCGACGTGGGGGCAGAAAGGGAAACGCCCCGCGCGGTTGCTGCCGGCGGGGCGTCTCTAATTGTGGTTGCGGGGGCCGGATTTGAACCAACGACCTTTGGGTTATGAGCCCAACGAGCTACCAGACTGCTCCACCCCGCGGTAAGAGATGAATTATACCTTATTCTGCAGCTTGTTCTGCAGAAGAATC